>Ga0265293_10001633_pt1 | contig 48053 bp, 49 predicted proteins | sample Munlanlewell138R_FD_192505 | JGI IMG/M metagenome (GOLD analysis project Ga0265293, IMG submission 192505) | Leachate microbial communities from a municipal landfill in Southern Ontario, Canada - Leachate well 138R | ecosystem: Engineered > Solid waste > Landfill > Unclassified | place: Canada... | reverse complement strand
GGTTTATAATACTCAAAATCAAAAGCTATCATTTTTACCTCCAGTCTTCTTTTTCCAAATATCCTCTTGAGAAACTGGTATAGAATCAAATTCATCGTCTGCAGCCAGTGAGATTGCATTTGCAAAGGCCGCTGGAATTCCAAGAATTCCATGCTCTGCAATGCCTCTTGCACCAAAGGGACCGTCAATTTGCGGAGTTTCAACAAATTCCACACTGTATTCCGGATTTTCCCCGAATCTAATCAGCTTATAGGTCCTTAGGGATGTGTTTAACAATATTGCATCGGTATCGTATACAAATTCTTCTCTGGTGGCAATACCCAATCCCATGCTCATTCCACCCATTACTACCCCTCTGGCAGCCTTGGGGTTAATGACCTTACCTGCGTCTATTACTGTTGCAGCCTTTAATAGCCTATAAGAATAAGATTTAGGGTTGTATTCTATTTCTACGGCCTGGGCACCAAGGGTCCAAGAAACAGCGGGCTTGCCTTTGCCAGTTTCCCTATCCAAGGGGGTTAGTCTACTCATTATATAGCTTCCTTTTGCTATTATCTGTCCGTAGATAGACATTCCACTCGTATATTGATAGCCGTGAACTAAATCTTTAAAGCTAATAAAGATATCCGGCCTATGGCTGATGAAGATTTTTTGTTCAGCTATATCCAGCTCATCCTGTGAACACTCAAGGGCTATTCCACCAAGTTCCTTTAATTGGGATATTAAATCATTTGCAGCACCTAGTACAGCATTTCCAGCCATGAATGTAGTCATACTTGCTACTGTCTTCCAATGTTTTGGGCTAAGTTGTGTATTTACATCCATAAAGACGTGAATCTTAGATATATCCATCTTCATTCTTTCGGCTAATATTTGTGCCATAGTTGTTTTCATGCTTGGGCCAATCTCCACAGCTCCAAAATTTAAATTTATACTGCCATCGTCATTTAATGTCAGCACCACGCCAGTACTGGCATTTGTAGGGGAATTGGAGGTTTTCCAAAAGGCAGATATCCCCTTGGCCACAATGGTACCTTTTTCAGTCCTTTTTAAATTTCCTTCTTTCCAATTGACAATATTTTTCAACTTCTCTAGGCAGGATATTAGGTTACCAGAATTGCTAAAGGTGATTTTTTCTTGTGTAGGTGAGCTATTTCCTTCGCTAATTGCATTTTTTATTCTAATATCAAAGGAATCCATCTTTAACTTTTTTGCCAGCTTTTCAATGGCCCTTTCTATGCCAAAACTAGAGGCAGTATGGCCAAAGCCACGGAAGGAGGTGGTATAACCGTGATTTGTATATATGGAGATAGCATCACAATGTATGTTTTCAATATTATATGGGCCACTACAGTCTATGGCAATGGATTTGGCCATTCTCGGGCCCGTATCTGCATATGCACCGCAGTCCACATAGTAGGTGCACTCTAAGGCCTTGATTAGACCATCCTTTGTAGCCCCTAGTTTGATAATTGCCTCAGTAGATATCTTTGATGGAGATGTAACTATATCTTCTTCCCTGGTGTTTGACAAAACAACCATTTTGCCACCTACTGCGAAAGAGGCTAGATAGACTAAGGATTCCAATTGTACAGCAGCTTTTCCCCCAAAACCTCCGCCTACCAAGGGTGTATGAACAACTATATTGCCCTCTGATATTTGATAGTTTTTACTTAATTCTTCCTTGACAGCAAATGGACCCTGGGAAGAGGTGAATATATTTACAGTACCACTCGGCAATATCTGGGCCCTGGCAACTCTTGTTTCCATGGACAGATGGTCCGAACTAGGCAAACTGACTTTTGCTTCAACTACAAGGTCGCTTTGTGACCAGGCAAACTCCATGTTCCCCTTGCGAATCTTCACATGGTCGGCTATATTCGTATGAGCCCTAGGGTATACTGTAGAATCAGGGCAATAGTATGCCCCTAAATTTTCATGAACTAGGGTTGCATTTGCCTTTAAGGCTTGGGATATGCTATTAACCACTGGCAAGGGCTGGTATTCAACTTCAATTAGCTTGACACCCATCATGGCCTCTTGCTCAGTAGTTGCCACGACCAGGGCGACAGGCTCCCCAAAGTATCTTACCTTGTCTCTGGCAATGGGTGGGTGATCTTTTATAATTGAACCTGTTAGGGCAGGCAGATAATCTCCAGTAATTACTGCCTCTACCCCTTTGGATTTTTTAGCCTTTTCTATATCCAGCCTGCTAATAAGACCGTGGGCACAAGTGCTAGTTAATAGTCTTGCATGGAGTGTTCCAACTTCTATCATATCACCCGTATATTTTGCAGTCCCAGTAACCTTATCCCAGGCTTCCTTCCTCAAGCTGCTTACTCCGATTTGTTTTGTTTCATCCACAGTTTTTCCTCCTATCTATAGTAGTACACATCCTTCATATTATTACCATAGGGGTCTAAAATATTCTAAATAATGGAATTGTAATAGGTCAAATAGTTTATTGCACATTGAATAAAAGAAAGTCTATGAAACATAATAAATGTAGGCCCAATTTAGGAGGTATTGAATGGAAGCTAACAGTAATTTTCAGGAGATTAAGGAAAGATTTATTTCAGCTGATCTAGATACTAAGATTGAAATATACACGACAGTACAAGGTTTGTCAGTAGAACAATACAAGGAGTTGCTAAGCGTTTTCCCAATTAAATATTTAGATAAGCTAGAAAAGGCAATGGCCTAGGGTTAAGATATATCTTAACCCTAATTTTATGCAAGGGAGGGTTTTATATGGTAAAATATAATTAGCAAATTATTGGGGGTGCAGCTTTGAAAAAAATACTATATATACTTTTGGTCCTATCTTTATCTCTTTTTAGTCTACTCATAGCTACTGAAAAAAACGTCTTTGATATGTCCCATTATAGGAAAAATATTATAATGAATGACATAGAAAGGGTAACGGGAAAAGACAGCTTTGAGCTAAAGGGCATCTACTATGATATACATGGTTATTTAAAGGATAAGGGCGATGAAAGCCTTTTGGAGTCAAATTTCAATGAAAGGGAAATCCTCCATATGAAGGATGTCAAGGTCTTATTTCGCCTTGGTTTTACCTTAAAATATATATCAATAATTGCTTCTTTAGGAATTATATATATTCTAACCAGAATAGAAAACATAGAGAAGGTTGGCAGGATAATATTTAAGGGACTTTTAGCAAATTGGCTTTTGCTTGGGATTTTAGCTATCATGGTTTATTACGACTTTAATAAATACTTTACATATTTTCATGAGATATTTTTTAGTAACGACCTATGGATACTAGACCCAAGGACCGACTTATTGATTCAAATGTTGCCTGAGAGCTTTTTTAGTTCAATAGCAACTGATATAGGGGTATCTTTTCTGATGAATGTGGCAACTATACAAGGTATAGGCTATGTCACTTCTAAGAAGGGAAGGTTAAAGGATGAGAAGGGTCCTGGAATATTTAAAGGGAAAAAGCAGGGATAGGGAAAGACAAAGGGTTCTAGAAAACTTCTATACCAAGAGAATAAAGAAGGGTAAGACCAGTGGGGCAGATACTTTAGATAAAATATCCTTTGCTTTCCTATTCTTTTTTCTCTTGTCACTATTCATAAATAAATTTTTAGAAAACTTAATCGTATCCCTAGTCTTGAGTTTTTCTATCCTAATCGCTATAATCATACTTTTAAAGAGACATAGTTTGAATACTAGGGAAAAAAAGATTTTAGCGATTAAAAAGGAGTATAGGAAAAAACTAGAAGAAGAGAAAATCCTACTGCACGACGAGGATATTGAGGACTATATAGTGGGTAAATACTATGAAAGAAAAGGGGAACTTAGAAAAAGTATAAAACTTCTTGGCAAAGATAAGATAATTAAGTTATATCTGCTATTTGCAGTATTTTTTACCTTGTCCTATTTCTCGCCCTATCCTAATTACTATAAGGTCATGGGCATCATATCTTTTTCCCTTGCATCTTATATAGGAGCATTCAATTTTACCGAGTATTTAAAAAATAAGGACAATAGGGATTTACATAATAAGGATATTGATATATAATGTATTTGTTACAAAGACAGAGTAGGTAAAGAGCGTCAAGTGTTAAGGGATGGGAAGTTGCTCTTAAACGAAGGATGTTATTCTGCGATTCTTTACCGCATCCGCTGGATCATTAAAGAAACTCCTTATCTTTAGTGTGACAGTCGACTGTCAATAATAAAGAAAGGAGGAAGACCATGATGAATAATAGAATTTCGACTGGAACCCTTACCCAAGCAGGGTTTTTAACAGCTATATCTATTGTATTAACTAGATTTGTATCTGTTATGGTTCCCCTAGCCGGAGGACTACCAGCCCTACGATTGGGCTTTGGGGAGATTCCTATCATGATGGCTGGACTACTATTTGGCCCAGTTGTTGGTGGAATCAGTGGAATGATTGCAGACTTAATAGGTGCATTTACCTTTCCCCAAGGGCCATATTTCCCAGGATTTACCTTAAGCTCTATTCTCTGGGGAGTTTTGCCGGGAATTTATAGTCTATATCTAGCAAAGAAGTCTGACAGCGGCAATATATTTACCTTTAAAAGAGTCTTGTTTATTGCTATTGCAGTGACAATTCCCGTATCCTTGATATTGAATACCTATTGGTTGTCAATAATGATGGGAAAGGGATTTTTAGTACTATTGCCGGGAAGGCTGCTATCTGATATAGTAAAAGTTCCCCTAGAAAGCTATTTTATAGCTATTCTTATAAAGCATTTAAGAACAAGGGTGGCATTGTAATTATTATTACGATTAAAATTAAATGGGCTTCTGCTAAAGTAGCAGGAGTCCCTTTGTTTTAAAGGGTAAATCTTAATATACTTTGATTTTTATCCATCAAAGAATTATAATATACATAAATATAATTTGATACGGAGGTCGTAAAAATGAAAACAGAATTACCGATAGCACTATCCAACCGACATATCCACCTAAGCCAAGAAGATTTGGATATATTATTTGGTCAAGGCTATGAACTAACAAAGATGAAGGACCTATCCCAACCGGGCCAATATGCATGTGATGAGAAGGTCGATGTCATCGGTCCAAAAAATACTATCAAGGGAGTTAGAATACTGGGTCCAGTAAGATCAAAAAGTCAATTTGAATTGTCAGTTTCCGATGCATTTGCCTTGGGTGTAAAGCCTATAGTCAGGAATTCCGGCGATATAGTCGGTACTCCCGGAGCTAAGTTGGTTGGACCCAAAGGAGAGATAGACCTATCCGAGGGATTAATTGTTGCTGCTAGGCATATCCATATGCATACAAGTGATGCTGAAGAATTTGGCGTTGAGGATAAGGATGTAGTCAATATAAAGGTCAAGGGAGAAAGAGGATTAATTTTTAATAATGTCTTAGTAAGGGTATCAAAGGATTATCAATTAGAAATGCATGTTGACGTGGAAGAGGGAAATGCCGCTGGATTAAGAAATGGAGATTTGGGAGAATTGATTAAATAATTGGAGGGGATTGGTATAAATATTTTATCTATGATTGATCATACCCTTTTGAAGCCAGAGGCTACAAGGGATATGATTGAAAAACTTTGCATGGAAGCCATAGAGTATAAGTTTGCAGCCGTATGTGTGAATCCCTACTATGTCAAACCTGCATATGAAATATTGAAGAATTCAGATGTAAAGATAGCCACAGTAATTGGATTTCCCTTAGGGGCAAATACAAAGGAAGTAAAGGCACTAGAGACCCTAGATGCCATTAAAAACGGAGCCAATGAAATAGATATGGTAATAAATATTGGAGCCCTTAAAAACAAGGATTACCATATTGTTAAAGAGGATATAGAAGCAGTAGTAGCTGCGGCAAAGGGCAAGGCCAAGGTGAAAGTAATCATAGAAACATGTCTTTTAACTGAAGAAGAAAAGATTAAGGCTTGTGAATTGTCCCTGGAGGCTGGTGCAGACTTTGTAAAGACCTCAACGGGATTTTCTACCGGCGGTGCTACCATAGAAGATATTAGATTAATGAAATCTGTGGTCGGAGATAAAATGGAAATTAAGGCCTCAGGCGGAGTAAGGGATTTGGATACCGCCAGGAAGATGGTCCAGGCAGGTGCCAGTAGACTAGGTACAAGCTCAGGAGTAAAAATAGCCTCAGAAATATAATTATTTACCTTCTCTTGTTATAAAATTCGGCAATATTGTAAAACTATAGTAAGAGGAGGGATAAATTGAAAAAGTATATAATTATCATACTCGTATTTGCCCTAGGTTTTCAAATAGGCTGTGAACCAATTATGAGGAATCAAATATCAGTTGATGAGCCAGAGGAAATTCTAGTGGAGGTTTCATCTGAGGATAGGGCCATAATTGACAGATCAGAGAGTCTTTCTGATTATGTAGTTGAACTATTCGGCATTGATGATACGGCTACCATTATCCTGAACGATACTGCCCTAGTATCAGTTATTATGGCCTATGACAAGAAGTTGACCTCTGATGTTAGGGAAATGATCACGGAGACTGTTATTAACACAGACGCCGGGATAAAAGAGGTATTGATATCCGATGATGAAAAAATGTTTTTCAAGACAGTGGATATAATAGGCAGCCTGATGAGTGGAACACCCTATGACAAACACGTAGGTGAGATAGGTAAAATGATGGAAAAAATGAACAGAAGAAATTAAATTGAAACCCATTCTTTTGAGTGGGTTTTTTGAATTAATTTGTGGCATATACAATATTAATATTAGTAACCCATATAAATTTGGGTATAGTAAAATTAATATCTGAAAAAGGAGGAGTAAATTTGAGCTTAAAATCTGAAAGAATAAATATTGGAAATGGAATACATTTGAATTTAATTAAAACAAGTAAATTCAAATCCAACCTTTTGAGTTTTTATTTTCTTAGGCCCCTGTCAAAGGAGGAAGTAACTAGGAATGCCCTAATTCCTTTAATCCTTAAGAGGGGCAGTAAAGAGTTTCCAAATAATCTGTCAATACAAAAGAAGTTAGAAGAGAGCTATGGGGCAGACTTGAGCATAGCTATAAATAAAAGAGGAGAGAAACATGTGCTTCGCTTTACAGTTGAAAGCATAAACGGAGATTATATTGGAGATAAAAACTATATTTATGGTGTAATGGAATTATTGAAATCGATTATCTATAATCCTGTACTAGAGAACGGTTATTTTAAGAAAGATTATGTAGAACAGGAAAAAGAAAACCTGAGAAGGAGAATAGAAGGTCGAATAAATGAAAAGAGATCATATGCCTTAGATAGATGTATTGAGGAAATGTGTAAAAACGAAAAATATAGCATTTATCCCCTAGGAAGTATTGAAGATTTAAACATCTTAGATGAAAAAGCCTTATATGAGCATTACTTAAGTGTAGTCAAGACAAGTCCAGTCGAAATATTTTTTGTCGGAGACTATGACCATAATATTATCTCTTATATAAAGGAAATACCGGATTTAAATAGGGGTGAAATACTTAGTCTGCCAAGAGAGCAGATTACAAGCGGAGTCAAAACTAAAAACATGGTAAGTGAAGACCTAGATGTGACCCAGGGAAAATTTGTTCTTGGCTTCAGGACGGGAATACCGTATGAGGATAAACTATACAGGGGGCTTATTGTAGGAAGCGACATACTAGGTGGAGGTCCAAATTCTAAGCTATTTAAAAATGTTAGGGAGAAGGAAAGCCTTGCATATTATATCACATCTACAATTCATAAATATAAGTCATTGATGCTTGTTGATGGAGGTATAGACTTTGGCAACTTTGAAAGGGCCATAGACATAGTAAAAGAACAAATAGCTGAAGTGCAAAAGGGGAATTTTAGTGAAGACGATATGGAGATTTCCAAAAAATCTATTACATCTTCAACAGAATCTATCAGAGATAGTATATTTCTTATTTCTGAATACTTTTTTAGCCAGAAGCTATCAAATGACTATAGAAGTCTGACAGAGATTGTAGATGATATCAATTCCGTAACAAAAGAAGAGGTAGTAGAGGCAATGTCCAAGCTGGCTTTAGATACGATTTATTTTATGAAAAACTCTAAGATGATGGGCTAGGAACGATTGCAGGGATGATTTTGAGAAGGAGGACAAAATTTGGATACTAAAACTTACATGAATGAGAGGATAAAAGAGAAGTTAGACTACAAAAAGATGGAATCAGGTTTAAAGGTTTATTTTATCCCAAAGAAGGGATATACAAAACAGTATGCCATATTTGCGACAGATTATGGCAGCATAGACAATATGTTTACACCTGTGGGAGAGAAGGGGAAGATAGAGTTACCGGAAGGAATTGCACACTTTTTAGAACATAAGCTATTTGAAAGTCCGGATAATAGTATATTTGATAGGTTTTCCCAGCTAGGAGCAGATGTCAATGCCTATACAAATTTCAACAGAACAGCCTATTTATTTTCATCCACAGAAAACTTTTATGAAAGCCTTGGCTTGCTAATAGACTTTGTACAGAGCCCTTACTTTACAGATGAAAACGTGAATAAGGAAAAGGGAATCATAGGCCAGGAGATAAATATGTATCTGGACAATCCCGGGTGGAGGGTATATTTTAACTGCCTCAAGGCTATGTATCATAAGCATCCTGTAAGGATAGATATAGCAGGTACAGTGGACAGTATAGAGGGAATTACAAAGGAACTCCTATATAAATGCTACAACACCTTTTACAATCCTAGCAACATGGTTTTATTTGTAATAGGCGATTTAGATTTTGAGGAAATTCTAAAAGTTGTAGATAAGGCAGAGAAGAAAAAGAGCAATGAAACTAATAATATTGAAAGATTTTTCCCAAAAGAGCCAAGGGAAATAAGGGAAAAACTCATCGAGGAAAATATGCTGACCTCTACGCCTATATTTTATATAGGATTTAAGGACTCCGATATTGGTTACTCCGGAGAGAAGTCAGTAAAAAAAGATCTAGTTACAGATCTAGTACTGGATATATTATTTGGAACCAGCAGCAAGTTCTATAATGATTTATATGAAGAAGGTCTTATAGATAGTAGTTTTGGGGCTATCTATACAGGAGATAAAACATATGGCCATTCTCTAATTGTAGGGGAATCTAAGGAAGCTAAGAAGGTATATGAAAGAGTGGTCCAGCTAATAAAAAGACCCTCAGAAGAATTGTTTACTGAAATAGATTTTGAAAGAATAAAGAATAAGGCTATGGGAGAATTTCTCATGGGGCTAAATTCCGTAGAATTCATAGGAAACACCTTTATAGATCTTTATTTCAGCGATTTTTTAATTGTAGACTATTTGGATTTGTTGGAATCCATAAGCTACGGAGATGTAATAGAACGTTTTACTGAACATTTAGTAGAAGATAGCATGGTTTTATCCATAATTAATCCACTGGCAAAATAGAAAACTAGCATTATTTATGGTATACTAATCAAATGAAGAATTTTGAAAGGTGGTTTTATAATGGATCCAATAGCATTTCGAATATTTGGACTTGATATTAGGTGGTATGGAATTTTAATAGCAACAGGAGTTTTGATTGGAACCTTTATCGCACTTAAAGAGGCTAAGAGGGTGGGATTTGACCAAGAAACCCTCTTAGATTTACTAATATGGGCAGTACCCCTTTCCCTAATAGGGGCGAGGGTCTATTATGTTATCTTTAGCTGGGACCTATATAGGGACAATCCAATAGAAGCCCTAAACATTAGAAATGGAGGCCTAGCCATTCACGGTACCATAATCACAGCCATAATCGTTGCACTTGTATTTGCAAGGCTGAGGAAGGTAAATTTTTGGACCATGACTGACATCACTGCTCCAAGCCTAATACTGGCTCAGTCCATAGGGCGATGGGGGAACTTCGCTAACCAGGAGGCCCATGGAGGCCCTACCAACTTACCTTGGGGAATAATGGTAAAGGGGGTAAAGGTTCATCCAACCTTTTTATATGAATCCATATGGAATTTCTTAGTCTTCGTCTTTCTCCTCTGGTATAGCAGGAAGAAACAAAAATTCCAAGGTGAAATATTTTTGCTATACCTATCCCTATATTCCTTTATTAGATTTTTTGTCGAAGGCTTAAGAACAGATAGCCTAATGATGGGGCAAATCAGGGTAGCACAACTGGTGAGTTTAATAGGCTTTGTCATACCCCTGGTAATCTTATACATTAAGAAAAAGAAAATAGCAGAGTAGAAAATAGTAGAGTAGAAAATAGCTGTTGGAGAAATCCAGCGGCTATTTATTTGTTTGACGCCGTCGATTTATGTCGATATACGACTAAAGTCCTGATTAAAATATTTTCAAAAAAGGGTGGAAGGATTTGTAAATTTAGTATAGAATAGTAGTATAAGTGGTAGATAGTGGTGAGAAGTGGTAAATATTCTTTAAAAGTGAGTGGTAATCATGTTCATTGGGGAATATCAACATTCATTGGATAACAAGGGAAGAATAATCATACCCTCTAAATTCAGGACAGAATTGGGAGAGGAGTTTGTCATGACCAAGGGGCTTGACAACTGTTTATTTGTTTATCCCAAGGATGAATGGGAGATACTAGAAGGGAAATTAAAGACCTTACCACTTACCAATCGAGATGCAAGGGCCTTTGTTAGATTTTTCTTTTCAGGGGCCAGTGAATGCGAATTAGACAAACAGGGAAGGGCATTGATTCCAACTAATCTAAGGGAGCATTCCAGACTAGACAAGGATGTAGTAGTAATAGGGGTTTCTAGCAGAATAGAGATTTGGAGCAAGGAAGAATGGAATTCATACAATAGCGATGATAGCCTAAGCTACGACAGCATAGCAGAAAAGATGGCAGAACTAGGTATATAGCAGGAGGAGATAATATGGATTTTGAGCATATATCAGTTCTATTAAATGAAACAATAGATGGCTTAAAAATCAAAGAAGATGGAATATATGTCGATGGCACCTTAGGGGGAGGGGGTCACTCCAGGGAAATTGCAAAAAGACTTAAGAAGGGGAAGTTGATTGGGATAGATCAGGATTTAAGGGCCCTAGAAAAGGCAAGGGAGGTCCTAAAGGACTTTGAAGATAGGGTAATCCTTGTCCATGACAACTATGCCAATTTGGACAGGGTACTAGAAGGACTCCAAATAGATAAGGTGGATGGAATACTACTTGATTTGGGTGTTTCGTCTCACCAATTGGATCAAGGAGATAGGGGGTTTTCCCACAATAAAGATGCCCCATTAGATATGAGAATGGACGAAACAAGCTCTTTTTCTGCCTGGGACTTGGTAAACAAATACAGCGAAAAGGAATTGGAAAGGGTTATTTGGGATTATGGAGAGGAGAGATGGGCAAGAAGAATTGCAAAATTCATAGTAGAGGAAAGAAAAGAAAAGCCCATCGATACTACACTTGAACTAGTCTCAATAGTTAAAAAGGCAATCCCAAAAGACCTAAGGAGGGAGGGTCATCATCCAGCAAAAAAAACATTTCAAGGGATTAGGATTGAAGTTAATGGGGAACTGGATGTACTGAAAGACTCTATACCAAAGATGGTCAAATTGTTGAATACTGGGGCCAGACTAGCTATAATTACCTTTCATTCCTTGGAGGATAGAATTGTAAAGGATAGCTTTAAAGAACTATATAAGGACTGTATATGTCCGCCTAACCTACCCCTATGCGTATGCGATAAGGTTAGGGAAATAAAGATAATTACTAGAAAACCTATTGTAGCAAGCAAAGAGGAAGTGGATTCAAACCCTAGATCTAGGTCAGCAAAGCTTAGAATAGGAGAGAAACTTGGAGTTCTAAATGTAAAAGGGGGAGAATAAATTGTTAGCAAGAGAGCTTAGTTATTATCCCGAGCAAACTTATGAACCAAAGAAAAAGATCAGAAAGACAAAAAGAAAAGTACATAAGAAAAACACAGATAATATTTTTAAGTATGCTGCCCTAATAGTGGCTCTTGTCGTCTTGGCTATTTCCATACTAATATTGTCCAGATATGCAAATATCACTGCTATTAGGCAGGAGATAACCCAATTGGAAAGGGAGAAGTTAGAACTTGAAAAGGTTAAGATGAATCTAATAGCGGATTTGGAAGGGATTAAATCCTCTGTAAAAATCGAGGAAGATGCAATCAATAAGCTTGGAATGAACTATCCGACTGAAGAGCAGATTGTATATGTATCTATAGGGGAAGATATTATTGAAAGAGCAGGAGGAACAGATAGGGGAGCTAGGTTTAGGAATATATTTTCTATATTTTCCAAGTTTTTATAGGGGGAATTTTTCTTGATTAAACCCACTTATTCATCAAAAAAGAGGCTATTATTTATTTTTATTGTGGTTATGATAATTTTCATTTCGTTAATAGGCAGGTTGGGCTTCTTACAGATAGTAAAAGGCGAGGAATTAAAAAAAGGTGCATTAGAACAATGGACTAAAGGTATTACCATCAAATCTAAAAGAGGAATAATATACGATAGGAATGGAAAAAAACTAGCTGTCAGTGTGAGTGCATCAACTGTTTGGGCCAGCCCACCAGACATAAAGGATCCAGACAAGACAGCAAAAGAAGTCGCAAGGGTCTTAAATCTGGATGAAAAACTTGTATATGAAAAGATTAGCAAAAGGCTTGGAAGTGAAAGGATAAAACAGTGGATCAGCAAGGAAGAAGCCGCAGAACTAAGAAAGTTAAAGTTACCAGGCATAGACATAGTTGACGACAATAAGAGGTATTATCCATACGGGAATTTTGCTTCCTTTGTATTAGGCTTTACTGATATTGACAATAATGGTTTAGAGGGTCTTGAATTTACATACGATAAATACCTAACTGGAACACCGGGTAAATGGATTAAAACCACAGACTCCTATAGCAGACAGTTGCCATTTGATGAAGAAAAAATTTATGAGGCCTCTGACGGCGTATCCATCATAACTACCATAGACGAGGTAATACAACACTTCACAGACAAAGCCGCCCAGGAGGCTCTTATTCTTAACAATGCAAAAAATGTTACCATAATAGTCATGGAACCAAACACAGGTGATATTCTTGCCATGACAAACAAACCTGATTACGATCCAAATGAACCGAGACTGCCCTTGGATGAAGGGTTAAAAGAAGAGTGGAAAAATCTTTCCCAAGGAGACCTGCTAAATAAATGGTATGAAATGTGGAGAAATATATCTATTAGCGATATCTATGAACCAGGCTCCACATTTAAAATGATTACTGCTGCCGCTGCATTGGAAGAAAACATAGCTAAGACGGATTCACATTTTTACTGCAATGGTTTTGTCAGGGACATAAAGGGAGTAGAGCTAAAGTGTGCCAGATGGTATAATCCTCATGGAGATCAAACCTTGGTGGAGGCAATGAATAACTCCTGTAACGTAGCTTTTGTCAATCTAGGCAGAATGGTGGGAAGGGATTTACTCTTAAAATACATTAAGGGTTTTGGGTTTGGTGAGACTACTGGAATAGATTTAAATGGAGAGCAAGGTGGAATTATTCCTTCAGACGCAAAGAATATAAAGGAAGTTCAGCTAGCTACCATGTCCTATGGACATGGAATAGCAATAACTCCCCTGCAATTAATCAACTCCCTATCAGCTATAGCCAATGGCGGTAATTTAATGGAGCCCAGATTGGTTAAGGAATTGATAGACGGGGAAGGCAATGTTGTTAAAGGCTTTGAACCAGTGGTTAAAAGGAAGGTAATATCGGAGACTACATCAAATACAATGCTATATATGTTAGAACAGGTTGTCTTAGAGGGTTCGGGAAACAATGCCTATATCCCGGGATTTCGTGTAGGAGGTAAAACAGGTACTGCACAGAAAATAATAGATGGAAGATATGCCCAGGGAAAATATATGGCATCTTTTGTAGCCGTGGCCCCAGTAGATGATCCACAGATAGCAATACTGGTCCTCATCGATGAACCAAGTGCAGGACAATACTATGGTAGTAGTGTTGCTGCACCAGTTGCTAGGGATGTTTTGGAAGAAGCTTTAAACTATTTGGAAATCACACCTATATTTACAGAAGAAGAAAAGGAAAAGATAATAGAGAAGGAATTAGTGCCAGATATTAGAGACATGAAGATAGGAGAAGCAGGGAAGACCCTAACAGATTTGGGCTTCAAGTACACTACAGAATACTTTGAATTGACATCTGAATCTACTGTAATAGACCAATTTCCCTTACCTGGTACAGAGGTTCAGAAAGGCTCTATAGTCGATTTATATTTCAATGAAAAAGATGAAGAGCATTTGATCATGCCATCTTTAATGGACAAGGACAGGGAAGAAGTCATTGAAATATTAGATAGGCTGAATTTGAATTATGAATTAAAGGGTGAAGGCAAAGTGAAGGACCAAGACCCCCCTGCTGGTCGGGTAATTTATAGTGACAGCAAAGTAATAGTTGAATTTGGAATGACTAAAGAGTAATATAAGAGGGGCAACTTTAATAGTTGCCTTTTAATTAACTAAATCCATAGAAGGCGGGTGGAGCTATGAAATTAAAAGATTTACTGGGTGATTATCCATTTACATTGTTAAAGGGGAACCTAGATGTAGAGATTTCTGGGCTTAAGAATGATTCTAGAACCCTTGTAGGGGGGGATCTCTTTGTCGCAGAAAAAGGATTTACTGTCGATGGACATGATTACATCAATACTGCAATAGAAAAGGGTGCACTTGCAGTAGTTTTAGAAAATGAAATTCAAATACAAGAAGATATAACTGTAATTAAGGTGGCAGATTCCGTTGACTCTTTGGCATGGATGGCTAGCTCATTTAACAAAAATCCCTGGAAGGACATAAAAATCATCGGAATCACAGGGACAAATGGTAAAACATCCACTTCATATTTCATTAAGGCCATATTTGAGGAAGAAAAGAAGAAAACAGGTATTATTGGAACCATGGGTGCTATGGTTGGAGATAAGCTAATAGACATAGATAATACGACCCCCAACTCCTTGACAATTCAAAATATCTTAAGGCAAATGCTAGACAGGGGACTAGATACCTGTATAATGGAAGTGTCCTCCCATGCCCTAGAGTTAAAGAGGGTTAATCATATGTTTTTTGACACAGGACTATTTACAAATCTGACCAAGGACCATCTTGATTATCATAAAACCCTAGATAACTATTTCCAAAGCAAGGTGAAACTATTTCATAAGACAAAGAATCAAAACATTGTCAACATTGACGACGAATATGGAGAAAAATTAATTGACCTAATTGACCCAAATATTCCCTTATTGACTTATGGGATTAGGAATAGTGCAGATATATATGCAAGAGATATTGAATTTTCATTAGATAAGGTAAAATTCAATTTAAATACACCTAGGGGGGCAATTGATTTGACCTTGAATGTGCCGGGTGAATTTACCATCTATAATGCCCTGGCGGCAGCATCCTGTGCTTATGCACACCATATTGAACTGGATACAATCAAGAGGGGATTGGAAGCAGTAAAGGGGATAAAGGGCAGGTTCGAGGTTGTAGCTACCAACACAGACTTTACTGTTATAATCGACTTTGCCCATACAGCAGACGGATTAGAAAAAGTGCTGACTGTAATTGATAAGTTTGCAGAGGGAAGGAAAATAGTCGTATTTGGAGCTGGGGGCAATAGGGATAGGAGTAAGAGGCCTGAGATGGGAGAGACAGTTGGAAAACATGCAGATATATCTATTGTAACATCTGACAATCCTAGGTTTGAAGAGCCGGAGAACATAATAAATGATGTTTTAGTAGGTATTATGAAGTCAAAGGGAGAATATGTACGGATAGTGGATAGGAAAGAGGCCATAGAGCATGCCTTAAGTATTGCCAAGGCGAATGACATTATTCTACTAGCAGGGAAGGGCCACGAATTATATACCTCCATTAAAGGAGAAACCATTCCATTTGATGAAAGACAAATAGTTTTAGAATATTTGGAGAAAAAAGACTAACTTCTACTTACTAGAGAGGAGAAAACTATGGTTGAATACATAGACATTCTTAGAAATATTATAATTTCCTTTATGATAACCCTAATATTGGGTCCCATTTTGATTCCCATGCTCAAAAAACTTAAGATTGGGCAATCAGTCAGAGATGATGGACCACAAAGCCATTTAAAAAAATCAGGTACACCGACAATGGGCGGGCTAATCATATTTATAGCCCTAGTCATTACAATATTGACATCTGGTATGTTCAATCGGGATATGCTGGTATTACTCTTGTCTACCTTTGGTTTTGGTCTGATAGGATTTATAGATGATTATATAAAGGTAGTAAAGAGAAGATCCTTGGGCCTCAGAGCCTATCAAAAATTGATAGGGCAGGTTCTTTTGGCTACAATGCTTGCCATCTATCAGCTATCGACCTCCGTTTTAGGCACAAAATTAATCATACCCTTCCTTAGCAATCAATACTTGGATTTGGGTATCTTATATGTACCCTTCATTGCCTTTGTAGTTGTTGGCACTGTCAACAGCGTCAACTTAACCGATGGCTTAGACGGTTTGGCATCAGGTGTTACCCTGATTGTACTTTCATTTTTTGCCCTAGTTGCACTTAATCTAGGGATGGTAAGTATTTCGATATTTTCGACAACCCTAGCAGGTGCCTGTTTAGGATTTTTAATACACAATGTATATCCAGCAAAAATCTTCATGGGAGATACGGGGTCCATGGCCTTGGGGGGAGCAGTTTCTGCCATAGCCATTCTATTAAACCTACCCCTGCTCATACCAATAGTAGGGGGGATATATTTTATTGAAGCATTATCTGTTATTATACAGGTTATATCCTTCAAAACCACAGGGAAAAGGGTTTTCCTCATGAGCCCTCTTCATCACCACTTTGAGCAAAAAGGGTGGAAGGAAATAAAGGTAGTAGCAGTATTTTGGACAGTTACAGTAATTCTTAGCTTAATTGGTTTAATTAGTTTAAGTTAAAGAAAGAAGGTTGGTTAGATGTATTTAAAGAATAAGAGGGTATTGGTATTGGGACTAGGAGTCTCAGGTTTATCTACAGTAAAGGCCCTTCATAGCTTAGGTGCCCACATTGTGGTATCAGATAAAAAAACTGAGGAAGAATTGGTTAGTTTTTTTCAGGATATAGGTGAGATTTATCTAGAAAAACACCTAGCTACAGACAATATAGACTTGGAAGAAGTTGACCTAATCGTTAAAAGTCCAGGGATACCACCTAGCAATCCTATCCTATTTAAGGCCAATAGCAGAAATATAGAGATTATTACAGATATAGAACTGGCCTATAGGATATCCAAGACAGAGAATATAGTTGCCATAACGGGTACCAATGGAAAGACCACAACTACAGCCCTAGTAGCTGAAATCTTTAAGGAGGCAAATTACAAAACCCATGTATCAGGGAATATTGGTGTGGGCATTCTATGGGATATGATTAATTCAGATAAAGATGATTTTTTTATTGTAGAGGCCAGCAGCTTTCAGCTAGAAAATACAATTCACTTCAAGCCGAAGGTCAGTTTAATTACAAATATTTCACCGGATCATTTAGATTGGCATGGCAGCATAAATAACTACATAGAGGCCAAGAAAAAGATATTTATAAATCAGGACCAAGGCGATTTTACAGTGTTGAATTATGAAGATGAAAAGCTTAGAGAAATGGGAAAGGATATAAATTCCAATCTTATATGGTTTAGTTCCTCTAGGATTCTAGACAGGGGCGTATACAAAAATGAAAATAATATAGTCATAAATGATGGGAAAGATGAGAAGGCAGTAATCCCTTGTAATGAGCTGAAACTACCGGGAAAGCACAATTTAGAAAATGTCCTTGGCGGAGTCGCAATTGCATGGGTTATGGGAGTTGAACTGGAATACATACGAAGAGTTTTAAAGAGATTTCAAGGGGTCGAGCACAGGATTGAGTTCGTCAGGAATATAAATGGAAGATCCTTTTACAATGACTCTAAGGGAACAAATCCTGACTCTACCACAAGGGCAATCGAAGCTATAGAGGAGCCTATTATCTTAATAGCAGGTGGATACGATAAGGGTGTAGAATTCGACGGTTTGATAGCTTCATTCAGGGGAAAAGTAAAGGGACTTATCCTCCTAGGGCAGACAAAAAATAAGATAAGGGAAGCTGCCCTAAGAAGTGAATTTGAAAACATACACCTAGTTGAAAGCATGGAAGAAGCCGTCAATTTGTCCTATAAACTTGCCTTAGGGGGGGATAATATTTTATTGTCACCTGCCTGTGCATCCTGGGGAATGTACAAGGATTTTGAAGAAAGAGGTATAGATTTTAAGAGACTGGTCCACGATTTAGAGGTGAAGTAAAATGGCAAAAGCTAGAACAATAAAAAGTAAAAAGGCAGTTGATTTTAGCCTCCTAATGTCTACCTTAATATTGGTATTCATAGGAATTATCATGGTTTTTAGTTCATCCTGGCCGGAGGCAATGCAGGAGTTTAATAATGGTTATCATTTTTTAAAAAAACAAATAATAGCTGCCTTAGTTGGTCTAGTGGGCCTCTTACTATGTATGAATATCGACTATAAGATATGGAAAAAATATTCCCTTTTGATATTTATATCTTCTTTAATCCTAGTCGGTCTCTTGTTTACGAGTTTAGGAGTGGAATTGAAGGGTGCTAGAAGGTGGCTAAATTTTGGTTTCACTACCTTTATGCCTTCTGATGCTGTAAAGATAGCTTCTATTATCTTTTTCTCCAGTTTTTTATCTAACAAAAAAGAAAAGGTTTCCTCCCTAGTACATGGGACAATACCTGCATTGGCCATCATTGGAATAGCAACAATGGCAGTTTATATACAGAAAGACCTGGGAACCACAGTTACCTTGGGAGCCACCTTGCTAGGTATATTTTTTGTATCGGGTATGAACATCTTGCATTTGTTTTTCCTATCTATATCAACTGTAGGTCTAGGATTTTTGGCTGTATCCGGGGAGAAAAATGCCTATAGGTTGGATAGATTGATTGCTTTTAGGGATCCCTTCGCCTACAAGCTGGATATAGGCTGGCAGGCAGTTCAATCCCTCTATGCTCTAGGCTCAGGTGGCTTATTTGGCCTGGGGCTAGGCAAGAGCAGGCAAAAGTTTTTCTATATACCAGAGTCATACAATGACTTTATATTTTCTATTATCGGGGAAGAATTAGGTTTCCTAGGTACCCTTGTAATTATCCTTATTTTTATGATTCTTATCTGGAGGGGTATAAGAATAGCCCTAAGTATAGAAGATACATTTGGATCCTATCTGGCTTCTGGCATTACAGCCCTAGTAACTGTCCAATCCCTGGTACATATAGCAGTAGTCACCTCGTCAATTCCAACTACAGGCATAACCTTGCCCCTCATATCCTATGGAGGGAGCTCCCTGATGATTTACATGTCGGCCATAGGAATACTTTTAAACATTTCAAGACATGCAAATTTAGATAGGAGTTGAGTATATTGAAGTATTTAATTACTGGTGGAGGTACCGGTGGACACATTTATCCTGCCCTGGCCATAGCAGAGGAAATAAAATCACGAGATCAAAACGCTGAAATACTCTATGTGGGTACAAAAAATGGTTTAGAGGCAGAGTTAGTAAGTAGAGCTGGGTTTAAGTTCAGGACCATAAGGGTAAAAGGCATGCCCAGGAAAATAAACAGGGAATCATTCATTGCTTTTAAAGAACTACTCCATGGCCTGTTTGAATCCAATAAGATAATCAAAGAATTCAAACCTGATATAGTCGTAGGAACAGGTGGATATGTCAGTGGACCAGTTGTTTATATGGCAAAGAAACGTGGGATATCAGCTATAATACATGAACAAAATGCCTATCCCGGTATTACAAATAAAATACTGTCTAGGTATGTAGATAAGGTTGCTGCGACATTTGACGAGTCTAAAAAATACTTTAAATATCCAGAGAGGGTTCATATTACGGGAAATCCTATCCGCAAAGAGATTGGTCAAATAAAAAAGGAAGATGCCTACAGGGACCTAGCCATAGAAAGTAAAAATCCCTTTATACTATCCTTTGGAGGCAGTGGGGGACAAAAAAAATTAAATGATGCCATATTTAACCTTATAAAGGATATAAGCACTAATAAAAGGGAAATTCAGTTAATTCACGTTACAGGAAAACGGCTATATGATGATTTTATAAGGAAGCTAGATGAAAGCAAGATTATACTTGACAAAAATATTAAAGTTTATCCTTATTTTTATCAGATGCCCCAGGCATTAAATATAGCTAGCCTAGTCATAACTTCTGCCGGTGCTATTACCCTAGCAGAGCTAGCAGCAGTGGGGGTGCCAAGTATTTTAATACCTAAATCCTATACTGCTGAAAATCATCAGGAGTACAATGCGAGAGTTTTTGAACAGGAAGGTGCATCAATTTTAGTACTAGAGAAGGATATAAATGATGAATACTTAAATAGTATTATATATGATATAGTCTATGATAGTAGAAAATTGTCCCAAATGAGGGAAAATTGTAAAAAACTTGGGAAAAAAGAGGCATCGGAAAATATCTATAGCTTGTTGAAATCCCTTGCTAGCAAATAAGATGTAACCCTAAATTCACCAATGCATAATATGTTATAAACATTTATTGGATGCGGAGGTGGTTTAGTGGAAAAGTATATTATCAATGGTGGTAATAAACTAAGCGGAGAAACATCGGTATTAGGAGCAAAAAATTCAGTTCTTCCAATCCTAGCTGCTACAGTCATAGGTAACAACAGAAGTACCATATTAAACATTCCAAACCTAAGAGATGTGGAAATAATGGAGCATATACTACTGTCGCTGGGTTGCATAGTTGAAAGAATAGGCAATACCATAATGGTAGATTCCAGACCCCTAAATAGTATAGTGATACCAGAGGATCTAGTCAGGGAAATGAGGTCTTCTATAATCCTTATGGGGGCAATGCTATCCCGGGTCAAGGAAGTAGTTATAACATATCCGGGTGGGTGTGAGATAGGTCCAAGGCCAATAGATTTACATCTGAAGGCACTTAGGCATATGGGGGCAGAAATAGAAGAATCTTACGGGCAATTATACTGTAAAACCAATGGGCTTAAGGGAGCAGATATTCAATTAGATTATCCCTCTGTCGGGGCTACAGAAAATATTATTTTAGCTGCCGTAACAGCAAGTGGAATTACAGTCATAAGAAATGCAGCTAGAGAGCCTGAAATTATAGATTTACAAAACTACTTAAACAAGTTAGGTGCAAGGGTTTCAGGAGCAGGTACATCTGTCATAACCATAGAGGGCGTCAAGGAATTTAAAGATGTAACCCATACCATAATCCCTGATAGGATTGTAGCAGGTACCCTGATGGTCGCTTCTGCCATTACAGGTGGGGATATAATTTTAAAAAACGTAATAGTAGACCATCTACTCAGCATTATTGCAAAACTTAGGGAGACGGGGACACTTATATACGCCAATGAAAATACCATAAAGGTATCAGGGCCTAAGAAGTTAAACTCAATCGAGATGCTGCAAACTCTACCTTATCCTGGGTTTCCAACAGATATGCAGGCTCAATTGATGGCCCTATTGTCTGTGGCCAATGGCACCAGCATCATCTGTGAAACAGTCTTTGAAAATAGATACAAGCACGCTGAGGAATTGACCAGGATGGGCGCAAATATAAAGATATTTGGCAGGGTAGCAGTTGTAAAAGGAGTAAAGGAATTGACCGGTGCAAAAGTAACGGCAAAAGACTTACGAGGTGGAGCTGCACTGACCTTGGCAGGCCTAGTATCAAGGGGAACAACAGAGGTTAGTCAAATTTTCCATATAGAACGAGGGTATGAGAACTTCCATACCATATTGCAAAATTTAGGAGCTAATATTGTAAAGACTAATTAGCGGCATAGCTGCTAGTTAGTTGAAAGGACAAGCAGGGGTGTAACCATGAAAAAGCTAACTAGGGTTGAAAAAAAAAGGAAGCGAAGAAGAATAATATTTAGATTATTTCTTTTAATTGTAATTGCTTTTTCAATTGGAATATATGCAATTAATTCGGATTTTTTTTTAATTAAAAATATTACTGTATTAGGGAATAATAAGCTATCAAAAGAGAATATTATTACTGCAGTTCCCATAAATATTGGTGAGAATATATTGAGGATAAGTATAAAAGAAGGGGAAAAAAGCCTACTGAAATTGCCCTATATAAAAGAAATAAAGGTCAAAAGAAAATTTCCTAGAGATATTTTAATCAACATTGTCGAGAGAAAAGAAATAGCTCAAATAAAAAGAGATTTTTCCCTATTACTAGTAGATGAAGAAGGGTATATATTAGATGTTATAAACGAAGAAAAGGAAAAACTGCCAATCTTTCATGGAATTAGCGTGGGAAATCTAAAGGCAGGTGAAAGCTTAAATTTGTCAGAGGATATTGGGCATAATTTAGACTTCATTAAAGAAGCTAATATCATTGGGATATTGACAAAGATGGATGAAATATATATGGTAGATAATAACAATGTCAGTATTGTATTAAATAATAGTATTAATGTTGCCTTTGGCACCATAAATAATGTAGAATATAAGTTGAAACTATTAAATGAAGTTCTAAAGGATATTGAAAAAAAACAACTATCTTGTAAGATGATATTAATGGATAAAGGTGATAATCCTATTATTGTTCTCAATGAAGAGTAGGGGAGATATGATGAAAAAGTTTAAGGAATATATAGCGCTTACTTTAGTATCCATTTTTCTTGGAATTATTTTATCTATTCAGTTTAAGACCATAAATAAAACAGTTGGAGAAGGTGTATTACCTACCCAAAGGGCACAGCAGCTTGCTACAGAACTAAAGAAGGCTCAAAATGAGAGGGAAGTACTGTCGAAAACTATTGAAGAGCTTGAGGGTAAAATCAAGCAATATGAAATGGGAGAAGTCGATAAAAACGTATATGTAGAGAACCTATATAGCGATACCATGAAATATAGAATGCTGGCAGGCTATTTAGATTTGGAAGGCCCTGGAGTTGTCATGGAGATAAACGATCCTCCAGTAGATATAGAGTATGGAGAAATGTATAGTATAATTGACGAACTGGATTTAGTACTGCAGGTTATCTCTGTTTTAAATGCGGCAGATGCAGAGGCCATATCCATAAACGATCAAAGATATACTTCCTTTACTGAAATAGAAAAGGCAGGAAATCACATAGAAATCAATGGGGTATCAACTAGCACCCCCATTGTAATAAAGGCAATTGGCAGAGCAGATACATTAGAAGCTGCCCTTAATCTAAAGGGGGGCATTGTAACAATGCTTAGGGCCTATGATTATTTAGTACAAGTATATCAAGAGAAAAGCATTACTATCCCCAGGTCAAGAAAAGTCAAAGAATTTATCTACAGTATTCCCTTTGAAGAAAATTCTAATTGATGGGTGATATTATGAGAAGGCATAATCCCAAAATCATCTTAACCATATTTAGTATAATAGTGGGCATATTTATAGCTAACCAGATAAAGCTAAAACTTGAGACTTTCACGCCTGTTACCATAAAATCACTACAGGCAACAAAGGCTGAAATTACATCTGTAAACAATGAAATATCGGAGTTAAACAAAATATTAAAGGCGAAAGAGGAAGAACTAGCACTGTTAGAAAACATTGCAATGGGAGACGACAATATACTAGATATTTTGAAAAATGACATTAGCTATAATAAACTCTACTCTGGGCAAACATCTCTAAAAGGTCCGGGAATTGTAATTAAAATGTACGACAATCCAGAGGAGAGATCCTATGGATTTGACCTTAACGACGACTTAATACACGATGTTGATATCTTGAATATTTTAAATGACTTAAAGATCGCAGGAGCTGAGGCCATAAGCGTAAATGGCGAAAGGGTATTGTCAACATCTGAAATAAAATGTGCAGGACCAACCATTAGGATTAATGGTAGAAGTACAGCCACACCCTTTGTTATTAAGGCCATAGGTGATCCCAAGCTTCTCTATGCCTCTGTAAATGCACCGGGTACCTATGGGGATATCTTAAAAATTTATAGTATTGGGTTTGAAACGACAGTTGAGGATATGTTATATATACCCGGTTATAAGGGGGTTTTCAACTATAGATTTGCCAAGCCACTAGGAGAGGATGATTAGATTGTTTTTTGCACTCATAGGGATTTTAATTGGAATTATAATAGGTTTTCTAATGCCATATACGTATAATGCTTCTTATTCCTTATACATTTCCGTTGCAATATTGGCTTGCTTGGATTCAGTATTCGGTGGTATTAGATCAAACCTAGAAAAAAACTTTAACATAAATATTTTCATATCAGGTTTTTTTGGGAATGCCGCCTTGGCCGCATTTCTAGCATATTTAGGTGACAAACTAGGAGTACCTCTTTATTATGCAGCCATATTTACATTTGGAGGTAGACTATTTGAAAACTTTGCAAAGATAAGAAGGATAATTCTATTTAGAAGAAAAGAAACTAATTAGGAGCACTTTTAAATTCAAATTAGGTAACCAATATGACAAGGGGGAAATGGTATGTTCGATTTTGACGTAGATGTAGATCAATTTGCTAAAATAAAAGTGATTGGCGTGGGCGGTGGTGGAAACAATGCCGTAAATAGAATGGTGGAAAATGGAGTTAGGGGCGTAGATTTTATTGCCCTTAATACAGATAGACAAGCCCTCAACTCATCAAAGGCAGAAGTAAAATTGCAGTTGGGAGAGAAATTGACAAAGGGTCTAGGGGCTGGTGCCAATCCAGAGATTGGGGCCAAAGCTGCAGAAGAAAACCGCAATGAGATTGTAGAGATGGTAAAGGGAGCAGATATGATATTTATTACTGCTGGAATGGGTGGTGGCACTGGAACAGGTGCAGCACCAGTTGTTGCAGAAATCGCCAAGGAACTGGGCATACTGACAGTGGGCGTTGTTACAAAGCCCTTTACCTTCGAGGGACCTAAGAGGCAGCAACATGCTGAGCAAGGTATCGAGGAACTAAGGACAAAGGTTGATACCCTAGTTACAATACCAAATGATAGACTGCTCCAAGTTGCAGATAAAAAAACAACCATGATAGAGGCATTTTTAATGGCTGATGAAGTACTTAAGCAAGGAATTCAAGGCATATCGGATTTAATCGCTGTTCCAAACTTGATAAACTTAGACTTTGCAGACGTAAAGACAATAATGTTTAATAAGGGCATTGCACATATGGGTATTGGTAAGGCCGCAGGAGATAATAGGGCAACTGAAGCTGCTAAACAGGCCATCAGGTCCCCACTTTTAGAAACCTCCATCGAGGGAGCAAAATCAGTACTATTAAACATCACTGGTGGTGGAGATATGGGAATATTTGAGGTCAACGAAGCAGCAGATTTAATTAGAGCTTCAGTGGACAAGGATGCAAATATTATATTTGGTGCGGGCATTGACGACAGCCTAAAGGAAGAAATTAAAATAACAGTTATAGCTACAGGATTCGACTTTGATTCCTCCGGTAGATTGACGGGGACCATATCAGCCTTAGTTAACAACTTAGATGTAGCAGCAGCAAAGGACGATGAAGACGAACTGGATATACCAATTTTCCTGAGAAGAAAAGATAAAAGATAAATTAGCAAATAAAAAACGTATCTAATATTGTTGAGATACGTTTTTTTTATTTGCTTTGCTACGACAAAAAATTCAACTTAAATGTCCTATAATTATTTCAAGGGAATAGAATGTATATTAGGTCAAATTATCACAGGGGGAATTCCTTTGTATATTGTAGCTGAATATTTATTTATAGAAAACCTATTGATAAACTATATAATACTTTACATAGGGAAATTGATGACAAAAACAGAGGTAAAGAGAGTAAGAATATTCATTGCATCTGCAATTGCAGGACTTTACCCATTTCTACTTTTTACGTCATCGGCATACTTTTTCATGAATTTTCTGGTAAAGATTTTAGTTTCAGTCCTAATAATAAAATTGGCCTATGGGGCAAGGTCTATCCGGCTCTTCATTAAACAGTTCATTGCCTTCTATACAATTTCCTTCATTTTTGCAGGCGCAAGCATTGGTTTATATTTCTTTTTAGCCAATCTAGATCACATGCCACTCAAATTTAAGGATATGGTTGGCAATTTCCCAGCTAGGTATTTGGTCCTAGGTATATCCCTAGGTGGGATAATGATTAAGGATATATTTGAGTACTATGGGGAGAAAAGCATAAGGAATAAGGAAGTCTTTAATATTCACCTATCCCTTAGGGGGGAAACCGTATTCATAAAGATGCTCAACGACAGTGGCAATTCACTAATAGAGCCTATTTCAAAACTACCAGTGGCAATCGTAGAATATCACGCCATTTCAGATATACTTCCCCCTTGTATAAGAGAGGTCTTCGATTTAGAAAAAGAAAGCGATTTCTTATATTTGGAAAGCTTAATCAGGAAATTGGGTAAGGATATGACCCTGAGGCTTATTCCCTTCAAATCCATTGGTTCTTCCAATGGCTTGCTACTGGGATTTAAGCCTGATTATATAAGGCTTCCATCTGGCAAAAAATACAGGGATATATTTGTTGCCATATATAATAGTAAATTGTCTACAGATGAACAATACAGGGGACTCATAAATCTAGAGATTATAAAAGGAAGGGGAATTTATGATGATGAGAATAGTGGTGAAATCCAAGCTATTACTATATAAGATTCTAAGAAAGTTTAATTTAGTCAAGGGCATTTATTATATTGGCAGTGGTGAGGTACTTCCACCACCATTAAAACCTGAAGAAGAACAATATTACTTATCCCTATTAAAAGATGATGACTCTGTAAAGGGAATTTTAATTGAAAGGAATTTAAGGCTAGTTGTATATATAGCAAGAAAGTTTGAAAATACAAAAATTTCTATAGAGGATTTAATCTCCATAGGAACTATAGGGCTTATAAAAGCAGTAAATACCTTTGATCCAGATAAGAAGATAAAATTGGCAACCTATGCCTCAAAGTGTATTGAAAATGAGATATTAATGTATCTAAGGAGAACCAGTAAAATGAAATCAGAAATATCCCTAGATGAACCCTTGAATATTGATTGGGATGGCAATGAATTACTGTTATCAGACATACTTGGAACAGATGGAGACGTAATATTTAAAGACATTGAATCAGAGGTCGATAAACTCCTCTTATCACAGGCCATTGAGAAGTTGTCAGGTAGAGAAAAGACAATCATAGAATTGAGATTTGGCCTACATAATAGCAGGGAAATGACCCAAAAAGAAGTAGCGGATCTTCTGGGTATATCCCAATCCTATATATCTAGATTAGAGAAAAGGATAATAAAAAGGCTGAGGAAGGAAATGGTAAAGCTCATGTAAAGAAGATAGATTCCAAATCTTTATTTTGAATAAAAAAACCAATAGGGGTAATAATTTTTAAGGAAAGGGGGAATACAGCATGAAAGGATGAAAGTAAATGCATGTATCCAAAGTGGAGATATGTGGTGTAAACACATCAAAACTCCCCGTACTGACCAATGAAGAAATGCAGGCCCTCTTTATAAAAATTAAGGCGGGAGATCTGAAAGCTAGGGAGGAATTTATCCAAGGAAATTTAAGGTTAGTTTTAAGTATAATACAAAGATTTAACAGAAGAGGAGAGCATGTAGATGATTTATTCCAAGTTGGTTGCATAGGATTAATTAAGGCCATTGACAACTTTGATTTAAGTCAAAATGTTAGGTTCTCCACCTATGCCGTACCCATGATTATTGGCGAAATAAGAAGGTATTTAAGAGACAATAATTCCATAAGGGTGTCTAGGTCTCTAAGGGATATTGCCTATAGGGCATTACAGGCAAGGGAGCAGTTAATAAATAAAAACTCTAAGGAGCCGACCATTTATGAAATAGCAGAGGAATTGAATTTGCCCAAGGAGGAGATAGTATTTGCTTTGGAGGCAATTCAGGAGCCCATTTCACTATTCGAACCAATTTTTCACGACAGCGGAGATGCCATATTTGTAATGGATCAGATAAAGGATGAAAAGGCAGAAGAGGAAATCTGGCTTAGTGAAATAGCCCTAAGGGAGGCAATTGAAAAACTCAATGGCAGGGAAAGGCAAATATTAAACTTGAGATTTTATGAAGGGAAGACTCAAATGGAGGTAGCAGACGAAATAGGTATATCGCAGGCACAGGTATCGAGGTTGGAAAAGAATGCCCTGAGGCAGATGAGAAAATATATATAAGGAATAATATTAATCCCACTGATTTTGTCATATATTTGTCCTATTATTATATATTCATAATAGGGGATAAAATATGGAAAGAGGTGGGATTGTGTTAAAATTGTCAGAAATAAGAGAAAAAGAAATAATAAATATCAACAATGGAGAAAGGATGGGCTATGTTGACGATTTTGAACTAAATCTTGAGAAAGGATATGTGGATGCCCTTGTAATATCTGGCGTAGGAAAAATACTAGGCTTATTTGGCAGGAATACAGAAATTATTATCAGTTGGAATAATATAGTTAGAATAGGGACAGATACCATTTTAGTCGACTATAAAAAGGAAATATCTAAATAGACATTTAGCATCCAATATACTATAATTAAAGGTAATAGTTAAAAATTTACGTATCCGAATTTATTAAAGAAGGTGAGCATATGAAGTGTCCCTTTTGTTCATACGATGAATCAAAGGTAATTGACTCAAGACCAATTGGAGAAGGACAAGCAATTCGAAGGAGAAGGGAGTGTATTAGCTGCGGAAAAAGGTTTACAACCTACGAGAAAATTGAGGAAACACCCCTAGTAGTAGTCAAAAAAGGTGGCAATAGACAGACCTATGATAGGAATAAATTGCTAAATGGAATAATGAAGGCTTGTGAAAAAAGGCCGGTGTCAATGGATACCATAGAGGGCATTGTAGATGAAATAGAAAGGTCAATTTCTCTGGAAAAGGAAGTTACATCTGAAGCAATTGGAGAAATGGTGATGAACATGATGAAGAATATAGACGATGTTGCCTATGTGAGATTTGCATCGGTCTATAGGCAATTCAAGGACATTAATTCTTTTATGGAAGAGTTAAAAAAGATTTTGGATGAGGGAAGATAAATATGGGGATTATAAGAAAAAACTTCAAGGATATATTGTATTTTGAGATTGAAGGATTTAGCCTTGATAATGATATGAGTCACCTGTTTACAAGTAGAATTGGCTGGAATCAGGATGATATTTTTAAGGACATAGGTGAGCTAATCAATATTCCAAGGTCCAGTATATATTCAGCTAGGCAGGTCCACGGGACAGATGTCCTAGTTATTAGAGGGCAAAATAACTTGGAAATTAAAGACTTGGAGCTAGATGGCCTAATTACAGATGTAAAGGGTATAGCCCTATGCACCTACCATGCCGACTGCGTTCCCATATATTTTTACGATAAAGTAAAGAAGGTTATTGGGATGGCTCATGCTGGTTGGAAAGGCACACTAAACAATATAGCCAGTGAAATGATTAATAGTATGGTAAAGAATTTCAATTCGAATTTGACTGATATTTTTGTAGCACTGGGACCTTCCATTGGCCCATGCTGCTATGAGATAGGTGAGGACTTGCACAGTTTATTTAAGGAAAGCTATGTTAATAATCCTAATATAATTGTGAGGAAGGGCGAAAAGATTTATTTGGACCTTTGGGAGGCAAACATTATAAATTTAATTGCTAGTGGAATTAAAAAAGAGAATATTTACCTAAGTGATTATTGCACAGCCTGTAACACAGACACTCTTTACTCATATAGAAGAGAAAAGGGAACAAAAAACAGGATGCTTGCGGTAATTTCTTTAGGTTAATAGATAAAGCAAGTAGATGTACTTCATTACCTTATGCAATTTTTAGTAAAATAAATGAACTAAGGAGGTAAAGTTAATGAAAAAGGAAAATGTAAGGGTAATAGTATGGGGTTTAGGAGCGATGGGGAAGGGAATTACAGAAATGCTTCTAAATAAAAAAGGAGTTGAGCTAGTAGGTGCAATAGTAAGGGGAGACAAAATTGGCAAAAGCATGTATGACTTCCTTGATATAGAAAGAGAAGGCAGAAAAGACCTATTGACTGGCTCCTACGAAGACGTTATTAAAGAAGGAGTTGCTGATGTTGTAATCATAGCTACAGACTCCTTTACAAAAGACAATTATGACAAAATAAAGTATTGCCTAGATAGAAAAATCAATGTCATTTCTACTGCAGAGGAAATGTCATATCCAAGAGCCCAAGAGCCAGAACTAGCGGACCAGTTGGATAAGATTGCAAGGGAAAATGGAGTGACAGTCCTTGGCACTGGCATCAATCCAGGGCTTATTATGGACCTACTGGTAATTACCTTAACCGGTGCATGTATTGACGTTGACAGTATAAAAGCTGAGAGAGTAAATAACCTTTCACCCTTTGGGCCAGCCGTTATGCACGAGCAGGGGGTAGGTATAACAGTGGACGAGTTTAACAGAAGAGTAGAAGAAGGCACCTTGGCAGGCCATGTTGGTTTCCCCGAATCAATCAACATGATTGCAGATGCCTTAGGCTGGAAATTGTCAGATGAAATAGAGCTGTCAAGGGCCCCTATCGTTTCGACAGTTCATAGAAAGGCACCAAATGCAGAGGTAGAGGCGGGGGATGTTGCAGGATGCAATATGAAGGGATATGGTTATGTTGACGGAGAGATGAAAATTGAAATGCTGCATCCACAGCAGGTAGAGCCACAATTAGAGGGTGGAACCACTGGCGACTATATCACCATAAAGGGTACACCTAATATAAATATGCAAATAAGCCCAGAAGTGCCAGGAGGCATAGGGACCATTGCTATGACTGTAAATATGATACCAAATGTTATCAATGCTAGACCCGGATTAAAGACAATGATTGATTTACCAGTCCCAAGGGCAATTATGGGGGACATGAGGGAGCTTATTGAAGAGTAAGGACTTTAACTAGTGGAAAGGTGGGATTACAATGGACGCTAAACGTGGAGATTGGGTAAGAATTCACAATATAGTCTTGGAAGTAGGGCAGAGGGCGACAAATATTCCAGAGGATACCCAAAATGTACCCTTGGAAATGTGGGATAAGGGATTTTTATTAGACGAAGAAGCAAGGTTTGGAGACAAGGTCAAGGTCGAAACCTATATAGGTAGGACCATAGAAGGAACATTAATTGAAGTAAACCCTTACTATAAACACGATTTTGGGAAGTCAGTTCCAGAATTACTGTATATTGGTCGTCAGGCAAAGGAACTATTAGCAGAGGACGGTGAAAACAATGACTAAAGATATGACTTATGATGCAGTCATGGCTAGAAGGGGAGAGATAATGAAGGAGGCTGTAGGCATAGATTATGAAATTTTTGAATCTGGCAGTATAGCCTTTGATTATGAGAGAATGATGAAGGAAACGGGTTACAGCCTAGAGGAAATCGAAGAAATTCAGGGCAGGACAGGAGTTGGAAATACACCAGTCCTAGAGCTTAAAAACCTGACAAGATTGGCAAGAAAGTTCGCCCCTGAAGGCAAGGGAGCAAGGATATTTATTAAAGATGAAGCTAGCAATCCATCTGGCAGCTTTAAGGCCAGGAGGGCAGCTACTGCCTGCTATCATGCAAAGAAACTTGGCTACAAGGGTGTAATTGCAGCTACATCAGGAAATTATGGGGCAGCCGTGGCATCTCAAGCAGCAATGCAGGGCCTAAAATGTATAATAGTCCAAGAATGCTATGATTCCAAGGGCAAGGGCCAACCTGAGATTATTGAAAAAGCAAGGGCCTGTGAAGCATATGGTGCGGAAGTAGTACAGCTTACCGTTGGTCCTGAGTTATTCTATACCTTCCTAGTATTACTTGAGGAAACTGGATATTTTAATGCCTCCTTGTATTCTCCCTTTGGAATTGCCGGGGTGGAAACCCTAGGATATGAAATATCAAAACAATTCAGGGAAAGAGAAGGAAGGGACCCAGATGCAGTGGTCATAACTAATGCAGGTGGTGGCAACCTAACAGGTACAGCAAGGGGACTAATAAAAGCAGGGGCACTAGATACAAAAATAATCGGGGCAAGTGTAAGTTTGCAAGGGCTGCATATGGCCTCAGATACTCAATTCAATAAAAAGTCATTTACCACAGGACATACAGGTTTTGGTATACCTTTCTCTACATGGCCAGACAGGTCTGACGTACCTAGATCAGCAGCCAGGCCACTTAGATATATGGATAGGTATGTCACATTCAATCAGGGTGTAGTCTTTTATATGACAGAGCTACTGGCCCAACTAGAGGGATTAGAAAGGGGCCCAGCAGGCAATACATCTCTGGCAGCAGCATTTAAGCTTTCACAGGAAATGGACAAAGATCAAATAATTGTCGTACAGGAAACCGAATACACTGGAGCAGGAAAACATATAAATCCCCAACTTACATTTGCTAGGGAAAACGGCATTGAAATAATAATTGGTGACCCAGACGACGAAATTCCTGGCAAGAATATTATATTGCCCAAGGATCCATCTTTTGTTAAGATTACTGACTTGGATTTAAACAAAACTAGAAGGTCCTTTATAAGGAATGCAGTAGAAAATGCCAAGGTTGAAAAAGTTACTGAAGAAGATTTAGATTTCCTAGTCCAAGATACCAAGTCAAGTCTTGATTTTGTTAAGGGAATATTGGATGAATTAGGTGTAGGATATTAAGGAGGTAGACAATGAAAAGAACAGATGATTTTCAAGAAAGAAGAAAACATTTGGCTAGTCTGTCTGAGGAGGAGTTAGAGCAGAGATTTTGGGAACTAGCAGAAAACATAGTGGAACCCATTGTGGAATTAGCATATAAAAACACCTCCCCTTCCATTGAAAGATCTGTGCTCTTGCGAATGGGATTTTCAAGTCTCGAAGCAAAAACTCTAGTAGATGGAGTTATGGACAGGGGCTTAATGGGTAAGGGTGCAGGCCACCTAATCTATAGGTTAGCCAAAGAAAAGAACATGGAAATAAGGGAAACTGGTTTAAAATTAATAGAGGGTGAGATGTGGGACGACCTGATTGCCATATTTAAGGGAGGTGCCTACTAATGGAATTGAAAGCAAATGAAAAACTAAACATAGACAATATATTAAAGGACATAGATAAGTATAGGCCCAGAAGGAGGGGCTGGCACTGGAGAGAAGGAGTCGGAGAAGTTAGGGAAATAGGGAAATTTGAATACTATGATAGTTCATTTTCCCTAGAAAGTAGTCAGCCACTACCTGCGGCAAAGTATTTTGAAAACATTGACCCTCAACCAGGCCCCGTCATCACTACAGAGATTGCTTCAGGTAGATTTGAAGACGATATTAGACGAATGAGAATGGCAGCCTGGCACGGTGCAGACCATATTATGGTCATCAGGACTGCTGGACAGTCACACTTTGAAAGCCTTATAGAGGGAACACCCCAGGGAGTAGGAGGTATACCTATTTCTAGAAAACAAGTTAGGGCACAGAGAAAGGCCCTAGATTTCATTGAAGATGAGGTAGGTAGGCCAATTAATTACCACTCCTATGTATCAGGCGTTGCAGGACCTGAAATTGCAGTAATGTTTGCCGAGGAAGGGGTAAATGGAGCCCATCAAGATCCTCAGTACAATGTGCTTTATAGAAATATCAACATGATTAGGTCCTTTGTAGATGCAGCCGAGGCTAAAAAACTAATGACCTGGGCAGATATTGCCCAAATAGATGGGGCCCACAATGCCAATGCTACGGCTAGGGAGGCCTGGAAGGTAATGCCAGAGTTAATGGTCCAACATGCCATAAACTCCATATTTTCAGTTCAAGTAGGCATGAAAAAGGAAAATATTTGTCTGTCTACAGTACCACCTACAGCACCGCCAGCACCTTGTATGAGGCTTGATTTGCCCTATGCAGTGGCACTAAGGGAATTATTCGAAGAATATAAGATGAGGGCCCAAATGAATACAAAATATATGGAGTCCTCAACTAGGGAGGCTACAGTTACCCATGTGCTCAACCTGCTGATTTCTCAATTGACTAGGGCAGACATCCAGTCTACAATTACACCTGACGAAGGAAGAAATGTACCCTGGCATATATACAATATAGAAGCTGTGGATACTGCAAAACAAGCCTTCTCGGGAATGGATGGACTAGGCACAATGGTAGAGGTCAAGAGAGACGGAAAAGAATTAGCAGACAAGGTAAGGGAGCTAAAGGAGAGGGCTATACTCTTCATGGAGGAAATACTGGAGGTTGGAGGCTATTTCAATGCAGTGGAGCAAGGGTTTTTTGTAGATTCAGGCTACTATCCTGAAAGAAACGGAGACGGCATAGTAAGGAAGATAGACGGAGGAGTTGGGGAAGGAACCATATTTGAAAGAGACGAGGATTATATGGCACCAGTTACAGCCCACTTCGGCTACAATAATATAGGCCAATATGACCAGGATATGGCAGAGAATCCAGCCCTACTCATAGGTGGGTCAACACTAGAGAAACCTGAAAAGATAGTATTTATAGATGAACTAGATGAAAACGACAATGTAAATGTAAGGCTAGAAGAAGTTAAGGAATTGAGAAATTCCACGAAGATTAAGCCTGAAATGGAGTGGCTTGGAGATGGGGTAGTGCTGACTACACTCTTCCTGCCAACTGACGAGAGAACGGCTGAGTTTGCGGCCATAGAAATAGGCAAGAAAATGGGATTGGAAGATGTAGAGGTAATACACAAGGAAATAATGCAGGAAGCAGAAGGTACGAGGATTGAATTAAAGGGCAGGGTTAGTTTCAATATAGATATAAATGACCTAGTTATACCGCCAAAGCCAAAGATATTGACTGAGGAAGAAATTAGGGAAGATATAGGAAAAACCCCAATGAAAATAGTTGCCGCCACAGTAGGTGAGGATGAACACTCTGTTGGACTCAGGGAAATCATAGACATCAAGCATGGGGGCATTGAAAAATACGGCATTGAGTGCCATATATTGGGTACGTCCGTATCAGTAGAAAAATTAGTAGATGCGGCCATAGAACTAAATGCTGATGCAATCCTTACCTCAACTATTATCTCCCATGATGACATCCACTACAAGAACATGAAAAAACTACACCAGCTTTGTATTGAAAAGGGTATTCGCGATGAAATCATCCTAATAGCAGGTGGGACCCAGGTATCCAACAAACTGGCAGTTGAGGCAGGTATGGATGCAGGCTTTGGTAGGGGAACAAAGGGAGAGCATGTAGCTACCTTCCTAGTAGAAAAAAGAAGAGAGATGACAGATGAAAATTGATTTATTGGTTGCAGAGATAGGCAGCACTACAACAGTAGTCAACGGATTTGATGGTTTTGATACCTGCCCTAGATTCATAGGGCAGGGTCAATTTCCTACCACCGTATTAGAAGGTGATGTAAATGTAGGGCTCAAGGGTGCCATTGACGATTTAGCTAGGAAGATTGCATCTCCAATTGAGTATAAGGAGTTGCTGGCTACCAGTTCTGCGGCAGGGGGCCTGAGAATGACGGTTCACGGCCTGGTTTACGATATGACAGTAAGGGCCGCAAGGGAGGCTGCCTTAGGTGCAGGGGCCAATATCAAATTAGTTACAGCAGGGAAGCTTAGAAAATCAGATTTGAAAAAGCTTCAGGAACTCGAACCAAATATTATATTAATTGCAGGTGGAGTGGATTATGGGGAAAGGGATACTGCCCTCCACAATGCAGAACTAATTGCAGAAATGGAACTAAATATACCTCTTATATATGCAGGTAATATTGAAAACCATCAAGATATTAGGGATATATTTAAGGATTTAAAGGCTGAACTATATATAGTCGACAATGTATATCCTAGGATTGACGAATTGAATATTGAACCCACAAGAAGGGTAATACAAGATGTATTTGAAAAACACATTACCCATGCCCCGGGCATGGAAAAGATTAGGGATTTGATTACGGGAAATATAATGCCAACGCCGGGTGCAGTATTGGAGGCTTCAGAGCTCTTATACAGCCATCTAGGGGACTTGGTTACCATAGATGTCGGCGGTGCCACAACAGATATTCACTCTGTGGCAGAGGATAGTGACGAGATATCGAGAATATTAATAAATCCAGAGCCTAAGTCCAAGAGGACCGTTGAAGGGGATTTAGGTGTATATGTAAACATGAAAAATGTTGTAGAAGCAGTGGGCAGGGAGAATCTCAAGGCTGAACTCAATATTGGGGAAGAAGAATTGGATTGGCTAATATCAAATCATAAGGCAATACCAGAAACAGAGCAGGAAATTCGCTTTGTTGAAGACCTAGCCCTCCACGCTACCATAACTGCAGTTAAGAGGCATGTGGGCAGATTAAAGGACCTATATGGGCCCAGCGGGAAAAAGACAATAGCTGAGGGTAAGGACCTGACCAAGGTCAAATATATAATAGGAACTGGTGGTGCCTTGACAAGGCTACCCAATAGAAGGGCCATATTGGAACAAATCCCCTTGAGTAATAGGGGTCACGATTTACTTCCCAAAGCAGGTCTTGAAATTTTAATAGACAATCACTATATAATGGCATCTCTAGGAGTAATGTCTAAAAAGTATCCAGATCTTGCCTTGGAACTAATGAAAAATAGCTTTAAGGGGGAAAAAATATGACTTATCCCAGAGTAACAGTAAATTTAAATACCATAAGAGATAATGTTAGGTCAGTAATCAAATTAATCGGCAAAGACATTGGGATTGCAGGGGTGACCAAGGTATTTTGCGGAAATCCGGACATAGCAAAAGCCTATATAGACGGAGGAGTAACCTATCTTGCTGATTCGAGGATTGAGAATTTAAAGAGGCTAAAAGACTTAGATACAGCTAAAATAATGCTGCGATTGCCCATGATATCCGAGGCGGGAGATATAGTTGAATATGCCGATATATCCCTTAACTCTGAAATAGAGACCATAAAAGCCTTATCAGAAAAGGCCCTAGACAAGGGTATAGAACACAAAATACTTCTAATGGTAGATTTAGGAGATTTAAGGGAAGGATATTTTCATGAGGGAGACTTGTTTGAGGCAGTAGAAGAAATCATTAAGCTAAAGGGCATCAAATTAGCAGGACTTGGAACAAACTTAACTTGCTATGGCGGAGTAATCCCTACCAAAGAACATATGGAGAAGCTGGCTAGATTGAAAAAGGAAATAGAAAATAGATTTAACCTTGAATTGGAAATCTTATCAGGCGGGAATTCCAGCTCAATTCACCTGCTTTCAAATTATAAACCTGAAAGCGTAAATAATTTGAGACTTGGAGAATCTTTGGTATTGGGCACAGAAGCAGCCTATGGAAAGCAGCTTGAAGGCACTAGAAATGATGGATTTATACTTCAGGTGCAAATCATAGAAGTAAAAGAAAAACCATCAGTGCCCACAGGAGAAATAGGAAGGGATGCCTTTGGCAAGGTGCCAACTTTTGTGGATAGGGGAGTTAGAAAGAGAATTATATGTGCCGTAGGGAAACAAGACATTGACTTCGATACATTGTATCCACTAGATGACGGAATAGTTATATTTGGAGGAAGCTCAGACCACTTGATATTAGACGGAACTAATAGTAAAATCGACTATAAGGTGGGAGATATAGTAGAATTTAGGATGCATTATGTAAGCATATTAAGGTCTATGACTTCAGAATATATAGAAAAAGAGTTGATATATTGAGTTAGAGGCCTACTCTAACTCTTTTTCATCACAGCCAAAGGCAAAATAAAGATATAGGTGATTAAATGGATTTATTTACAATGAATATGGAAGAAAAATTAAGAAAGAATGCCCCACTGGCAGATAGAATGAGACCAGAGACGATTGGAGAATTTGTAGGACAGGACCATCTACTGGGAGAGGGAAAATTCCTGCATAGGTCAATAAAGGCTGATAGGCTGACCTCCATGATATTCTATGGGCCACCGGGAACTGGAAAGACGACACTTGCCATGATTATAGCCAATAGCACCAATATGATATTTGAAAAGCTATCTGCTGTCACATCAGGGGTAAAAGACATTCGGGAAGTAATGGCCAGGGCAGAGGAAAATCTAAAGCTTTACAATCGTAGAACTATCCTGTTTATTGACGAGATACACAGATTTAATAAGTCCCAGCAGGATGCCCTATTACCCTTTGTAGAAAGGGGAATTATTATTCTCATCGGTGCAACCACAGAAAACCCTTATTTTGAGGTAAATAAGGCACTCTTATCTAGGCTGATGGTCCTAAAGTTAGAAGCCCTGAGCAGAGGTGACCTAAGGACCCTAATAGACAATGCCTTGGCCGACAAATCAAAGGGCCTTGGCAATCTAAAGATTGATATTAGCCATGAGGCTATAGACTATCTAGTAAGCATATCTGAAGGCGATGGCAGAACAGTCCTAAACTCCTTGGAGATAGGTGTTCTTTCAACTGCCCCTAGTCAAGATGGTATTATAGAAATTGATTTGGATACTATAGGGTCATCTATTCAAATAAAAAACGCAAAATACGATAAAGGTGGAGATGAACACTACGATACCATATCTGCATTTATCAAAAGTATGAGAGGATCAGATCCAGATGCTACCCTATATTGGCTTGCAAAAATGATAAATGCAGGGGAAGACCCAAAATTCATAGCTAGAAGGATAATAATATGTGCTTCAGAAGATGTAGGTAATGCAGACCCCAATGCTCTAAACCTAGCCGTTTCAGCCTTTAATGCAGTAAATGTAATAGGTATGCCAGAAGGAAGGATAGCTTTGGCACAGGCGGCAACATATATTGCCACCGCTCCCAAAAGCAATGCTTCCTATATAGGAATAGATAAGGCACTGGAAGATATTAGGACAATGGAAATTGGGAAGGTACCCAAGCATTTAAGGGACGGTTCATATCCCGGGGCGAAAAAACTTGGTCACGGATTGGATTATAAATATCCTCATGATTACAAAAACGCATATGTAGAACAGCAATATCTACCTGATGATTTTATAGGCAAGAAGTATTATAATCCAACAGATAATGGATAAATTTAATAAAAGTTACGAAAGCCGGGAGGAGTTTTTCAATGGATTATAATAAAGATTGTTGCATTATCAAAGATGGGAACTGGTTTAGATATCGTGCCGCAGCAATTATTATTGAAGATGATTGTATATTAATGGCTAGTAATGATGTATCTCAATATTACTACTCTGTAGGGGGTGGCGTTCACTTAGGTGAAACTGCTGAGGAGTCTGTGGTAAGAGAAGTCTTAGAGGAAACTGGTGTAAATTATGAAATTGACCGATTGGCTTTTATACATGAGAATTTTTTTGAAGGGAATGGAACAACTACAGGCTTAAAATGCCACGAGATAGCCTTCTATTTTTTAATGAAATCAAAGGGCTCACAGTTACTAAATAGCAATAGTACTTGTGCAGAAGGCAAAGAGTATATGAACTGGATACCAATTAGTCAATTAAAAAGCCACACCATATACCCGACTTTCTTTGCAGAAAAATTAATAAATATGCCTAATCAGGTTGAACACATAGTGACAAAAGAGATTTAGACACAGTAAACAATAGGTTAATTTAACAGATAAAGGGTGGTAAAAGGTGAATAATAGACTAAGAACTTTTCTTCAAATTTAGATTATAAAATTTGAGGAGGATAAAGATGGATAAAATAATAATTAAAGAGGATATTATACCTGAAATTGAAGAAATAATGAATTTATATGAAGATGTAAAATGGTATGCGTATACAAAAGATAAGATAAGACTTAAAAATGCTATCAATAATTCACTAAAAGTATTAACTGCTTGGGATGAGGATAAGCTAGTTGGTCTTATTAGGCTTGTGGGAGACAATTATACTATTATATATATCCAAGATATACTAGTCCTAGAAAACTATCAAGGACAGGGCATAGGCAGCAGATTATTAAAGTTAGTTTTAGATAAGTATAAATCAATCCGACAGATTGTTCTTATGACAGATAATACTGAGGAAACTCTTAGCTTTTATAAGAAAAATGGAATGGTTGAAACTGCTGATTATAATGGTCTTGCCTTTGTAAAATATAATCTAGGTTAAAGCAATTATAGCTTGGCAGGTTAGTTGTGATATAGGATATATGGATAAATATACGGGGAGACATTAATGTGGATACTACTAGGGAAAACCCTGAAAAGATAGTAGACTTAATTAGAAAAGGTGAATATTTTAAATAAGGGGATAAGAAATGAAAGAAGAAATTATTGAGCTTAGTGACGCAGAACTAGAAGATATTGAAAATCGCCTTGATGAATATGATAAAAACCATATTGGCTATGAATTAGGAGGAAATATAAGAATAGGTATAAAAAGAAACAATAAAGTAATTGCTGGGGTAGATGGGTGTATGACCGCATTTAAAATACTTTATGTATCTACCTTATTTGTTGATGAGGATTATAGAAATAATAAAATTGGTAGCTTGTTAATGAGTGAAGTAGAAAAAAGGGCAAAAAATATAGGTGCTAACATGATTAGACTGGATACTTTTAATTGGCAGGGCAGGGATTTTTATCTTTCTTTAGGCTATGAAGAGGTAGGATCTTATGGAAATAAAACTGATGGTTTTTCAGAGCATTTTTTTCTAAAAAGGATATAAGTGATGGAATTTGTAAAAAAGGAAATTAAATTATAATTTAAGTGATTTTTAAAATAGGGGGAATTATTTAGTGTTAGATGATAAAGGCTTTGATGAGTTGAAGAAACCTTTATTGAATAAGAATCTTAGTTTTACTGAGATATCCCATTGTGCGGGTATTATTCAAATTTCTTCATAGTTGTCAGACAATTGAATCTATAGTATAATCTTTATAAATTGTTGTGCTGTAATTCACTAAAAAAATCCTAATCTAAGGAGTGGTAAAAGTGGTTAGATTAAGAAAATCCTTCTAAAACAGTAGAAGGATAGGAAAGCCTTCTATTGTTATTTTGAGAATAATAAATAGGAGGAATAAAAATGAAAAAATATATAAAAGGAAATTTAAAGCCCTTACTTGTGGCTCTTACATTTTCAATAATGGCTGCTTTCTTGGCAGTAAGAGTTCAATTTCTAAAAGGAAATGTCCTAGACTATGCCCTGGGAAGAAACATGGATAATACCCTAATATACGGACTTTATCTAGGTGGATTTATCTTGCTAGAATTAGTATTTCACTATCTATACGATATAAATAGGGGGAAATTTGCTGTTAATTCCATAAGGCAGGTAAAGCTAGACTATTTTAAAAGTTTACTTGCTAAAGACTATCCAAGTTTTTTAAAAAGAAAGCAAGGAGAATACATTGCACAATATACTAATGAGATGGAGATAATTGAAAATCAATTTTTTTCTACAATTCCAATCTTAGCAGAGATAATAATTAAAATTATTATTGTCTCCACAGCCTTATTTATCTTGGACTATAGGATAGCAATAATGACTTTGTTTCTTTTAACCATGCCCTTATATGTTCCAAAGCTAGTTGAAAAGAAATTGCAAAAGGCACAAACTGAACATGTAAAACAATTTGAAAACCATATAAAGACTATAACAGATTGGCTAAATGGCTTTGAAATAATCAAAAACTTTTCCATTGAAAAAAATATTAAAGAAAAGTTCATAGAATCAAATAATATAACAATGGAAAAGAACCTAAAAAAGAGGCAGATGGGATATTTAACAAGAAGTATATCTGCCCTTCTTTCATACTTGTCTCACTTTATAATACTTATATTTGCTGCATACTTGGTATTAAGTGGAGACTTTTCAGCTGGTGACTTCTTTATTGCAGTAGGCATGATAGACCAACTATCCTACCCAATTATATCCCTATCCTACTTTATACAGGATTTGATTTCTGTAAAGCCAGTCAATAAGTCAGTATTAGACTTTATAAATGACCAGTCTATAGAGCATGGAAGACTAGATATTCCTAAGGAGGACTTTAAAGAAGCCCTGTTTAGAGATGTATCCTTTGCCTATGAAGATCATGAAAAGATAATTGATAATTTAAATATGGACTTTGTAAGAGGTAGGCAATATCTGCTAAAGGGAATAAGTGGCTCTGGTAAAACTACCAGTGTCAATCTTCTTTTAGATTACTACAGACCCTTTTCTGGTTGGGTAGAGATTAATGGTATTCCAGTAAGTGAAATCAAAAATTTGAATCAGATTATTACTGTAATGAGGCAGGATGCAGTATTATTTGAGGAGAGCCTAAGAAATAATCTTACCATGTATCAGGATATTCCAGATGGGAAGGTTATTGATGCATTATATAGAGTGGGTTTAGATAAATATGCTAATGATGATAGCCTGGATATGCTAATTAATGAGGGAGCCACTAATCTTTCAGGTGGAGAAAAGAGAAGGGTTACCCTTGCAAGAAGTATACTGAGGGAAACACCTATATTGATACTGGATGAACCATTAGCCAACCTTGATGAAAAAAATGCTAGGGCCATTGAATCACAATTATTATCCATTAAAGATAGGACTTTAATAATTATTTCCCATCAGTTTTCTTCAGAAAATATGGGTAAATTGGATGAAATAATAGAATTTAAGTAATAGAATATGCATCGGGATATAGATGTCCCGATGCATATATTATATGTAAAATTGCTTATAAAAAAGATAGGTGTGATTTGACAGATGAAAAGTGCAATATATAGGGTAATTATTATTTTAATGTTATTAGTATTAGCCTCATTTTTTCTAATTGAAGGATTAATACTTATTAGTGGCAGGCAAGAAGCCCAGGAAGAAGTAGATTATTTAATAGTCCTGGGAGCAAGATTATATGGAGAAATTCCTTCCCCTGCATTAGAAGAAAGACTTAAAGTAACCAAGGACTATTTAATAGAGAAAAAAGACGTAAAAGTTATTGTTTCTGGTGGACAAGGGTTAGATGAGCTCATAGCTGAGGCTGAGGCCATGAAAAGATATCTTGTAGATAATGGAATTGAAGAGGATAGAATAATACTTGAGGATAAATCTACATCAACCTTTGAAAACTTAAAATTTAGTTTAGATTTGGTAAGAGATATAGAATCTAATGAGAATTTAAAGTTTTTAATTGTTACTAATAAATACCATATATTTAGGGCTAAGTTTATAGGAAAAAGGCTTGGTATAGATCCATATGGACTCCCTGCAAAAATCCCGCCATCTATTATTACACAAGCCTATATTAGGGAGTATTTTGCAGTTATAAAGTCATTTATTTTTGATAGATAAGATTTTAAAAAATATTATATTATTATAATAAGTAATAAAGGATAAATATTATGGGATACGAAATTATACATTTGTCCAAAGAAAATGGGAAGGAACTATTATTCCGATAAGATATACAACAGATAAGTATTATGATGTTATTGTAAATAAAAGAGATAAAGGATTTACCATTGAGATAGAAAAGAAAGATTTTGGGGAACCAGTAATCCATACACCGGAAGAATATGATTTTCCAGATAGATTATACAAGGAACATTGGGAGAATGCATATGCTTGGGGAGTTATAGTTGATGGTGAGTTAATTGCTGCAATTGAAACCAATGAAGAAACATGGTCTAATCGCCTAAAAATTACAGAACTTTGGGTGGCAGAAAAATATCAAAAGCAGGGAATAGGGCATGGGTTAATTGAAATGGCAAAAGAACAAGCAAGAAGACAGCACTGTCGTGCTATTATATTAGAAACACAATCTTGTAATGTTAATGCAATAGATTTTTACCTCCATGAAGGCTTTGGCCTGATTGGCCTAGATACCTGCTCTTATAAGAATAATGATTTACAAAGAAAAGAAGTAAGGTTAGAGTTGGGATGGTTTCCAGAAGAGAAGAAAAAACTAAGTAGGGAAGAAATAGAAATTAGAATGGAAAGGGAGTTGGATTGGTACAATGTTGAGTTAATGACCCAGCATGCATTTTGGAACAAGCATCATCTTGGTTGTAATGAACACTATCTTGTGCATAAATTGCGTAAACATAAGGATTATCTACCAGAACTAAGCAGGATTGCAGTGAAGGACGGAGAGGTAATAGGAAGTATAATGTATTCTAAGTCAAAAGTTATTGATGAAAAAGAGACACATCATATTATAAGTTTTGGACCCCTTTGTGTAGATCCAAGATGGCAAGGATGTGGGGTTGGTGAATTATTATTAAGGGAAACAATGACTTTAGCTAAGAATAAAGGCTATAAAGGGATTGTGATTTTTGGAGAGCCAGATTATTATCCTAGAATGGGATTTATGCCCTGTGATGAATTCAATATTACAACTTCAGATGGTAAAAACTTTGATGCCTTTATGGGAATTGAATTAATAAAAGATGGTATGAAAGATATAAAAGGAAAGTTTCATGGATCAGAAGTTTTTGAAAATCTTCCAACTGAAGAAGTTGAAGAATATAATAAAAACTTTCCACCTTTGAAAAAGTTAAGATTTCCAGGGCAATGGGACTAGCTGATTAAGACTAATATTTTTTAAGGAGGGATAAGCATGTTGTTTTATGATACTTCTGATTTAATTGATGGTGAAATTTATTTGCGATTAGATAGGACCGCTGGTGAAAATAAGGAAAAAGCTTATTTGCCAGCATATTATTTTACCATTATTAGAAGTTTAGATAGGGCAGAAATTGGGAAGTGTGATTTGCGGATAGGCCATAATGAAAATACAAAATATGGTGGGAATATAGGCTATGAAGTTTTTGAGGAATTCAGGGGAAATAAATATGCAACAAAAGCCTGTAAATTAATGTTTTCATTGGCTAAGAAACATGGAATGGATTATCTAATAATAACTTGCAATCCTGATAACATTGCTTCTAGAAAAACCTGTGAACATAGTGGAGGGGAACTTATAGATATTTTGGATATTCCATCATGGCATGAAATGAGTAAAACAAGAAAAACAACATGCCAGTATAGGATGAAACTATAATTATTTGGAGGTTGATATAATGATTAATGTAAATTTCGATAAAAATATAAAAGGGACAATCCTAGATATTGGGGCGGAGGGGAAGGTTAAAATACTTAAATTATGAGAAAATAAGGAGGCTACAAGATGGAAATAAAGGATTTACTTAATATTAGCAATGAAGAAGAAAGGGTGTCAGCCCTATATAGGATATTTGATGAAAGTAGCCGTTTATCGTCAAAGGCGGCACAAGTAGAATTTCTAACTACCATAAGACAAATTGAAAGATATTTAAAACCAGGTATGAGAATTCTTGATTTGGGAGCAGGAACTGGAGAATATAGCCTATATTTTGCGAATAAAGGATATGAGGTAAAGTCAATTGAATTGGTTGAAAACCATGTAAAACAGATAAAGGAAAAGGTAAAAGATAAAATGAATATTGATGTAGTACAGGGTAATGCCTTGGACTTATCATTATTGGATGATAATACATATGATATAGTACTTTGCTTTGGACCCTTATATCATTTGGAAAAGATGGAAGATAGGATGAAGTGTATAGGTGAAGTGAAAAGGGTATGTAAGGAAGGTGGAAAAATGTTTTTTGCCTTTATTTCCAATGATATGGTAATAACAACAGAAACAATTTTATATAATCCAGATTTTTTAAAGGGAGATTCTTATAATCACGAGAGTTTTAAGGTGATAGACTTTCCTTTTGTCTTCCATACAGTAGATGATTGCCGATATTTACTAAAGGCTGCTAACTTGAATATTATTTCAGAAGTGGCAGCAGATGGCTTATCTGAATTACTTGCGGATAAGATAAATAATATGGATGAAAAATCCTATAGCCAGTGGCTTAAATACCATTTTTATTGCTCAGAAAAGCCAGAATTTCTGGGTGCATCCAACCATTTATTATTTGTTGGAGAAATATCTTGATAAAGATTAAGGAACTAGCCAAAATATGAAAGTAATATTGTCAACTATCTGGCTATCATACTAAGGACAATTCAACTTTTTGTATTAGCAGGGTTCTAGAAATATTTTTATACCCATTAAAATATTTAAGAGGCAAGAATTTATATTGCTAAGATTGGAAAATTAGTATAAGCCTAATCGCCATTGAATTGATAAAATTAGTTGACAATGAGGAACAATATAACTATAATTATATAAAAGTAATAAACTGTGATAGGAAGAGTAAATATAGGAGATAGTCATAGGGAGTCGGTGATAGTGGAAATCCGATACGATGCCTATATCGAAGAACGCCCTGGAGTTTCTAACCGAAATCTATAGATAGTAGGCTTAGACGGTTTCACATCGTTAAAGGTGAGGCACATTTTGTGTGTTTGAGTGGCTATTAGCAATTAGGGTGGTACCGCGGAGGTTAGACTTTCGTCCTTTTGGATGGAGGTTTTTTTATTTTTTGATAAGAAAGAGAGGAGAGTAAAAATGCTTACAACTGTGAGAGATATCTATAAGGATACGGAAAAGTTTTTGAATCAAGAAATTGAGGTGGAGGGGTGGATAAGGACACTGAGATCCTCTAAAAACTTTGGTTTTATAGAATTGAATGACGGAACTTTTTTTAAGAACCTACAGATAGTATTTGAGGAAAAGTTAGAAAACTACAATGAAGTAGAAAAGTTACCCCTTAGTTCATCTATTAAGGTAAAAGGCTTATTAATACCAACTCCAGAAGCCAAGCAGCCCTTTGAAATCAAGGCTAGTCAAATAGAAGTTGAAGGCTACTCAACTCAAGACTATCCTCTACAAAAAAAGAGGCATAGTTTTGAATACATGAGAACAATTGCCCACCTAAGACCTAGGGCCAATGCCTTTAATGCTGTATTTAGGGTTAGGTCTATTTTGGCCTATGCCATACACAAGTTTTTTCAGGAAAGAGCATTTGTCTACGTGCACACCCCAATAATTACTGCATCAGATGCAGAAGGTGCAGGTGAAATGTTTAGGCTATCTACCCTAGATTTGAAAGACATCCCACTTAACAAGGAGGGAGATGTAGACTTTTCAAAGGATTTTTTTGCTAAGGAAACAAATTTAACAGTGTCAGGACAATTGGAAGCTGAGGCCTTTGCCCTAGCCTTTAAAAACGTCTATACCTTTGGACCTACATTTAGGGCAGAAAACTCCAACACTGCTAGACATGCAGCAGAATTTTGGATGATTGAGCCAGAAATTGCCTTTGCAGAGTTAAAAGATAATATGGAATTGGCAGAGGATATGATGAAATATATAATTAAATACGTCATGGACAATGCCAAGGAAGAAATGGAGTTCTTTAGTAGCTTTGTAGACAAAGGGCTGATAGAAAGATTAGAAAATGTGGTTAATTCTGATTTTGGTGTGATTACCTATACTGAGGCCATTGATCTGCTACAAAAATCTGGTGAAGACTTTAAGTTTCCTGTAGAATGGGGTATAGACCTGCAAACTGAACACGAAAGATATATAGCTGAAAAAGTATTCAAAAGGCCAGTATTCGTTACAGGATATCCAAAGGAGATAAAAGCCTTCTATATGAGACTAAATGAAGATGGTAAAACTGTAGCTGCCATGGACCTCCTTGTTCCCGGAGTAGGAGAGATAATTGGGGGTTCACAAAGAGAGGAAAGGCTAGAAGTCCTTGAGCAAAAAATTATTGACAATGGAATGGACCCAGGGGACTACTGGTGGTATCTAGAATTGAGGAAATACGGAGGGACAAAGCACGCTGGTTATGGCCTAGGATTCGAAAGGGCACTTATGTATATAACTGGTATGACCAATATAAGAGATGTAATCCCATTTCCAAGAACAGTTAAATCAGCAGAATTTTAGTAGCGAGGCAACCTATACTAGTTCACAAGCGTATAGGTTGTTTTATTGCAATAACTAGGATACACTATAAAGGACAATAAAAACAATATTTAATGGGAGAGAAAAGAATGGGATTAGCATTGGTATTAGCAGAGAAACCCTCAGT
>Ga0265293_10001632_pt1 | contig 48053 bp, 24 predicted proteins | sample Munlanlewell138R_FD_192505 | JGI IMG/M metagenome (GOLD analysis project Ga0265293, IMG submission 192505) | Leachate microbial communities from a municipal landfill in Southern Ontario, Canada - Leachate well 138R | ecosystem: Engineered > Solid waste > Landfill > Unclassified | place: Canada... | reverse complement strand
TTGGGGAATCGTTAGCACACACCGATTCGGTATCTCACGCAACAGGGTCGTCACAAACATATGGGGAAACCGCAACAACTGGCGCTTCGCAAGGTTTCACCGAAGCACGTTCGATGTCAGAATCGGTAGCAACAGGTGAAACAGTTGGTGTTTCACAAACCGAGTCTGCTACCGCGGGGCGTTCCGATTCCACTACTTGGGGTACTTCCCTTTCCGACGCTCAAGGTACATCTGTTTCGGCTACTGATGGGTGGAACCAGTCCCAAGGAACTTCACTTTCTCAAGGAACTTCACTTTCGCAAGGGTTAGCTAACGCTTTGGCGAACACTCGTGGAGTTTCAGATGGTTCTTCAGTTTCTGGTGGTCTGTTTGGTTTTAGTGGCGGTGGGAACACCCAAAACTCGTTTTCGATCAACGAATCAGAAACAGTTACAAACACCTTAGGCACTACAGTTACAGGTGGTAACACCCAATCAACTGGGGTGTCCTCGTCCCAAACCCAAGGTTTGAACCAGACAGTTACCGTAGCAGAAAACGCTGGTTTAGGTACCACAGCGTCCCAATCGCAAACATCAGCGGTTGGCACAACCCAAGCATTGTCAAACACCCAAACTATGGGGGTTGGTCAATCAGTGGGTAGTTCCCAGGCGGTGTCCCAATCTTCGGGTGTTACTCAAAGTGCTAGCCAAACATCAAGCAGTGGTACAGGGTCGTCTTTAGCTACTGGGGCGTCGCTCGCTGAAACTGGTGGCCGGACCCAAACAATCTCTGGTGGGGTAACAGAAGCTAACACGTCTTCCACCTCCCAGTCAGTGACCCAGGGACGTACTCAAGGAACCACCCAAACTGTCACTGAGGGCACTACTCAAACTGTTACTGAAACCGCTGGGCGGAACGTTTCTACAGCGTCGTCTTCTTCTGTCGCGCAAAACCAGGCGTTAAACCAGGCGTACGCGGTTACTATGGCCCGCCAAGCATCCACAACAGGTAGTTTAGGTGCGGTACCATCTTTTGGGCTTTCCACATCGAGAACAACGTTTAACGCTTCGAAACAGATCATTGGTGACATTCTTGAAGCAACCATGCGACGCTATGTTGACGGGATCGAAGGTGGCGCGTTTCTTTACCAAATGTTTTTGGTGTGCGAAAACCCGGAAACGTTAGCGGCCGGCGCCGCACTTTTAAAAACATCGTTTTGGGGTCCAGGGACACATAATGATCGGGTATCGCAACCGTTTCATGTGATAACCGACTTTTCATCGATAGTAGGTCCCGACCCGGCCGCTGTCCACGCCGAAAAACAACGGTTGTTGTTACATGCCCAAGCGTTCACATCCTACCGTAGACGCGAACCAACGATAGAACTGGTAGAACCCTGGCATTATTCATCTTTTGCTACTATCGGGGAACTACCAGCGTTTTCACGTCCGCCTGTAGCAGAAGGCCCTGGGCTGCTAGCGATACATGACTCTGTGCCGGTAATGGCAATGCCTGCTGATCGTCAAAACCGGGAAATCACGTTAGGGCAAGTGTTTAACGGTGAACGTGGCATCGTGTCACACCTGAAATATGGTGTTGACACTTCAGAGCTAACCCACACGTTAATAGCAGGTATCACAGGTGCTGGTAAAACAACTACTTTGATGGCGCTTTTAGAAGGCCTTGTCAAAGTAGAACACACTATCCAAACATCTGACCCGGACGACCCAACCCCTAAATACAAAAAAGTAGGGGCCTCCATTTTAGGTTTGGACTGGATGACGAACATGCGTCATCTGGGTTCTATTGTGGATCCTGTACGCACCGATCCGGTAACAGGTGAAAAAACCGGTCGTTTCCAACTGTTCAGTGTTCGCCATTCAGGCCTGGGCGCGTTTCGTTGGAACCCTCTAGAAGTACCTGTGGAAGACATGACACCTAACGAATGGTTAGAATCCACTGCTGACAACATGGCAGCATCTATGAACCTGGGCGAGTTTGGAAGATCGTTGATAGCAGAGGCAATCGACGCTCTATATCGGGCCAACCGGTTAGAACCCTATGTGTTACGCCCAGCTACCGTAGATGATACAACCGGCGAAATTTTACGTCCAGAGATTGTGTTACCCGCTCTACCAGCTGAAGAAATCCCTGAAGAAGCTATAGGGTTCGACCCGACCATAGGACAAGATGTAGTAAACGTGTACACCTACACACCACTATCACGTCTAGTTGGGATGCAACATTTAGCGGTGATTGTTGCCGCAAACATTGAAGAAGCAGCCACCATAGAAGGAGCGCGTCTAGGTGGTACCGCTATGCGAGACCGTCTCCAAAGTTTATGGCGACGCGTCGCCCCTTATGCTGAAGGCGGGCCGTTAGCACATATTGTTACCTGCGACCCTTCCCTACATGAACGAACCACCTTAACTATCTCGGACCTGTTAGACCCCGACCGTGGCCTAGTAACAATCATCGAAACTGATAGTTTAAGCTACCCGGCCCGCAAATTTATTTTAGGGTCCCTCATGCAAGCCCTATACCAAACTGGGCTCTACCGCCGCGCAGGAGCGTTCAACCATAACGGTGACGGACCTGGGTTGTTTGTAGTGTTAGAAGAAGCCCACGAACTGTTTGGTGACCAAGGACAAGACGAAGATCAACACGCCGCTGCGACCCGTATCAAACTGTACGAATCGATGCACCGCAGAATCCGTGCGTCAGGCGTAAAATTTATTGATGTGGTACAAAACCCCTCAGATGTGCCCTCAGCTATCACAAGCAACATAGACACCGTAATAGTTCACAACGTGTCCGAATCTAAAGACCGTGACCGTGTGTTTTCGTTGTTGAACTGGTCAAACATGTTAGGCCAACAAATCAGAGAATACCGGTGGCTAGGTGAAATGCCTATCGGATACGCCATCGTAAAACTACAAGCCCGCACTTCACCATTCCAAGCAGCACCAACCCAAATCGTAGCAACCCCCGCCACCCTAGGAAACGTGACAGATAAACAGTTAGAACGCTGGGCTACACAACGCTAACCCGTTTATCCAACCACAAACAAAAACACGGTAACCACAAAGCAAGTTCCTGGTTATTTTAAGGGGGGGGACAATAAACCCTCATGTCACCTACCACCCTAAAACCCGCTACCCCTTCCTTTGTTCGTAGGGGTTTAACGCTTGTAGAGATCATTTTGGGTTTAGTGGTGGGTGCTTTGTTGGTGTTCGCAGCGTTTGTGTCGTTCCAAAACGTTTTCACTAAAACCCGTGAACAAGCCGAGCTCGCTGCGTTGAAATCGGTGGCTCGTGAAGCACAAGCCCTACTCGCCATATCAGGTGCAGATCGTTGGGACACACAAGCCGGATTGGATGCTGTGTTGGGTGCGTTAGAAGATTGGCCCCCAACCCAAGCCGCTAGTGTTGTTGGAGTTTTCGCTGATGAGAGTGGAGTAGTGGTTACAGAAGCTGATGCTTGGCCTAGTGTCGCAGAGGTCACGTTCTCACGTTCTCCCAACACCTTGTTAATGGTTGTGTCGTTGGATGATGGGGCGTGTGTGGTTACAACCCCACCTCACAGTGGAACCATACAAGGCGGCTGTGTAACCGACCTGGAGGCTATCGGTGAAAACACTCCGGCTGAGGCTGTGACCAACCAGCAAATACCAGGTATCAACAACACCGCTAATCAACCAGAACAGCCGACAACCACTGAACCAGAACCGTCTACAAGCACAACAACGGCACCACCTACCACCACAACGACACCGCCCACAACAACTACAACGGAACAACCACCTACTTCACAAATATTTGTTGGTTCGGAGCCGACCAATTTCACAGTGCCCAAAAATATCTATAACATCAATTTTAGTGTACAAGGTGGTGCTGGTGCCTCGGGTGGTGCTCCATATATTTGGGGGGGACGTGGCGCTGTCATAACTGGAACTTTACCTGTCACACCGGGTGAAACCCTATTGGTAGTACCCGCAACTGCCGGGGCTGGTACCACGCCTGGTGTTGGGGCCGCTAACGGGGGTATAGGTTCTGTCGTTACTACAAGTAGATGGGGTGGTGCAGGCGGTGGGGCGTCCGGTATAGCACGAAACGGGGGTTGGCTTGTTGTTGCTGGTGGAGGAGGCGGTGCAGGAGACGGCGGGGGACGTGGTGGCTACGGAGACATGTCCGGGCCAGGGGGTAACGGAGGGGAAAACGCACCGTATAGCTATCTCGGTGCGGGTACCGTTGGACTCAGTAACTTGCTCAGCGATGGCAGAGCAGCGCAGTACGGCTACGGCACCAGCGGCGGCGGCGGCGGTTGGTCCGGTGGCTTAGCTGGGGGCAGTATATTTGGGACTAGTGAATATGACTATCTAGGTATGGGTGGTGGTGGTGGGGGTGGTAACCTGGTTCCGCCGGGTGGGACAGCTTCGGTAGCTTCGACGTATTCAGATGGCAAAATCGTACTCTCATGGTGATAATGTCGATTGACGTCACTGGGAGCAGTAGGCCAAATCTAAAACGCGGGGCCAAAAGTTGGTTGCTAGCGCTCTCAGAGTGGGCAGCACCTACACATAGAACCCATTAGTGGTCCACGATAATCTCCCCCAGCAAAGGCAGGGCTGGGCATGTGTCACAAACGTTTTTAACAACAACGCCCCCAATATGGGATCGATGATCACGAGTTCGTAGGCTCCTAACACATGGCAACAGCAGGACTCTTAGAAAGCTGTGACCAAATACAAACCAAACCGCATAGATCTATACAGTGTTGACCAGCATCTCTATGCACTCCGCTGAACTGGCTTACAGAGGCAAAACTGCTGCAAACAGGCCCCTGGGCTAGGTTTTCAGAGACGTGTTCAGCAACTTCCTGCAAATCATTAATCAAGCCCTCATTGAAGGACTCCTTATAGGCTTCATTGTTGACGCACCAACGAAAGTTTGATCTAGCTGTTGTAGAACCTGATCCAACTTTAGACCCGGTAGTGTTCGAGGTACAAAAAGCATTGAGAGTCTGTTATTTACACCAACGTTTGTTAGCACCCGGCTTGTGATCGGGTGATAACTAAACAACTGGTCATTCTGTACAACATCTAAAGGCAGACGTGTCTGTAGTATTTTCTAAGGTGTTACAACCCACAAATATTTAGCTGCCTGTTCAACATCTGAACATTCTCAAAACCCTGGCAGCGTCCTTACCAGCTACCTTAGAACCGTTACCGACACACAGTTAGAACGCTGGGCTACACAACGCTAACCCGTTTATCCAACCACAAACAAAAACACGGTAACCACAAAGCAAGTTCCTAGTTATTTGTGAGGGTGATAGGACAATAAACCCCTATGTCACCGTCCACACCAAAACCCGCCAACCCTGCTCGTGTTTATGTTCGTAGGGGTTTAACTCTTGTAGAAATCATTTTGGGTTTAGTGGTGGGTGCTCTGTTGGTGTTCGCAGCGTTTGTGTCATTCCAAAATGTGTTTAACAAAACCCGTGAACAAGCCGAGCTCGCTGCGTTGAAATCGGTGGCTCGTGAAGCACAAGCGTTGCTCGCCCTATCGGGGGCAGATGCGTGGGATACACAAGCTGGGCTCGATGCCGTGATGGGTGCGTTAGAAGACTGGCCACCAGCCCAAGCAGCTGGGGTTGTTGGGGTTGTCGCTGATGATAGTGGGGTGGTGGTCACGGAAGGCGATGTTTGGCCTGAGATATCTGAGCTTACCTTCACACGATCCCCCAACACCTTATTGATGGTTGTGGCGTTAGATGACGGGGCATGTGTAGTTACAGCCCCGCCTCACAGTGGAACAATACAAGGCGGCTGTATTACAGACCTTGACTCTATCGGTGAAAGCTCTCCTTCCGAGGCTGTAACCAACCAACAAATACCAGGGATCAACAACACCACCACCCAACCAGAACAACCAGCCCCAACAACAACCACAACAGTACCTGAACCGGACCCAGGGTTCTGGGCTCAAACCAGTGCTGGCGGCAGCCAATCGTGTGGGATAGCCACAAACGGTGACACCTACTGCTGGGGAGCTGGTACTAGTGGTCAGCTTGGTAACGGGAACACCTCAGCCCAATACGCGCCGGTGAAAGTTTCTGGTGGTCACAGTTTTGTGACTGTAATCTCTGGCAGCAACCAGGTTTGTGGGGTAACCACAGAAGGGGATGCTTACTGCTGGGGCAACAACCAGCGCGGTCAGCTTGGTAATGGGAACACCACCAATCAGTACACACCTGTGAAAGTGTCTGGTGGTCACAGTTTTGTGACAGTCACCGTCGGCAACAACCACACTTGTGGGCTCACTGTAGGTGGTGATGCATACTGCTGGGGCTGGAACGACGGTGGTCAGCTAGGGAACGGGAACACCACCAATCAGTACACACCTGTGAAAGTGTCAGGTAACCACAGTTTTGTGACAGTCACCGCTGGCAATGCCTTCACTTGTGGGGTAACCACCGATGGTGATGCCTATTGCTGGGGCTGGAACGGTAATGGGCAGTTAGGTAACGGAAACTCCTCAATCCAATACACACCGGTGAAAGTGTCTGGTGGTCACAGTTTTGTGACAGTCACCGTCGGCAACAACCACACTTGTGGGCTCACTGTAGGTGGTGATGCATACTGCTGGGGCAATGGTAGTAACGGCCGGTTAGGGAATGGGAACACCACCCAACAGAACACACCGGTGAAAGTGTCTGGTGGTCACAGTTTCGTGGAGGTCACAGCTGGCAGCAGTCACACTTGTGGGGTAACCACCGATGGTGACGCCTACTGCTGGGGTGCTGGTAGTCACGGCCGGTTAGGGAACGGGACCACCACCGACCAGAACACACCTGTGAAAGTGTCTGGTGGTCACAGTTTCGTGGAGGTCACAGCTGGCAGCAGTCACACTTGTGGGCTCACTGTCGGTGGTGATGCCTACTGCTGGGGCTATGGTACTAGTGGTCAGCTTGGTAACGGTGATACCATCAATCAAACAACACCTGTAAAAGTGTCAAGTAATCACAGCTGGTAGCAACCACACTTGTGGGCTCACTGTCGGTGGTGATGCCTACTGCTGGGGCAATGGCAGTAGTGGGCTACTAGGGAATGGGAACCCCACCAACCAGACCACACCCGTGTTGGTGATTGAACCGTAATAGTACAGGGCTTACAGGGGTACCTAGGATAGTGACACCTGGGTACCCCTACTTGTTTGTGTTCAGCTTTGCTTCAACTAAGCCAGGACACCAACACTCCTTTTGAATCAGGGCAACTGACACCCATCCGACCGGGCACCTGGTTATACCTTCAAACCTTGTGATCCCTAGACAGGCTGGTTGGGTATTTCCGCGGCTTCTAGTTGGGTATTTCCGCGGCTTCTAGTTGGGTATTTCCGCGGCTTCTAGTTGGGTATTTCCGCGGCTTCTAGTTGGGTATTCCCACAATCATGAAACGAGAGTTTCACTGGTCCAGACGGTGAGGTGCATTGGGGATGCTCTACCAAAAACGCTGGATGGGGCTCCGCAAGTCTCGTTAACCATCACACACAAAAATGTTTGTAACACAAATGTTTCGGCTTAAGAAGATTGTGGGGTGTGGGTGGCTGCGTTGATTTTGAGGAACTCTTCGTAACCGCTGTGGTTAGTTTATGTTGCTTTACTAGGCCACGGTTGATATGTTGCCTGGTTGGGTCAAATATTTTAGTAACAAATGTTGTGTCAACACGTCTTTATAGTGGGCTACCTGCCGTTTTTTAACCGCACGTTCTACCCCTAAAGCGGTTTCTCGGATCAGCATTTCATGTTTGGCTGGTAATATTCCACCGGTAGCCCAACCTATCAGGGTACGTGGGGATACTCCGAAACAGGCTGCTAAAACAGTCCAAGACATCCCGGTAACGTTTCGAAACTCGCACAACAACTCGGCTGTAGTAGCATACGACACCGGTGAAACCCCACCCGGAGTTGTGACAGCGGTTGGGTTATACCCCAAAAAACCTATCATGTGTGACATAGTGCATAGGTAATGGTTGGGGACATGGGTATCGAACGGTTACAACGGTGAGTAGGCTGCTAGGTTTTTATGTGAATTTGGGTTCCATGTCTCTTGGTAACATGATAGGTCGTGCCACACCACGGATACCTTTTTGGTTGTAGTCAGCCGAATCTAACGTCACACCTTTAGAAGGGTTCCGGGCATGAACTATTTGGTTGTTACCTATATAGATAGAAACATGGCAGATCGAACAAGACCTGCTACCCGTGCCCGCATAAAAAATCAGGTCTCCGGGTTGCATCTGGGTTTGCGGGACACCTAAACCCATACGGTTCATATAGTTAAACTGGGCTTCCGCGGTAAACGGAACCGTAGCAGACCCTAAACTTCTACCAATAGTCCAATAAGAACGTCCCGTGAAAGAAGAACAGTCAAACGTGTCAGGTTTCATACGTCCCACACTGTCCATATGGTAACGCATCCTTAATTTAGAAAGCGCATAGTCAAGAAGCGCCCCGATCTCTCCTGTAGCGTTATGAGACCCTAAACCTACCGGAGATAAAATCGCTGCTTGTGCCCGTAGAGCTGCCAAAGCTTCCAACGCTGTGTCAGGGTAAGACAAATGGGCGTTAATCATACTGTCAGAAAAACCGGAGTTACGCATCTGACCGACAAGACGGGTTTGTACCGCTGGCACCCGAGAATCAACAACCCCAAACACATGGATCGTTATCGCTTTACGAGCAACGTCAGGGTCAGAAGTGTTTTCCCCAATAATGTTCCGGGCCCATGACCTACAGGTACCTAAAGCAGCGTCATACACGTTTTCACGTTCTGCTACACCATCCCCGTTCCCATCTAAAGCAGCGACCCCTAAAACACGAACTAAACTATCCCAAGTGCCAACCAAAAACTGGAACACACCTGTAGCGGTACTGTTCGAGTTTTTTGTGTCTAGATAACCTGTTTCAGTGATGTTTTTCCAGAACGCCCCCGACTCTTTTTGAGCTATCACAGCCAACAACAACGGATCGATCCACGCCCCGTTATATTCAGGGTCACTGTTACATGTGTTAGCAGCTGAAATGATAGCGTCAGCTAACACTTGCGGCATCGCAGGGAACAACATTTGAAGCAAAGCACTATCAGCCATTCCGCTAAACCCTCCACCAAAACCACCGGCTAAAGGGTTAACTGTAGGGTCCCATCTAGGGTCACCCTCATACAGCCCCGCGATACCAATAGCAAGATTTACAACCCTATCAGCGTAACTTGTTGGACGGGCTGGCATTGGTGGCACGTTCGCAACTTTTCGACCCGATACCGATAAACGCAACACCGCAGAATCTTTAGGTGTTTGGGCTGGGGCTAACACCCCTTCATCGGTAACCGTTTCTAACAAAGCATCAGCTAAAGCATGGTAACCGTAAAACAAAAACACGTCATCTACAGACACATCTTCAAGATAGGGGGGTAGTTCTTCTGGCCACCACGCAACATCCGGGTGGTTATCTGGTTCGTTTTCGGTTACTAGCAGGCTAGTAAAAACAGGGTTTGTTACTACCAAAGATTCCACCTGCGGTTCTTGCCCTGTTACACCTGGTGGTGGCCAAACCCCTGGGACGGGGGAGTCGTAGTGGGGGACACCAGGGTTATTTGTTTGCGGGTCGGTTTCTAACAAAATATCGGAAGACCCGTCCTCTTCACTACCAGGATCGGAAGCGTCAGGGTCAGCTTCAATCGATTTTGTTACCCCAGAAGCTAACTGGCGCGCAAACATAGCTGCCAGGTCTTCCATGGTACCATCTGTGACATTGCCACAAAGTTGGTGTAGCTGTGGCACACCACCTAAAAGACTGGAACCGGGTTTCTCCCCGTTCAATACTTCTGTCACTAACCCTTTTTGGTTGTTAACAGTTTGAGTGACCCATTCTAGAACATGCTGATCACAAACAGTGTTAGGTTCAAACGGACGGTACGGGCCCAAGGTTCCTAAACTTTCGTGTCCTAAAACCCAACTCATTGCTTGCCAACCCCCATACATCATCGCCCACAGCGGCTCACCTGGCTGGACCCTACGATCCCCAAGGGCTGGGGCGTTAGCTAACCCGTAACCATTAGAAGGTTCTATAGAACCTGGTTTAACACTTTCTCCCGCAATGAACGCTTTCACAGCAGCGTGAATGTTAGCGCCAAGATCGCAACGGTTAACATCTGGTTTCGGGGTGAAAGCCTCATACACATCTTCTGTTAAAGGAAACACCCCTACAGGGACCGACCCGTCAACTAGCAGCTCTGGTTTGGGGGTAGGGCTGTCAGGATTATCAGGGTCTTCAACCGCTGTTTCGCAACGCTGCGGATCAACCCAGCTGTTAGTACCAAGAGAAGAAAACGCCCAAGCCACAGTGTGAGCTTCACCCAAAATAGTTTCTATAGCATCAGAAATTGGGAGTTGAACTAGAAGCTCATCATCCGCCACGTTTTGCTCGTCGTTGAGCGCCAAAGTGTACAGCTGTCTCGCATTTGACAACTCACAATGCCAAGTTGTGATTATTGCTAAAGCTATAGAACTAGAATCATTCGCAGGTATCGGGGTAGGACATTCAGTGAGGAAAGGGTCCCGTATCGGAAGCTGTGCCACAACAGCCGTCCATAACGCCAAAGTGTCCTCTTCAGTAAGTTCTGGTGAATACTCGCCACTATCCACAAGATCGCGTCGCAACCGGGCCATTTCAAACGCCAAAAAATCCAGGCCACTTTCGATCTGTCCCCACGCCCCAGAACCACTCAAAGTGTTTGCCATAGCTAAAGCTTGGGACCGGTTAGGGCTCAGCTCTAACGCTGCTTGTGGAGATAACAACATGGGGCCAATACCTTGGTTTAAACCCTCATCCCCAATAGGTGGCAGCACCACAGGGTCAGTAGAAATTTGTCCCTCACAATACTCAGGACCAACATCGAAACGAGGTTTCATAAACTCGCCTCGGTTAGCAGCCCGGTCACATTTATCTAAAGGATACGGTGACACCCGACCATGTTCAGACCCAAACGCTCCTATAGCTGCTAACAGCGACCAGGGCACCACACCACCGTAACGTTCATCGTCATACCCAATAGCAGCCACCTGGTAAGCTTTAAGAGCGTTGTGAGCCAAAAACGGGTTTTCAGCAACAGCTAAAATCTCGTCAGGGGGTTGCATCCCAGCCGAGGTGTCATCATCAGAAGCACCTCCAATTACGGTAAACAAAATAAGCATCACTAAACCCACCGCAACAACTACCATCCCACTTCCGGTTTGTAACCGGAAACCAACCTGTTGGGACTGGTTTTTACCAACCGGACGGTTCTTAGGATCATCGGTCATGGTCTTTGTGGGGCGGTCAACAAGTTTTTGTTTCAACGACCCTGGAATGAAACGTGACGCAGGGACAACCCGTTCTAAAGCCGCACCGGCCGCTGTTTTCGCAAAATCAGATAAACCAGCCCGTCCGAAACGATCCGACTCAGCACGGTTTTCTAAACTGTTGCTATCCACACCAGGCTCGGTAGATGGAAACATCCCAGCTTCAGGGGCAGGAGTATAGCTGTTAGTGTTAGGGCTGTCACTACTATTGGATGGGGTGTTGTTTTGTGGTTGTGTAACCCCCGAAGAGTTTCTCTGATTCCCCAAAACATGACCGCCAGATCCTTTGATATCATCGGGTACCCGCGATGCTGGGCTGTGTTGGTTATCGTCTGAACCTGCAGATGTTGTTTCCTCAGATTTGGTGACACCATCAAAGTTTTTGGATAGATCGTTGGTGGTGGTGGCGGGGGTTGGTGTGGGAACGTCAAAGCTTTCCCTATGTTTAAAACTGTGATCCTCAGAACTAGCCGGGTTGAAAGGAGTCAAACGGTTAGAGCGTTGTTTATCGTGGTTGTTAGCGTCTGGTGGTGTCAGTGGTTGTTTGTTTAACACCGGGTCTGGTTCAGGGGTGCTGTCGTTAAAAAGGTCATCTAAAGACATGCCTGTCACTGTGTGAGCTAAACCAGTTTCAACCAGCCGCCTAAGTTGTATCCCACCTCCACAACTGGTTTGGGTGCCTAGCACTGGCACTAAAGAGTAGATGTGACACAAAAGAACCCGCCCAACCAGGTGGGAAAGGTTGGGGTAGAAACCCCAACGAAAGGAGGCCGTAATGTACGGCAAAGAACTGTCTGGGCGTGTAGCCCTCCTCGTAGCGGCTGCTGTAGCAGTTATGGTTACAGCAGTGGCGGTGGCGGCTGGTTTGCTTAGCGAACTAACCGCCACCACTGCGTCCGGCTACCACGCTGTTGTGGTAGCCATGACCACTGCGTGGGACAACATGTCCCCCCAGTGGAAAATGATATCGATAGCAGCGCCTGCTGTTATCGTGGTTTGGGCCACAGCCAGTAACTTTGTGGCCAAAGCCCCGGCACGGAAACGTGCCGAGCTGTCGTCGTGGGAAGTTCACGGCGACGAAACCCACCGTAGCGGCCCTGGACGGGTAGTAGCGGCGGTGATGGTAGCTGTGATTGTTTTTAACACAGTTACCTACGCCTTTGGGTGGTCGCTGGGGATTAACGTCCCAGTAGGAGACCACCAGGTCCCCTTATCGTGGGGGGTTTTAGGTGTCGCGGGCACCATGACCCTCTTCGGTGCGGGACTTAGGTCTTTGGTGGGTGGCACCACCAAACTAGTAGCGTGGGGTGTAGGTATCACCCTCATGCTGCTTCTGGCACCCATATTGTTTTGGGCGCCGGTAAGACCCTTCTAACACCCTTTTTGGCCCAAACCTTCTCTTAGGACGGTTTGGGCCAAAATCTTTTCTAGAGACATAACATTGGCTGGCATCTGTGACACGACAGGCGGGTCAGCATAAAAAACGAGGGTTAAGGGCCGACACTAGCAACACCTTAGCTAACCAAAACATTTGTTTAGCTAGCTGTTTTAGAAGCCCTGGTGCAACATAGTGAGTAACGACACAAAATCTGGTGTTACCGGACCAACCATGTTGATCGCAACATCAGTGTTAAAACCCCGACAAACCCGTATCGCTTTACCCGGCCCGCTGAACGTGACCGGACGTACTGTGCTGGTACGTTCCCTACTGTTTGCGTCTATTGGTGCCACAACTACTGCACTGTTTGCTTTGGTAGTTTTAAAAGCCAAGTTTTTCCAGTTACTGATGCCTGGAGCGTTAGGCGGCACCGCTGGCTATGTGTTAGCCAACTATTCCCCGTTAAAAGGTGAAACGTTCGGGAAATGGTTGGCGTTAAAACTTGCTAATTTGAGAACACCAACCAAGCTACGTGGTGCGAAAGCCGACCTTTATATAGGGATCGCCCCGGTACCCCTAGACCAGGTTGGGCCTTTCGAAATATTTCCAGGTGCTATCACAATTTCTGCTGGAGAAGTAGATGAACGTGGCGTGTTCCACAAACGCTACGAATCAGATGTCCCCAAACTAGGTATCCGCCAAGACCGCAAACCCCTAGTTAACACTCCACCCCCAGTCTTATCCTCTCCGCCAGCGCCTACCGCCACGAACCCTCCACGGTGGTACCGCCCAGAAAAAGCCAGAACAGGCCCGACACAGCCACAATAAAGGTTTCTAGTATGCGTAACCCGTTCAAACAACTCGCTTCAAAAGCTGGAGGCTACGACCCAGAACGTAGAACAGCTTGGGTAACTCCATGGGCCTACTATGACGAAGGTGGCCTCTATATGGGTCACACCAGAGGCGAAGTATGGTTGTACCGCTCGCTAACACTCTCCCCACTTTCTTGGGAAGATCCCGGTGTGAAATTAGCAGACAGCTCACTTTTAGCAAACCTGCTCGCAGAGCTCGCTTCAACCAGTGTCGATTTAGGTTCCGGGATCAAAGCACTAGCAAGATCCCGAGAGTTTCATCTGGTGTCTCATGTTTGGGACAAAGAAGCATCACCACCAAAAGACACCCCACCTGGAGCGTTACAAGACTTTCTAGAAGAAACCCTAGATTTTGTGGCACCAAACAAAGCCCTCCTTTTAGGTGTGAAACTCTGGTCGTCGCTAACAACATCTAACAAAAACGTGTTAGAAACCATGAAAGACCAACTAGTTGGGGTGATGGGACAAGCAGTCCCAGACCGGTCGTTGTACGCAGCGGACCGGGCCCGTATCGAAAACATTTTCAAATCCCACGGGGCGTTTAACCCACCCACCCCAGCCGAACGTGCCCAGCTAGAAGCCTGGTACAACTATGGGCGTACCCCACATGCAGCTGTTTTCGCCACACCTGACTATCTTTATGTGGGGGAAAGTGACCGTATCGAAATGGCTGTGATCGACGAGTTTTCGATACCTGAGATGAAAGCACCGAACGCTGACTGGCTTTTAGCAGCCCAAAACCATTACGCCCCCGCTTCTGTGATATCGATACGGGGAGAACTTGAACCCTCCACAGTCTCAAGAGCCCGGATCCGTAAACAAGAACGTCGTATCATCCACGAAATCGCTGAAGAACGTAAAGCAGGGGACCTGTTAGGAAGGTCCGAACAGTCAGACGATTTTAGTTTCGCTCAACGGGTAGAACAATACATCCTAGGTGGCACCGATTCGCTTGTAACAAACACATCAATAGTGTTAGCTCGTCGTGTAGGCCCTGAAGTTCCTAACACCTATGTTGATGTTCTAAACGAAGCGTTCGGGATTAAAGTATCCCCGTTACAGTACCGACAGTTATCAGGGTTAGCAGAAACGTTACCAACCTCACCGTTTCGTTCGAACCCGTTCCCCCAAGATATAAACATAGCAACCATCGCCTATGCTGGGTTGCAAAGTTTTTCCCGGTTAGGGGACAACTCTGGAATCTATATGGGTGTCACACTCCCCGACATGACACCACTGTTTATAGACCCGCGGGCTGCTTCCCAACAAAACAAACCCGCGTCAATGCTTGTAGCAGGAGAATCAGGTTCAGGAAAAACCTGGTTCTGTCAATCGTTAGCACACCAATACGCTTTAGCTGGTGGCCAAGCAATTTTTATTAACCCTAAAGGCTACTCGTCGCTTCAAGGTTTAGCCCAGGTAACAAACGGGCGGGTCGTGAAACTTACCGACATCGCTAAAGAAGGCGGGTTTTTTGATCCGTTCCGGTTTGCGACACCACCCCAAGCAGCTTCAATAGCCGCGGCACACATAATGACAGTTTTAGGTAACCGGGGTGTAGCCGATGGTGGGTTATCGTTAGAAGAAGGTTTAGCGTTAGAAGCTGGGCTGCAAGCCGGGGCGGAACAAGGCGCCCAGTGTGTCCTCGAAGCGTTAGAAGCTATCGAAGCGCCCCACGGCCCCCGGATACGTAAACTTGTAACAGACGCTACTAACAACCCGTTGTTTAGGTTGGGGATTGGGATGCGTCCCCAACCAAAGTTCAACTCTGGTGGGGGCCTGTTACTTATCGAGTTTGACCGTCGTCTAGATTTCCCGTCACAAGGCGCCGACCCAAGATCGTACACCCTTCCCCAAAAAATGGCGTTAGGTGCTGTCAGGCTAGTTACTAGTTCCTGTATGGAACTGTTGTCACACACCAACGGCGGTCTTTTGATTTTGGATGAAGCGTGGACGTTTTTACAAACATCAGAAGGTTTAGCAGCGTTACAGTCGCTAGGGCGAGAAGGTCGTTCCCAAAACGTGATGAGTGTGTTCGCAACACAAAGGGTAAACGATTTGATCTCGGAAGGGATCGACATGGAATCGCACCTTTCAAGGGTGCTAGTTATGAAACTAACAGAAGAAGCTGAAGCGATCGCGGCGTTAACACTTTGTCGTTTAGAACCCACCAAAGAACGTTTAGAATGGTTGCGGCAAGCAGGCCCGCAACAAGGGTCACAGGGGCGTCCATCAAGGGGAGCGTTGGGGATCCATAGCGACCTTTATGGGCGTCGTAGCGCTGCCCTTTTGGGATACCAGATACCGCAACGTTACGCGAAAGCTTATTCAACGACACCGATCGTTGAATAAAACATTGTTTTGCCTGTGAATGTTGTTTAGGAGCTAGCAGTGAAAAACCCCACAAAACCTGTTGTAGCCCCGTGGAAACGGGCCGCTATTTGGGTGACGCTGGTTCTGGTATTAACAGGGTCCTATTTTGGTGGTGGGTTACATAAAGAACTCGTAACACCACCAACCGGTCCCGTTTCCTACAGCATTGCTGACAATGGTGGGTCTGTTGGTATCAACTCTTTAACCGGTGAATACTGTTTAACAGATGATCTTGCCGACCAGTTGAGCTGGAGTGGTGTAGAGTCCTGCACTGCACGTGGGTCTCGTCTGGCTGCCACTTTTGAAGGTTCTGCAAAACGGTTTTTACCTGCCTATCGTTGGAACAGTTCTTTAGCTTTATATTCCAACCACGGTTGGAAAGATCTTCCCGAAAAAGTTATGACAGTCATCTCGAATTTGACGTTCGCGTTGTCAGGTTTAGCTTGGGGTATTTTGTTGATGGTAACCGAATGGGTATTAACCTTAGATGTGTTACGCATTGGTGGCGGTGCGATCAACCGTTCAGCCCACGCTATAGCAGTAACTATCATCGAATCGGGGCTTATCTGGCTTCTAGCAGCAGTGCTACTTTTTGGGATACTCAGATCTGTTATCAGGGGAGCTGTCACAGGCACGGTACGCAAACTGTTAGCTTTTGGGATCCCAATAATGCTCCTGTTAGGTTTCTCGCTAGGGGAACCACCTGAAGGTGCAGTAGCGCCCAAGGGTTCCCCGGTATGGATAGCAGAACAAGGTTTGATGTTAACCGAAGATATTGGTGTGGCTTTAGGCACCGGAGCTGGTCAGCTTGGGCGTTTAGAACCTGGGGTTAGAGGAAACTACCCGCAACCCTCGTGTGCCGCATACACCCAGGTGCTAGAAGAAACCTATATGGCTAAAGCCTCTTCTAGTGGTGCTGGGTCAAAACTGTTACCAAGAGTGTCTCAGTTATGGCAACGCACCGCCGCTGCAGCTTGGCGTTTAGCACAATATGGCACCGCACTTTCATCGGAACGGATGTGGTGCCACCAACTTGAAGCTAACGCTAACCAACCAATCAACGAACAAATACTATTAGGTAACGCCGCTGGTTACCCTAACCGTGCCTTGTTAGGATCTTCTCCAACAAAATCGGAACTACTGTTTCCATATGGTTCAGCGTTCCTAGAAGGGAAACAGTTCGAAGCAGCTACCTTCTTTTGGGGTGCTTGTATGGCGGACACCTCTGGCAAGGCTGAACTTGGTAACCTAAAAGTACAACAAGCGTGGGCGTTAACAGGTGACATAACTGATGAACATTGTGCAAACTGGTTTGCAGGGACCCTAAATTTAGACCACGGAAAACTTCAATGGAACGGTCTTAAAGACGATTTTGCGTTACTAAAACTGTACGGAAACCGTGACAACAACGCGTTAGACCCTACCACCCCTGACGCTACAACATCAACCGCCTATTTTGATGACGTTCCCGACGTTCAAGAAACGTTAGCGTCCATGCGGGGACATAGACCCTTAAACGCTGTCACAGCTGGGGTACTATCACTAGTAACCGCTGCCCTGTACATGTATGCGTTAGGGATAGTTGTTGTGGGTGCCGGGATAGCGCAGCTTGGTTTCGCGTTGCTACTTGTATTTTTACCGCTCACTTTAACATTACTTGCTTTTGATGGGGTCCGGTCTAACAACTCGCCACAAACACCGGGCCGGCGCATGCTACGCATGACTCTAATGTTTGGGGCTTCAAAAATAGTGTTGGTCGCAGCGGTAACCGCTCTTATCTCCACGATTTCTATAATTGAAGGGTTTTTAGGTTCCGATTCGCTATTTTTGCGGCTCTTCGCACCGCTAGCAGCGTTGTTGATGCTCAAAAAACTAGCTCAACAAATCGGGATAGGGAACCTGTTCTCTCCCACTGGTGCGTTGGGGATGGCCACCGCCGCAGCGTTTACCGGTGCTGGTGAAAACCATGCGGGCGGCAAATTTAACCCTAGAAATTGGTCACCTCCTGAGCCTTACAACCAAAAAATAGCGAAGCTAGATCACAAATATGCGAACACTGATCGTTATGTTGATGGGGAACGCATACGAAGTTGGCGACACAAAGCCGCTCGGGGTGCTGCTATGGCCACCTCAAACCCGTTCCAACTACTTTGGGGTGAGACGAAACAACGTCATAACACCGCCAAAAACAGGTCTGCTAATAACGTTTCGGCTGGGGCGGTAGCAGCCAATCTAGGCGCTATGGGTGTAGCTGCTATAGCAGATGCTACCAACCCAGAAGGCGCGAAAAACAAAACAGTCCGTGAGTCTGTTAAACAAGCCGCAGATTTTGCTGCGAACCGCGAAACTACTACTGCTGCGGTTGCTGGCAACCTGATGCTCCAAGAGCAGCAACGACGACAACAACATTTGGGTGGGCTCCCGTTAACTACCCGTGACGAAACAGAAGCAGATTATTTTAACGACCGGTTAGATCTCCTAAGAGTCCAATCACAAGCACTACGTGACAAAGATGGTAACCCGCTATTAACCGAAGCTGGGGAACCTATATTCCAGTTCGCGAAAGTTGATGAAGCGGGTAACATAACAAAAATATTGTCCCCAACAGAAGCAGGGTTCCGAGACGGTAAAGTAAACCCTGGTGTCCATATGGTGTTGACCCCTAAAACGGCTTATTCGTATCACGAACAAGCCGCTAGTGTTGACCTATTCAAAGAACAATTCGACCTTGACCCTGATGTTGCGGTCGCTGGGTCTTTAACCGGTTTGCCACCCGTGTTAATCCCACAACTAGATGACAACAACAAAGTGGTGTTACCAGACACAGGGTCTATCGCACAAACAGCGCAACTTCTAAGCAGTTCCCCTGCTCTGTTCCTACCACCAGAAGAACTTGAAAGCATAGCGTCGTTAAACCTTTCAGAATCTGCCCAAAATCAGTTGTTCAACCAAATAAATTTGGCGACCGGGGGTGGAACAACAGTTGGGGATGTTCTATCAAGTGTTGATATAGACATTTCAACTGCTGCCGGGTTAGCAAACCTAGAAGCAGCGCTGATCAGCCGCCAAGCGGGACGTCCTAACGTTTTAGACCAACTATCAACCACAATAGGATCCCAGATCCATACCTTGAAAGCACAAGCAGTTAGTTACGACAGAAAACTTGCCGAGTCATCCACAGGGGTCAACTTACGTAACCAGTATGTCGAAAAAATACAGGCTCACGCACAGAAACTAAACACACCGCTAACGATTGCCGTTGCGCAAAACGCCTTGCAGAAGATTCGTGAACAACAACTAGCAGTACAGGACAAGATCAGTCTGTTAGTTGCAGAGCAGAAAACGCAGCCAAGTCGTGCCCCTACATTACAAACCAAAATAGATGTTTTGAAGGAACGTTTAACACATTTAGTACCAGACCCTGAAACAATCAACCAGGTGTTAACCGCTAGCAGTCATACCCAAAGTATCGAGTTAGAGTTGGACCGAATCCAAAAAGTGGATTTAGCGATCCAAAAACAAAAACCGTACGACGATATTGTTGTGATAGTAGACGCCGCAGAAAAACTAGAGAAACAGTTAGATACCCAATACCAAACCAGCTATCACGATATCCAAACCCAGCTCAACAAAAACCCGGTAGCAGCTGTAGAGTCCCTGTTGGACACCGTTACGGTACTAACACCCACTACCCAAGGTTTGTTAAACAAACTTGGCCGGATAACCCGATACCAGCACCCGTTTTCAACGCCACAATCTACTAAAGCAAACCTGCCAGAAATCGCAAAAACGATACCGGCATTACCATAACAACCCTACATCGGGGGTGTGTTATGTAACAGGACGGTCGTTCTCGGTATCGTGTTGGTAAATAATGTTCGCCAACCGGTAACATGTTCGTGGCTGTCACATTAGCCACTCATACAAAACAAGGGTGGCAGAGCGGTAGCTGGGGAACACGCCACCACTGCTGGGGTTTCCGATGGGACAGACAGGTTTCTAGAATTTGCAGAAGGTGACTTGTGGTGTTGGGGGTGTTGTTGGGCATGAAACAGCCGAACACTTGGGGTGATGCCACGGTGTTCGGCTGAGTTAGAGAGGAAACTAGTTGTGCTGCTAGTTAGGTAACTAACTAGGGAGGGTTTGTTTAGCGGACGTCGTTTACGTCGGTAACCATGTCAGCGCCGCTTTGTACAAACAAACCAATCAAATCAGAACCTAGGTTTAAAAGGGTTCCAACGAGGCTAAAGTTTAAAAGAACGGCTGCTACAAGGATAGTGCCTAGCATGGTGCTGATCGCCTTGGGGATAGCACCTTTGCGGACATGGCCTACAGACACTACAGCAGCGGCTATGAACCCTACGATCGCTGCGACAGCAGCGAGTTGTTGCATCAAGTTCCCCATAGGGGTAGACCAGAACGCCCCGTCAAGTTGAGCTAAAATCATCATTGTGAAACCTCTCTAGAGATGTGGTGCCCGTTTATGGTTATAGGGCGGTGTTGTTTATAAAAGGGGTGAGTGTTGGCCCTGATCCTGGCACCCCCCAAGCTTGTACTCTCGCGTCGGAGGTACCGGCCTGGGTTATGAGCAAATCAAAGTCGATACTCATGGTGAACTCATTGGTGCTGCTATCGGTTAACACAACCCTTGCACGCACATACAGATAGCCATCTTCACGGGTTACAGGTGCGGTTAAAGTTGGGGGTTGTTTAACTTCATAGCCACCTAAACCTTTATAAATCCCGGTTTCGGGGCCCCCAGCGATCAAAACCCGTAACTGGTCCTGGTTATCACCTGCATAAGCGTCAGCCCAACGGTTAACACTTGCTTGAACACCTTCGGGTAGTTCGTTGCTCCGCACTGTTGGCACAACCGGTGGGACGTTACCCGGTAGAACATTTGCTGGGATAAGAGTTGGTTGGGTAGCTAAAACAAGTTGTCCCGCCCGGTTAGGGGTAGAGCTGATACTCAGATCGTAAAGGCCGTGTTCGGTGCGTAACCGATATGTTGTGTGATACACCACCCGGTCATCAACTGTGGAACTCGAAGAGTTGTACAGGTTAGCGTCGATATAGCTGAAACGTTCCTGTTCACTGCCAAACCCGAACCCTGGGTCAACGTTTTCTGCTAAAGGTACAGTGGTTGGGCGTCCCCCAAGCCAATCATTCAAAACACTATTAGCGAACGCTAACACAGGGGTTGGTGGGCCTGGTGATGCTGGGGTGGGTGCCGGTTTAGAAACCGCTACTGAACACATGGCAAGAGGTCCCATCACAAAACCGAACAGTAAAACACCCCACAGCGCCCATACCCGGATCTTTAAGCCTTTAGCGTTTGCCCGTACCGCAGGGACAGCTTTCCACCGGTTCTCGGTTAGTGACACAACAAAACTCCAAACTTGGTTCTAAACACAAACCGCTCCCCAAACCGGGGTTTGGTATGAATCTGGTAGCTAGTGTCGCCACACCCCAAAAACCCGTTGTTAACAACTCACAGCGTTAAAAGGTCCGACACTGGCGCCATGTCAAGCAAAGAAACCCAAGATTCGGGTGATGCTACTGCGGTGCTTGTGTTGTTAGGGATCGTGGCAGTTATTTTTTTAACAATCCCAACCGTTTTAGGGTTAGCTATTTGGCGTTTCGTAGCCAGAGGTCGGCTACGACGTTTTGAGTATGGTGTGATCTTAGGTTTGTGTTTAGTTGTTGGGGTTGTTGGGCGTGTCTATTTTTGGGAATACATCCAGCTAGTTGTGGGGCTAGTGTTACGCCGACCTAACGAGATTGGTTTAGTTGGTTCCACAATCGCGGTTGGTGTGTTAACAGCGTTCGTGATGTCCGTTGCGGGTCTGTTAGACGGTACTGGTATCACCGAAAAACTACCGGATCGGTTCCGTAAACACGACCCGTTAGAAAATCCGCAAGGGTCTGTGCTACCAAGTGAGAAAGAACGGGAAAAAGTTCGGGTGATGCGACCCACCCCGTTATATACCCAAACAGGGAACCATTCTTTACGTGGTGGTCCTGACGTTCCTAAAGGGGTGTCGATAGGTATTTCCCATAAAGGGGTACCGGTGGTAGTCACAGAAAAAGAATGGGAAACCCATGCTTTTGTGTTTGGTTCGACAGGTTCCGGTAAAGCTTTAGCGTTAGATACCCTTATCCCAACACCTGAGGGTTGGACGACCATGGGTGATGTGAAGGTAGGGGATCAGCTATTAGATGACAACGGACGTCCTTGTTGGGTCCAATATGTGACAGAACCTCAACATGATCGGGCCTGTTATCGGGTCAAGTTTGGGGATGGTAGCAGCATCGTTGCTGACGGTGACCATAAATGGGTTACCTACACTACCAATGACGCTACCCCAAAGAGCCGTACCACCAACGAGCTGCTAAGCGATTATGACATGTACAACCCATCAACAACCCGGTTTCATTATATAACCAGTGCTGGGACGTTAAGTTTAAGCCCTCATTATGCTGCCCATCCTGATGCTCGTAGAACCCATTTGATGCATCTCATCAGATCTAACACCCAGAACGTACAAAGCAAACATTTAGCAGAACTGTTCGCCCCAAGCGACGCCTCTTTGGGTGACACTCTCTATGTTTTAGAAACCGCTATTGCGTTAGTATCCCAAAATCATCACAACCAGCCTGATAGCTACCCGCCTCTGTCGCTAAACACACTAGGTCACCTGCTATGGTATTTCGGTGCTGAAGACCCGTCCGTATATGGGCAGTGGCAAACCCCAGACTGGTTAAACAACACTCAACCGTTGCTATGGTCAGTTACACAACAACAAATCGCTGCAACAATCGGTAAACAACTTCTTCAAAACTATGGGCGTTCAGATAACGTGTCTGGCTGGTTTCTTGCCGGGGTAACCCGAGAAACCCAGGATGTGATCCGTGATTTAACGTTATCGGTAGGTGGGATGATGTTACGTCACAGCAACACTGCTTTTACAGTGTTGCTACCAGCTCCTGGAGCGGACCGTTTAGCGCACCAAATAACAGAAATCGTCCCGACCGAATCGGTGCCAGTGAAATGTATCCAGGTAGATTCAGAATCACATCTGTATTTAGCGGGGGAGTCTTATATCCCAACCCATAACACAGAAACGTTAAAAGTCGTGGCAGGTGGTCTAGCTGATCTGGGCTGGTCAGGTGTAGTTTTAGACTTGAAAGAAGACACTAAACCGGGTGGGTTACGAGATTGGTGTGACCAGTACGCCGCTACCCATTCAATCCCTTATCAAGAGTTACGTCTATCAGACCCTGAACCAGGGTTCTGGTTCAACCCCCTAGACGGGCTAGGACGCGACGAAGCCAGAGATTTAGTGTTGTCGTTAATGGAGTTCGACGATGAGCACTGGCAAAATATTAACAAGTTGTTGTTGGGCCAAATTTTGAAACTCATGTTCCAAGCACATCAACTTTCCCCAGAAACAATCCCCACACCATCCATGTATGAGGTTGGCAAGTTTTTAGGTGGATCTACCCTAAAAAACTCGGCCAAACCGTTTCTAGCTGTAGTTAAACACGCCATGCCACATATACAGTTAGACGAAGAATACCGGTCATTGTTAAACCCAACAAAACATGAACAAGACACCGCCCCCGGCTTCGGCGCAAAAATTTTGCAAATCTATGACACCCAAGCTGGGCGGGTGGTGTTACGACCCGACGAATCTGGTCGCCGCCAACCATTCGATGTGACCGCATCTGGGTTGCAATATATTGGTTTAGATTCGTCCGGTAAACGAGATTTGACCGCCATGATATCGGCCGCTGTTCTGCAACGTTTCTCGGTAGAAGCTGGTCTTCGTACCACTGGCAGACGAGAACTGGGTTCTACAGACAGACCAAGGTTTGTGATTATTGACGAAGCGAACTGGGTTAACCGGGACATTGTACAAAACCTTTTAGCTCGTGCCCGTTCAGCTAAAATGTCAATAATTTTAGCAACACAAGGCCCTCTCGATTGGAAATCACGCACCGGGGACGACTTCCCCAGACTCGCCCAAAACATCAACGTGGCGCTGGTAATGGCGCAAGGCGAACCGGAATCGGCAAGAGTGTGCGCCGAGTTTATCGGCGGAGAAGATCGCCTAGAAACCACATTCGCTAACATTGATGGAACGTTAGAAAACAGTGGCACCGCCCGTTGGGGTACCACCTACCGGGTGAGCCCTGACCAGTTACGAGGTTTAACTATTGGGGAAATGGTTTTACGGGTCAATAAACCAACTGAACGGGTCGAGTACGTCAAAGTTATCCAACGCGACCCAACCCAAACAGCGTTACCACCAGTGAAAGACCAACGTTGGTAGCACCAACCGTCCCAAAACGGGTTGTGTTAAAGTTTTGTGGCTATCAACCAGTCCTGTTCCATATGGGTAACATAAAAACCTTGATCACCTGAGACGACACCTTCGGCGGGACAGTGTTCATCTAAAGCTAAGGCGACTAGTTGTCTTAACAGTTGACGGTCAATAGTGTCAGTGTTGGTATGGCATCGGATAGTAACGACATGTGCCCCGAAAACCCCTAAACCTTTAGTTTGCCACCCACCAGGAAACCAAAGAGGGGTTACCCAAGTAGCTTTGTCTTCAATCTGACGACTGTAGGTGTCTGAACTATGCCAACCGGCGCTAACTAAACTAGATGCTTTCTCGGCTTTTGAATCTTGGGTTTGTAGCTCAACCCGGTGACCTCGCCATTCAGCAAACCGTGGCCCAACGAGCATAGTACCAGCAGAACCGTCTGGGGCTGCTACCCGTAAAAACCCGGCCCAAGTTAAAAACCCGCCAGCGTTAGCAACTCGTTCAGCAAAGTCCTGTAAAAAACTAGTTGTAGGTGGTTTCAAAAGCGACGGTTTTGACAGTTCCATACAGAACATATAGCCGCCCCGGTTCTAAACAACCAGGCCAGAGGGGGGTGTTCGGGCTGTAAGGGTAGATGCCGTTTATAGTGGGCCGAACCTGTCACCGTGAAGTTCTCAACAGTGGTTTCAAAACTTAGAGGCGTGTTACAGGTCGCTGAACGGGCAAGTTCTAACACTAACATGTCAGGTGTGGCGCTAGTTGCCTACACCGGGGTTTTGATCCAAGCCACAAAAAACAGGCTTGTTGTTTTAGGTTCTGATTCGGCTACCACGATCGCTGCGAGTATTGATGTTGACACCGATAGAACTGGTTCCGTGCTGGTACCTCCGAAACCGTTACTGAGTTTTTTAGCCGCAGCGAACCCTGATGCTGCTGTTGAGCTAGTTTATGAAGAAGGTAACGATCTGTTGGTAACAGTTGCTGGTTTAGCGCCTTATTCGTTCCGTCCGTTAGCAACCACGTTCCCTGTAAAAATACCTTCCCGTAAAGGCGCCACACAAGTAGATTTCAGTCGGTTTGACCAGGCGTTAACTGCTGTTAAACCGGGCGCTTCGGGAGGTGGTATTCAACTTGTATCGACTGGCACGTCTTTAGCTTTGCATGCTACTGACACGTTCCGGTTGCATTCTGCGACACTTCCAGAAGCCGGTTTTGGGGACTTTACCGGTGTTTTCACCCCGGAGGTGTTAGCGGTTGTAGCACAACACCCTATAACCCATGTAGCGGCAGATGTGTCTACTAGGACGTTACGGTTTATTGGTGAAAGTATCATAATATCCACCAGGCTTTTAGCAACACCATACCCGAATGTGGAAACAATCCTTACAGCAGAGTTCCCACTAAAGGTAGACATTCCAGTCACCCAAACCCGTGAAGCGTTAGGTCGTTTAGCGTCTATCGCTGCAGAACGGGCAGTAGTTTTAAACGTTGAAGGTAACCGTCTGAGCGTTTCAGCAACTTCCCCTGATCACGGGTCCGGGTCGGAACATATTGAACTTTCACAACCTTACAACGATTTGATGGTGGCGTTAGCACCTAAACGACTGAACGAAGCACTTGTTGCGCATCAAAGCGACACTGTAACCCTAGGGTATGTGGGCCAACTCCAGCCGGTAGCGTTTTCGTCAAACAACCGGTTCCCGATTTTGACAGTAGTGTCCCCCGTACAAACCACAACCTAAAACACACCAGTAGTTGTTGTTAGTTAAACCGGGGGCCTTTTTAGGGTTTAACAGCACCTTTCTTTAGGTTATTGAAAGCAGGGGTACCTGTCAGGGTTGGCGGGGGGTTGTGGTGTGCAGATTTTGTGGGATGCTAAACAATCTGTGATCCATGGGTGGTTTGTCAGTAGTTGATGTGCTAGTAGATATCCCTAAAACGTTTCGATCGTTGTCCTATTTCGCGGGAGACGATCCGTTACATGTTGGGGATGAGGTAGTTGTTCCTTATGGGTCCCGAGAAGCCCGTGGTTTAGTTGTTGGGGAAGGATCTCTAGACAAAGCAACCCGTCATGTTGCACAGAAACTAGGTAACAGGTTCAACGGTTTCGACGTTACAGCTTTAGCGGACATAGCCCACCAACACATGGTTGATCCCCTGTTGTTGTGGAGACGTGTAGGGCCCACCAACCGGCCCCTCACACCCACAGTATTGTCACCCACCCCACCCAAGTCGGTACGGCTACCCCAACCAGATAACGTTACCAACCCCACCGGGGGGAAACTCGGACGGTACCTGATCTGCCCACCTAACTTAGAGTTGCTCACCGAAACAGTTTTGTGGGTAGTTTCTCGTTTAGCGACCGGAGCGCCTGTCGCTGGGTGCCAGACCAGGCCCGGTTCCGTTCTTGTTTTGTGCCCAACCAAAACCTGGGTAGAAGCGTTAGTTGGTGCTAGTGGTGGGGTTATAGCGAACCATACCACCCCAGGGGTGTGGGAACATTTCACTAACGGGACCTTGCCTATAGTTGCTGGTACGAGAGCGGCAGGGTGGTGGTCACCCCCAATGTTAGCTGGCATCGTTCTTGTTGATGACAGCCATGTTGGTCACCGAGAACAACGAAACCCGTTGACACACAGCCGTCAAATAGCCGCGGCTCGCACCAAAACCAACAAGGCAACTATGGTCACGGTGACCTCTAATGTTACCGCAGCCGGAATGTTGCCAGGGTTAAAAGTAGTTCGTGTCGCTCCACGTTCTCGATGGCCACACACCAAAATTGTTGATCGGAACAATGAACCCCCCGAAACAAAAACAGTCCCTACCGTTGTACAATCACTAGTCGCAACAGCGCTCACTAAAGGTGACCGTCCTGTTGTAGTAACCCCCCACCATCAAACAGTGTTGCGCTGTACCCACTGTTACACCCCAGCTGTAGAACCCAACAAACAGTGTGCAACCTGTGGCCAGAAAAACCAGAAAAGGTTTGGAATCACCCCCGAAACGATATCGAAATGTTTCCCTGCTAAAACACGGGTTATAGACCGGGCAGGGCTGGGCCGTCTCCGAAACCCTGCCAGCTTAACAGTTCTCCTAGACATTGACCCTTACCTGTATCGCGCCACACTAACACCAGCCACAGATTTAGCAGGGCTATACAATCTAGCAGCCCAAAAAACCCAACCTGGTGGGACACTAGTGTTTGTCACAACACAACCCGAACATAACCTGTTGCAACACTTTATCGCCAGAGACCCTTTAGCAGCAGCGAAAACAATCTGGGAAGAAGCCAAAACCGCTGGGTTACCACCCTTCAAACAAAAAACAGTGCTCCATTTTCAACGCAAAACCCGCCCCAACCTTTCCGAACTCTGCGGTACCGTGTACGGCCCTAAACAAACCGGTCCGAACAGCTGGGAAGCAACTATTTTGCACGACAAAACAGATATCCTACAGACACAACCCGCCTTAGGAAACCTTATAAAACGAGGTAACGTATACCTCCAGATCGATTAACCCAGCCACCCGAAACAGGTGTTGGGCGATCAGTGTTTGTTACACATCCCACAACAGGAACGTTTAGAAAACCCAACCATAGCTAGGGTGCTTGAGTGTTGAACACAGCGGCTGTTCATAACAGACCAAGGTTGTTTACAAACAAGGCTTTAGAAAGCCTCCCAAGGTTGGGGTTTGGGGTTGTACCACTGGCGTTAACAGTAACTCTCACCTAGGTAAAAAATACTCTTACCAACTTCGGTAAGAGCATAAAACAAACGAGAGCCCCTCATACGAGGGAAAGGAGAGACTGCTATGCGCAAAGTAGTCAGCAGTTTTTTTGTAGTTGCAACAGCCATCTTATTGATGGTTGTTACCCCGCAGGTTGCGGGGGCAGCGGTGGGGGGGCCTGACGCCCCAACACCTCAGCTCCCAACCACACCAACCACACCAACCACACCAACGGCACCCCCGGCCACGGTTCCACCAACGGTACCGCCCACTACGGTGCCACCCACTACGGTGCCGCCTGCCCCGGAGCCCCCAGCGGCTCCTGTGGTGCCGGAAAATCCGGCGGGTGTTGGTGGGCCTGAAAATTCGGGGCCGTCACCGGCCCCCGCCCCGGAAGGCAGCTCAACCCCGAGCTCAACCGGGGAAGCTGCTACTACTAACAATAGTAGTAGCAGCAGTACAGGGGTTTCGGAGGGGATACCGGTAGCTGCGGGCGTGGAAGACGCCGCAGCAGATCCGGCCCCTGCGACCACCACTGCAGAGACGGGTGTTGCTCAAACGGGCAGCTCCACAAACTCTGTGGTGGGAGAAACCCCTGCAGCAGCTACACCGGCTGCGGAAACAGCTGCGCCTGTGACTTCACAGGCAGCGGTTGAAACCCCTGCAGCCACACCCGCAGCTGCAGCACCTGCTGCAGGTGGTGCGGCGATGCCGTCGTTAGCGGCATCGTTGCCCTTTGTGGGTGGTTTGATCGCAGCGCTAGCTGCTTTCAAGACCCGCAAGGGTAACAAAACCGCAGCAGCAGCGGCCACCCCTATTGGTGCTTTACCAGTAGGGGATCGCAGTACCATTGTTTTGGTGGAACAGATCCACCAAAACGTGATCGACGCTAAAAGCGTCGAGAAGAAAACTTCTGTGAAAGCAAAAGTTTTCAAATAGTGTTAACAGGCCAGCAACGTTTGTTGTTGGCCTGTTTCTTTGTGTTTACGTGGTTGTGTTCGTCACCTAGGCCTCTAAAGTGTCTGTTATTGATACAGCCTCATGGTTGTGACAAACAATTTTGTTAGGCTACCCATTATCAGGTTTCTCCGTCTTGATAGTAGGTAGCAGGGACTTATCAAACCAGTTTCGTACCGTTTATGGTGTGAACAGGGTTGGTAAGACCAGCGCCTTTTAACAGCAGTTTCCTGACAACCTGTCTTCGGGCGGGTTGTTGGTTGAGATACTTTTTAAGGTGCTTCCCTTCGATAAACGTTCTTGTGCAACAAACAACGCAGAAGTTTGTTGTGAGGAACGTTAAACCGTTCGTGAAATATTCTCCCTATTTCATGAACATACCACCAACCCAGGCATTGGTTGGTGAGAAAAACTTACACCCACCCGACATGGTTCGGGTGGGTGTTTCTGCGTTCACAACACAAACCTTGTTTCGGACCCACACAGCTGAATGCGCCACCAAAAGAGTTGGTCACAATAACACCACCTAACCACATTGGCATGGTTTCAGATGGTCTGGGCAGGCAAAACAGAAACCGCCAACACTTATCGCAACACGTTTAGGACTGATGAATCACATGTCAAGCATTTCTTCCCCCGCCCCTACCCACACCTCTGGCAGTACCAAGACCACTGCTTCTAACATCTCTGGAGAACCAACCCCACCAAACCCGGCGTCTTTTAGTAACACCAAGAGTGTTCCTGGTGGTCGTAAAGGGTTAGAGATGTGGCGGCTATACACCACTGATACCGGCTCACCGTATGATGGTCTTGTTTTTGAGAAACGGTTAGCTAAAATCCAGGATTTTAAAACCGGTGAAACAAAATTTGAACTTGAAGTCGAAGTACCTACAGAATGGGATCAAGGTGCTGTTGATGTTTTAGCGTCTAAATATTGCCGTAAAACAGGTGTACCTGTTCTAGACAACACCGGAACACCTGTCATAGGGGATGACGGTAACATTGTTACAGGGCCTGAAACGTCAGTTAAACAAGTTGTGGAACGTTTAGCAAACGCTTGGATGTTGTGGGGTAAAAACAACAACTATTTTGCTAGTGACACAGACGCCGAGATTTATCGGGATGAAATGGTGTACATGTTGGTGCGTCAAATAGGCGCTCCGAACAGCCCCCAGTTTTTCAACACCGGCCTTTTTGAAGCGTACGGTATTGTGGAAGATAGTGAAGGCAACCAGTTTTTTAATCCTGAAACAGGGGTCACTGAACTTTCAGCACACAAATATGCTCGTTCAGCGGCGTCAGCGTGTTACATCCAAGGAGTGGCTGACAACCTGGTAGGTGATGGTGGTATCATGGAGTTCATCACCAACGAGGCTCGCCTGTTTAAAGGCGGGTCAGGGTCTGGGTCTAACCTGTCACAAATCCGTGAAAAAGGGTCGCCTTTAACCGGTGGTGGTTTCTCCTCAGGTGTTATGAGTTTCGCTAGAGCTGCGGACCGTTCCGCGGGGGCGATCAAATCTGGGGGAACAACACGCCGTGCAGCAAAAATGGTGATTTTGGACGCTGACCACCCTGACATTTTAGAGTTTGTTAACTCTAAAGTTGTAGAAGAAAAAACAGCGCAAACGTTGATCGCTGCCGGATATGATTCACATTATGACACTCCTGGCGGGGCGTACGACATTGTGTCGTTCCAAAACGCTAATCATTCGGTACGTATCCCACGAGGGTTCCTAGACAAAGTTAAAAACAACGAAAAGTTGGGTTTAGTGTCAAGACGGGACGGTTCTATCGTTGATCAGATAGACGCCTCCGAGTTGTGGGAAACAATAGCGCAGGCCGCTTGGTTCGCTGCAGATCCTGGGATACAGTTCGATGGGATTATTAACGATTGGGCTACAACCCCAAACGACGGACCGATCCGCGGATCGAACCCTTGTTCTGAATATCTCCACATTGACGACACTGCTTGTAACCTTGCTAGTTTGAACCTGGCCAAGTTTTTTGTTGGGGACACCTTCGAAAACCAAACATTCAACGTTGAACAGTTCATGCACGCTGTAAGGCTTTGGACTGTAACACTGGAAATAACTGTGGCAATGTCACATTACCCAACAGCTTTGGTAGCGAAAAACAGTTGGGAACACAGAACTTTAGGTTTAGGTTTCGCTAACCTTGGGGCACTAATTATGCGTGCCGGTTGGTCTTATGACTCTCCTGAAGCACGGTCCATTATGGGTGCGGTGACGTCGTTGATGACTTCAACAGCCTATGCGACCTCCGCAGCGCTAGCAGCTGTGGTGGGCCCCTGTGATGCGTATCCACGTAACAAAGAAGCCATGTTGAAAGTGCTGCGCAACCATCGCCGCGCTGCGCATGGCAGCGAACTAAACATCGAAGTGTCAGGGGATTATGAAGGTTTAGAAGTTATCCCACAAAGCATCGACCATAACCTGCTTAAAACTACACAGTTCGGTAACCTTTCAGAACAAGTTATCCACACATCTAATATGATGGTCGATCTCGTCGAAACTCACGGCGCTCGAAATATGCAGGTAACTGTGATCGCCCCAACAGGAACGATCGGGCTTTTGATGGGTTGTGACACTACTGGCCCGGAACCAGATTTTGCGTTAGTGAAATGGAAAGCGTTGGCTGGTGGTGGCACCATGAAAATCGTTAACCAGTCTGTGCCTGTAGCGTTACGTTCACTAGGTTACGACGAAAACACGGTTGAACGGATCGTGACCTATGCGCTTGGCACACAAACCTTAGTTTCTAGCACCCCGATCAACCAGGGTTCGTTAGCCGGGGCGGGGGTTAGCTTAGAAGAGCTGCAACAAATTGAGGCTGCTATTCCAACTTCTGTTGATCTTGCAGCAGCGTTCGTCCCGCATGTCACTGGCGATGAGTTGTATCTACGCAACGGTCTTGACCCTAACGTCACCCACCCCACAGTTTTGTTACAAAAACTAGGGTTCACCCCACAAGACATTGTGGTTTCCTCCCAAACAATCTGCGGCCGGGAAACTGTAGAAGGCGCCCCCGATCTTAAAACCAGCGACCTTGGTGTGTTTGACACTGCAAACCAGTGCGGCACAGGAACCAGACATATCCCATGGAGGGGACATGTTGAAGCCTTAGGTGCTATACAACCCCATGTGTCGGGAGGTATCTCTAAAACTATCAACCTTCCAAACCACGCAACCCCCGAAGATATTTTAGAAGCCCACAACCTTGCCTACGAAAAAGGTGTGAAATGTGTAGCTGTTTATAGAGACGGGTCTAAAGGTTCCCAACCTCTAACAAGTAGCGCCACCAACGACTCGGAAACCGAAAACGAAACACACCTAGAAACCAACCAGGTTGAAACCCCACACCAAAACACTAACCCCGCTAAAATTGTGGATAGTGATGTGGAAACAAAACCTGGTGTTAGCCCCACAGCGTTTTACAACGGGAAAGTCCCGCCAAGGTTCCGACTGCCAAAGAACCGTGCCGCACGCACATTTTCTTTCGAAATTGGAAACATGGACTGCTATCTCACCACCGGGGAGTACGACGACGGTACTTTAGGTGAAATCTGGTTGAGCGTAGCTAAAGACGGTTCAACAATGCGAGGAGCGTTCTCAGCGTTTTCTATTGCTATTAGCCTTGGGCTGCAACGAGGCGTACCCCTTGAACATTTCGTAGATAAATTTACGGGCCATAACTTTGCTCCCAACGGGATCGTTATCCACCCAAACCTTAAAATGGCGTCGTCTATACCAGACGCTATTTTTAGACTGTTAGGTTGGTGGTATCTAGACCGTGACGACCTGGTACAACTACCCGAGAGGGAAAACCTTCCAATACCGGCAGCTACAACCCCCAACCCAACATCCCCACTGGCAGACAACCAACCAGATGGCACTGTGGTAGCTGTGGTTGATTTGGGGCAAACATCATCACCTTATACAGGTAGTTTATGTCCGAATTGTTCTTCGTCACATATGGTTAAAAACGGTACCTGCGAAAGGTGCTTGGCATGCGGAGAAGTCACCGGCTGCAGTTAAATCCGGGGCATGTAAGGGTGTAGACCCCAAGTCTGCAAGCTAGTAATCACAAGGAACGGCCCCGCTGCTGCAGCGGGGCCTTTCTCCGTTTTGGAGAAATCTGGAAAGCATCCAACACGACATCACGCAGTCTTACTACAGTGACTCTTCATGTGGGGCACCAATGCGCTACACAATGTTGGCGTGCATCAACCATTCAAACTCACCAACCAGGTGTGGGTCTGTCACAAAAGATGTTACCTGTGCCTACCCCACAACAAATGACGTCTTATAGACGGTGGGGATGCCTACGGTTGGGGTTGTCGCTGTACTTGTGGTTCATAACCGTTGAGACCACAACACACCACCTTGTACATGTAACGATAGAACGGTTGTTACCACCGCCTTGGACACGGACCGGTGGAAGCGGGTAGATAACTTGGGGGTGTGGTGACAGGTTGGTTGGGTCACAACACAGTTTGGGGTTGTGGCGGGGCCTGTAGAGGGGGCTGGTTGTCCAGGTTGGGGTGTGTGGTGAAATCACAGAATCGGGCACCATGGGACGCAAGGACACAGGTTTAGCTTGTCTGTTATTGAAAACAGGCTGTAAAAGTATTGTTACCGACTAAGATGCAAGAGAACTATGACATTAACAACCACCGGATCGTTTAGCGACAAAGTCAACTTTATTTGGGCGGTAGCAGACCTGCTACGAGGTACTTTTAAACAGTCTGAGTATGGCAAAGTAATACAGCCATTGGTTGTGCTTCGCAGACTTGACTGTGTTTTAGAACCCACAAAACCAGCGGTTCTGGAACGCGCCAAAAAACTAGCGGAACGTATCGACAACCCTGACGCAGCGTTGAAAGCAACCGCCGGCTACGAGTTTTACAACACGTCCCTGTTTAGTTTTGAAACTCTTACAAACGATCCGGGGAACCTTGCTGCGAACCTTCGTTCCTACATTGGTGGCTATTCACCTTCTGCTAGGGATGTGATCGACAAGTTCCGTTTCGATGACACAATTAAACGTCTCGACCAGGCCAACTTGTTGTACCAGGTTGTTGCAAAGTTCGCTGATCTAGATTTACATCCCGATAGTGTTGATAACCATGAGATGGGTTACATCTACGAGGAGTTGATCCGAAGGTTCTCTGAACAGTCTAATGAAACCGCTGGAGAACATTTCACACCCCGAGAAGTTATTCGTCTCATGGTTGATTTGTTACTAGCTGAAGACGACAAAGTTCTCAGCGAACCAGGTATTGTGAAAACCATTTTTGACCCGGCATGTGGGACCGGTGGGATGCTCGCCACAGCGCAAGACCATCTAAAAGCGTTAAACCCGTACGCCCACCTAGAAGTATTTGGTCAAGAACTTAACGACGAGTCGTACGCTATTTGCCGTTCCGACATGATGTTAAAAGGTCACAACTCGGAAAATATTGTGAACGGAAACTCGTTTTCCCAAGACGGTTTTCCAGGACGTACCTTCGACTATCTGATCGCAAATCCCCCTTTTGGGGTGGCGTGGCGCCAGATCGAAAAAATAGTTAAAGACGAAGCATCACAACTAGGGTTCCAAGGACGTTTCGGGGCTGGGCTGCCCCGTATCAACGACGGAAGTCTACTGTTTTTACAGCACATGATTTCCAAAATGAAAACCCCCGAAGAGGGAGGATCACGGGTAGCTATCGTGTTCAACGGTTCCCCCCTTTTTACTGGCGGCGCGGGGTCCGGTGAATCTGAGATTCGTCGATGGATCATCGAAAACGATTGGTTGGAAGCAGTTGTGGCTTTACCTGACCAGTTGTTTTACAACACTGGTATCTCCACCTATTTTTGGATTGTTACCAACCGAAAAAACCCGGAACGAAAAGGACTGATACAGCTAGTCGACGCTCGCAACAGTTTCGTGAAAATGCGGAAAAGCCTCGGTGAGAAACGTAAAGAAATCAGTCCAGAACAAATCAAAGAAATCGTAGAAACCTACGGGTCGTTCACAGACACCGACAACACCGACGGTGTAAAAGTAAAAATCTTGCCTAACGAATCGTTCGGGTTTTTACGGATCAACGTTGAACGACCTCTCCGGCTCAGCTGGGGTGTCACGACTGAAACTGCTGATGAGTTTAAAACAACCAAAACCTATGAACAGCTCATCACCAAAATAGCTGAGGTGGAACCAGAAGACGCTGCAGCAGCTTTCACACAAATCACTACAGCCCTTACCGGGAAAGTGTTCGATACCCCAGATAGCTTTGAAGATGCTTTCGCGGCGGAAACGATCAAAGCTTGGAAGGGGCTCGGTTGGGAATACACCGACGGGGAACCACCAGCAGGACGTAACGCTTTTGCTACAGCCTTTGAATGCACCCCTGCGATAGGGAAACGAACTATTAGTTATTTCGGTATCCGTAACCCTGACGCCCCGGTTGTGTTAGACCGTCACGGTAACCCGGAACCAGACTCAGATCTGTCCGACAACGAAAACGTGCCGCTACCAGCCATGTCCGTCACCTACGATAACGATGTTAGTGACCGGTTGGAAAGTGTTGAGTACCGCACCACAATCGAAAACTATATGGTGACCGAGGTGTTACCTTATGTGCCTGACGCTTGGGTTGATCACACCAAAACACGTGTCGGTTACGAAATCCCGTTAACACGTCATTTCTACACTTACACACCACCCCGACCTTTGGCTGAGATAGACGCAGAGATCAAACAACTAGAAACTGAGATCCAGGAGTTGCTTGGTGAGGTTACCAGGTGACTAGTGTGCTTAGTGATTTAGGAGACACTTTACCATTCGGTCGTGTTGTGAAGCGTAGACGGGTTACAAACCAACCTGATCTTGAACCGTTGAGTGTCTTCTTAGATGTAGGCGTAGTTCCTAGAGCAAGCCGCGATGACAATCACAATCGCTTAGGTTCTGACCTGTCCAAATATCTGGTGGTAGAACCAGGCGACATTGTTTTTAATAAGCTGCGGACTTGGCAAGGCGGTTTTGGTTTCAGTAAATACCACGGGATTGTCAGCCCAGCATATTTTGTATGCCAGTGTGCATCTTCGTTTGAACCCCGCTATTTACATTATCTATTCAGAAGCACACCGTATCTAGCGGAGCTAACACGAATTTCGAAATTTATGCCTCCGTCCCAGTTCGACATTAGTTGGGAGGACCTGAAACAAGTCCCCATTCAGCAGAAACCATTAGCAGAGCAACGCCTGGTAGCGGATTATTTGGACGTAGAAACAGGACGTATTGACAAACTCATAAGCACGAAACAGCAGCTAATCGAACTGCTTGAAGAGCGGCAACAAGTTCTAATTACCGGCACAGTTTTAGGAGAGACCAACTACCGAGGTTCTGCAACTCGTAACCTAAACATGAACTTTTCTACTAGAGGTGGGTGCGCATTTGATCGGGGCTGGTGGCGAGGGCAACCCCCGAATGGTTGGGCAACTGCCCGGTTGAAAGATCTTGTAAAACTTACAAACGGATGGGCGTTCGACTCTGGACGCTTTGGTGACACTGGAGTCCCATTAATTCGGATTCGAGATCTTGGTAAAGCAGATACAGAGACGAAGTATGACGGGCCCGTGCCGCAGGAGGTCCTCGTTGAAAGGGGTGACCTGCTTGTCGGGATGGACGGTGATTTTAATTCAGCAGTCTGGAAGGGGCCACCCGCAGCACTGAACCAGCGCTTATGTAGACTTCGTGCCGTTGGTGAATTGGATCAACGCTACCTAATGTACATGATTGATCTGCCCCTTAGACACATCAACCTATTGACTTACGCTACAACCGTCAAACATCTCAGTTCGGTTGATCTTCTCGACCAGCGAGTTCCGCTCCCCCCACGTCACGAGCAGCAAGCAATTGTAGATTTTCTTGACACCGAAACTGCCCGCATAAGTGAAATAGTTCAAAAGATGCGACGTCAGATCGGTCTGTTACGAGAACATCGACAGGCGTTGATCACAGCAGCGGTGACGGGCGAGTTGGAGATCACATGACCGTAAAATCTAAAGAAATCCATTTCGAAGACGACGTTGTTTCAGGGCTAGTTAACCACGGCTGGAAACTTGGGGCAGCTTCCAACATCGACCTGAAAACCGGTTTAGATACCAACGAACTACTCGATTTTATAGAAACCACCCAACCCGACGCTTGGAACCAACTAACAACCAACTTTGGTAGCGACCCCCAAAAAACAGGGTCCGAGTTTATTAAACGACTCACATCCGAAATTGACAGGCGTGGCACTATAGATGTGTTACGTAAAGGTATCCAAGGTTGGGGGCAACGGTTCGTGTTGTGTTACCCGAAACCATCCTCCACAAAAAACCCGGTATTAACTGACCTGTATCAAGCAAACCGGTTGGTTGTAACCCGCCAGCAACGCTACACATCAGACCAGAAAAACACGTTAGATGTGGTGCTATGGGTAAACGGGTTACCAGTAGTAACTGTTGAACTGAAAAACCTGTTGACCGGTCAAAGTGTTGAAGATGCTAAACAACAATACCGGGAAAACCGTGACCCTAAAAACTTGTTTCTCTCGAAACGAGCGGTAGCCCACTTCGCTGTTGACCCGCATCTAGTGTTTATGACAACACGTCTCAAAGGCCGTGAAACAACATTTTTACCATTCAACCAAGGCTATGACGGGCACAAAGGCAACCCGCCATCCACAACAGGTCACCGAAGCTCCTATTTGTGGGAACAGGTTTGGGAACGACACGCGTTCTTAGACCTTATCCACCGGTTTATACACACCGAAATCGGTGATGACGGGAAACCAACCGGCACCATAATATTTCCCCGTTACCACCAATGGGACGCTGTACGGGCCGCTGAAACCCATGCTTATACACATGGCGTGGGCCACAAATATTTGTTTCAACATTCTGCTGGTTCAGGGAAATCAAACACGATCGCTTGGACCGCTCACCGTTTATCGGTGTTACACGACGAGCTCGACAACCCGGTGTTTGAAAAAGTGATTGTGATCACCGACCGGCGGGTGTTAGATGACCAGCTGTCAAAAACGGTTGCCCAGTTTGATCATACCCCTGGAGTAGTTCGCAGGATCGATGATGCTACATCGTCGAAATCAAAAAAACTTTCAGAAGCGTTAGCAACAACCACGGCCCGAATCATTATTTGTACTTTACAAACGTTTTCGTTTGTAGATAAACACCTTGGGGTAGGCCAAAAAAACTATGCGGTGATTGTTGATGAGGCACACTCCTCACAAACCGGTGCCGCTGCGTCCGATTTGAAAAGTGTGTTAGGTAAAAAATCGGAAGAAGCCCGTTTAACACAAGCCGAAAAACAAGAAGCTGGGGAACCCCTGTCGGGTGAAGATAAACTTGTTGAAGTTTTAGCAGCTCGGGGCAACCAAAAAAACCTGTCGTTTTTTGCTTTCACAGCTACACCCAAAGCTAAAACTGTGGCCCTGTTCGGTACCCCCGGCTCGGACGGTAAACCCCAGCCGTTTCACACCTATCCGATGCGTCAAGCAATAGAAGAAGGTTTCATTCTTGACGTGTTAAAACAATACACAACATTCGAGGTGTATTGGCGGGTGAAACAAACCAGTGATAACGACCCTGAAGTTGAAAAACACAAAGCGTCCAGCGCTATAGGTAAAACAATCCAACTCCACCCCCACAACCTGGGGATGCGTGCCAAAGTAATCGTTGACCATTACCGTCAACATGTACGCAACGAAATCGGTGGCCACGCCAAAGCAATGGTAGTGACCTCATCACGTTTACATGCTGTGCGCATGAAACAAGCAATCGACCGGTACCTGTCTGACCATCACATATCCGACACTAAAGCACTAGTAGCCTTCTCAGGGGTTGTGGTAGACCCTGACGACCCATCCAACAGTTTCACTGAAGCTGCGATGAACAAACATCCAGAATCAGAAACCGCTGCCCGGTTCAAAGGCGACCTGCCTTTTAACCCCAACGACTATCAAGTAATGATCGTCGCAGAAAAATATCAGACCGGGTTTGATGTGCCACTGCTACTTGCTATGTATGTCGATAAAAAACTAGAAGGTGTTAACGCTGTACAAACCCTGGCCCGGCTAAACCGGATCCACCCCGGCAAACCAACCCCGTTCGTACTAGATTTTCGTAACACCGCCACCTCCATCGCGGATTCGTTCCGCCCCTGGTTCGATACCACCATTGTAGAACCTGTTGATGCTAACACCCTTTACACCTACCAAAACGACTTGTATTCCCACCAGGTGTTCAACAACACAGAAGTAGACCACTACTGGGACGTGTTTTACCAAACAGCGGTAAATGAACACAAAACCAATGCTGCTCTCTACAAAGCGTTAGAAACACCACTCACCCGGTTCGTAGCACTCAACAAAACCAGCCAAGAACAGTTCCGCTCCGACGCTGACACGTTTATCCGGGCCTACGGGTTCCTCACCCAGATAGCTACCTGGACCGACCAAGACCTAGAAAAGCTTTACGTTTTTATAAAATCGTTCGTAACAAACCTGCCCCGCCCCGACGGGGACGGAGCGTTAGACCTCGGATCCGAAGTAGAACTAACCCATCTCCGTATCGAAAAACAAGGCGATTTTGATGTGTCACTCATCACCAACAACGATGAAGTTGACCCTCTGATCGTTTACCCAGGAAACGGGGCGACCAGCACCACCGACCCCGAACTAGACCGTCTTTCCGTGATCATAAACCGTTTGAACGAAAAGTTCGGGATGAACCTGTCCCTAACAGATGTGCTCCTTTTTGAACAGTTCAAAAGAGACTGGGAAAACGACCCTGAGATACAAGCCGCTGCTAAAGCAAACAGCTTCGAAAGTTTCATGGTTGTTTTCACCAAAAAATTTATGAACATAGTCCTCACACGGATGGACACCAACGCCGATATTTTTAAAGCGATCCTAGATGAAGAAACATTCGCGAAAGACCTGGAAAGTTCTTACGGCAAAGACGTCTATGAAACGTTAACCAACAAAAACTAGGACTTACCGGCTCAACAAACACAAAACCCCAAACCAGCCCAGACACCAAATGAACCAGCATTAGTGTCAGAAACAGGTACTTCCCACATCAAACTCTAGAGTTGTGGGAAGGCAACAACTAACACACGGGACAGGTTGTTACAGTAGTTTTGGTACAGAACACCAACCCGGATAACTAGCTGTTGTTGTCTACCAGATGTGGGTGGTGGGCAGCCTCTCAACATTTTTGTTCCAACGTGTGGCGCTTCTCAAACATTGGGCACTATAGAGCTGTATCAAAGAAAGACTGTGTGTAACTAAACCGGTCTTTCACCCCGCCCATACACATGACGTGCAGCTATCCAAGGTGTGATAGTTGTTTCTACCAAAGCAGGTTTGATGGATAAAGAAAAAGCATTAGCTGCAGCGATGACCCAAATCGAAAAACAACACGGCAAAGGTGCCGTAATGAAAATGGGAGACAAAACATCGATGCACATCGAATCTGTTCCCACCGGGTCAATAGCGCTAGACATAGCCTTAGGTGTAGGCGGGTTGCCACGTGGACGGGTAACCGAAATTTTCGGTCCAGAATCCTCTGGAAAATCAACGTTAGCTATGCATGTTGTTGCCGAAGCCCAAAAACTAGGCGGGGTATGTGCCTACATTGACGCAGAGCACGCTATGGACCCCGTATACGCCGCTAAAATCGGGGTAGATATCGACGAGTTGTTAATCTCACAACCCGACTCTGGGGAACAAGCCCTAGAAATAGCGGACATGCTGGTACGTTCCGGCGCTATAGACGTTGTAGTAGTCGACTCGGTCGCAGCGCTCACCCCGAAAGTAGAAATCGAAGGCGAAATGGGGCAATCCCATGTCGGGCTACAAGCCCGGCTAATGTCCCAAGCGTTACGCAAACTCACCGCTAACCTCAACAAAACCCAAACCGTCTGTATCTTTATCAACCAGTTACGCGAAAAAATTGGGGTCATGTTCGGCAACCCAGAAACAACGCCTGGCGGCCGGGCACTCAAATTTTATTCGTCAGTACGTATCGACATTCGACGAGTAGAAGCCATCAAAGATGGGGTAGAGATCGTCGGGAACCGTACCCGAACCAAAATCGTGAAAAACAAAGTAGCGCCACCGTTCAGACAAGCCGAGTTTGACATCATGTACGGTCTAGGTATCAGCAAAGAAGGCTCGTTGCTTGATGTTGGGGTAGATTTAGGTATCATCAACAAAGCCGGTTCCTGGTACACCTATCAAGGGGAACAACTCGGCCAAGGCCGCGAAAACGCTAAACTGTTTTTACAAGACAACCCCACAGTGTTAAACGAAATAGCAGCACAAGTCACAGCAGCAACACGACCCACAGCCCCTCTAGCGGCTGAGAGTGACATAGAGTTACCCCAAACCGGCTAACACCTGTTGCATAACAAATCTGGTGTAGCGGCATATTGTTTACTCCTTTCCAACATGCCGCTACACCACCCACACCTAAACATGACCGAAGCTGCCAAAGAGATCACCCAACAAACCCCTGCTGGACCCTCCAGCCGGTTCCTAGTTATTTGAGAGGGGTGGGGGGACAATAAACCCCCATGTCACCATCCACCCCAAAATCCACCAACCCGACCAATGTTTATGTTAGTAGGGGTTTAACTCTTGTAGAGATCATATTGGGGTTGGTTGTTGGGGCCCTTCTGGTGTTTTCAGCGTTTGTGTCGTTTCAGCATGTGTTTGTTAAAACCCGTGAACATGCAGAACTCGCCGCACTCAAATCGGTGGTGCGTGAAGCTCAAGCTTTGCTAGCCATATCGGGGGCAGAGCGTTGGGACACCCAAGCTGGGCTAGACGCTGTGCTGGGCGCGTTAGAAGACTGGCCACCAGCCCAAGCTGCTGGGGTTGTTGGAGTTTTCGCTGATAATAGTGGAATAGCGGTTATAGAGGTCGATGCTTGGCCTGAGGTCTCCGAGCTCACCTTTTCCCGTTCTCTCAACACTTTATTGATGGTTGTGCCGTTAGACGACGGAGCATGTGTAGTAACAGCACCCCCACACACGGGAACCATACAAGGCGGCTGTGTCACCAACCTAGACGGTATCGGTGAAAACACTCCGGCTGAGGCTGTAACCAACCAACAAATATCAGGTATCAGCATCGAGAGTCACAACATCACTGAGCCGGAACCACCAGCAACAACAGAACCCGAATCTTCTACAACTACTACTGAACCGGAACCTGAGCCAGAACCTGATCTGGGGTTTTGGGCACAAATCGCTGTAGGCATTGCTCACTCATGTGCGCTCACCACAGATGGTGACGCGTACTGCTGGGGCAATGGTAGTAGCGGCCAGTTAGGGAGCACAAACAACAACAAGAGCACACCGACCACAGTGTCGGGCAACCACAGCTTTGTTGGCCTGGCCGCTGGCACTACCCACTCGTGTGGGATAACCACAGACGGTGACACATACTGCTGGGGCAACGGTACTAGTGGTCAGTTGGGGAACGGGAACATCACCAACCAGACCACACCAGTGAAAGTGTCAGGTAACCACAAATTCCAATCTGTCACCGCAGGTGCTTCCCACTCGTGTGCGCTAACCGCAACTGGCGATGCTTACTGCTGGGGATTCAATGGTAGTGGTCAGCTAGGGAACGGGAACACCACCCGACAGACCACACCAGTCAAAGTGTCAGGTAACCACAGTTTTAAGGAAATCGCCGCAGGTAATTATCATTCATGTGCGCTCACCATTGATGGTGACACATACTGCTGGGGCCAAAACGACAATGGTCAGCTAGGGAACAGAAACACCACCAACCAGACCACACCAGTCAAAGTGTCAGGTAACCACAGTTTTGTGTCCATCAGTGCTGGCGCCCATCACTCTTGTGCGCTCACCACAGATGGTGACACATACTGCTGGGGCCAAAACGACAATGGTCAGCTAGGGAACGGGAACACCACCCGACGGATCAGCCCGACCAAAGTGATAGGTAACCACAGTTTTAAGGAAATCGCCGCAGGTGATTATCATTCATGTGCGCTAACCGCAACTGGCGATGCTTACTGCTGGGGTGCTGGTAGTAACGGTCGGTTAGGGAACGGGAACACCACCCAGCAAACTACACCAGTGAAAGTCTCTGGTAACCACAAATTCCGATCTGTCAGCGCTGACAATAGCCACTCGTGTGCTCTAACCGCAACTGGCGATGCCTACTGCTGGGGCGATGGTAGTAACGGTCGGTTAGGGAACGGGAACACCGCCGAGCAGCTTACACCAGTGAAAGTGGTCGAACCGTAACATAATAGGACCCATATAGGGGGGGTACTGCTGCGACTTGTTTCTGTGGTGCCCCTCCTACAGGTGCGGGTGTACCTGTATAGGGTAGGTTGTGTGGGTGTTGTGGTGTTGTTCTTGATGACACTGTTTTAGAGCAGGGCCAGGTTGTGTTGTTGCTGGTTGGGGGGTCTGTGGTTAGAACGAGTCGTAGTATGCTAAATCGTTGTTCCGGTAGTGTGTAGGTTGGGTGGTGGAGAATGTTTCTGCTCCACGGCTTGCAAGGGTGGGTAGTTCCCAACGGTTAAACACTTCAACTATTTCGTTACCGGTTTTAGTGGGTGACGTGTTTTCTAGCTGACAGTCGAGGCTGGTGTGGATTTGCATCAAGTCAAGGTTGAGCTCTACACGTCCGGTTTGTTTCTTGAACAGTTTTGTTTGTTTAACTGTTAATATTTCGGATACTATTTCGGGGTGTTTCACAGCGTCGAACACTGAGAGATGGTTTACTACTTTCGAAGCGGTTTTTGGGCCGATCCCGTCTACTCCTGGCAGGTTGTCGGACACGTCTCCTCGTAACGCAGCGTATTCGACATAGCGGGACGGGGTTACCCCTGTTTCTTTTGTGATGGTGTCAGGGTCCATGAACGTGGCGTTAGCTAAACCGGACCCTAACCGGAGTAACCGGGTGTTGGTATCTACCAGTTGGTAGGCGTCCCGATCGGAAGTAGCGACAATGCTACGCCAGCCATGTGTTTTGGCTTGTGTGCTTGCTGAACCAACCACATCGTCAGCTTCCCAACCGTCCAGCATCACAACATGCAATCCAAGGTCACGTCCTAACTGTTGGATCGCTTCTAGTTGTGAAACAAGATCTGCCGGTTTGGGGGGTCGTTGTCCTTTATAGTCTGGGTGGATGGTTTTACGACGGTTAAAACCAGGATCGTCGAAACCTAACAAAATCCGGTCGGGTTGTACTTTGTTACAAATCCCTACAAGTAACGCCCAAAACCCATAGACAGCCCACAACGGGTCTCCTTGTTCAGATTTAAACCATTCCCCAATCCGTTGTTTATAGGCGTGGTATGCCCGGTGGGCTAAAGAGTTACCATCAACCGCTAGAAGCATTGGTTGTGTCCCATCAATCGTGTCACGTACCATACTTGTAACTGTGTCTGTTGCCATCTAAAAACCACAGCCCAACACCTGACGTTTAATGGTTTCTCCGGTTGGTTACACAACACCACACAACCCTGTCGTGTGTGTCTCTTAGGGTTGTTGTGTGGTTGTTACAGAGAGGTAAAACAAAAGTTGGGAAACTATGGCACACCTTGACGTGTGAAACATAGTTTCCCAACAAACACATTAGACAGTTTCTGTAATATTCATCATATTAGAAACGTCCCGAAATACGGTGGCGCTCAAAGGCGCCTCCGCATGTTCCGCAACATGTGTTGCGATACGTCCCCCAACTACGGGGCCGAGGTCGATCAGGGCCTCAGCAATGTGGTTGGAGTTTTGGACTAGCACCATAGCCCCTTCTACAGTGCTCGCCAATCGTTTTAGACCTGAGACGAGGTAATTGAGTGCTTCACCGCATTCAACATCACCCCTCTGCAGGTCTACAGCGGTTTGGGCCGCTACCGTCAATAGTTGTTGTAGTAGCACATCTTCAATCCCCATAAGAGGGTCTCCTTTGTTTGTTTTTAATAGTGGGGGAGACCTTTGATGCTGGTGGGGAGGTAACAACGTTCAGGTTGTGTGTCTCGTCTTGGTTTTAGAACCGGTTGGTATATGCGACCAACTTCTTAAAGAAGCGTTTCTTTTGTGTGGTTACAACCTCGGGGCGCGCAGGGGTAGCGGTGGGGTTGTGTTTGGGGTGGGGTGTTGTTCCGATGATGCGGGTATTGCAGGCAAGTGTGTTACATACCAGGAAAACAGTTGATGGGCGAAGATTACACGGCACAAGATTTACAGGTTTTAGAAGGTTTAGACGCTGTTCGTAAACGTCCTGGGATGTATATTGGTTCCACCGATTCTAAAGGGTTAACCCATTGTGTGTGGGAACTTGTTGATAACGCTGTTGATGAGGCGCTAGCTGGTTTTGGGGACAAAATCCAGGTAACGTTACATGCTGATAACTCTATTGAAATATCTGATCAGGGTCGTGGTATCCCGGTCGATATTGAACCTACAACAGGTCTGTCCGGGGTGGTACTTGTGTTAACCAGGTTGCATGCTGGCGCAAAATTTGGGGGTGCCGGCTACCGAATCTCTGGGGGGTTACATGGGGTAGGTTTAGCTGTTGTCAACGCTCTAGCACAACGGCTAGATGTTACCGTTACCCGAGATGGTAAAGAAACTAAAATCAGTTTCAAACACGGTGAACCTGGCATCTACAAAAACAACAAGTTTGTGCCGACCACCAAACCTGTCACCAAAAAAGCAGCGGCAACCAAAAAAACAGGGACTACTATCCGGTTTTGGCCTGACCCGAAACTATTCACCCCTGAGGCTGTTATAAACCCTGAAACTATCGGGTCCCGGTTACAACAAACCAGCTATCTGATACCAGGACTCACCCTTATCTTAGAAAACCGGCACACTGGTCAAACCCCACCAACACAAACCAAGTTTGTCTCTACCGGTGGTCTCATCGACATGGTTGCTACACAAGCTGGGAACACCACCCTATCAAAACCGATAGAGATCAGTGGTGATACCACATTCAAAGAAATAGTACCGCACACTGACCCTGACACTGGTGAAACAGAAACCGTTGAGCTAGAACGACCGTTACATATAAACATAGCGTTAGTTTGGAACAACAGCTATGAACCTAACATACAAGGCTTCGTGAACGTTGTAGCCACCCCCAAAGGCGGTACCCACATACAAGGCTTTGAACGGGGCGTGACCCGAGGAGTCCAGAAAAGTTTAACACAACTAAAATTGTTGAAAACAGGGGAAGAAACCCCAACCAAAGACGACATCTTTGAAGGGTTACACGCCGCTGTTAGTGTTGTGCTCCCAGAACCACAGTTCGAAGGCCAAACTAAAGAAACGCTTGGCACACCACAGATCACAAACCTGGTAGCAACTCTAGTAGAACAGTTCCTGATCGACTGGGCCACAAAACCAAAAAACCAGCGGCAAATAAAAACCAGCTACCAAAAAATTGTTACAGCGGCTCGAAACCGAAGAGACCTTCGTAACAAACGAGACCTACTCCGACGCAAAACAGCGTTACAAACAGCAAGTCTGCCCACCAAACTAAAAGACTGCCGGGATGTAGGCACCCCAGAAGCAGAACTTTTAATAGTAGAAGGTGACTCTGCAATGGGAACCGGGCTAGCAGCCAGAAACTCGCAACACCAAGCCCTCCTACCCTTACGAGGCAAAATTTTGAATGTTCTACGCTCCACCGAAAAAGCCATGCTAGACAACGCAGAATGTGCCGCTGTGATATCCGCAATCGGTGCCGGGGTAGGTACGAACTTCAACCTCGCAGACCTTCGTTACAACAAAATCATTATCCTCTGCGACGCTGACGTAGACGGATCCCACATACGTAGCCTTCTTTTAACACTGTTCTGGAAATATCTAAGACCCCTAATAGAACACGGGCACATCTACGCTGCGGTACCACCCCTATACAGACTACAAACCCAAAAAACTAAAGAAAACATTTACTGTTTCACAGACCAAGACCGCACAGAAAAAGAACAACAACTGAAAACCGCAGGCATAAAACTCTCAGACAACGTCCAACGTTTCAAAGGCCTTGGAGAGATGAACGCCGACCAGTTAGCAGAAACAACACTAGACCCCTCAACAAGGATGCTACGCCGCATAACTTTAAAAGACGCCGAAAAAACAGCGCAACTATTTGAAGACCTCATGGGCAACAACCCCAAAACCCGACGAGACTACATCTCCGAAAATTCTAACCTTTTTGACCACAAAAAACTAGATATTTAAAACAACCCGTCTTTCTACCCCCCTTCTAAGTTGTTGTTTTGAATCCAGCACCTATGTGTTAGACATGCAAACGACAACTACACAAAAAAGAACTCGGACATCCCGAGAAAAAGGACATCCCAGCAACGCTGGCATGTACCTTCTAGTTGTTGTGTTGTTTGCAATGTTAGTGGGGATACAACTCAAAGCAGGTGTAACCCTCACACAAATATGGCACGAACCAGCTCTACTAATCCAAAACCTAACTAGTTAACGGTTTTCCATTAACGAGCCCCTTGGCGCCAACAGCAACACCCTGGAGTATCAAAGCACTTCAGGTATCAACCAACAAACAAAAAGGGATAATATGAACCCAAACCTCCGCAAAACACTCGCGGGTATAACCGCCGCCGCTGCGATCTTTGCAGCACCCATCACAACGATGGGAACAGCCTACGCTGATGAACCAGACCCGGACCCCATCGAGTGCGAGGAATCACCACCAGAGGAACCCTGCGACGATGAAGGTACCGGCGACGAGGGTACTGGCGACGAAGGTACTGGCGACGAAGGTACTGGCGACGAAGGTACCGGTGACGAAGGTACCGGTGACGAAGGTACTGGCGATGAGGGTACTGGCGATGAGGGTACTGGCGACGAGGGTACTGGCGACGAGGGTACTGGCGACGAGGGTACTGGCGACGAGGGTACTGGCGACGAGGGTACTGGCGACGAGGGTACT
>Ga0265293_10001630_pt1 | contig 48095 bp, 42 predicted proteins | sample Munlanlewell138R_FD_192505 | JGI IMG/M metagenome (GOLD analysis project Ga0265293, IMG submission 192505) | Leachate microbial communities from a municipal landfill in Southern Ontario, Canada - Leachate well 138R | ecosystem: Engineered > Solid waste > Landfill > Unclassified | place: Canada... | reverse complement strand
CTGATCCGGCGTATGCCGCCGGCGCTTGTTCGATGCCATGTCGTTGTCGATTCTTCCTTGCCCGCAGACCGGGCAACAGAGTCGCACAACGACTGGACCACTACGAGGGGCTCACCTCAGTTCAAGTAGGCGCTACTTCGCCCGGAACTTCGGTAGCTCCCGCTACTTCGAACCGCGAGGCCGCGTCGGTCGCTTCGCCTTGACGAGGTTGAGCGCCATGTCTGAGAAGATGTCGCCGATGTCCTCGACAGAAAGACGCCCGTCGGCCCGATACCACGACTCGGGCGCTGAACACATCTCCAGTAGCGCCCGTCGCGTCAGACCGCTGTTGGCAGCGGCAAATGCCCCGCTCTGGACACCCTCTTCTATTACCTCGCTCCAGATGTTTTCATAGGTATCCCGTAGCGGGCGCACTTTCAGGCGCGCCTCCTCGCTCAAGAATTGGTACTCGATCGTGATCACGTTGGCTAACATCTGATGGTCCGCCTCGAAGCGGACGTGTTGACGGACGAGAGCAGCCAACCGCGCCGACGGATTCCGTACATCTGCGAGTTCCGAACGGGCACTTCCGATCAGCGTCTCGAACCCCTGCCTGATGATATCGGTGAGCAACGCTTCTTTGTTGGAAACGTAAACGTAGAGCGCGGTGGTAGAGAAACCCGCTTCGCGAGCGATGGTCCGGATGCCCGTCGCAACATACCCCTGTTGCGCGAACAGCTGCACCGCGGCAGCCTTGATGCGCCGGTAGGTCTCATCATCTCCACGGGGCATAGCGGCGCAGCTTAGCATGGCGGAGAAAAGTTCTTCACGGAGTTACCGATCGATCATGATGCGGAGATTGGCTACTTGACATGCAACAGACGCGACCACCTTTCCTTCGTCGAATTAGCGACTTTCTCGACTACTACGTGGCAATTCAGCCGGACGTAGAATTCTTGCTGCACGGCGACCGACGGCTCACTTATCGAGAAACGCAGTCCGAGGTCAGCAGCTGGGCCAAGGCGCTCTTAGCCGCCGGCGTTCGGCGTGGCGATCGGGTTGCGGTCTACGGAACGCCACATCCAGACTTTCTGGTCATCTTCTTGGCGACTGTCGGAATTGGCGGTGTTTTCCTCGGACTGAACCCGAAGTACACCGTCGACGAGCTGGCCTACAACGTGTCTGACTCAAGCCCGCGAGTTCTCATCGGTCTACTCGGGGATCAGCGCGAAAGTGCAATGCTTAGCGCCCTGATCGCTGCAGTAGATCAAATTGAGTATGTTGTCGCGCCCACTGGGTCAGCAGGTATTCAATCCACCGCCGAATTCAAAGCCATGGGATCTGCGCTGGGTCCCGACCGGGTAACGAAAGCGCGCGCTAATGTCGACCCGTCCGATCCTGCGGCGTTGGTGTATACGTCCGGCTCCACGGGGCGGCCAAAGGGTGCGCTTCTCCCGCACCGAGGTCTGGTGACCTGTTGCATCGTCCAGCATGAACATTGGGTCACGTTCGAACCGCTGCGTGTCGTCTGCGATATGCCGATCAACCACGTTGGAGCACTCGGCGACATCTGCTGTTCGACGCTGGTCTCGGGCGGTGTCATCTACTTCCTGGAAAAGTTTGATCCCGCCGAGCTGCTACGGACCTTCGAACGCGAGCGCATCACAATGTGGTTCGCCATCCCGACGATGATTCTACTTGCCACCCGGACTCCCGAATGGCACACCGTTGACCTGTCCAGTCTCCGGCGAATCGTGTGGAGCGGCGCACCGGCACCCGAGGCGTTGATCAGCGAACTTCAGCGGCTCAACGTTCCCCTTTCCACCAGTTACGGCATGACCGAAACCATTGGGTCCGTCACCTATACCTCAGATGACGACCCCATCGAAGAGCTTTCCGGCACGGTAGGCAAAGCGGACCCGCGGTACGTGGTCTCCGTGGTCCGTGAGGACGGAACCGGGTGCGATATCGATGAGCAGGGTGAACTCGTCGTGCAAGGAGACTGCCTCATGTTGGGCTATCTCAACAGGCCAGAGGACACGTCAAGGGCGATACGCAACGGGCGACTACACACCGGTGACGTCGCAGTTCGGCGGTCCGATGGCAACTTCGAAGTCGTCGGACGTCTGAGCGACACATTCAAATCGGGTGGCTACAACGTTTACTGCCGTGAGGTCGAGTTCGCGCTCCAGAAGCATCCTGCGGTTCAGCTCGCCGCGCTGGTTCCCGTTCCGGACGCGATATACGGCGAGGTCGGGCACGCGTTCCTACTCACCACAGACGACGCAATTCTCGAATCCGACGCACTGCGGGCCTTCCTTCGTGAACACCTCGCCAATTACAAGATCCCTAAGGCCTTTTCGATTCTAGACAAGATGCCGCGTCTCCCGATCGGCAAGATAGACCGCGAGAACCTACGCACTCGCGCAGCCCAGCTGATCGGCTGTGCGCAACCAGAGTCGCGGCACTGAGCCAATTGAGTGTCAGCCACTTCGGTGCGTTCGGCCGACTATGACGGCCCTTCACCGCTATTGGGGCAATGACGGTTTCGGTCTCATAGCGGAATGTGCCGCTGCGTGGGCGTCGGATGTCTCCTGGGTTGACCACCAAGGGGTACCGATTCGTCGTTGAGGGTGCCCATATGACCGGTGCCTGCGGTTACCGGGCTGGCACCTCGCTGAAGTCTTGGCGAGCTTGCGAGGTGCCGCGCGGTGGTGCTCGGCGGCACTGATGGTGACGGTAGCTGTCGCTTCTGATCCACACCCAATCTCCGCGCGGTCCCGACACTTGAGTCGTCTGCCAGCTGGCGCTTAGGTTCGCGCCCTGCCGCTCCAGCCAGCCACAGTGTGGACCAGCCAAAATTGTGGCCATTGATCTTGATCATTCCGACAGCCCACACTATCTTTAACACAAGCGATCGATCGCTCATTTTAAGCTGCTCCCCTCTTCGCAAGCCGACTGGACGGTCGATGGCCAGTTACACGCTCTAACAACAAGCGATTACACAGGCGGTGACGCCAGCGTCTGCTGAAATGACCGATCGACAGGTCATTTAGCGGGCCGGTGCCGCCGTGATCCACTACCCACGAAAGGACACGGCTGATGACCGGTACCGAAAGTGTGTCGACGCCACCTTGGGGAAAGGCAATGGACGACTCGCCGATGAACCCATTCCTGTGGCGCGTCACTGCTTTCTGCGCGGGCGGCTTCCTACTGGACGGCTACATACTTGGGATCATCGGCTCCGCGTTGGCGCTGATGGGGCCGTCGCTGGGGCTCAGTGCAGTGACAATGGGCCTCATCGCCGCATCATCGCTGATTGGGATCTTCGTGGGCGGTATTGCGGTCGGCAGGCTGGTCGACCGCATGGGCCGGCAGAAGATCTTCCTGATCGACCTCACGGTTTTCCTCGTCGCCTCATTACTGCAACTGCTGATATCCGAACCGTGGCAGCTCATTGCGCTTCGCTTCATCATGGGTGTGGCCATCGGCGCCGACTTCGTGATCGGAATGACCCTGTTGGCCGAGTTCGCTCCCCGACGCTGGCGCGGGGTCTTGTTGGGAAGCCTGAACGTCATAGGCGTCGTTGGATTTGCGCTGGCGTTCGTATTCGGCGAAATCCTGGGCGGATTAGAAGGTGACGACGCATGGCGTTGGATGCTGGCCAGCAGTGCAGTACCTACGGTGATTGTGCTGTTGCTCCGGCTGGGCGCTCCGGAATCTCCGCGCTGGTTGGCAAGCAAGGGGCGAGCTGACGAGGCGCAAGCCGTGCTCGACCGTTTCATCGGTCCTGGCTACGTCGTCGGCGAGGTCCCAAACCCCAATCTGCGGTCGTCCTACCGTGCGCTTTTCACGCCGAACATGTGGCGGCGCACCATATTCGCTGGAGGTTTCTGGGCTTGCCAGGTGCTGCCGTTCTTCGCTGTGTATATGTTCCTACCTCAAATCCTCAATTCCCTCGGAGTCGAGGACGGCTTCACCACACAGCTATACTTCAACGTGTTCCTGGTGGTCGGGGCCGCGGTCGGGTTGCCGGTCATGCAGTGGCTTCCGAGGCGGGTGTTCCTGTCAAGCACGTTCGCGCTCTCGGCAATGGCCCTCACCGTATTGGCATTCCTCCCGCCGAACGCCGCCCTGGCAATCCTGATCGCGTTCGTCGTATTCGCCGTGTGTTTGTCGGCCGCGACAAACCTCTTGCACTGCTATCCCGGTGAGCTATTTCCTACCGAACTGCGCGCCACGGGCGTGGGTTTCGCCGCCGCCATCAGCCGAATTGGAGCCAGTCTCGGTGCGTTCCTGCTTCCGATCACTGTCGATGAGTACGGAACGGTGCCTTCGGTTCTCGGATTGGCCGCAGTCCTGATTCTCGGGCTGATCATGACCCTTGCGTGGGCCCCAGAGACTCGGAACTTGTCCCTCGCGGACGCCAGTGATCCTGAAGCCACCGTCCGCAAGTGAGGGTTGTCGCCCCCGGTCGCGACGCTGAGTGGCAGCTGCGACGGTTGCGTTTCTCCTTCAGTCGTTGATGACCACGCGGGCCGGCGGTCCTTGAGGGGGTCGATATGCGCGTTTCCACAGCGCTCCAGGAGGCGGGTCGAACTGTCAACGTAGCGACCGCGAACTGGTGCAGCGCTCGACGCACTGGGAATCGCTCATGCACAACGCATTCGGAGCCCTGGTTGCGATGGGCGGGCGTCCTTCGCCAACGCCCTGCCGAATCCCCTCCAGTTTCGAGCTCCACGGTTGGGAGCGTTGACTGCGATCAGGAACCCTGCTTGAATATGTGCGATCGATCGTATAGTTCGCGTTACGGCTCGCCGCCGGTTCGTAGGCCCAACAAAGGTAAGGAAATATGAGCGCTATCGAAAAGATCGAGGTCCTCGCCGTAGCCCCCCCAGTCCCCAAGGCCACGTGGGCCAGCATGCCGGACCAGCACATGCTGCTCATACTGGTCAAAATTTGGGATGCCGACGGCACTCTCGGGGTAGGTGCCACGCAGTCCTACGCGGACAGCGACTTCGACCGTGCTCCTTACGAGCACATATGCGCTCTAGCGCCCAGGATCCTCGGCAAAGACTCGATTGACCACGAAGCGCGTTGGCGCGATCTCCAGACCTTCGTCCAACCCTCGACCCCGGGCGCCGTTGCCGCGATTGATATCGCCCTGTGGGACCTCAAGGGCAAGCGTGCGGGCATGCCTCTGTTTAAACTTCTTGGCGGAGCACGACATTCGGTGGAAGCCTACGCATCCACGCCGGAGTTTGAGGATGTGTCGCGCTACTTCGATCATATCGATGCGATGGCGTCATTGGGATACAGAGCCGTCAAGTTCCATGCGTGGAACGTGCCATCACGAGACCTTGAGCTGCTGCGCTCAGTTATGGACCGCTACGAACACAGTGGAATCACTTTCATGCACGACGGAGAGAATCGCTACGACCGGCAGTCGGCGCTCCGAGTAGCGCTCGAGATGGAAGAACTCGGGTATCGCTGGCTCGAGGCGCCGCTGATCGACTACGACATCGACGGCTACCGGATGCTGCGCGACCGTTGCAACCTGCCGATCGTGCCACACGGTTTGTGGTTAACAGACCTGCGCGAGGTGGCTTACGCATTGAAAGCCGCGCCCTGGGATGCTGTGAGATTCGACGTAGCCCAAGTCGGCGGCGTTACGCCGAGCCTGAAACTCAGCGCCCTTGCTGCTGCGCACGGTCTTCCTGTCGAACCGCAAAGTTGGGGTTACACGTTTGTACAGGCTCCTGCACTTGCGCTGTGCGCCGGTTTGGGCCAAGCAACGTACTTCGAGTCGCCAACCCCGTTCGAGCCCTTCGAGTTTGCCACGGATCCGATCCGGCCGGACTCAAATGGCCATGTACATCCGAGCGGAGCGCCCGGCCTGGGAATGGAGATCGATTGGGAGGCGATTGACGCCGCCACGATCAGCCGGTGGACAACAGCGATCTGACTTGGATCAGTTCCCCGGCGGGTTCCGCTCGCCCCTTGGTCAGCCACCGTCGCAGCCGACCGAACAGCCCTCGACCGAACGACCTGCGGGGTCCGCGCCAGTCCGCGCCGATCACTTCCCGACGCCCGGCACCAGGAACCACTTCATCAGTCGGGTCAGCACCGGCGCGACCAGGAACGTCATGAACACGACGATGAACACCACGTTGATGGCGGTGATCAGCAGGAACGGCAGGCCCATCCGCTCCCAGACCGGGGTCAGCAACCAGATCACGATCGAGGCCAGCGGCCAGATGCCCATCCACGTCACCACCGCGGTCTTCCACCGCGGTGGATGCACCGACGCCGGCACCGACGGGCCGACGAACCACTCCTCAAGGACGTCGAGTCGGCGGTGCTCCGGTTCACTCTCGGCGTGCTGGCGCATCCGACCCAGGATGTGGTTGCGATCCGATGAGTTGTCCCACGCCGCCAGGTCGGCCTCGGTCGCGTAGTTCACCACCACCTGGTAGGGCTCGCCGGGGTGTGCGGGCGGGATCAGCTCGCCGCCGCGGAAGCCGCGGTGCTTCTTCATCAACGCGAACATCTCCCGGACCAGCTGTTCGTACTGCCGCTCGTGGCCTGGTTTGGCCATCCGACGCGCGATGCGGGTCACGGCGGTGGACGGGTCGGGAACGGTCATCTCGCCTCCGGAGCCTCGTGGTTCGACCAGGCGCCGATCCTGCCATGTCCGAGTGGCGAATTCGCGCCATCGCCGGCAGTTTCCACCGGGCAGATCCGTGACCGCCGGGAGGCATACTGACCGCATGCGTTCCGAACTGACCATCGGGGAGTTCGCCACGTTGACGCGGCTGACCGTGCGGACACTACGCCGCTACCACCAAAGCGGACTGCTGGAACCCGCCACCGTCGACCCGGCCACCGGCTACCGGTACTACCTGCGCGAGCAGATCCCGACGGCCCAGGTCATTTACCGGCTCCGGCAGCTGGACGTGCCCTTGGCCGAGGTCGCATCCATCCTGGCCACCGATGATCCGCACCAGCGCGCCGAGGTGGTCGAGGGCCACCTGCAGCGCCTCGAGTCTGAACTCGATCGCACCCGCGCCGCCGTCACGTCGCTGCGTCGGCTCCTGCGTCCCGAACCGGCCGACACCGACGTCCAACTGCGGTCGGTGCCCGCCCGCGCACGGTTGCCGCGATCAGCGGCCATGTCCGGCTTGACGATTCCCTGGCCTGGTACGACGCCGCGATGGCGGAACTGGACGCGGCCTACCCGCCGGCGGAGCGCACCGGACCCCCTGGCGGGCACTACGCCAATGATCTGTTCGCCCACGGTGCCGGCGCCATGACCGTCTTCCGACCGGTGCGCGCACCGCGCCTAGTCGGCCGCGTCGATGTCCGCACGCTCCCCCCGGCCGACCTCGCGGTCACCGTCCACTCCGGTCCGCACGACGACATCGACGTCACCTACGGCCGTCTCGGCGCTTGGGTGGTCGAGCGCGCTTTGGCGGTCGAAGGACCGATCTACGAGACCTACACCGTGGGGCCGCGCGACACCGCGGACCCGTCGCGCTGGCGCACCGAGATCGGTTGGCCGGTCTTTCACCTCGCCCCGTCTTGCCCCTCTCCCGGGGAGAGGCTCGACAGTGACTGCCATGAGCACAAGTAACTGGAACGAACTGCCCGCAGCAATCGCCGCCTACCTCACCGCGCACCCGGCCCGTGACGTGGCGGCCGCCCTCGAAGCGTTCGCTCCGGACGCGGTCGTGACCGACGAAGGCCGGACGCATCGCGGACGTCAGGAGATCCAGACCTGGCTCGGCAGCGGCGCCAGCGAATACACCTACACCACCGAGTTCCGCGGTGCCACCAGGATCGATGCAACCCGGACCGACGTGGTCCAACACCTGGAAGGTGACTTCCCCGGCGGCGTGGCCGACCTGCACTTCCGCTTCACGCTGGCAGGTGGGTTGATCAGCCGACTCGTCATCGAACCCTGACGCGATCCTGATCACACCGAGCGACGGAGGGGTTGAATGCGGACCGCAGTCCGCCTACGTTGGCGCCCATGACTTTCACCAGCGGCCGGCTCGCACCCTTCGCCCCCGCCGCCCTCGCCGTCTTCCGTATCGTCGTCGGGCTCATGTTCGTGCAACACGGAACCGCGAAGCTGATCGGCTGGCCGACCTCCACGACCGGCGCCGCGGTCGGCAGTTGGCCCTCCTGGTACGCCGGTGTCATCGAGGTGGTCACCGGCCTGCTGGTCGCCGCCGGCCTGTTCACGGTTCCCGCCGCCATCCTCGCCTCGGGAACGATGGCCGTCGCCTATTTCTGGCGGCACTTCCCCGATGGCTTCTGGCCGATCAACAACGGCGGCGAGGTTGCGGTGCTGTACTGCTTCGCGATGCTCTACATCGCCTTTGCCGGACCGGGCGCGTGGGCGGTGCAGAGGATCGTCAACCGATCCTCGGAGACACAGACCTCGGGGGCACCGACGCCCGGCTAACGTCGATGCGGTGACGACGTCACGCTCGCGTCTGGCCCGGCTCTGCGCCGTCGGGACCGTCGCACTCGTCGTCGCGTGCGGCCGGGCCCCGACCCCGCCGCCGGTCACGTCGACCACCGTCGCACCACCCTGGGTGACCGTCACGCCCTCCCCCGTCGCCCCGGCGCCGGAGTTCGTCCCCGTCGCGCAACTCGTCGAGGATGCCGTTGCGGCCGGCCGACTGCCCGGCGCGGTGGTCACGGTCGGCCACGACGGCGCGGTGGTGTTCCGCGGGGCGTTCGGCGCCCGCAAGCTCGCCGGCGAACCGGGATTGGACGGAACACCCGCGCCGGCGGAACCGATGACCGAGGACACGCTGTTCGACCTGGCGTCGTTGACCAAGCCGCTCACCACGGCGACGGGGATCCTGCAGCTCTACGAGCGCGGCCAGGTCCGGCTCGACGAGCCCGTGCAGACGTATCTGCCCGACTTCAATCCGACCGGCGACCCGCGTCGCGCGAAGGTGACGGTGCGGATGTTGCTCACCCACACCTCCGGCATCGCGGGGGATCTGAGCCTGGACGGGCCCTGGGGTCTGGTCCGCGCCGACAAGGAGGAGGGGATCCGCCGGGCCCTGGGCGCGTGGGTGGTGGCGGAGCCGGGCGAGAGCTTCCACTACTCCGACATCGGTTTCATCATCTTGGGCGCGTTGCTCGAGAAGGTCACCGGCGAGCCCGAGGACATCTACATCGAGCGCAATGTGTTTGCGCCGCTGGGCATGTCGGACACCTACTATCTGCCCGTCGCCAAAGCCTGTGGCCCGCACCGGATCCGGGGCAACGCGCTCGTTCCCGACCCGGACGGCCCCGACCCGGAAGAGTGCGCGGACGGCACCTGGAGCACCGAGCTGCTGGCGCGCGTCGCGCCGACCGCGCTCGACGAGGACACCCCCGGCATCAACCCGAACTTCGGGCACCCGCTGCGCGGCACCGTGCACGATCCGACCGCGCGGCGCATGGGCGGGGTGGCCGGCAGCGCCGGGGTGTTCTCCACCGCCCACGATCTCGGGCTGTACGCCCAGGCCCTGCTCGACCGTCTCGCCGGTCGTCCCAGCCGGTTCCCGCTGACCCGGGAGACCGCGACGCTGATGACCACGGTGCAGCAGCTCGGGTCGGGGCGCGGGCTGGGCTGGGACATCGACACCGCCCACTCCGGGCCGCGCGGCCGGATCCTTCCGGTCGGCAGCTTCGGTCATACCGGCTTCACCGGCACCACGCTGTGGATCGACCCGGGATCGGACACCTACGTGGTGGTCCTGGCCAATGTCATACATGTGCGCGGCGGCCCGCCGATTACCGCACTGAGCGGCGAGGTCGCCACGGCGAGCGCCCGCGCGCTGCATCTTTACGGCAATTGACGCGCGAACGCGCGGAGTGGGTACTCCCTCCCGCATGACGAAGACGCAGAGCCGCGCCGACACCCCCGCCCGGTCGGGCCAGGAGCGACCCGAGGCCGTGGTGATCTTCGCCCCGCTGCCCGTCCTGACCGTGACGGTGGAGGACCGCTCGGGCGAGGCGGACATCCACGTGCACGCCGGCGGCCAGGGTGTGTGGCAGTCCCGCATGGTGTCCTCGCTGGGGGTGCCGGTGGTGCTGTGCGCAGCCCTCGGCGGGGAGACGGGCGACGTGCTCAACCATCTGCTGCCCATCGAGGACGTGACGGCGCGGATCGTGCCGGTGAGCGCGCGCAACGGCTCGTATGTGCACGACCGGCGCACGGGCACCCGCGAGGTGGTGGCCGAGAGCCCCGGTAGTCCGCTGGACCGGCACGAACTCGACTCGCTGTACGAACTCACCCTGACCGAGGGGCTCGAGCACGGCTGGGTGCTGCTGTCCGGGCCGCAGGAGGACGACGTGCTGCCCGCCGATCTGTATCGGCGCCTGGCCACCGACCTCGGCGCCAACGGCTGCAAGGTGGCGGCCGACCTGTCCGGCGAGCGACTCCAAGCGGTGCTGTCCGGTAACCCGTCCCTGATCAAGGTCAGCCACGAGGAGCTGCTGGACGACGGCCAGGCCAAGTCCGACGACGCCGAGGACCTGGTCAAGGCCATGCGCGCCATGCGCGAGGAGTGCGCGGGCACCATCGTCGTCTCCCGCTCGGGTGCCGCCCCCGCGCTGGCGCTGCTGGACGGCTCGGCCGCCAAGGCCGACGTCGTGGAGATCGAGATGCCCAAGCTCGAACCCGCCGACCCGGCCGGCGCCGGCGACTCGATGACCGCCGGCATGGTCGCCGCGCTGGCCGGCGGCCGGTCGATCGAGGTGGCGTTGCAGATCGGGGCCGCGTGCGGCGCGCTGAACGTCGTACGGCACGGGCTGGGCACCGGCGGCGCGCGGGCCGTCGAGACGCTGGCCGAACGGGTGGAACTGCGGCCGTGGAAGTGAAGGAGGAAGACACGTGCGACGCGCACTGGTGACCAACGACGACGGGATCGACTCCCCCGGCCTGCATGCGCTGGCCGACGCCGCACGCGCGGCGGGGCTGGAAGTGATCGTGGCCGCCCCGGCCGAACAATCCAGCGGCGCCAGCGCGGCGTTGAGCGCGATCCGCCGCGACGGCCGCACGGTGGTCGAACGCCGAGAGCTACCGGACCTCGACGTCGAGGCGTGGGCCGTGCACGCCCAGCCCGGGCACATCGTCGCCGCCGCGCTCAACGGCTGGTTCGACCCGGCGCCGGATCTGGTGCTGTCCGGGATCAATCACGGCGCCAATGTCGGTCGGGCCGTGCTGCATTCGGGCACCGTGGGCGCCGCGCTGACCGCGAAGATCAACGGCACCCGCGCGGTGGCCGTGTCGTTGGACGTGGCGCTGTACCCCACCGGCGAGCGGCACTGGGCCGCCGCCGCGGGTCTGCTGGCCCCGGTGCTGGAGTTGGTGTTCGACGCGCCGGAGGACACCGTGTTGTCCCTCAACGTGCCCGATCGCCCGGGCGAGGAGATCGGGCCGCTGCGCTACGCGCGCCTGGCCCGCGGCGGCGCCGTGCAGACCCGGGTCGACGAGATCCGCGACGGTGACCTGCGGTTGGCCGAGGTCGAGATGTCCGATGAGCCCGAGGAGGGCACCGACAGTGCGCTGCTCGCCGCGGGACATCCCACCCTCACGGCGTTGCGGTCGGTCGATGCCGACGACGGGGACCTGGTGCTCGACTGGCTGGGGACAGCGGCTGGCGTCGACTCACGCTGAAACAACCCCGACGCCAAGCGGTTCCGGGTCCGACAGGATCGCCAGCACCGCGTCGCGGCCCGCGCGGTTGGCCCCGACGGTGGACTGCGAGGGGCCGTAGCCGATCAGGAACAGGCGCGGTTCGTCCAGCGACCGGCCGTCGGCGACGCGGATACCGCCCTGCGGGGTCCGCAACCGCAGCGGCGCAAGGTGTGTGACCGCGGCGCGAAACCCGGTGGCCCACAGGATGACATCGGCGGGTTCGAACGAGCCGTCGGGCATGCGCACGCCACGCTCCTCGATGCGGGTGAACATCGGGTGTCGCACCAGCGCGCCGCGCGCCTCGGCCCGCTGCACCCACGGGCCGCGGTGCATCCCGGTGACCCGGACGATGCTCGTCGGCGGCAGGCCCTGCCGGACGCGTTCCTCGACGCCGGCCACCGCCGCGGACAGTTTCTCCGGCGACAGGTCGTCCTCCCAGACGGGCTCCGACCGGGTCACCCAGAAGGTGTCGGTGACCTCCGAGATCTCGTCGAGCAGTTGCAAAGCGGAGACGCCGGCGCCGACGATGACGACGCGCTGGCCCGCGAACTCGTCGGCGCTGACGTAGTCCTGCACGTGCAGCTGGCGGCCCCGGAAGTCCGCCGCCCCTGGGTAGTGCGGCCGAAACGGCCGGGTCCAGGTGCCGGTGGCGTTGATGACGTAGCGGGCGGCCCATGCCCCCTCGTCCGTTTCGACGATCAGCCGGTCCGCGGCGTCGTCGTCCGGTGTGGACCGGCGCACGGCGTGCACCTGCACCGGACGCCGCACGTCGAGGACGAATCGCTGTTCGTACGCGGCGAAGTAGGCGGGCAACACCGCACGGCTGGGATCCTGCGGGTCCGCCGAGGGCACGGCGTAGTCCGGGAGCTCGTAGATGCCGTTGACGCTGCCCATCTTCAGCGATGGCCAGCGGTGCTGCCAGGCGCCGCCCGCTGCCTCCTCCGCATCCAGAACGACGAACGTCCGGTCCCCCGCCGAGGCGCTCCGCACCGGCACGAACCCGCGCCGCTGCAGGTGATACGCCGCCGAGAGACCCGCCTGCCCTGCGCCGATGACGAGGACATCGACGGGATCCATGCGGGCTCCAACCTTGGTTCGACGGCGACCATTCCTTGGCGACGACGCTACGCTGAGGCCCGTGAGCGCACCGTGGTCGCCGTGCCGCCTGGGCAACCTGGCCGGGGAGCGCGTCATCGTGACGGGTGCAACCAGCGGCGTCGGATTGGGCACCAACCTGCTGGGCCCGTTCGCACCGACGAACCTGCTACTGGGCCGGATCCGTTCGCAGATCACGACGCCGCGGCGCGGTTGGTCGAGTTCGCCGAAACGGAAACCGGGACTATGCTTTCGGTGCAAGCCAGTCAGTAGGAGACAGCCAGAGTTCGGCGCGGATGGGTGTCGTCGTCGAGCCTAGCGCCATCAGATGCCGCTAGACGGTGAAGCCACCGTCTACGTTCCAGTTCGCTCCCGTCACGAATCCGGACTCTGGGCCGGCCAGGAAGCTCACGACGCCCGCGACGTCGCGCACGTGCCCGTAGCGCCCGAGAGCCATCATCTTTTTCAGACTCTCGGGGAAGTCGTCGCCGTTGTCGGGATTGGCATCGGTGTCGATCGGCCCCGGCTGCACGTTGTTGACGGTGATGCCGCGGGGGCCGAGATCGCGTGCCAGTCCCCGGGTGAATGAGGCGACCGCTCCCTTCGTCAGCCCGTATACCGAAAAGCCCGCGCTCGGAATCTGATCGGCGTTGATGCTGCCGATGTTGATGATCCGTGCCCCCTCGCCCAGATGCTGCACCGCGGTGCGGACCGCCCAGTACATGCCGCCGATGTTGACCGCCACGAGCCGGTCGAACTGCTCGGCCGGGAATTCATCGATCGGCGCCATGTGGGCGACCGCCGCATTGTTCACCAGGACATCCAGGCCGCCGAGTTCGGCGACGGACCGCCCGACCGCGGCGGCGACTTGGGCACGATCCGCGGCGTCCGTCTGGATGGCGACGGCCGTTCCTCCCTTGGCGGCGACATCGGCAACCAACCTGTCCGCGTCCGCCTTCGACGCCGAGTACGTGAAGGCCACCGCGGCGCCGTCGGCTGCCAATCGCCGTACGGTCTCCGCGCCGATCCCGCGCGAACCTCCGGTGACCAGTGCCCGCCGTCCGGTCAAGGGTGCTGCTGTGCTCATCTCGTCGCCTCTCCAGGTAATTACGAACCGATCTGTTACTTAGTACGCTCAGGTCAAGACCGTTCAATGACCGATACATTCCCGGTGTGACCGGAGTCACAGAAAGGGGCGTGGCGGATGGCGGTGGGGCGGCCGCGGGAGTTCGACCCCGACCAGGTCGAGGACGCGGCGATGAAACTGTTCTGGGCGCACGGCTTCGACGGCGTCTCGATCTCCGATGTCGCCGCGGCGACCGGGGTGAACCGCCGCGGCATCTACGCCGAGTTCGGCTCGAAGGAGAAGCTCTACGAACGAGCCGTCCAGCGTTACCTCGCCGGTCCGGGCGCCTACCTGGTTCCGGCGCTCACGTTGCCGACGGCCCGCGAGGTGGTCGAAGCTATGGTGCACGGTGCGGCCGACGCGGTCAGCAGCGACCCGCACGGGTGTCTGACCGTCGATGACGGGCCGGGCCTGGCCGAAATTCGCGAGGCCGCGGTACATCGGCTCGCTGAACGATTCGACGCCGCGGTGGCAGATGGCGAACTCCCCGGAGTTGACACCTTGGTGCTCGCGCGCTGGATCGCCGCGGTTTGTCAGGGGATCGCCGTCCAAGCACGCAGCGGGGCCGACCGCGCCGAGCTACACGGTGTCGCCGACGCCGCATTGGCCGGCTGGCCGGGTGCCAGCCGGGTGTAACCGACGGCGCGACGGCAGGTGTGTGCCCGATCGGTCATCAGTGACGGCGCGCGGCCATGTCCGCCGCGTGCTCCTCACCCCTGAAGTAGGCCCGGGTCTCCCGATACACCAAGGGGGACAAGATGATCAGACCGATGAGGTTCGGTAGCGCCATGAGCCCGTTCATGACGTCGGAGAAGGTCCACACCGTCTGCAGCGCGGTGGTGGCGCCGATGTAGATCACGATGATGAACACGATCCGGTACGGGAACACCGCCCTGCGCCCGAACAGGTACTCGACGCAGCGTTCGCCGTAGTAGGACCACCCCAGCAGAGTCGAGAAGGCGAAGAAGATGACGCTGAGGGTGACGATCACGCTGCCCCACGTCCCCGGCAGACCCTGTGCGAAGGCCCGGGCGGTGAAACTGGCGGCCTCGTCGGGTCCGGCCTCCTTCCACACGCCGGTGACCACAATGGTCAGCGCGGTGAAGCTCACCACGACGAGGGTGTCGATGAACGTCTGGGTCATGGACACCAGCGCCTGCCGGACCGGATGGGTGGTCTTCGCCGCGGCGGCGGCGATACCTCCGGTGCCCAGGCCCGACTCGTTGGAGAAGATGCCGCGCGCGACGCCGTAGCGGATCGCGGCGGCGACGGCCGCTCCCGCGAAGCCTCCGGTGGCCGAGGTGCCGGTGAAGGCGTCGCTGAAAATGGTGGCCAGCGCTGCGGGCACGGCGCCGATGTTGAACGCGAGAACGGCGGCGGCACCGACGATGTAGATGACGATCATCACCGGGACGAACAGGCTGGTGACCCGGCCGATGCTCTTGATGCCGCCCAGGATCACCGCGGCCGCCAGCACCACGATCACCACGCCGGTGATCGGCGCGGCCACCCCCCATTCCTCGCTGACGTTGGCCGCGACGGTGTTCGCCTGCGTCATGTTGCCGATGCCGAAGGCCGCCAACGCTCCCGCGACGGCGAAGAAGCCGCCGAGAACCACGCCCAACCGGCCCTTGATGCCGTGCCGCAGGTAGTGCATCGGACCGCCGGATTGTTCCCCGGCGGCGTCGGTGCGGCGGAACCGGACGCCGAGAAAGGCCTCGCTGTACTTGGTGGCCATGCCGACCATCCCGGTGAACCACATCCAGAACACGGCGCCGGGCCCGCCCAGCGCGATCGCCGTCGCGACGCCGGCGATGTTGCCGACACCCACCGTCGCCGCAAGAGCCGTCGACAGCGCCTGGTAATGCGAGATGTCGCCCTCGGCACCGAGGTCCTTGCGTCGGATGAACGCCAGCCAGAACGCCAACCGAAACCGACGGACCTGGATGCCGCGCAACAGCACGGTCAGATAGAGGCCGGTCAGCAGCAACAGCGGGATCAGCAGCCAGGGACCCCAGATGAAGGAACTGATTCCGCCCAGGACGTCGTCGAAAGCTGTCATCGCACCGCCGTATCGCCGAGAGTTCGAACCGGTAAGACGGTAGCGCAACGGCTTCGGCAGATCGACCTTTTCCCCCGAAAGGTACTGGGTCGATCCTCATCTACCCCAACGACTTCGGCCGCTTCGACAGGACGAGCGCGCCTCAGGCCTCGTAGTAGTCGTTCCCGCGGGAGAACTCGATGAACGTGCACGCTTGATCGCCCACGGTCCACGCGTCGTGTCCGGGCGGGAGCAGCATCACGTCGCCGGCGGAGAACGTCTGCTCGGCGCCATCGGTCATCCGAATTGCGATCGTCCCGGCCAGGACATAGGCCACGTGCGGCAGTTCGCACAGCTGCGTCCCGGCGTAGTCCTTGAGATCGGTAGACCAGCGGGCGCCCACGTCGAAGGTGACCTCGGTGACGGCGACCCCGTCGAGTTCCGCGGTGCGCTTCGAAATCAGACCGTGGACGTCGCTGGGGATGTCGGCCATCGTGGCCTTCTGCATCTCCGGGTGGTAGGCCAACGTGGGCTCCTTCGCATCGTGAGTGAAAGCCGTTGCTGAGAACCTACCTTCGCCGCGCCGGCAGGAAGGGTCAGGCGGCCACTAACCCGTCGATCTGGTTGATCGCCAACGTCGATCCCTCGACGACACCCATGTCCAGCACCTGCTGCAGCGCCTCGGCGGAGGCGAAGGTGCTGACGTAGGTGGCGTGAGTACCACCGTCGTGTTCGGCGAAGGTGTAGACGCACTGGGACACCGGCATCGACGGGTCGGGGTTCAGATCCGCGTCGGCGAACCCGTCGTCGAAGGCGAAGCTGTTCGGTTCGTCGACCGCGGTGACATCCCAGTAACCCCCGTACTTTTCGCCGTCGGGGCCGGTCATGTAGTACGTGGTGCGGCTGCCGGGGGTGAGGTCGTGTTGGACCACGGTCGCCGGGAAGGTGGGTGGACCCCAGATCTTCTCCAGCTGGCGCGGGTCGGCGTAGATCTGCCAGATTCGTTGCACCGGCGCCGCGAAGTGCGCGGTGATGGTGAGCGTCAGGTTGTCGATGTCGTGCTTGGCGTCGATGACAGGCATGATGTCAGTCCTTCACGGTCGGGTCGGATGCGATGAGTTCGTCGATGCGGGCGATGCGGTCGCGCCAGATCTGCTCCAGCTCGGTCAGCATGGACGCCACCGATCGCACGGCGGCCACGTCGCCGCTGGCCAGTTGCTCACGGCCACTGCGTTGCTTGGTGAGCAGGCCGGCCTTTTCCAGCACGGCGACGTGCTTTTGCACTGCAGCGAAACTCATTTCGTAGTTCGCCGCGAGCGCCGAGACCGAGTGTTCCCCGGCCAGCACCCGGCGCATGATGTCGCGTCGGGTCCGATCGGCGAGGGCGTGAAACAGGGCGTCCGCCCGATCCTCGTCGTCCTCGGTCACGCCCCAAATATACAACCGATCGGTTGTACGTTGTCAAGGCTTTTCCGCCGCGAGGTTTGACCCCGGGAGGTGCGGGCACCCAGAGGGAATGCGCGAAGGCCTTCCCCGATGACCGCCCAGCCCCCGGACCCCGATCCCGCGACCACGCCCGACCTGGAGCCCGGTGGTGGCGTCTCCCCCCGGTGCGACGCCGCCGGACTCGGGCCAGACGTCAGGTTTGGCGGAGCCGGAACCGCGACCCCGGCGTCGTTACACGGCCACACAAATCGTGACGCTGATCGCGGTCGTGCTCTTTGTCCTTGTCTTCGTCGCGGCGGCAGTGGGCATGATCATGAACATGGCTTCCTGACCGCTCAGCATCCTTCGGCGGTTGCCGCGGCGGCCGCATCGATCACATCGGCGACCTGACCCCGTCGCCGCCACGCGATGCGCTGCCGCATGGCGCCGTTGCCGGTGTCGAGGATTCGGTCGAGTTCGGAACGCACCAGGTCGAGATCGCCCGCGGCGCGCAATGCCGGCGTGATTCGGTCGACGAACGCCCGCAGCACCTCGACCGCGGGTGCCGCACCGCCGCCCAGGAGGTCGACCGCCTGCCCATCGAGGCCGTCGTGCGCGGATTTCCAGTACGCCGCCTCGAGCGCCAGCGCTGAGATGCGCGGCGCTTCGAAGCCCCGCCGGTCGTCCTCGAGTGCGGTCATCACTGCGGCGCGCGCCAGAGCGGCGAGCAGCACCGTCTCGGCGACCGTCGCGGGCACATCCGAGACGCGGACCTCCACCGTCGGGAAATCCGCGGAGGGGCGAATGTCCCAATAGACCATGGCGTCGTCGAGCATCGCACCGGCGTCCTGCATCATCTGCACCGCCGCGTCGTACTCGTCGACCGAGTCGAAGTGCGGTGGCGGGCCGGCACTGGGCCAGCGCGACCACAGCACGTAGCGCCAGCTGGCATGGCCACTGTCCGCGTTGCGGTAAATCGCCGAGTTGGCCGTCAGCGCCAACAGCAGCGGCAACCACGGGCGCAGCCGGTTGCTGACACGGATCGCCGCCTCCCGCGACGGCACCGCGACGTGCACGTGGCAGCCGCAGATGCCCTGCTCGTGGGCGATCATCCCGAACCGCTCCGCGATCTGGCGGTAGCGCGGGGAGTCGGTGACCGGGAAGTGATGCGGGACGGTCGGCGGCAGCCCCACCGCGAGCAGCCGCGTCCCGGCCGCGTCGGCCGCCTCGACGGCGGTGCGCCGCTGCCGGGTCAGCTGTGCCCGCAAATCCGTTGTGCCCGTGCAGACTTCGGTGGCCGTCTCGACCTGGCAGCTGGTGAGCTCGAGTTGCAGTTCCCGCCCTTGGCCGCGGCGATCTGCGCGACGGCGGTGTTGCGCGCGACGGGTTCACCCGAGCCCGGGTCGACGAGAAGGAACTCCTCTTCGACGCCGATCGTCGGAGGGCCTGACGTCGCGCTCACTGAATCCTCCGCTGCTCGCCGGGTGTGTTCCCGGTTAGCCCGAACAGGGATCGGGGAAACGCGCCGGGGTGGCGGCAGGCCCGGGGCGGAGTCTGTTCTAGGTGCCGGCCTCGATTGCCGCCACTCGTTCCGCTGCTTCGGGACCGCAGATCTCGCGTAATTCGACAGGGCCCCTGGCCAGCAAGTCGGTGACGAGACCTTTGAGTTCTCCGGATTTCACCTTCGAATACAGGTCCGCTCCCGGGCAGGCGGTGGCGGCGAAATCTCGGTGCCCCTTGAGCTCGTCGAGACTTACGTTGAACGTGGACGCCGCCCAGGCGAAAGCCTTGGCAGCACCCTCCAACTGTTCGGGGGTGACCGCTTCTTCATCGAAATTGCCCTCGCAGAGGACGAGGAAATGGCCCTCCGGGTTGTACTCGGTAGCAGTGTCGCCTTTGACGCGCCAGTCTCGGAGTTCATAGATGTTTCCATTGCGGTCGACACCGACGTGGTAGGCGATGTCGATCCAGCCGCGATCGTTTTGGTGAAGCCGTTGATGCTGAAGAAGTCGCGACGGCGCGTTGCGATTGTCACCCAACACCGTCCCTGTGTGGTGGATCGTCATATGGGAGATCGTGTGCCCAACTCCAGCCCCGGTAGGCGGCTGCGCGCGCCATCCGGCACGACAGATCATGTCCGCCACGACCGCCGCTGGCGGCAGAGTTGACTCGACGGGTTCGAGAGCAAGCTCGGGGGTTGTGGGACTCATCGTTTGGGCAAGTGGGGTCGAGGCCGGACTGGCAGCGACAACACGCGCCCCCTCAGAGCGCTGCGCGCACCCAGCCAAGGCGGACGACAACCCCGCTGCGCCCGCCAAAGCCAGTAGTTTTCGGCGGTTCACCGCGGTGTCGAGAAGCCGCCCAGTCCGTTCAGGACCGCGTTCGTGCACGTGCTCACGATACGGACAGCGGCATCGGATTGTTGGGGCTTTTTGACAACCTCGGCCTCGCTGCGACGATCCCCGACCAGCGGGGCGACCGGACCGTTTGAGTATCGCCAGCACGGCATCGCCGAACCCGCCGCCCCTGTCGGTGATGCTGGTTAAGCTTCGCCCATGCCCATAGCTGAAGGGGCGGTGTTTGCCGGCTACACCATTCAGCGCTTGTTGGGCAGCGGGGGGATGGGCGAGGTCTATCTCGTGCAGCACCCCCGACTGCCCCGCCAGGAGGCGCTCAAGATCCTCCCGGCGAGCGTGAGCGCAGACCCGGACTACCGCCAACGGTTCGCGCGCGAAGCCGACATCGTCGCGTCGCTGTGGCACCCACACATCGTCGCTGTCCATGATCGCGGTGAGTACGACGGTCAGTTGTGGATCGCGATGGACTACGTCGAGGGCACCGATGCTTCGCGCCTACTGCGCGAACGCTATCCACATGGACTGCCACCGACCGACGTCATCGACATCGTCACCGCCGTTGCCGACGCCCTTGACTACGCCCACGAGCGGTTCCTGCTTCATCGGGATGTCAAACCAGCCAACATTCTCCTCGGCGACCTGCGCCACGACGAAAGGCGCATAGTCCTAGCCGATTTCGGAATCGCGCGTGGTGTAGACGACAGCAACGGTTTGACTGCCACCAACATGACGGTGGGATCGGTGGCCTACGCCGCCCCAGAGCAACTCACCGGCAAAGTCCTCGACGGGCGTGCCGACCAGTACGCTCTGGCCGCTACTGCTTTTCATCTGCTCACCGGCTCTGTCCCCTTCGGAAATTCGAACCCGGCCGTGGTGATCGGAAATCACCTCAGCTCGCCCCCGCCGGTATTGAGTACGTTGCGTGATGATCTCGGGCGGATGGATTCGGCGCTTGCCACCGCGATGGCCAAGGAGCCGCATCATCGATTCCAGACATGTCGCGAGTTCGCAGCCGCCCTGGCGGGCCGCGCCGCCGTCACCCCCGTCAGCGGGGCCGCCCCGGCAGTCAGCCCCTCCGCTGCCACGCAACTGGCACCGCGTACCGAACCGGTAATGCCGGAATCGGCACCACCGCAGCGCGCGCCCGCCCCGCCACCGGAAACGGATCGTCCCCGACAACGGACCGGACTGATCGTTGCGGCGACCGCGGCAGCCCTGGTGGCGGTCGGACTCGTCGCATTCATCGGGGCCAAGCTCGCTCAATCGCCGGCCGACCCGTCGGCCTCCACACCCTCACCGTCGTTACTTCCACCCGCCTGGTCTGAAACCATCGATCCGCCGCGCACAGTGACCGAGACCGCGCCGCCAGTCACCATCACTCAGCCCAATAACCCAGCACCGGCTCCTCCTCCACCACGTCCGCCGGCATCGCCACGCACAGCCACGGGAGGCGGTGGCGATTTGGGCTTGGCCCAACCGATGAGCCGCCCCAGCTGCAAGGGGCAGGGCATCGTCGTACTTGGATCTGTCACCACACCTGGCCAATACGCCGCGGGCGTGCAACGGCTTCTGGCGGCGTTCCCGGGGGCGTCGTATCTTCGCACCGACCAAACCTGTCCGTCGCTGCGCGCCGCGACCGCGAGCGGCAATCCGATCTACGCCGTCTACCGACCCGCCGGAAACACCACCGCAGAGGTTTGCAGCTCCGTACGCGCTGCGGGCGGTGACTCGTACGGAAAATGGCTGGACTACACCACGGAGCCGAGTTACCGAATCCCCTGCTGAAAGCTCAGGATTCGACCGTCATGGCCGCAAGCACTACGTCGTGATTCGCATCTCCGCACCCGGATGCGAACTGAGCGTGACCAGCACGGTGCCGGCACCCGTCGTGAATGTGGTGTTGGCGTAGCCGATGAAGCCGTAGTGCCCGTCGATGGTCGACACGGCGGTGATGTCGTCGCTGCCCGAGGCGCCGGTGTCGAGATTCGACCAGGCGGCGGTCACGGTCAGCGCGCACGACCCGTCGTAAACACCGGCGTCGTAGTTGATCGCGACGCGCACGCCGTCCTCGACGCGATCGCCGGTTTTCACCGGCGTCACCTGCGCCTCGGCGCTGACCGTGCCGCCACACGTCGGCGACGCCACCACCGGCACGGCCTCGAGTTGCGCGAATGCCGTGGCCTGCGCTGAGGCCGTACCGAACCATGCCGCGGCCACGGCGGCACCGAGCGCGGCGACCAGACGGAACTGACTCACACCCGGTGTATCGCCCGCTGAACCGACGGCGTTAGTCGGGTCTCCGGATTTTCCGGGACCGGATCGGTCGCCGAGTTGCCCGGCTCTGAGCGACAGCCCGGCAGGACCCTGTCGCTCAGAGCCGGGCATTTCCAAGTGTGCAGCGACGCCGGAAAACCATAAACGCCACCACCACAACGGATCCCCCACGGCGCTAAGGTTCCCCTGATGAGCCCGAGTATTGCGAACCCTCTCGAGCAGCTGACCGTCGAACAATTGCGGCAGCGGACCAGCATGAAGTGGACGGTGTACCCGGCCGATGTGCTGCCGCTGTGGGTCGCGGAGATGGACGTGCCGCTGGCCGAACCCATCGCCGAGGCACTGCATCAGGCGGTCGCGCGAGGCGACACCGGCTACCCGCCGGGCCGGCGCGCCTACGCCGAGGCACTGGCGGGCTTCGCCGCGCGGCGTTGGGGCTGGGATGGGCTGACGGCGCAGCGCACCGCGCTCGTACCGGATGTGATGCTCGGCATCGTCGAGGTGCTGAGGCTGGTCACCGCCCCCGGCGACGCGGTGGTGATCAACTCACCCGTCTACCCGCCGTTCTACGCGTTCATCACGAACGCGGGCCGCCGCGTGGTCGAGGCGCCCCTGGACGGGACCGGCCGCGTGGACCTGGCCGTCTTGGGGGAGGCGTTCGCGTCGGCCGCCAAGACCAGCGACCGGGTGGCCTACCTGTTGTGCAACCCGCACAACCCGACCGGGGTCGTCCACTCCGCCGACGAACTCGGACAGATCGCCGCACTCGCACACACGCACAAAGTCCGCGTCGTCGCCGACGAGATCCACGCGCCGCTGGTGCTACCCGGCGCCGACTTCACGCCGTATCTGAGCGTTCCGGGCGCCGAGGACGCCTTCGCCGTCGTCTCGGCCTCGAAGGCCTGGAACCTCGCCGGGCTCAAGGCCGCCCTCGCGGTCGCGGGCCCCGCCGCCCAGGCCGACCTCGACCGGATGCCCGAGGAGGTCAGCCACGGCCCCAGCCACCTCGGCGTCCTCGCGCACACGGTGGCGTTCAACGAGGGCGAGCCCTGGCTCGACGCACTACTCGCGGGCCTGGCGGCGAACCGCGACCTGTTGGGACAACTGCTCACCGAGCACCTACCGCAGGTCGGCTATTCACCGCCGCAAGGCACCTACCTCGCGTGGATCGACTGCCGCCCACTCGGTTTCGACGATCCCGACGGCGCCGACGGCCCCGGTATCGTCAGCGAACTCGCCGGCCCGGCGCGGGTGTTCCTCGACCGGGCCCGGGTGGCGCTCAGCTCCGGGCACGTCTTCGGCTCGGGCGGCGCCGGTCACATTCGACTGAACTTCGCCACCTCACCGGCGATCCTCACCGAGGCGGTCACCCGGATGGGCCGCTCACTCCGCGGGTAACTCCTCACCCTCTGCCGGCGGTGTGGTCTCGGCTGTGGTCTCCGTAGTGGTGGTCGGGCTCGTGGTGGTCTCGGTCGGGGCGGTGGTCTCGGTCGGCGTCGTGGTCTCGACCGGGGGCATCTCCGTCGTCGTGGCGGGGCCGGGCGGCGGCGGGACCATCGCCGTCGTCTCCGTGACCGTGGCGGTTTCCGTCGTACCGGCAGGAGTGGTGCTGGCCGGCGCGAGCACGCCGCAGGCCACCCGGCTGCCGGCGTCACCGGTCGCCAACGTCTCGGCGTCCGGGCCGGGCACGCCATTGCTGGTGTAGCGGGGTGGGATGTTGGCGAAGTTGTCGGGCCCCTCGTGGATCATCAGCGCCGATCCCTGCGGGCCGCGCAGGTCGTCGATGGTGAACGAGTCCGTCGTGGCGACCAACCGCGCCGACCCGTCCGAGCGGACGTCGATGGGGGTCAGGTCACCGATGGCGGCGTGGTTGTCCGGTCCGTGCAGGTGGCCGCCGGCGGAGAGGAAGTCGCCCGGCTCACCGCCGCCTGGGGCTACTGAATTGGGCTCGCAGAGACCCACCGCGTGAATGTGGAAGGCATGGAAGCCCGGCGTGAGGATGCCGGCTTCGGTGGTTTCCAGGGTGATGGTGGCGTAGTCGTCGACGAATTCGATGTCGACATTGGCCACCGACCGACCATCGGCCGTCTGCAACTCGGTGCTGAGGGTGTCGCCGCTGGGGGCGGGACTGGTCGTGGGGGACGTCGTCTCGTCGGCGGCCTGCTCGCCCTGCGCGCAACCGGCCAGGAAGGCGAAGGCGACGGGCACCGCCAGCGCCGCCGCAACGGTGTGGGTGTGATTTTGCATACTCCGTACCTACCCCGCTGCGCCGGTTTCAATCGGAGGATCGGAGAGGAAATGCATCCGCGGGTTCCGAAGAGACGGGTCAGGCCTCGACCGCTCAGGTGAAGCGGGGGCGCACCGCCGCGACGGCGTCCACGAGCCGCAGCACCTGATCGCTGCCGTCAGGCGTGCCGTCGGCGTCCGTTCCGCAGATGGTGACTCGGGTGACCCCGGCCGCAACAAAATTCCGAACCCGATCTTCGATGTCGTCGGCGGATGCGCCGACGGGCACCATCACGGGGGTCATGACGTCGAACGGCGCGTCGATGCCCGCAGCTTGGCGCGCCGCCATGGCCACGCGGAGGCTCTCTCGGACGTCGTCGGGTGTCTCCGCGCCGCCGCCGAGTAGGACTCCGTTGCCGAATTCGCCTGCAATGGCCAGCGTTTTGGGCTTGGTCGCACCGATCAGCAGTGGCGGCACGTGCTCGGGCGGGTAGGCGAGACGCACATCGCGGAGTTGCACATAGTCACCGGTGGTCGTGACGGTCTGGCCGTCGAGAAGCGAACGCAGCGCACTGCTGTATTCCCGCAGCAGCGTGACGGGCGATTTCGCGCGGGCTCCGGCCTGGCCCATCCAGTCGAGAATCCCGTGGCCGATGCCCGGGTGGAATCGGCCTGGGAAGAGCCGGGCCAACGTCGCGATCTCCATGGCGCACAGAGCCACGTTGCGCAGCGGCACGGGCATCAGGCTGATGCCGACTTTGATGTGGTTCGTCCAGGCCAGCACCGCAGCCGCGGAGCCCAGACCCGAGTGGTAGAAGCAGTCCTCCCAGAGCCAGAGTTCTTCGAGGTCGGCGGCCTCGGCGGCGAGGGCGAGGTCCCGGAGGCGTTCGGGCGGCTGGTGGGGCGGGAACACAATACCGATGGCGACCATGCCCCCAGCTTGCCAGCGGTCCGGCGCGCGACCGCCGGCCAGCGGTTTAGCCTGGGGTACCCAGCATCCAGCGGGGAGCCACTTCCGGTCAGGATCTGCTCGAAGGAGACTCATGCGTAGGCGGATGCAACGGCGGCGGCTCTCGGTGCGGCGCTGCTGGTCAGCGGTTGTGCGGGCCAGGTGTGGGGCGCCCCGCCCGCCCACGATCCGCCGCAGGCCCCGGTCTCCGTCGCCCCGAAGGCTCCCGCGGTGCCCCCGACGCCACCGGCCGGACTCGACGACCGCGTCCGGCAGGCCACCGCCCAGGCCGCCGAGTCCGGCGCCGACATCGAGGCCGCGATACTGGACCGCACCACCGGCCACTTCGCCTCCAGCGGGTTCAACCAGGCCTTCCCCATCGCATCGGTGGTCAAGCTGTTCATCGCCGACGATCTGCTGCTGCGGGCCTCGCAGGGCGAGACAGAACTCTCCGACGCCGACCGCAAGGCCATGGACGCCATGCCTGCGTTCCTCCGATGACAGTGCGGCCCAAACGTTCTGGGACCGCGGCGGCCAGAACGACATCATCTCCCGCATCGTCGCGCGCTACGGGCTGAGCGGCACCACGGCGCCCTGGAACGGGCACTGGGACGTCACCGAAAGCACCGCAGCCGATCTCGTCCGCTACTACGACAAGCTCCTGAACGGCAGCGGCGGCCTGTCGCCCGAGCAATCCAGCGTCATCATCGGCAACCTGGCGCGCTTCACCCCGACCGGCAACGACGGCTACCCGCAGCGGTTCGGCATCCCCGAGGGCCTCAGCGGCGAGCAGGTCGCCGTCAAGCAGGGCTGGTTCTGCTGCTGGAACGGCGGCAACCAACTGCACGTCTCCACCGGCATCATCGGACCCGACCACCGCTACGTGATGGCGATCAGTTCGCTGGACCCCACCGACGAGGCCAGCGCCCGCGAGCACATCACCCAGGCTGTCCGTACCATCTTCCCGGGCGGGAAGGTCTGACACTTCCCGCAACGTCCACGCGGTCTCCGCGGCCGTCGGGGGTGTGTGACTGGTCACTGCAAAAGCGCAGTTCAGCGGCCTGGTGAGCGGCGCGCTTTTGCTACTGCGCAGGTCCGGGCGGCAATGGGTCGTCTTACCACGGCGGTAGTTGACGGACTCTCCGACTCGGGTCGACGGCGATGTCAGCTCGGCCGATTAGCATTCCACCGGCTACACCTGGCACGAATGGGAGAGGACGAGCAGTGAGTTACACCGCCGCGGACATCACCGAACTCGACGATGTCCAGCACACGCGCCTGCGGCCGGCGGTGAACCTGGGCTTGGACATCCTCAACACCGCACTGCGCGAGATCATCGACAACGCGATCGAGGAAGTGGCCGAACCGGGCCACGGCGGCTCGACCGTCACGATCACCCTGCACGCCGACGGCTCCGTCAGCGTCGCCGACGACGGCCGCGGACTGCCCGTCGACACCGACCCGACGACCGGCAAGAACGGCATCGTCAAGACGCTGGGCACCGCGCGGGCGGGCGGCAAGTTCTCCGCGCACACCGACGCGGCCAGCACCGGCGCCGGCCTCAACGGCATCGGCGCCGCGGCGGCGGTCTTCATCTCCGCCCGGACCGACGTCACGGTGCAGCGGGCGGGCAAGACCTACCTGCAGAGCTTCGGCGGCGGCTACCCCGGCGAGTTCGACGGCAAGGAGTTCGATCCGGACGCCCCCTTCACCCGCGCCGACGCGCAGAAGCTGCGCGGGCGCGCCAACCGCAAACCCGACGCGCACGGCACCACCGTGCGCATCCTGTTCGACCCCGTGGTGGTGCCGGATTCGACCATCGACATCGGCGAGGTGCTGCTGCGCGCGCAGGCGGCGGCGCGGATGTCGCCCGGGGTGCATCTGGTGGTCGTCGACGAGGGCTGGCCCGGCGAGGAGATCCCGCCGGCGCTGCTCGAACCGTTCGCCGGGCCGTGGGGCAGCGACACCCTGCTGGACCTCATGTGCACCGCCGCCGGCACTCCCCGGCCCGAGGTCCGCGCCGTGGTCGAGGGCCGCGGTGAATACACCACCGGCCGCGGGCCGACCCCGTTCCGCTGGTCGCTGACGGCGGGTCCGGCGGAACCGGCGACGGTGGCCGCGTTCTGCAACACCGTGCGCACTCCCGGCGGGGGCTCGCATCTGACCGCCGCCATCAAGGGCCTGTCGGAAGCGTTGGCCGACCGCGCCTCCCGGATCCGGGACCTGGGCCTGGCCAAGGGCGAAGAGGGCCCGGAGCCACAGGATTTCGCCGCCGTGACCGCACTGGCCGTGGACACCCGCGCCCCCGACGTCGCGTGGGACTCGCAGGCCAAGACCGCGGTGTCCTCGCGCTCGCTCAACATGGCGATGGCCCCCGACGTCGCGCGCAGCGTCACCATCTGGGCAGCCAACCCCGCCAACGGCGATGCGGTCACGCTGTGGACCAAACTGGCGCTGGAGTCCGCCCGCGCGCGGCGCAGCGCCGAGGGCGCCAAGGCCCGCTCCCGCGCGGCGTCCAAGGCCAAGGGCCTGGGCACCAACCTGTCGCTGCCGCCGAAGTTGCTGCCCAGCCGGGAGACCGGCCGCGGGTCGGGTGCGGAGCTGTTCCTGTGTGAGGGCGACTCCGCGCTGGGCACCATCAAGGCCGCCCGCGACGCCGCCTTCCAGGCCGCGTTCCCGCTGAAAGGCAAGCCGCCCAACGTCTATGGGTTCGCGCTGAGCAAGGCGCGCGGCAAGGACGAGTTCGATTCGATCGAGCGCATCCTGGGCTGCGGGGTGCGGGACGCATGCGATCCGGAACTGTGCCGTTACGACCGGATCCTGTTCGCATCCGACGCCGACCCCGACGGCGGCAACATCAACTCCAGCCTGATCTCGATGTTCCTGGACTTCTACCGTCCGCTGGTCGAGGCCGGGATGGTCTACGTGACGCTGCCGCCGCTGTTCGTCGTCAAGTGCGGGGACGAGCGGATCTACTGCCAGGACGAATCCGAGCGCGACGCCGCGGTGGCCCAGCTGAAGGCGACCTCCAAGAAGCGGGTGGAGGTGCAGCGCAACAAGGGCCTCGGCGAGATGGACGCCGACGACTTCTGGAACACCGTGCTGGATCCGCAGCGGCGCACCGTGATTCGGGTGCATCCCGACATCAGCGAGAAGAAGCTGCACCACACATTGTTCGGCGGGCCGCCCGAGGGTCGACGCACCTGGATGGCCGACGTGGCCTCCCGCATCGACACCTCCGCGCTGGATCTGACGTAGGACGTAGGTAGAAGACTGTGACCGCCACCCTGGACATCCCCGAACAGAATCCGGACCTGGTGCTCGACCAGAGCGCCGACGATTACTGGAACCAGTACCAGCTGACCTTCGCGCTCTACAGCGTCAGCGACCGCGCCATCCCGTCGGCCTACGACGGGCTCAAGCCCGGTCAGCGCCGCCTGCTCTACCAGATGCACGACTCAAGGCTGCTGCCCGGCAACAAGCCGCAGAAGTCCTCCAAGGTGTGCTCGGCGGTCACCGGCAACCTGCACCCGCACGGCGGCGCGTCGATGTACGGGGCCGCCGCGCTGATGGCCGCCGACTTCCAGCGCGTGAAAGTCATTGACGGCCAAGGCGCTTTCCCGCGTATCCAGGGCGACATCCCGGCCGCCGACCGCTACACCGAGATGCGGCTGTCGGCGCCCGGGGCGGCCCTGACCGCCGAACTCGACAGCCACGCGGTGCCGATGGTGCCGACTTTCGACGGCGAGTGGACGGAGCCGACGTGGCTGCCCGCGCAGTGGCCGGTGCTGCTGTGCAACGGCGCCGTCGGCATCGCCGAGGGGTGGGCCACCCGGGTGCCGGCCCACAACCCCCGCGAGGTCATGGCCGCCTGCAGGGCGCTGCTGAAGACCCCGAACATGACCGACGACCGGCTCGTGAAACTCATCCCGGGACCCGACTGGGGCTGCGGAGCCTCGGTGGTCGGGACCGCCGGACTGCGCGAGTACATCACCACCGGACGCGGCCATTTCACGGTGCGCGGCAAGGTCACCGTCGAGGGCAAGAACTGCATCATCACCGAGCTGCCGCCCGGCGTCGCGAGTAGCACTGTGCAGGACCGGATTCGGTCCATGGTCGAGTCCGGGGACCTGTCGGGTGTGGCCGACATGTCGGATCTGACCGACCGCCGCAACGGGCTGCGCATCGTCGTCACCGCCAAGCGCGGCCACGATGCGGAGAAGATCCGCGAGCAACTGCTGGCGCTGACCCCGCTGGAGTCGACGTTCGCGGCCAGCCTGGTGGCACTCGACGAGAACCGGGTGCCGCGCTGGTGGTCGGTGCGCGAGCTGATCTCGGCGTTCCTGCACCTGCGCGACTCGGTGGTGCTGCACCGCAGCGAGTACCGGCTGGAGAAGGTCACCGCGCGCCGCCACCTGGTGTCCGGTCTGATGACCATCCACCTGGACATCGACGCCGCGGTCGCGGTCATCCGCGGATCCGAGACCGTGGACGACGCCCGGCAGGGCCTGCAGAAGCGCTTCAAGATCGACGAGCTACAGGCCGATTACGTTCTGGGACTGCAGCTTCGGCGACTGACCAAACTCGACGTCATCGAGCTGCAGGCCGAGGCCGAGAAGCTCGACGCCGAGTTCGCCGAGCTCACCGAGCTGGTGACCAACCCCGACGCCCGACGCAAGGTGATCGACAAGGAGTTGGTGGAGACCGCAAAGCTGTTCAAGGGCCCCGAGTTCGACCGTCGCACCGTGTTGGACTTCGAAGCGACGCCCGTCACGGCCAACACCGACGAGGACGGTCCCCGCGAGCGCAAGGTCAACACGGCCTGGCGCCTCGATGATCGGGGCGTGTTCTCCGACAGCCACGGCGAGTTGCTCACCTCGGGGCTGGGCTGGGCGGTGTGGACCGACGGGCGGATCAAGTTCACCACCGGCAACGGGTTGCCGTACAAGATCCGCGACATCCCGGTGGCCCCGGACATCACCGGACTGCTGGGTTCGGGCGTGCTCCCACTCGGCTACCACCTGGCGCTGGTGACACGCCGCGGCAAGGTGCTGCGCATCGACCCCGCCGCGGTGAACCCGCAGGGTGTGGCCGGCAACGGCGTGGCCGGCGTGAAGCTAGCGGCGCAGGACCCGGAGGATGAGGTGATCGCCGCGCTGCCGGTGTCGTGCGGCAACGGCGAGGCCATCCTGTCGGTGTCCGAAAAGAGTTGGAAGGTGACCGAAGTCGCCGACATTCCGGTCAAGGGCCGCGGCGGCGCCGGCGTCGGATTCCATCCCTTCGTCAAGGGCGAGGCGGCCCTGGTGACCGCCGCGATCTCCGCGACCGGTTATGTGCGCGGCAAGCGGTCCGTGCGCGCGGAGAACCGTGCCAAGGCGGCGATCAAGGGTTCCGGCAGCGACGTGACACCGGCCGAGTAGCGCACCTACGGCGAGGTGCGCACGGTGTTGTCGACCTCCGGTACTTTCACCCGCGGCACAATCCAGTGCCGCCAGGGGTTGTTGCTGTCGCCGCGGTAGATTCCCGCGTCGCGGTCTCGGAGGCTGCTGCCCGGGTCGTCGTAAGCCTGGGCGGTACCGGAGAATCCGACGAGCGCCGCCGTCACCATGCCGGCCACCAATCCCGCCGCTCCGAACCTCTTCATCCCATCGCCCCTTCTCCGTATCAAGTCCCACGCAGTATCAAGTCAAACGCGGGAGTTGCCTCCCGCCACACCGGCTTCAACAGGGAATCCGGCGGTTTGATTCCGGAGCGTTTCTCACTCGAGGTGTTCTGCCGCCCCGGAATCACGCTGGGACGACGCCAAAGAGGCGATGTACCAACGTGATTCCGACGCTGGGTCCACAGGGCCTCGCGGCAACGAGTTCCTCAGGAGACCGTGACGTGGACGTGGTCGTAGTGGGCTGCCACTCGCCACATGGTGTAGTCGATGCCGAAGCGTCCCGCCTGCTGCTGCAGGTCGGCGTTGATGGCGTCCCCCAGCCCCATGTCCGAGCCGATCATGATGTCCACGGCGCGCCCGCTCGGGTGATCAGGAAGCGGGTCCGCCCGTACCCCGCCGATCGACTGCACGCCGGGATAGGTGGCCATGATGTAGTCCGCAAGGATCCTCGCGTTGGGGACCAACCCGCGCATCCCGACCGTGGGAATGGGCGCGACCGGGCCCAACGCTGCCGTGACGGCCGCTGTCGGGAGGATCAGCCCGGCCTGCGCAGCGGGCGGGAGCGCGGCATAGCTCGCGTTGACCGCCGCCATCTGGGTCCGCAGCTGGGCCCGCTTGTTCTGCAGATCTCCTCGCACGGCAACCGCCTCGTCGACGGCAGCCTTGGCTGCAGCCGCGGACTCCGCCGAGGCCGCCTCGACGGCCTGCGCCTCCTCGTTCGCCCGGCGGAGGCCGCGCAGTTGTTCTGACATCTCGGTGTCGACCACCCGCTGAGTGGCCAGCGTGTCGATCAGGACCGCGGGCGACGAGGCGGTCAACATCGCGCTGACGTCGCCGGGCTGCCCGCCCATATAGATCGCGGCGGCGTACTTGTCCACGGCGCCCTGGTGGGTGGCCAACTGCTTCGTGGTCGCTTCGAGCGCGGCCAGGTCGTCGGCGTATTTCTTGTCCGCCTCCGCCAGCAGCTGCAGCTTGTTGTCGAGGTCCGGCTGCGCGTTGAGGATGGTCTCGGACAGCTGTTCGGCCTCGCGGGACAGCTCGTGGATTCTCGCCACGCTGTCCTCGGCCTCTTCGGCGTAGGCCGCGCCGCCCGACACCGCGCTCAGAGCCACCAATCCGACCAGCGCACCGACCACCGGCTTGTAGACGACGTGCTTCGCCACCGTCCGTGGGTGTACCTGCAAGACTGCGTTTCCTTTGACGATATCGACGTCTGACCCGTCGAACTACCTGTTCATCTGGCGTAGTTGCCGTGCAGGTTACGGAAGCGGCGTCGGCCTTGTCCAACCGCGGGACCAGGATCTACTGCGGCGCGTACCCCACCGCGGCCTTCGTCTCCAGGAACTCGTCGAACCCGAAGTGACCCCACTCGCGGCCGTTGCCGCTGCGCTTGTACCCGCCGAACGGTGCGCTGATGTCGAAGTTGTGGTTGATCGCGACCGAGCCGGCCCGGATGCGGCGGACCAGGGCGCGGGCGGTCTCCAGATCCGCGCCCGACACGTAACCGGCCAGTCCGTACTCGGTGTCGTTGGCGATCTCCACGGCCTGGTCGAGATCGTCGTAGCCCAGGATGCACAGCACCGGGCCGAAGATCTCCTCCTGGGCGATCGTCATGTCGTTGGTGACGTTGGCGAACACGGTCGGTTTGACGTAGTAGCCGGTGTCGAGTCCGTCGGGACGACCGACGCCGCCGACGACGACGGTGGCGCCCTCGTCGGCGCCCTTCTGCAGCAGCCCCTGGATCTTGTCGAACTGCACCTTCGAGGCCACGGGCCCGATCGCGGTCTTCTCCGCCGGGTCGCCGACCTTGACCGCGCCCGCGATGTCGCGGGCGATGGCGGCGGCCTCCTCCATCCGGGAGTTCGGGACGAGCATCCGCGACGGGGCGTTGCAGCTCTGCCCGCTGTTGACCATCATCACCGACACCCCGGCGGCCACGCTCTTGGCGAAGTCGGCGTCGTCGAGCACGATGTTGGGGCTCTTACCGCCGAGTTCCTGCGTGACCCGCTTGACCGTCGGCGCCGCGTTCCTGGCGACCTCGATGCCGGCGCGGGTGGATCCGGTGAAGGACACCATGTCGATGTCGGGGTGGCTGGCCAGCGCGGTGCCCACGCCGGGTCCGTCGCCGTAAACCAGGTTGTACACCCCGGCGGGAACCCCGGCCGCGTCGATGATCTCGGTGAAGATCTGCGCGGAGTAGGGCGCCACCTCCGACGGCTTGAGCACCATGGTGTTGCCGGTGGCCATCGCGGGGAACACCTTGCAGGCGATCTGGTTGATGGGCCAGTTCCACGGCGTGATCAAGCCGCAGACCCCGATGGGCTCCTTGACCACCAGGGTGCTGCCGTGTTCCTCCTCGAACTGGAACTTCTTCAGCGCCTCGATGGCGGTGGTCAGGTGTCCCATGCCCATCTGGACCTGCGGGCCGGCCGCCAGGGACGCCGGGGCGCCCATCTCTTCGCTGACCGCGTCGGCCAGGTCGGCGGAACGCTTCTGGTACTCGGCCAGCACGGCGCCCAGCAGCGCGAGGCGCTCGTCGCGGGTGGTCTGCGACCAGGTGGTGAACGCCTTGCGGGCCGCCTCCACCGCGGCGTCGACATCGGCCGCGCCGCCGATCGCGATCCGCCCGGAGACCTGCTCGGTGGTCGGGTTGTCGACGTCGAGGGTCTTGGGCTCGATCGGATCCACCCACTGGCCGTTGATGTAGAACTTCAGATACTCACGCATGGCTCCCACTCTTCCAGCTTCGGTTCGGTTGTGGACACAGCGGTCTTATCCGGTGAAGCCCTCGCCCCGGGTGGACTGGTCGTGGTGGGTGTAGGTCAGCGGGATCTGCTTGCCGCGGGCGACCTTGTTCAGCATCGCGATCCGCTCCCGGGCCGCGGCACCCGTGCGCTTGCGGTGTTCCCGGCGCGGGTTGGAGAACGGCAGCCTGTCGCCCACCCGGGCGAGGGCGACGTTGAGTTTGGTGAAGTTCTCGAAGATCCGCACCCGTCGCTCGAAGTTGTAGCCCAGCGGTTCGAACAGCGAGCCCGCGATCATCGCCTCGATCTGCTGATATCCGAAGACGACGCCGGCCGGGGCGAGCGCGATAGTGGCCGTGAGTTGGTTGGCGTAGCGCGCCACCAGCTTCTTGGCCCAACCGGGCATGGTCTCGGTCAGGGTCTTGATGTGGTCGGGGCCGGCGATGGCGTCGACGAGTTCGGCACGCCACGGCGACGGATTGCCGCCCCGGGCCAGGACGTAGTTCAGCGACTTGATCAGCTCGAGCCCGTTCGGGGAGTGCAGCAGTTCCGGGGCGCCCCACAGCCGCCCGGAGTACGACGAGTACTCGGCGAGGTCCTCGAGTTGCTGGGCGGTCAGCTTGCGCCCGAAGCCGTGGTCGACGAGGCGACCGAGCAGCATCCCACTGCCGAAGCCGAGCAGCGATGTCACCGGGATGGGCTCGCCGAACTTGAGGTAGACCTTGTCGCCCCACTTGCGCCGCAGGCCCCTGCTGACCAGGGCGTGCATGAACCGCACGCGCACCACGTCCTGGAAGGCCTCCGAGTTGCGGTCGAAGATGTCGGGCAGCGTGAATTGCGAGAACACCCGGGCGGTCTCGATGAAGCGGCGGGGGCCGTCGTCGGCGAACCGACCGGTGGCGCCGGTGGACGCCGAGATGTCGCCGGTCATCGCGGTCTCGTAGAACGCCCAACCTTGGATGATCGTGGTGGCGGCCCTGGTGCTGGACATCGCCAGCATGCGGCCGCGTTCGGCGGAGACCAGATCGAACTGGCCGGGCAGCTGATCCAGGTGCTCGAAGAGTTCGACGAGTTCCTGGGGCGGATCCTCGACCGTGTCGATGCCCTGGGTCAGCGCCTGCTCGAACAGCGCGCGGCCCTTCTCGTGGCCGATGCGCTCGAAGGCGTCGACGACGCCGATCATGTGTTCGTCGCGCTGCCAGAAGTAGTCGTCGCGCAGCCGCGTGAGCTCGTTGGGTTCGACCTCTTTGTCGATGTCGATCCACTGGCCGAACATGAATTCGCGCATGTGCCGCCACTGGTCGGCGAAGTGGTCGCGGCCCGGCGGGATGGGGCGCAGCGGCTTCTCGGGATGATCGCGCCGGTTGAACTCGACGTCCTCGAGCAGGATTTCCGGACGTTCACCGGTGACAGTCATGCGGTAAATCCCTTCGCTGAGTAATAGGGCACTGATTTCGACGTTAGCTCAGGACCTCGCCGATGTGAACAGTCATTCCGCGGGGCATCAGGCGACCTGGCCGACGTGGGCGGCGGACTCGCCGATGGTGGCCGGGGTGCCGGCGCCGATCATGGTGCGCATCAGTTGCTGATGTTCGCGGCGGCCGCGGGCATCGGCGCGCTCCAGTCCGCCCGGCAGCGTCAGTGCGGCGAGGCTGCGCGCAAGGTTCACCGGCAGCCGCAGCAGCGGGTACCACGGCAGCGCGTAGGACGGCAGGCCCAGGGAGCGCACCGCGCGCCGACCCAGGAAGGCGCTGGTGATCGACAGATGCTGGGCGCGCGCCAGTCGGCGCCGCAGATTCGGCAACACGTCGTAGTGCCAGACCAGCGGGTCCTCGACCATGGGTACCGCCAGCTGCCGGCTGGATTCGTCCGGTGCGGCCAGCGCGGACAGCGTGTGCGCCAGCACCCGGACGCTGTCGCGGAAATCCGTTGGCAGCCACTGATCTTCGACGCCGATCAGCCAGCCCACGTAGCGGGTCAGGTGCGCGACCGCGCCGTATTCGGACGGCGAGAGGACCACCCCCATGCCGGCGACGCCGACCGCCGGCGCGACCAGCGCACCGACCAGGGTGGCGGCCATGTCGGTCTGATTGATCGGCAGGCCCCACTCGTCGGCGCGCCAGTCCGGCATGGCCGAGACGTGCCGTCGGACCAGCGAGTGGATCAGCCGCACCCGGATGGTGGACCGGTACCCGAGCCCGAGCGGCTCGAGGCCGTCTTCGGAGATCACGTCCATGGCCCACTGCATGGTCTCGGCGAATCGCTTGTTGGAGCCCTTCTCCAGCGCACCGGTGCGCAGCAGCGTCTTGTTGAATCCGGAGAACTGATAGCCGCCGAGCAGCGAGACGTCCCGGGCGACGTACATGCCGTCGGCGCCGCCGCGGCGCAGCGCGCGCTGCCCCTTGCGCACGGTGTCCGGGTCCACCCAGTCGGGCCGCGCCTCGTAGGTCTCGAAGAATTCGCGCAGCGGTTGCGGGGCATCGGGAACGGTGGCGATGCCGTCGCTCAGGGCACGTTCGAACAGCGGGCGGGTCTGCGCCATCCCGACCTCGGCCATCCAGGCGACGAGGCGGTCCATCGGCTCGTCGCCGACGGTGAGCCGCTCGCCGAGCAACTGCCACTGCTGCGGCGACGGATCCTTGATGGCCAGCGCCGTCGCGATGGCGCGCACACCGGCGGGAATCGGCCGCGGCCGGTCCGGGTGGCGCGTCGGAATGGCCACGCTCATGGCGGGAGGCCCCCTCGAACTCATTCTGACAACCTATGTAGTCAAAACAGTAGGCTCGGCGTTCGGCGGTGTCAACGCACGGCGCGGCACCGCTGTTCACACCTGCCACTTTGTTAACATCCCCGGCGTGCGGGACACACCGAGCGGCCCAGGGTCGCGCGCGGTTTCTCGGCGCGAGGCACTGCGCTACGCCGCCGCCTCCGCGGTGGCCGGACTGGGCACAGCGGCCGCCGGGGTCGCGGCGCCCACGGCGTCGGCCGCCGGGGCCACGCTGATCGACTTCGCCATGAAACAGATCCCGGCCGAGGCCATCCGCGCCGCCGGGCACGCCGGCGTCATCAACTACGTGTCGACGTCACGACCCGGATCGTCGTTCGGCGCCAAGCCGATCACGCTGCCCTACGCCCGCTCCCTGCACGCCGCGGGCCTGGTGATCGTCAGCAACTTCCAGTACGGCAAGCCGGGCGGGACCGCGCCGTCGGACTTCACCCGCGGGTTCGCCGGCGGCGTCGCCGACGCGCGCACCGCCTGGCAGTTGCACAGCGCCGCCGGCGGCGGCCAGAAGGCACCGGTCTACTTCAGTGTCGACGACGACATCGACCGCCACACCTGGAACACCGTGGCGCTGCCGTGGTTTCGCGGCATCAACTCGGTGATCGGGGTACTGCGCACCGGTGTCTACGGGGGCATCGACGTCTGCGAGTGGGCGATCGCCGACGGTGTCGTCGGGCGGTCGAGCACACCTGGCAAGGCGTGGGCCTGGCAGACCCGGTCGTGGTCTCGCGGCAAGATCCACCCCGCCGCCGTCCTCTACCAGCGCATCATCGACACCGCGTCGAACCCGGGTCCATTGGTCGGCGGCAGCCGCGTCGACGTCAACGACGTGCTGGCCGCCGACGTCGGCCAGTGGAACCTGCACCCCTGAATCAGCGCCGCGGGGTCGTGGTGATGTGCACGTGGTCGTAGTGGCCGTAACCCGTCGCCTGCGGGCCCGCCGGCGTGTAATAGGTGCCGCGCCAGATCACGTCCTGTAGCCCGAACCGGCCCGCGTTCTCCAGGGCGAAGGCCATGATCGCATCGCCGAGCGCGATGCCCTCCGGGGTGTTGTGGTTAGGGATCATGATGTCGATGGCCAGGCCGCTGGGGTGCCACGGCTTGGAGTCCGGCCGCACCCCGCCGATCTCGGCGATCTGGGGGAACCGAGCGCTGACGGCCCGGGCGGCCACGATGGAGTTCGGCTGCAGCCCCGCCTCGCTCGCGACGCCGACGGGCAACACCTCGGGGAGGTCGACGCGGGCCGCGGTCAGCAGGGGGTTTTCCTCGACGGGCGGCTCGCCGGGCAGCGCGAGGATCGCCGGGTCCTCCGGCGGGGCCGGCGGTGCTTCCGGCGCGGGCGGCGCCGCCTCCGGTGGGGGCGCGCTGTCGACGATCGCCTGCTGCTGCGGGGTCAGCGCGGCGTACTGCGCCTCGGCGGCGGCGATCTGCCGCAGCAGTTCCTTCCACTTGCCCTGCAGGTCCGCGCGCACCGCGGTGGCCTGCTCGGCCGTGGCGCGGGCTTCGGCGGCCGACTTCTCCGAGGCCGCGGCGGCGGTGGCGGCACGCTGGCGGGCCGCGTGCAGATCCGCCAGCTGGTCGGCCGTGATGTCGGCGACGGCGCGCTGCAGCGACAGCCGGTCGATGAGCTGTTGGGGCGACCCTGCGGTCAGCACCGCGGCCATCGCGCCGGTGCGCCCGCTCATGTAGGTCATCGCCGCCACCCGGTTGGCCGCCTCCTGGTGGGGCTGCAGTTCGGCGTTGACGACGGCCAGGGTCTCGGCGTCGGCGCGGTGGCGTTCCTCGGCGGCGACCTGCTCGGCGAGTTTGGCGTCGGCCTCGTGCTGAGCCGCGGTGACGGCCTCGCGCGTCTGCACGGCCTGCTGCGACAACTCCTCGAGTTTGGCCATCGCGTCGGCGGCGGGATCGGCGTTCACGCTCGCGACCGAAGCCGACAGGACCAAGGCCGCGGCCGCCGAACAGCACACCACTCGCCGCACAGAACGGCGCGCCAGGCTCATACGGATTGTCACGGTCCTTCACTGCAAGGACCGCTCGTGGCCCAGCTGTAGATTCCTTGGACAGGCTACGAACTGGTTGGTGGGATGTCTACCCTGCCGGGCGATCCATCAGCTTCGCGGCGAGGTACGCGTCCGCTTCTAGCCTGTGGCCCGTACTACGGTCGCCGGCAGCCGAGCGGAGGTGAGCAACGGTGGCTTCCGCCTTCCCCGACGCCGTCGAGTTCGAGCGGGTCCTGGACCTCGCCGCGCGCGCCCCGTCGGCGGGCAATGCGCAGCCGTGGCGCTGGCTCGTCGATGGCCGCGGGGTGCACCTGTTCGCCGACCAATCCCGCCACGAGACCACTGGTGACGTCACGGTTCGCTGGGCGTACCGGTCGACGGCAACTTGGGTCCGATATCGGTCAGGATCTCGACCAGCGCCGGCCCGGTGTGGGTAAGCGCTTCTTCGATAGCGGAATTCAGCTCGGCGGGGTCGCTGACTTGTCTGCCGTAGGCGCCGCAGTTGCGGGCATAGGCGGCGAAATCGGGGTTGTGTAGCGAGGTCTGCCACACCTCGTATTCCGAGCTGCGTTGCTCCTGGGTGATCTTGCCGAGTTCACCGTTGTTGAGCAGGATGTGGGTGATGTTCATGTCGTACTTGACGGCCGTGGTGAACTCGGCGAGATACTGACCGAACCCGCCGTCGCCGGTGACGGCGATGACGGGGCGGTCGGGGTCGGCAGCCCACGCTCCCATCGCGGCGGGGAGGCCGAAGCCGATGGAGCCCAAGTAACCCGACATCAACACGGACTGTTGATCTTTGGTCTCGAAGTATCGCCCGAACGAGTAGGCATGGTTACCCACGTCGACGGCGAGCACGGCGTCGGCCGGGGCGAGGCGGCTGAGTTCGGCAAAGACGGCCGCTGCAGCGACCTGCACGCCTGGGTGCCTCGCGGCGCGGCGTGCTTTTTCTGCCCGCCACACCGACCATCGATCAGCGACCTCCGGGCGTTGATCTACCAACGCGGGGTGGATGCGCAAGCGTTCGGCCAGTGCCGACGCAGTGACCCCCACGTCGCCGAACACCGGAACCGTCACCGGGTTGAATCGGCCCAGCGCCAACGAGTCGGTGTCGACCTGGACCACGGGCTTGTACGGGGAAATGCCGGTGTGATTCGAGAACGAAGCGCCGAAAACCACGAGCAGGTCGGCCTTGTTCATCATCCAGGACGCCACCGGCGTGCCCGAGCGGCCCAATGTGCCGCAGGCCAGCGGATGCTGGTCGGCGATCTGCCCCTTGGCTTTGAAGGTGGTGAGCACCGGCGCCTGCAGCCGCTCGGCGAACGCGATGATGGCCGGCATGTCGAACTTCGCCCCGGCGCCGACGATGATCACCGGGCGGGTTGCGGCCTCGATCCGCTCGAGGGCCTGCTCGAGCGGAGCGGACGGCGGCGCGATCCGCAGATCGGGCATTCGGCCCTCGGGCCCGGAAGCGCGCTGCTCCGGGGCTTCGATGACCTGTACCTCATCGGGCACGACCAGGTGGGCGACCCCGCGTTCGAGGATGGCGTGTTTGAGCGCCAGGGTCATCAGTTCAGCGTGTTCCGAGCCCGCGCGCACCATCTCCGAGTAGACGGCGACATCGGCGAACGCCGCCAACAGATCGAGGTCTTGAAACGCGCCTTTGCCGGCCACGGCGGAATCCACGTTGCCGGACAGCGCCAGCACCGGTGCCCGGTCGGCCTTCGCGTCATAGAGTCCGGTCAGCAGATTCGTCGAACCCGGTCCCGCGATACCGAAGCAGGCTGCCGGCCGGCCCGTCAGCTTTCCGTAGGCCGCCGCCGCGAACGCGGCCGCGCCTTCATGACGAATGCCGAAAAACCGGAGCTTTCCAGCACTTTCGGCGCGGCGCAAGGCCTCGGCAACACCGAGGTTGGAGTGACCCACCATCCCGAAAACAGTGTCGACACCCCAGTTGGTCATCGTCTCGACCAGGACATCGCTGACGGTTCGTGGCGCAGGGGCAGGCGGCGGTGTGCCGACGTAGATTCCGTCGTCCCGAACCTGCACCGGGTAGGTTGCGACATTGAAATCTGGCCCGCCCGCGGCCTCCCCGGTGAACGGGTCGAAGTCGAAACCATGCCAGGGACAACGGATCTTGTCGTTCTCGAGGGTCCCTTGCCCGAGCGGGCCGCCTTGATGCGGGCAACGATTGTCAATGGCACCGTAGTGCCCGTTCAGCTTGGTCAACGCCACCGTCTTGAGTCCGACCGGACACGCTGACACCTGCCCCTCGTCGAGTTCGCCCGGGTCGGCAGCCTTGTGCCAGTCGAGTTCGTGGCCGGGCCCGGCGGTGTCATCGTCAACAGTCACAGTGGCGCCACTCCTGCGTAGGGGACCCCGCTGAGGTAAGCGAAGTCGCGGTCGAAGGTCGTCAGGTCATCAAGGGTGAAATCAGCCAGGCGCCGGTGCCCGCAGGCCCGAGCGAGCACCACCATCAGATCTACCGCAGCGCGCAGGTACCGATCCAACCGCTCGGCGGCCTGCCGCACCGGCAACCGGGCGCGAAGGTGCGGGTCTTGGGTGGCGATGCCGACCGGGCACGTGTTGGTGTGGCAGGCCCGCATGCCGACGCAGCCGATGGCCTGCAGCGCGCTGTTGGCAATGCCGATCGCATCAGCCCCCAGGCACAGGGCTTTGACCATGTCGGCCGGGGTGCGGATGCCGCCGGTGATGGCCAGCGTGATGCGACTGTCGCTCCGGTCCAGATGCCGCCGGGCCCGGGCCAGCGCCGGAATGGTGGGCACCGAGATGTTGTCACGGAAAATTGTCGGCGCGGAGCCGGTTCCGCCGCCGCGACCGTCGAGGATGACGTAGTCGACACCGATCTCGAGTGCGGCATCGAGGTCGCGCTCGATGTGTTGGGCGCTGAGCTTGTAGCCGACCGGGATGCCGCCCGAGACGTCACGGACCTGCGCGGCGAAGTCCTTGAATTGCGCCAGGGAGGACCATTCCGGGAACCGGGCCGGCGAGATCGCCGAGGTGCCCGCAGGTAAACCACGCACTTCCGCGATCTTGCCCACCACCTTGGTCCCGGGAAGATGCCCTCCGGTACCCGTTTTGGCACCCTGCCCGCCCTTGAAATGAAACGCCTGCACTTTGTCCAGGTGTTCGAAGCTCCATCCGAACCGGCCGGAGGCCAGTTCGTAGAAGTACCTCGAATTCTCCTGCTGCTCTTCGGGAAGCATGCCGCCCTCACCGGAGCAGATCCCCGTTCCGGCGAGCTCCGCACCGGCCGCCAGCGCCGTCTTGGCTTCCTGGGACAACGCACCGAAGCTCATATCGCTGACGAAGATCGGAATGTCGAGCACCAGCGGGCGTTTCGCCCCGGGGCCGATGACGGTCTCGGTGTCGACGGGCTCCTCATCGAGCAGCGGCAGTCGGGCCAGCTGCGCGGTGACCAGTTGGATCGAGTCCCAGGAGGGCAGCGCGGTACGCGAAACACCCATCGCCGCCGAGGGTCCGTGCTTGCCGACCTTGCTCAATCCATGCGTGGCGAGCTCATGGATCTGGGTATTGAACGGTTCCTCCTCGGAGTCGGCCGGCTTGACCCACCTGCCCTGATAGCCGTCGTCGCCATAGGGTTGCGGAGCGGCCCGGGCGAATTCGGCAATCGCGGAACGGTCGACGTACACATCGCCGTTGCCGACCCAGACGGGAAACGTCGCCAAAGCCACGGCTGGGTTGACCGGCGAGACGCCGGAATCAACGTCGTAACGCCAGCCGTGCACGTCGCACACGACGGTGTTGCCGTCGACATGCCCGTCGGCCAGCAGCGCACCGCGATGTGCGCAGCGCCCGTACAACGCGGAGACGTCCGCACCGCGCCGTATGAGCACCAGGTCCACGCCCGCGGCATTCACGGCGAAGGGAGCGTTGTCGGGCAGTTCCGACATGGCTGCCAGCCGCACGCCGGTGGTCGATTCCGATGTCATCGTCATTGAGTTGCTCCTCGGATCTGGCGGGGTTGGCGGGGTCGTCACAGCTGGCAGGACGTACCGGTCGGGGGTAACTCGAGGTCGATCAGATAGTCAGCGGCGATCTCGTTGACGCACTGGTTGGTTCCCGCCATGACTATGGTGTGCCCCTCCCCCTCCACGGTGAGCAAGGAACTGTCGAGAGTTTCTGCCAGCTTGACACCGCCGGCGTGCGGCGTGGTGGGATCGCCGGTAATCGACACGACCAGGGTGGGCGGCAGTCCCGCGATGTCGGTCGCGTACGGGATCCACAGCGTCGGCTCGGTCGGCCAGTGTTCGCAGCCGTCGCGGGCGCCGGCGAGAGTAACTCCGGGATCCATGAAGGGTGCGGAGTCGAAGATGCTCGTGCGCAACGCATTCCCCTGCTCTTCATCGAGCCGATCTTCGTCCATGCAATTGATGGCGTAGAGCGCCTCGGCGAAATTGGGCCAGCGCCCCTCGGCGTCGCGGAGCGAGAAGTCATAGTTGAGCTGCAGCAGTTCGTCGCCACGGCCCTGTTGTAGCTGCGCCAATCCGGTGATGATTCGGGGCCAGGCCGCCTCGGTGTAGAGACCGGCGATCACCCCGCCGATCGCTTCGTCGAACCCGAGCTCGGAGTTCAACGCCGGCACCGGCTGCCCGTAGAGGGGGCGCACGATCTGGTGGAAGACCGCCGTGGCCCGGGCCGGGTCGTCGCCCAGTGGGCAGTCGGTCTGCGTGGCACAGAACGCGGCCATCTGCTCGAAGGAACGCTGGAACCCGGCATACGCATGGACCCGGCGGGCGACGGTGCCCTGAGTCGGATCGATGGCGCCGTCGAGCAGCATCGCGCGTACGTGCTCCGGGAATTGTTCGGCGTAGACGGCACCCAGGCGCGTTCCGTAACTCTGCCCCAGAAAAGTCAGCTGCTGATCGCCGAGCGCGGCCCGCAGGACGTCGACGTCCCGGGCCGCATCACGGGTGCCGACACTGGTCAGGACCTCGACGCCACCCGAGCGCTCGGCGCACCGATCGAGAATGTCCTGGGTGTCCTGCGCTGTCCATTGCACGGTGGTGCCCTGCGTGCTCAACAGGACATCGCCCCCGTCCGCCTCCGCATCGGTGAAGCAATCGATGGCGGGCTCCGAGCTGCCCACGCCGCGGGGGTCGAAACCGACGAGGTCAAAACTTTCGGTCAGCCGAGCATCCGGAAGCGACGTCGCCGTCGCCGCGGTGGCGAACAACCCAGAACCGCCGGGCCCGCCGGGGTTGATCACCAACGAACCGATCGGTTGGTCTCGGGCCGGCACTCGTGCGACGGCGAGGCGCGCTGTCTTGCCTTCCGGATCTTGGTAATCCAGCGGCACTTCCAGGCGTCCGCACTCCATGGTCGGCGCCAGGGCAAACACCGCAGTCTCGATGGCAGTGTTGGCATAGCCCTCGCAGGCCTCCCAGGCGATCTGCTGGGAGTAGAAGCGGTCCAGGCCGGCCGACGACAGCCCTGCCGGAGTGTCCGAACTGCACGCCGACATCGTGGCGGTCAACGCGAGCACCGCCAGACCTGCGAATGTGGTTGCGCCGCTGTGCTTCTTCGTTCTCGCAGTCATGCACTTCCTGTTCGTTCGGTTCGTGTGCCGGCACGGTCAGAACTGGCTGGCGCCGCCGTCGACGTAGACCTCCGAGCCGGTCATGAAGGAGCTGCCGTCGGAGGCCAAGAAGGCGATCAAAGGCGACATACGGGTGGGGCGACCACGACTTGGACACTGGCGCTGCGGAACTGGGTTTGGGGCATGGGAGTTTTCCTTGTGGTCCTGAACAAGTAGTGAGGGGAAAACCGCCGCCCGCGGACGACAAATATGACGGTACGGGCCGTCTCGTCTCGCGTCAAGACGGACCGTATCGTGCCGTTGTCGGCGCCGTCTCGCTATGGTGCTGCCATGCCGCCACCGCTGCCCCCCGACCCCAGCCGACGCAATGAGCAGTCGCGGCGGGCGATCCTCGACGCAGCGCTATCCCTGGTCGGCGAGCTCGGCTACGACAACGTCTCGATCGAGGCCATCGCCAAGCGGGCGGGCTGCGGCAAGCAGACCATCTACCGGTGGTGGCCCTCGAAAGGTGCCGTGGTGCTCGAAGCCGCCACCCAGAGCCTCGATCCCGTGGTCGTGTTCCCCGACACCGGCGACCTCGTCGCCGACCTGCGAACCCAGTTGGTCGACATCCTGGAGCTGATCAACACGACGAGTTTCGGAGCGGCGTACCGGGGTGTGATCGCGGCGGGCCAATCCGACCCCGACCTGCTGGACGACGTCTACAAGCGGGTCGTCGAACCGAACATCCACGGTTTCGGCGCGCGGGCCGCCCTGGCTCGGGAGCGCGGCGAGATCCGCGCCGACGCCGACATCCAGACGCTGCGCGATGTGCTCTATGGGGTCATCGAGTACCGGATGTTCCACGCGATGCCGCTCGACGCCGAGCACATCGATGCGCTGTTGAAGCTGACGTTCGAGGGGGTGCGCTGAGGGCTGCCGGCGCGGTCCTCAGACCTGCGGGCAGTAGAACTGCGGCTGGCCGCGGTACTCCTCGGGCGGCAGGTTCCGCGCCGGGGTTTCCACCAGCGGCGAATCGGCAGGCAGCCGGCCCAGGCTGCGATCCATGGCGGAGCGTTTGCGCGGGTGCATCAGCCGGCGCTTGGGCCCGTACTTCGAGACCAGCGTGATCACGTCGCACAGCCGGTCGTGCGCCCATTGCTGTCGCGGCGACCACGTGTAACCCATCAGCTCACGCACCGACGGGTCGTAGAGCGCGACGGTCATGAACGTCAGGAAGCGCTGCATGACCTTCAGGTTCATCGCCCACAGCGGATCCGGAACCCACTGCAGCGAAGGATGTTTGGGCATGGTGGACAGATCCATCACCTCGCGGGCGGCCCAGTTGTTCTCCAGCACATTGCTGCACATGTGGTCCCAGTACTCCTCGAACTCCTCCCAGGAGTTCGGCACCGGCCGCATGCTCATCCCATACATCCGGTACCAGGTGACGTGTTCGTCGAACAGCTGACGCTTGTCGGCCTCGCTGATCCCGCCGCCGAACTTCTCGGCCGCCAGCAGCGTCGACTTGAAGAACGTCGCGTGCGCCCAGTAGAAGACGTCCGGGTTCAGCGCGCTGTAGCGACGCCCCTGCTCGTCGACGCCCTTGATGCCGATGTGGTAATCGCGGACCTCGGCGCCGGTCTGCGGCGCGCGGTCGCCGTCGAAGACCACGCCGCCGATCGGATAGATGGACCGCAGCAGTCGGGGAATGCGCTCCAGGAAGAAGATCGAGTGCTCCTGCACCGCGGCGCCGAGTTGCGGATGCATGTTCTGCATCGAGCCAGCCCAGGTGCCCTGGAACAACCCGGTCCACTGGCCGAAGTACTTCCAGGTCAGCGAATCGGGGCCCAGCGGTACCGGCGGGGCGTCGTAGCCGCCGGCGGTAACGGGACAGCCGGCTGCCACCGTCGGGGCCTCAGCCTCGGTAACCGGGCAGGTGTCGGACGCGTCTTGAGTCACTGGCCAATCTTTCCGTCGGGGTCAGTCCATTCTGACTACGTTCGTTGTCATTGTCCACTCCGGACAGTACGGGCACGGTGCGCTCGAGTGGTCGACACCTCCCCGACCTGCGGTTTTGCGCAAGAGGGCGCTCGACAACTCGACATCGCGCAAGACTGTCACCGTGGATATTCGCCGATGAGCGAGCTCCCACCTACCCAGACGCTCGCGACAACCCCGAGATGAAGGAGATTCGCATGCCCACGGTGGCGGAACAGATGGTGGCGACACTGAGGGCCAGCGGCGTCCGTCGCGTCTACGGAATTCCGGGCGACTCCCTCAACGGGTTCACCGATGCGCTCCGCAAGGACGGTGGCATCCGGTGGGTGCTGGTACGCCACGAGGAGGCGGCGGCTTTCGCCGCCGCCGCAGACGCCGCGGTGACGGGTGAACTCGCGGTAGCCGCCGGCAGTTGCGGGCCGGGCAATCTGCATCTCATCAATGGCCTGTACGACGCGAACCGTTCGCGGGTACCGGTCCTCGCGATCGCGGCGCACATCCCGACCGCCGAGATCGGCACCGGCTACTTCCAGGAGACCCACCCGCAAGACCTGTTCCGCGAAGCCTCCGTGTACACGGAGTACGTCGCCCACCCCAGTCAGATGCCCCACGTGCTGGAGATCGCGATGCGCACTGCCGTGGAGCGGCAGGGCGGCGCGGGCGTGGTGATCCCCGGCGACGTGGCGCTCGCGGACGCCGTCACCGACCGGGCCGCCGCCATCCGCGCGAGCCACTCGGTCGTGGTGCCCGCGGCAAACGAAATCGACCGCGCCGCAATGCTACTCAACGAGGGTCAACGGGTGACCATCCTGGCCGGCGCAGGTTGTGCCGGGGCGCACGACGAGGTGCTGGCCGTCGCCGAGGCGCTGGGCGCCCCCGTCGTGCACGCACTGCGCGGCAAGGAATTCATCGAGTACGACAACCCCTACGACGTCGGCATGACCGGATTGCTCGGATTCGCTTCCGGCTACCGGGCGTTGGAGAACGCCGACACGGTCCTGATGCTGGGCACCGACTTTCCCTACCGGCAGTTCTATCCCGAGCACGCCACCACCATCCAGGTCGACATCCGCGGCGAACAACTCGGCCGACGGCATCCACTGGAACTCGGGCTGGTCGGGACCGTCAAGGACACCGCCACCGCCCTACTTCCCCTGCTGGAGCGCAAGACTGACCGCAGTCACCTCGAGGACTCCCGCGACCATTACCGACGCACCCGCGCCAAACTCGACGAGCTGGCGACCCCGTCGAAGCGGGACGCGCCCATCCACCCGCAATACCTCGCGCGGCTGGTCGACCAGCACGCCGCCGCGGACGCGGTGTTCATCCCCGACGTCGGTTCCCCGGTCGTCTGGGCCGCGCGCTACCTGACGATGAACGGCCGCCGACGGCTGATCGGATCGTTCACCCACGGATCGATGGCCGACGCGCTGCCCCATGCCGTCGGCGTGCAGGCGGCGTTTCCGGAACGCCAGGTGGTGGCGCTGGCCGGCGACGGCGGACTGGGGATGCTGTTGGGCGAGTTGATCACCCTCACCCAGAACAAGCTCCCCGTAAAGCTGGTGGTGTTCAACAACTCGTCGCTGAACTTCGTCGAGCTCGAGATGAAGGCCGCCGGTTTCATCAACTACGGAACCGAGTTGGTCAACCCCAACTTCGCCGAGGTCGCCCGCGCCATGGGCATCCACGCCGTGCGGGTGGAGCACTCCGAGGATCTCCCCGACGCGGTTCGCGATGTCCTTGCCCACGACGGGCCGGCCCTGCTCGACGTCGTCACGGAACGCCACGAACTGTCGATGCCGCCCGCGATCAACGCCGAGCAGGTCAAGGGCTTCACGCTCTACGCGATCCGCACCGTCATGTCGGGCCGCGGCGACGAGTTGATCGACCTGGCGAAGGCCAACCTCCGACAGCTCTTCTGACACACTCGGGGCACGGGTCGGAAGTCGTTAGACATCCCAGGTGCGTAAGTTGTCAAGCGGCGGTGGGTTGGCGGTGTGCCCAGGCGGTGGATTCGTTGTAGAGGGTGTGGTGGCGCAGGCAGCCGTGCGGGATGCCGACGAGGCGGTTGCCCAGGGAGCGTAGGGCTTGGTGGTGCAGGTCGTCGGCGGCGCGGCGTTGGTCGTAGAACGCGCGGGCTCCGGGGCTGGTAGTGAGGGCGCAG
>Ga0265293_10001629_pt1 | contig 48109 bp, 48 predicted proteins | sample Munlanlewell138R_FD_192505 | JGI IMG/M metagenome (GOLD analysis project Ga0265293, IMG submission 192505) | Leachate microbial communities from a municipal landfill in Southern Ontario, Canada - Leachate well 138R | ecosystem: Engineered > Solid waste > Landfill > Unclassified | place: Canada... | reverse complement strand
AGCGCCGACCCGGCGACATAAGCGCCGAAACCGCCCAGCGCCTTGCTGAATGTGCCCATCACCAGATCGACACCGCCCGACACTCGCGCGGAAAGCCCCGCTCCGGCCGGCCCGAGAACGCCGGTGGCATGTGCTTCGTCGATGAACAGGAAAGCATCATGACGCCGCGCCAGCGTGGAAAGCGCGGCCACATCCGCGCGGTCTCCATCCATGCTGAACACGCTTTCCGTCACGATCAGCCGCGCGGGCGCTTGCCCGCCGTGCCGGACGAGCAACTCTTCCAGATGCGCCAGGTCGTTATGCCGGAAGCGAATTTCCCGCACCCGCGCCGCCGCGCAGCCGTGATGCAGGCTCGAATGATTGAGCCGGTCGGTAAAGACGCAAGCCCCCGGCGCGGCGGCGAGCAACGCGGGCAGGACCGCCGCGTTGGCCTGCCAGCCGGATGCGAACAGCAGAGCCGCTTCGGTGCCCTTGAAGCGGGCGATGCGCCGTTCCAGCGCAAGGTGCGCCGGGGACGTGCCCGTCACCAGCCGGGACGCGCCCGCGCCCGCGCCCCATTCGCGCGCGAACCGGGCCGAACGGTCGGCCAGTTCAGGGTGTAGCGAGAGGCCGAGATAGTCGTTGCTGGAAAAATCGCTGAGAGCGCCGCCGTCACGCTCCATCCGGCCACCCGGCATAAGGCGCGCGGGCGCGAGAACGCGGCGCTGGCCGCGATCCGCGATTGCCTGCAAAGCGGCTTCCATCCGGGTATCGAACGTGGACATGATCCGTGGCGCGCCGGGTGAAAACCGGCGCGCGCAGATAGGGCCGACCTGCCCGCCGCGTCAATCCGTGACGGCTATCAGGCTTCCCTTGCCGGCCCCCTTGCCGAACCCCGCGAACGGCGCTGCGGCTGGCCGGAACGGTCATGCCGGGGCCGGTCGCCCGCGGGACGTTCGCCTCTCGGGCGATCCGCGTGCGGACGCTCGTTCCGGGGACGATCGGCGTGACGATCGGAATGGGGTCGATCGGCGCGGTCGCGCCGTTCGCCTGCCCGCACCGGACGGCGTTCGCCGTCCCCGCGTGCGCTGCGTTCGCCCGGCGCGTTCGGCCTGCGATTGCGCGGCGCGTCCCGGCGCGATCCGGGCCCGCGCGATGCTTCCTCGCGTTCCGGCTTGCGCGACGGAGCGGGCAACCCGGCGGCGGATTTCGCGAAATCCTCGGGCAGAGACTGCGTCGCCAACTTCACGCCCGTGAGCCGCTCGATAGCACGCAGATAAGGTTTTTCGTCCGGCGCGACGAAGCTGAAGGCAAGACCGTCCGCCCCCGCGCGCGCCGTCCGCCCGATCCGGTGGACATACTGTTCCGGCACGTTGGGCATCTCGAAATTGAAGACGTGGCTCACGCCGGGAATGTCGATCCCGCGCGCGGCGATGTCCGTCGCCACCAGCACGCGAATTGCGCCCGAACGGAAGCCGTTGATCGCGGCGGTGCGCTGCGGCTGGCTCTTGTTGCCGTGAATGGCGGCGCAGGCGATGCCCGCGGCCGCCAGATGCCGCACAACACGGTCCGCGCCGTGCTTGGTGCGCGTGAACACCAGCGCGCGATCCAGCGACCCGTCGGCCAGCGCGGCACGCAGTTGCAGCGTCAGCAGCGCCTGCTTTTCCGCCTGGTTCACGAAGGTGGCGAACTGTTCCACGCGCTCGGCGGTCGTGGACTGCGGCGCGACTTCGACGCGCACCGGATCGTGGATGAACTGCTTGCCCAGCTCCGCGATGGACGCGGGCATCGTTGCCGAAAAGAACAGGCTCTGCCGCTTTTTCGGCAGCAACGCGGCGACCCGGCGCAAGGCGTGGATGAAGCCGAGGTCCATCATCTGGTCCGCTTCGTCGAGCACGAAGATCTCGACATGGCGCAAAGTCAGCGCCCGCTGGTCGATCAGGTCGAGCAGCCGGCCCGGCGTCGCGACCAGCACGTCGCAACCGGGAACGAGCGCCCTTGCCTGCTTGCCCACGGGCACGCCGCCGAACACGGTCTGCACGCTCAGTTGCAGATAGCGCGCATAACCGCGCATGTTCTCCGCGATCTGCGCGGCCAGTTCGCGCGTTGGCGAAAGGACGAGCATACGGCAGGAGGCGGATTTACGCGGCGCGGGCTCCGCGGCCAGCCGGTGCAGCGAGGGCAGCGAGAACGCCGCCGTCTTGCCCGTTCCGGTCTGCGCGATGCCCAGCAGGTCGCGGCCTTCCAGCAGCGCCGGAATGGCCTGCCGCTGGATCGGTGTCGGTTCGGAATAACCCTTCGTGCCAAGCGCGCGAAGGATGGGCTCGGCAAGGCCAAGCTCGGAGAAATAGGACATGGAAATCTTTCAATGGGGCGCGTGCGCCAAAACGGCGCGGACGCGCGGCAGGGTTCGTTCGAAGCGACCCTGCGTGAATAAGGAAGCGTCAGGCGAGTTGGATCGCTCGTCCCTCGCACGGCACGCCTTGCAAAGCGGCCATCACGCTGCGAAAAGGACTATGCGCAAGCGAGCGCCGCGCACCGGTCGGGGAGGCAGATAATGCATGTTGCGCCAAAAAGCAATGATTGAACCATTCGGGGCAACGATTGAAGGAATCAGGCGGGAACGGGAGTGGCCAACCGCTCATGCACAACCCGTCCACCGTGCGTCAGGCGCACCCCGCGCACGATCTCGTCGTCATCGGGAAGCACCAGTTTTCCCGCGTCCTTGTGCCAGAACGCGGCAATGAAGTTATAGAGATTGCGCGAATAGAGCGCCGAAGCGTCTGAGGCGAGCCGCGACGGCACGTTGGCGTGGCCGACGATGGAAACGCCGTGCCTGCGCGCGACTTCGCCCAGCACCGCGCCTTCCACGTTGCCGCCCTGCTCTATCGCCAGATCGACGATCACGCTGCCCGGCTTCATCGAGGCGATGTGCGCGTCGCTGACGAGACGCGGCGCGGGCCTGCCGGGGATCAGCGCGGTGGTGATGACGATATCCTGTTTGGCGATATGAGAGGCGACCAGTTCGGCCTGGGCCTGCTTGTATTCGTCCGAGACTTCGGCCGCGTAGCCTCCCGTCCCTTCGCCCTCGCCGCTCGCGCTCTCCACGAAGATCGCCTTGGCCCCCAGCGATTCGATCTGTTCCTTCACCGCGGGGCGCACGTCCGTCGCGGAAACCTGCGCGCCCAGGCGCCGCGCCGTGGCGATGGCCTGAAGCCCTGCCACACCCACGCCGATCACGAAGACGCGCGCCGCCGCGATGGTGCCCGCCGCCGTCATCATCATCGGAAAGGCCCGCCCGTATTCGTGCGCCGCGTCGATCACCGCGCGATAACCGGCAAGGTTCGATTGCGAGGACAGGACGTCCATGGATTGCGCGCGCGTGATGCGCGGCACGAATTCCATGGCCAGCGCTTCCAGCCCCATGTCGGCGAAGCGCGCCACGCGCTCACCCTGCCCGAAGGGATTGAGCAGCCCCATCAGGACCGCGCCCTGCTTCGCGCCGGACAGCGACTCCGGCGCGGGAGACTGCACCGCCAGCACCAGATCAGCGCCCGCCAGCGCCTCGGACCGGCTCCCCACGGCGGCACCGGCCGCGGCATAGTCCTCGTCGGCCAGCGATGACGCTGCCCCCGCTCCTGTTTCCAGCGCCATTTGCGCGCCCAGAGCGGCAAGCTTCTTCACGGTTTCAGGCGTCGCCGCGACGCGGCGTTCCCCGTCGGTCTCATCCTTCAGGACACAAATCTTCATGAATCAGTCCGGCCCGTTTCCATTCCTGACAGGGGCCGTCATAACGCAAGCCGCCCCTCGCGGCAGGCCATATCACGTCCAGCCGGTTTGATAACCTGAATTGACCAATCGCGTCACAGCGTCCTGATGATGGCCGAGAAATCGAGCGCACCATTCCCCGCCGCGTCGAACGCCTCGTAAAGCTCCCTGGCCCGCTCGCCCATCGGCACCGAAGCACCGGCGCCACGCGCGGCGTCCAGCGCCAGCCGCAGATCCTTGAGCATCAGCGCGGTTGCGAAGCCGCCCTGATAATCGTTGTCGGCGGGGCTTTGCGGACCGACGCCCGGCACCGGGCAATAGCTGGTCATCGACCATGACTGCCCGGACGCCTTCGAGGCGATATCATAGAACACCTGCGGATCGAGACCGAGCTTTTCCGCCAGTGCGAATGCCTCGCACGTCGCGATCATGGTCGCGCCGAGGATCATGTTGTTGCAGATTTTCGCGGCCTGGCCCGCACCGATGGCCCCCGCGTGGATCACGGCCTTGCCCATGGCCGCGAGGATCGGCTCCGCGCGCGCGAAAGCCGCATCGCCGCCGCCGACCATGAACGTCAAGGTGCCCGCGTCGGCGGCGGCGATCCCGCCGGAGACCGGCGCGTCCACTGCCTCGTATCCCGCCGCCAGAGCCGCCGCGCCGACCTTTTTCGCCGTCGCCACGTCAATCGTCGAACAGTCGATCAGCAGGGCGTATGCAGGCGCCGCGCCGATCACGTCGGCGGTCCACACAGTATCCACGATCTTGCCGTTGGGAAGCATGGAAACGACCGCTTCGGCGCCTTCCACGGCTTCGCCCACAGCCGACAACGGCGTGCAACCGCTGTCCTTCGCGCGGGCCAGCGCTTCGGCCGACAAGTCGAAGGCGCGGACTTCGTGGCCCGCCTTCACCAGATTGGCGGCCATCCCGCCGCCCATGTTGCCCAACCCGATGAAAGCGATCCTCATGTCCATCCTTTCAACTTATGCGATGGTCCTCAGCGCCCTTTCCAGACGCCGGGCCGCTTCTCGACGAATGCGGCCATGCCTTCGGCCTTGTCCTCGGTAGCGGTGAGGATCTGGAACATGCGGCGTTCCATGAGCAGGCCCTGGTCCAGTGTCGTCTCGAACGCCGCGTTCACCATTTCCTTGTTGATGAGCGTGGCGAGCGGCGGCATCGCGGCGATCGCTGCGGCGGTCTTGAGCGCATCATCCAGCAGATCCGCCAGCGGCACCACCCGGCTCACCAGCCCGGCGCGTTCCGCTTCCGCCGCGTCCATCATCCGCCCCGTCAGGCACATTTCCATGGCCTTGGCCTTGCCCACGGCGCGCGTCAGGCGCTGCGACCCGCCCATGCCCGGCGCAACGCCCAGCTTGATTTCCGGCTGCCCGAACTTCGCGGTATCGGCGGCAATGATGAAATCCGCCATCATGGCCAGTTCGCAGCCGCCGCCCAGAGCGAAGCCGTTGACCGCCGCGATCCACGGCTTGCGCGTCTGCTTCGTCACATGGCTGGTCCACTGCGCGAAGAAATCCTCGGCGTAGAATTCGGACGCCGGCTTATCCAGCATCTCCTTGATGTCGGCGCCAGCCGCGAACGCCTTGTCGCCCGATCCGGTGATGACCGCGCAGCCCTGCGAGGCGTCGGCCTCAAACTTCGCGAAAGCGTCGACCAGATCGGCCAGAACCTGCGAGCTCAGCGCGTTGAGCGCCTGCGGGCGGTTCAGCGTAATCAGCGTGACGGCGCCACGGGTTTCGACGAGTATCGTTTCATAGCTCATAGCGGACTCCATTCCTGTGCGGCCGGCAGCGGCGCGAAGACCGAATCGACAAGATCGGCGCCGATGCCTTCCGGCTGTGCAGGCGTCCAGCTTGGCGCGTTGTCCTTGTCAACTATGACCGCGCGGACACCTTCGGCGAAATCGGGCAGCAGGATCGTGCGCAGGGCCATGCGGTATTCCATCGCCATGTTGGCGGCGAAGTCCGCCAATTCCGCGCTGGTCGCAAGCTGGTGCAGCGTGATCTTGCAGGAAAACGGGCTTTTCGTGCGCAAGGTCGCCAGTTCCTTCGCCGCCCACTCACCATCATCGGCACAGAGCGATGCCAGAATATCTTCCAGCCGGTCCGGCGCGAAATGGCGCGCGATCGGCGCCGCGTTGCCCGCGATGCGCGCTTCGGGAACAGGCGCGGCCAGCGCGGTGAGCACGCCCGCGATATCGTGCCCGGCGATGATGCGCCGCTTGGCTTCCGCCTGCGAATCGGCGGCCAGGTAGTGAGTCGCAAGGCCCACCCAGAGCGATTCGGCGCCGTCGAGGCGCGCGCCCGTCAGCCCCAGGAACTGCCCGATCCGCCCCGGCAGCCGCGAGAGATACCAGCCGCCGCCCACATCGGGGAAAAAGCCGATGGCCGTCTCCGGCATGGCGAAACGGGTGTTTTCCGTCGCCACGCGGAACTTCGCGGGCTGCGAGATGCCGACACCGCCGCCCATGGTGATCCCGTCCATGAAGGCGACGACGGGCTTGGGATAGGTGAACAGCAAATGGTTCAGGCGGTATTCGACGAAGAAGAACTCCGCCGCCGCCTTGCCGCCATCGTTGAGCGCCGATTCGCGCAGGAGCGCGATATCTCCACCGGAGCAGAATCCCCGGCCCTCGCCATGATCGAGGATGACCGCTTTCACGGCATCGTCATCGCGCCATGCCAGCAAAGCGTCCGTCATCGCCCGGCACATGCCAAGCGTCAACGCGTGGATGGCGCGCGGGCGGTTCAACGTCAGGATACCCGTCGCGCCTTCGCGGCGGATGATGACTTCGTCGGTCATTTCAGCAGATCCCGGCCGATAATCATCTGCATCACTTCGTTGGTGCCTTCGAGGATGCGGTGAACGCGCAAGTCGCGCCAGAACCGTTCTATCGGGTAATCCATCAGATAGCCGTAGCCCCCGAACATCTGGAGCGCGCGGTCCACCACCGAACTGCCGGTATCGCTGGCGAGCTTCTTGGCCATCGCTGCGAAGCGCGTCTTGTCCGGCGCCCCCGCCGTCACTTTCGAGGCGGCGAGATAAAGCAGCGCCCGCGCCGCTTCCAGTTCGGTCGCCATATCAGCCAACCTGAACTGCGTGTTCTGGAAATCGGCGATGGCCTTGCCGAACTGCCTGCGGTCCTTCACATAGCCGACCGCTTCGTCGAGGCAGCGTTGCGCCCCGCCCAGCGAGCAGGCCCCGATGTTGAGCCGCCCACCATCCAGCCCGGCCATGGCGAAGCGGAAACCGTCGCCTTCCGCGCCGACGCGGTTTTCCACCGGCACGCGCACATTGTCGAACATGACCTGCGCCGTGGGCGAGGCATGCCAGCCCAGCTTGCGCTCCGGCGCGCCGAAGCTCAGCCCTTCCGTTCCCTTTTCGACCACGACGCAGGAAATGCCGCGCGGGCCGTCATCGCCGGTGCGGACCATCACGACATAGAGGTCGTTGACGCCGCCGCCCGAAATGAACTGCTTGGCGCCGTTGATGACATAATGATCGCCGTCCAGCCGCGCCGTCGTCTTGAGCGCGGCCGCGTCCGAACCGGAGCCGGGCTCCGTCAGGCAATAGCTGCCGATCGTCTCCATCGTCACCATGCGGGGCAGGAAGCGGGTCTTGATTTCCTCGCCGCCGAACGTGTCGATCATCCACGCCGTCATGTTGTGGATGGAAATGTAGGCACTGGTCGCTGCACAGCCGTAGGACATGGCCTCCATGACAAGGGCCGCTTCCAGCCGCCCCAGTCCGATCCCGCCCGAATCCGGCGAGACATAGATCGCGCCGAAACCCAGTTCCCCCGCCGCCCGGATGACGTCGAGCGGAAAGTGATGATCCTCGTCCCATTGCGCGGCGAACGGCGTGATGCGATCCGCCGTGAACTTGCGCGCCATGTCCTGGATGGCAAGCTGGTCGTCGGTCAGGTGAAACTGGTCTGTCATCGTGCCGGTCTGTCCTTGTTCATCCCATGGTCGGGATCACGAAAGCATTGCTGCCGTCGCCACCGCCGTCGGGCCAGCGCGACGTGACGGTCTTGACTTTCGTCCAGAACTTCACGCCTTCCATCCCGTGCTGGTTGGTGTCGCCGAACGCCGAACGCTTCCATCCGCCGAACGTATGATACGCCACCGGGACCGGGATCGGCACGTTGATGCCCACCATGCCGACATCGACCCGGGCGGCGAATTCCCGCGCCGCATGGCCGTTTCTGGTGAAGATGGCAACGCCGTTGCCATACTGGTGCTTCGACGGCAGCGAAAGGGCCTCCTCGAAATCCGCCGCGCGCACGATCTGGAGGACCGGCCCGAAAATCTCGTTGTGATAGCTGTCCATATCCGGCGTAACGCGGTCGATCAGCGTCGGCCCGACAAAGAAGCCGTTCTCATGCCCCTGCAGCGTGAAACCGCGTCCGTCGATAACGATCTCGCCGCCTTCCGCGCCGCATTTCGCGATCCAGCCTTCGATCTTTTCCTTGTGTGCCGCCGTCACAACCGGGCCATAATGCGCTTCGGGGTCGGTCGAAACGCCGACGCGCAACGCTTCTATCGCCGGGATCAGCTTCGCTTTCAGCCGTTCCGCCGTGTCGTCGCCCACTGGCACCACCACCGGCAGCGCCATGCACCGTTCGCCCGCGGAGCCGAATGCCGCACCCGCCAGATCGTTCACAACCTGATCGAGATCCGCGTCCGGCATGACGATGCCGTGATTCTTGGCGCCGCCCATGGCCTGCACGCGCTTTGCGGCGGCAACGCCCCGATTATAGACGTAGTGCGCGATATCGGACGACCCCACGAAGCTGACCGCGCCGATTTCCGGGTGATCGAGGATCGCGTCGACCATTTCCTTGTCGCCATGCACGACCTGGAGAATACCTTCGGGCGCGCCTGCCTCCAGCATCAGTTCGGCAAGGCGCACCGGCACGGACGGATCGCGCTCGCTGGGCTTGAGGATGAAGGCATTGCCACAGGCGATGGCCACGCCGAACATCCACATCGGGATCATGGCGGGAAAGTTGAACGGCGTGATCCCCGCGCCGATACCGATGGGCTGGCGCATGGAATAGACGTCGATCCCCGGCCCCGCGCCTTGGGTATATTCCCCCTTCAGCGCATGCGGGATGCCGCAGGCAAACTCGATGACATCCAGACCACGCTGGACGTCGCCGCGCGCATCCGCGACGACCTTGCCGTGCTCCGAAGACAGCAGATGGGCCAGTTCGTCGATATTGGCCTCGACCAGTTCCTTGAAGCGGAACATCACGCGCGCGCGGCGTTGCGGGTTTGTCGCCGCCCAGCCCGGTTGCGCGGCCAGCGCCGCCTGAACCGCGCGTTCCAGCACCGCCGCGTCGCCAAGGACGACGCGGGCCTGAACGCCGCCGTTGTTGGGATCGAACACGTCGGCCGATCGCGCCGGAACGGAAGCCGGCGCGGAACCGCCCGCGATGAAATGATCGATCTGGCGCATGCTGCTTTCCTTCCCAATCCTGTCGCCGGTAACGCCCTTGCGCGCTTCTTCCCAGGCAAAACACGCCTGCACCGCGAAGTGATTGCAGGCAAGACCCAAGTCTGCGAGTATGATCTGCATAAATGCAGCAGATGAACTGGAACGATTGCCGGACATTCCTGGCCATTGCCCGCGCGGGCAGCCTGACGACGGCGGCCCGGACGCTGCGCGTGGACGCCACGACGATCGGGCGGCGCCTGCGCCGTCTCGAATCCGCGTTGGGGGCGACACTTTTCGAGCAGACGCGCGAAGGGCAGACCCTGACCGAAGCAGGCGAACGGCTGCTGGTCCGGGTCGAGGCCATGGAACACGCCCTGTCTGGCATCGACGAAGCGTTCGAGCAAGGCGGAGGTCTTTCGGGAACCCTGCGAATCAGCGTTTCGGAAGGCTTCGGCAGCGCCTTCCTCGCACCGCGCATCGCCTCGTTCGCCGCGGCCCACCCCCGGCTGACGCTGGACCTCGTGGCCAGCAACGGCTTTCTCAGCCCCTCGCGCCGCGAAGCCGATATCGCGGTGATGCTGTCGCGCCCGCAAGCGGGGCCGGTCGTGGCGCGCAAGCTCTCCGATTATGCGCTCGGCCTCTACGCATCGCGGCGCTATCTGGCCGAAAACGGCGTGCCCGCAAGCCCCGCCGACCTGCTGGGCGGTCATCGCCTGGTCGGTTACGTGCCGGACATGCTCTATGCGCCGGAACTGCGATACCTCGATGAAATGCGCCCCGGCCTGGCCGCGACGTTGCGCTCTCCCAGCATCGTCGCGCAGTTCCGCTGTGTGGCCAGCGGCGCCGGTATCGGCGTCCTGCCCTGCTTCCTCGCCGAATCGGAGCCGGGCCTTGTCGCCGTCATGCCGCGCAGGCGGATCATCCGAAATTTCTGGCTGGTCACGCACCGCGACACGCATCGGCTGGCGCGCGTCCGCGCCGGGCTGGACTGGCTGACATCGACGGTGGAGGCCGACCGTGCCGTGCTGATGCCGCCGCAGGCAAGTGCTTGATCGCCCTCGGCACATACGCCAAGAGAGGAGGCCCATCGCGATGACAGGAACAGGTGTGAGCGACAGCGCGATCGATCCGGCGACTTTCCGGCAAGTCATGGGGGCCTATCCCACCGGAGTCTGCGTGATTACCGCGCTCGAAGAGGACGGAAACGTCGCGGGCATGGTTGTCGGCACGTTCACATCGGTTTCGCTCGATCCCCCGCTTGTGGGATTCCTGCCGGATCGCGCCAGCACGTCGTGGCCCCGGATTCAGAAGGCGGGCCGCTTCTGCGTGAACGTGCTCGCCAGCGACCAGCAGCAATTGTGCCGCCAGATCGCGACGCCGGGGCCGGACAAGTTCACGGATGTGGCCTTCCGCCTGTCGGACAAGCGGCTCCCGGTCCTCGACGGCACCATCGCGCGCATCGAATGCGACATCCATTCCGTGACGGACGCGGGCGATCACCTCTTCGTGCTGGGGCGCGTGCTGGGCATGGACGTGACTCGCGACGGCGATCCGATGCTGTTCCATCGCGGACGATACGGCGGTTTCGCCGAACTGATCTGAACGCGTTCGACCCTCTATGTGCGTTCGACAGGCCTATTTGCGTTCGACAGGAATGACCGCGACCGTAAAACGCGAAATGCAGACGAGTTTTCCCGCCTCGTCCTCGATCCGTATCGACCAGACATGCGACGTTCGCCCCAGCGCCTCGGGCCGTGCCGTCGCCGTCACCCACCCGTCATAGGCGGGGCGGATATGGTTGGCGTTGATTTCCATGCCCACGGCCAGCCAGCGCGACGGGTCTATGCAGCAGTTCGCGGCGATCGAGCCGATCGTTTCGGCCAGCACGACCGACGCACCGCCGTGCAGGCGCCCCTGCGGCTGCCGGGTCCGCCGGTCGACCGGCATGCGCATGGAAAACCAGTCGTCCCCTGCATCAACGAATTCGATGCCCACGAAGCCGGGCATGCTTGCCGTGCCCGATGCATTGATCGCCGCGGCCGTGGGCCGCTTGCCGCCAAACCAGATCATGCGCGGCCGATGCGGCAGGATCGCCCGCGTGGCAAGGCATATTGAATGACACGAACCCGCGCCTAGATTCAGGATCGGGAACGCTTGCTCGGAGTGTGTTTGCATGAATGGAATGAAGACAGCCATGCTGCTGGCGGCGCTGACCGCGCTGTTCATGAGTATCGGCTATCTTTTCGGCGGCAGCGGCGGCGCGCTGATCGCGCTTGTCGTCGCGGCGGGCCTCAACCTGTTCACGTACTGGAACGCCGACAAGCTGGTGCTTTCCATGCACGGCGCGCGGGAAGTCGATGCCCGGACGGACACCTTGCTCTATCCGATGGTGGCGGACCTTGCCCGGCGCGCCAACATGCCGATGCCCAAGGTCTATCTGGTCGACAGCCCCAATCCCAATGCCTTCGCCACCGGCCGCAATCCGCAGAACGCCGCGGTTGCGGCGACGACCGGACTGCTGAACATGCTCACGCGGGACGAAGTGGCCGCCGTCATGGCGCACGAACTCGGTCATGTCCGCAATCGCGACACGCTTATCATGACGATGGTCGCCACGATCGCGGGCGCGATTTCGATGATCGCCAACTTCGGGCTGTTCTTCGGCCACGGCGACAACCGCCCGCACCCGCTTGTCGCGCTGCTGGCCGTGTTCATGGCCCCTTTTGCGGCGATGATCGTGCAGATGGCGATCAGCCGCACGCGCGAATTCGGCGCGGACAGGGCGGGAGCGGAAATTTCCGGCAATCCGCTGGCGCTCGCTTCGGCGCTGCGCAAGATCGCGGCGCCCGCCAGCCAGATTCCCAGCATCGCTTCACAGCGCAATCCGGCAGCGGCGCAACTCTACATCGTACCGACCGGCGTATCGGAGCTGTTCTCCACACACCCGGCGACCGAGCGCCGCATCGCGGAACTGGAGAAACTGGCGGGCGGCATGTCCGCGATCACCGCGCCGGCCGCCGGCAAGCGGCGTTCGGCTCTTGACCCGCTAAGCGGAGGCTAGTTTTCCGCCGTCAGCGCCGCGACCAGCGCCCGGACCTTGGCCTGACGCCATTGTGGCAACGGCGCGACCAGCCAGTAACGGCGCCGTGACGGTTCCGGCGCGCTTTCCTCCATGGACACGCCGCTGTCCCGCACCGCACGGACCAGCAGCGCGGGCAGGCGCGCGCTGCCCAACCCCGCCAAAGCCGCCGCCAGAGCCTGTCCCGCATCGGCCACGCTGAGGCCAGGCACGGCTTCCTCATCCGGCGCGTCCGTCTCGGTATCGCGTCCCGCGTCGGGATCGCCCGGCCAGGCGATCCGCTCTCCCGCGCCTACGACGATGCGTTCGGCCGGGCCCAGCGGCATGCCTTCCAGATCGCCGGGGCCGTCCGTCCAGCGCAGCGCGAGATCGAGATTCGCCTGCGTGAAATCATCCGTCTCGCCATCGGCGATGACGAAGCGGGATTGCGGATTTTCTTCCCGGAACCGGGCGAGGCGCGGCGCAAGCCATACGGAAAAGATGTCGCGCGGCGCGGCGATGGTAAAGACATGGCTCGATTGCCCCGCCTGCATCGCGCGCACGGCATCCTCGAAATGCAGGAACCCGGTGCGCAGCGCGGCAAGGCCGGCATTGGCCTCTTCCGTCAGTTCCAGCCCCTTGCTGGTCCGGCGGAACAGGACCACGCCCAGCAGATCTTCCAGCGCGCGGATTTGCTGCCCCACGGCGGCGGGCGTGACGGCCAGTTCATCCGCCGCCCGCGTGAACGACAGGTGGCGGGCCGCCGCATCGAAAACGCGCAAGGCGTTGAGAGGCAGGTGCGTGCGCTTCATGGAGCAGCCGGGCGGCCCGACAGCCTTATCCCGCCGTGGCCGGGGCGGCGAGCGGGAAGAAGGGAATCGCCGCCTGAATCATCGTGCCGTCTTCACGCCGGAACATGTAATGACCCTCCATGCTGCCGGTCGGCGTGGACAAGGGGCAGCCGGAAACATAATCATGGCTTTCGCCCGGCCGGATCAACGGCTGCTCGCCCACCACGCCGTCGCCATCCACGAAATTCACGTCCCCCCGGCCATCAGTGATCCGCCAATGGCGCGTCAGCAGTTGCACGGCCCGATCGGAATCGTTTTCGATCCTGATATGATAGACCCAGAACCACTTTCCGGCTTCAATGCGCGATTGCTCAGGCAGGAAGTTGACCGCGACGCGGATCGTAATGCCATCAGTGATGGCAGCGTGCTGGAACAGTTCCTTCATGGTGGCCTCACGCTAGCGTCTAATCGGGCGGCGGACAACACCGCCGGATTTCCCGTCCCCAACCTCTCTTGCTGCCGTCAGGCCGCGGCGCCCGTGACCCGCCCCGCCGGGCAATCCAGAAACCAGGCGAAACCGGAACCCGCGAAATCCAGTTCCACCGCCGCATCGAGCTTGGAGCGCGGCACGTCGCGGATGATCCGCATCCCCAGGCCGCGCACCGCCGGTTCGGCGACCGCGGGGCCGTCCTGCTCCCGCCATGTCATGCGAAAGCGCGCGCCGTCGCCTTTTCCGGGCACGTCCCAGCGGATCGCCACAATGCCGACGGCCCCGGACAGCGCCCCATGGCTCAAGGCGTTGCTGGCCATTTCATGCACTGCCATGCCGATCGCTTCGGCCGCTCCGGGCACCAGCGCGATATCCGGGCCCTCCACCAGCACACGGCGCCGGTCCGCATCTTCCAGAAAGCGCAATTGCGCGTCGACGAGATCGCGCAAAGGGACGCTCGACCAGTAGCGATCAACCAGCAGATCCTGATTGATCGCCAGTGCCTGTATGCGCTGTTCCAGCCGGTTCACATAGTCGCCGCCCTGCGCCACGGTCCGCCGCGCGAGCGATTGCACCATGGCCAGCATGTTCTTGGAGCGATGGTTCACTTCCGCAAGCAGCAGTTCGATACGCTGTTCGGCATCGCGCATTTCCGTGATGTCCGTGTTGGTGCCGAACCAGCAGGCGATCCGCCCCGTTTCATCCTTCATCGGCATCGCGCGCGAAAGGAACCAGCGATATCCGCCATCGGCGCCCCGAAGCGGGAAGGTGTCTTCCCACTCCTCCCCGCTGGCAAGGTGGGCAAGCCAGCGTTCGGTCACTGCCTCGACGTGGTCGGGATGGTGGACCGCCTTCCAGCCCCAGCCTTCCATCTGCGCCATGGCCGCGCCGGTGTAGTCCAGCCAGCGCTTGTTATACCAGATATACGCCCCCGCCGCGTCGGCGATCCAGGCCAGTTGCACGATGTTGTCCGCCAGCAGGTGAAAGCGCGATTCGCTTTCGATCAGGCGGGTCTGAACGGCCTTCTGCTCGGTAATGTCGCGGGCGATCTTGCTGGCGGCGACGATGCGGCCCCCATCGTCCCGCACCGGGGACACCGTGACGGAAAGCTGGACTTCGCCGCCATCTTTCCGCAGCCGCACGGTTTCAAAGGCAGGCACCAGTTCGCCCCCGCTCACGCTGGCGAGGATGCGGTCCTCTTCCGCCTGCCGGTCGGCCGGGATCAGGCGCCGGATGGACTGGCCGACCATTTCCCCCGCTTCATAGCCGAAAATGCGTTCGGCGGCCGCATTCCAGCTCAGCACCGTTCCGTCCAGGGCCTTGCCGATGATGGCATCCTGCGAGGACTCCACGATCGCCGCCAGGAACGGCGCGGGATCGGTGGAGAACGCCTGCGTCAGTGCCCCGCCTTCCTCAGCGCCTGATCCAGATCGTCGATCACGTCGTCCGGGTCCTCCAGCCCGACGCTGATCCGCAGCATGCCTTCGCGCACGCCCATATCCTCGCGCACTTGCGGCGTCAGGCTCGAATGGGTGGTCGTGGATGGATGCGTCATAAGCGTCTTCGCATCACCAATATTGTTCGAGATGTCGATTAGTTCCAGCGCGTCGAGAACGGCGTGCGCCCGCGCGCGTCCGCCATCGACCTCGAACGAGAACACGGAACCCGCCGCGATCATCTGCTTCTTTACCAGATCGTGCTGGGGATGGCTCTCAAGCCCCGGATGAAGGATGCGAGGCACCCGCGTTTCCAGGAAACGCGCCACTTTCATGGCGTTTTCCGCTTGCCGGTGCGCGCGCAGGTCCAGCGTCTCCAGCCCCTTGAGCACCACCCACGCGCTGAACGGCGAAAGCGTCGGCCCGGTGTTGCGCTGGAACGGCAGCAGCACGTTGTTGATGAAATCGGCGGACCCGCAGACCGCCCCCGCCAGAACGCGGCCTTGCCCGTCCATCAGCTTGGTGGCGGCATAGGCGACCACATCCGCGCCGAACTCCATGGGCCGCTGCAACGCGCTGGTGGCGAAGGCATTGTCCACCACAGAGACGATGCCGCGCTCCTTCGCCAGAGCACAAACGCCCGCGATATCCACGATATCCATCGTCGGGTTGGCGGGCGTCTCGAAGAAAAAGACTTTGGTGTTAGGCCTGATCGCAGCTTTCCACGCATCGAGGTCGCGCCCGTCCACCGCCGTCGTTTCGATCCCGAAGCGGGGCAGCAGGTTGTCCGTCACCCAGCGCGTCGGGCCGAAGGCGGCGCGCGCGATCACCATGTGGTCGCCCGCCGAAAGCTGGCAGAGCATGGAAGCCGTCATCGCCGCCATGCCGGATGCCTGCACCCGGCATGCCTGCGCCCCTTCCATCATGGCGATGCGTTCTTCCAGCATCTGCACGGACGGGTTCTGCGTGCGGGAATAGGTCATCCCCGTCTGCTCGCCCGCGAAGCGCGCGGCAGGTGTCGCCGCGTCCTCATAGCTGTAGCCGGACGTGACGTAGATCGCCTCGCTCGTCTCGCCCTGTTCGGATCGCCATGTGCCGGCCCGCACGGCACGAGTGGCCGGGCGCCATTTTTCGGTGATGGAGCGGTTCTGTCCTGTCGCGCGTTTCATGGACCGGCGATTAGGAGCGCGAGCAAGGCAGCGCAAGCACGAGACGCGCTTTTCCGCCCCGCCGCTTTCCCGTTGCCGCCGCGCCCGCGCGCCCTTATGCGAAGCGTCGATGCGCACGACCACCTTGCAGGCGACTATCCCCCAACGCGATCCGGTCGGCTGGTGCATTGTCCTGACTCTGGGCTTTCTGGCGATGTGCTGCCAGCGCCTCTCGATTCCTTCGGAAATCTATTTCGACGAAGTGCATTACGTGAATGCCGCGCGCAGCCTGCTGGAACTGAAGCGCGCCAATCCCGAACATCCGATGCTGGGCAAGGAGATCATCGCCGCCGCGATCCGGCTGCTGGGCGACGCGCCGCTCCACTGGCGGATTCCCTCCGCGCTGTTCGGCGCGCTGGGCCTGTTCGCCTTCGGCCGCCTCATGTGGCTGGCAAGCGGCCGCCGGTTCGCCACGATCGCCGCCATGCTGCTGCTGGCGACCAACTTCATGTGGTTCATCCAAAGCCGGATCGCCATGCTGGACATGTTCATGGCGGGCTTCGCCATGGCGGCGCTCTGGCAGTTCGCGGCGGCGATTCGCGCCTCCGCTCCGGGCCGGGCGCGGCTGCACCTGGCGTTTTGCGGATTGTGCCTGGGCCTGGCGCTCGGCAGCAAGTGGAGCGTGGCACCCGCCGCGATACTGCCCGGCCTCGCTTTCCTGGTCCTGCGCCTGCGCGACCACGGACGGGCATTCGCATGGCGCTGCGGCACGCGGCCGGTGCCAGGCATTTCGCTGATCGAGGCCGCGTTCTGGCTCGGCGCGCTGCCGCTCGCCGTCTATTGGGCGACATATGCCCCCGGCTTCTTCCTGCGCGATCATCCCATTCACCCGCTCGGCTTTATCGAGCATCACCGCTATATGCTGCAATTGCAGGACAGCGTGGTGAAGCTCCATCCCTATCGCAGCGTCTGGTATCAGTGGGTCGTGGACTGGCGCGCCATCTGGTATCTCTATCAGCCGGTGGACGGGGCGCAGCGCGGCATCGTGCTGATCGGCAATCCCGTCACGATGATTCTCGGCCTCGGCGCGCTGGTCTGGTGCGGATGGGCGGCCTGGCGGCGCAAGCGCCCGGACGCGCTGGCGTTCGTTGTCCTTTATCTCGCCTGTCTCGGCCTGTGGATCGTCACATCAAAGCCGATCCAGTTCTATTACCACTACCTGCTGCCCGGCGCGTTCCTGATGGGATGCCTCGCGCTGGCGGCGGACGCGCTTTGGGAAAAGGGCGGAAAATGGCGCTGGCCGCCGGTCGCGCTGATTGTCGCAGCCTATGGTGTGTTCGTCTATTTCTACCCGATCATCTCAGCCGCGCCCCTGCACCACGGGCGCACCTCGTTTGAACAATGGATGTGGCTGCGAAGCTGGCGTTGACGCACGGGAAGCGAAAAGCGCGGTCAGGCTTTCGCCACCGGCGGATTCTCGCCCAGATCCTCGAACCATGCCTCGACCGGGCCGCTGAGCTTCAACAGCAGCGGCTGCCCCTTGCGGTCCAGCGTTTTTCCGGCCTGAACCTTCACCCAGCCTTCGGAGATGCAGTATTCCTCGATATTGGTGCGCACCGCGCCCTTGAAGCGGATGCCCACGCCGCGCCCCAGCTTTTCGCCATCGAAATGCGGGCTGCGCGGGTTGATCGCCAGCCGGTCGGGCGGAACGTCGGTTACGGGGGAAACCGGAGGGTCTGTCTGGTCTGTCATGCCTCGCGCCTTAGATCGCCGCCCGCGCTTGTCAATTCGCGGCGCGCCAATTCGCCGCTTGTCAATTCCCGTCCACCCTTCTAAGGGGCGCCTTCCCATGGGAATGGGCGCGTAGCTCAGCGGTAGAGCACACCCTTCACACGGGTGGGGTCACAGGTTCAATCCCTGTCGCGCCCACCATTCCCAGATTGATTTCATTGAATTTTATGGGCCACTTTGCAGGTTTTGCCCTTCACCCCGACGCGAGTGACCAGCAAGTGACCAGCAGAATATGCTCTGGCACGGCGTGAAACCTGGAGCCAGATGACCTCCAGCCCCTTTACCACCTTGCCCATTTTCTCGGGCCGGTATTGGGCATATTTGCGACTTGTGCGTGTTGATCCACTCTGGTCGGTGTGCCCCAGCATCTCGCTGATTTGTCGCTCTGGAACCCAGTCTATCTCGTAAAGCCAGGTCGCAATCGTGAAGCGTATCGTCTTGGCGTGAACGTCATCCGAAAAGCCGAGCGTCCGCCGCATGATCCGCCAAGCGGTCTTTCGGCTGCCAACAGGTTTTAGCCCCTCCTTCGCCCATGCCCGCAGGACGACACGGAACGGACGGATGGGGGTGTGGGCTACTTTGACGCTCTGGGCCCTTGCCCTTCCTGGGAGGTTAGCGTCACCCCCCAAGTGCTACATGTGTGCGGCATTGACCCACAGGTGTGTAAGGACGCTCGCCACGTAGCCCAGCGCAATGGCCCAGGACCATCGAAGATGGTTCATGAACGTATAGTGGTTGCGCACGATCCCCATCAGCACGATGCCGGCCGCGCTGCCGATGGAGACCAGACTGCCGCCAACGCCCGTGCTGAGCGTGACGAGCATCCACTGGCCACTCGACATGTCCGGGTTCATGGCGAGTACGGCGAACATCAGCGGGATATTGTCGAAGGCGGCACCGAGCACGCCAATCGTGATGTTGGCGGTGGTCGGTCCCAAATCGCCATAGAGATAGTTCGACGCCAACGCGAGATAGCCGGCGACTCCAAGTCCGCCGACAGCGAAGATGATGCCGAAAAAGAACAGCAGCGTATCCCACTCGACATGGCGCATGACCCGAAAGGAATCGAATGCGATCGTTTCGTCGCCTCGACGGCGACCGATCGTCTGCAGAACGTAGGCGTACATCTGCAGATATCCGAGTCCCAGCATCATCCCCATCGCCGGCGGCAGTCCGATGACGCTTTTGAAAAGAACAGCCGTTGCGATCGTTGCAAGGAACAGCAGGATCACCACGGTTCCCCCGGCCTTCAGCCGAGTGGTTTCATTCATCGGTTCCGGCGCTCCTTTCGGTACGCTGAAATGCATGAAGGCCGCTGGCACGAGGAAATTCACAAGCGACGGGAGGAAGAGGTTGAAGAATTCCAGAAACTGCAATTTGCCTTTTTGCCATACCATCAGCGAGGTGATGTCGCCGAACGGCGAGAAAACACCGCCCGCATTGGCCGCTACGACGACGATGATGCAGCCCAGTACGATGAAATGGTAGCTGCCCACCCCGACGGCGACCACCACGGCGCCGAGCACCAGCGCAGTGGTCAGATTGTCGATGATCGGACCGAAAACAAATGCAAGCCCGCCAACAAGCCAGAAAAGCTGCCGATAGGTGAGGTTCATGCTGACGAGCCTGGATCTCAGCGCGTCGAAGACACGCCGTTCCCGCATCGTGTTCACATAAGTGATCGCTACGATGAGGAACAGCATCAGTTCGCCATAGTCGAGGATCACATGCTTCGCCGCGGCTTCGAGCGCCGCACTCCGGCCCCGCACAGCGTAGACGAGGCCAAGCAGCGCCCAGATGATGCCCGCCGCCAGCATCACCGGTTTCGACTTGCGCATGTGGGTGGCCTTCTCGATGGCCACAAATCCATAGGCGATGAAAAAGATCAGCAGCGCCAGATAACCTATCGGATGACGGGTCAGGTCGATGAGAGACCCTATTTCCTGCGCATGGGCGGGGGAGGCAACGAGCAAAGGGAGCAGTACGAACGCAGCCGAGAGCCACAACCGGCTACGAACGCATTTCATCTATTCTCCCTTCAATGTGACGAATGCCCAAACCGATCATCGACTGAATCTCTGTTCGAACGCAAGCATCATCGACAGCGGCAGAGCCCGGCAGACGCCCTTGTCCATGAACCGAACCGAGTGATCGACGCGATGCACATCGGAGGGGCACGACATTGGAACGGCTGTTTTCCTGGCCTGGTGTCTTGAATCTATCCGGGCGGCGGCTTTCCGACAGTGTAAAATCTGTCTCTTGCGTCAGGCAGCCATCAGCACTTCGATTCGCTCCAAATCAGCGATCCTCCCGCTTCGAGGCGGCGCTGTTGACGTCATCATCGTGTCCGCTCTTGTCGCTGAAAAACGCCAGCGCGAACAGGCCGCACCCCAGCAGCACCGAGACGAACACGCCCAGGACCGTCGCGATGACGGCATGCGTGCTCCATGCGCCCATCAGATGCAGATAAACCAGGGCGCCCGCCACCATGAACACCCCGGCGAACGCGATCCATTTCACCATCCGCCGGAACTCGTCCGCGGCCTGCTGTTTTGATTCCTTCATAATACATGTAATTTACAGGAACGACTTGTGCGATGCAAACCTCATCGCCGCGTTTCTGATAAGGGCACGGCCAGCCCGCACGCTGCGTTCTCCACAACAGATGAGAACGGCCATCGCGGACGTTGAAAGCATGCGTGTGAGCGGGCATAGGACGCCGCCATGCACAATATCCGCCTGATCCGCGAAAATCCTGAAGCCTTCGATGCCGCGCTGGCCCGGCGGGGAGCGGCGCCTTGCGCCCACGCACTTGTGGAACTGGATGCCGAGCGCCGCGCCGTGGCGACCCGGACGCAGGAAGCACAAAACAGGCGCAACGAAGCCTCGAAATCCATCGGCAAGGCGATGGGCCAGGGCGATACCGCCACCGCCGATGCGCTCAAGGCCGAAGTTGCGGAATTGAAGGAAACGCTTGCCCATCTGGAACTGGAGGACAAGGCGCTTTCAGCGCGACTCCAGAACGCGCTGGCCGACATGCCCAACCTCCCCGCCGATGACGTGCCGGACGGCGCGGACGAAAACGGCAATGTCGAGGTTCTGCGCTGGGGCACGCCGCGCGCGTTCGATTTCACGCCGAAGGAGCACGCCGATCTCGGCCCGGCGCTGGGGCTGGATTTTGAAACCGGCGCGCTGCTTTCCGGCGCGCGCTTCACGTTCCTGCGCGGACAGATGGCGCGGCTGCAACGCGCCCTCGCCCAGTTCATGCTGGACCGGCAGACCGGCAAGAACGGCTTTACCGAGTGTGCCCCGCCGCTGCTGGTGCGTGATGAAGCCATGTTCGGCACCGGCCAGTTGCCCAAGTTCGCCGAAGACCTGTTCCGCACCACGGATGGCCGCTGGCTGATCCCCACCGCCGAGGTCAGCCTGACCAACGCCGTGCGCGAGCAAATCCTGACGGACGCGCGACTGCCTATCCGCATGACGGCGCTGACACCCTGTTTCCGGTCCGAAGCGGGCGCGGCGGGCAAGGACACGCGCGGCTATATCCGCCAGCACCAGTTCGACAAGGTGGAGCTTGTCGCGGTGTGCCGCCCCGAAGATTCGCCCGCCGAGCACGAGCGCATGACGCTGGCCGCCGAATCCATCCTCCGGGCGCTGGATCTGCCCTATCGCAAGGTTCTGCTCTGCACCGGCGACATGGGCTTTTCCGCGCGCAAGACCTATGACCTCGAAGTCTGGCTGCCGGGGCAGGACACCTATCGCGAGATATCGAGCTGTTCCGACTGCGGCGATTTCCAGGCGCGGCGGATGAACGCGCGCTATCGGCCGGAAGGGCAGAAAGGCACGCGGTTCGTCCATACCCTGAACGGATCGGGCCTTGCCGTGGGCCGCACACTGGTCGCGGTGCTGGAGAACTATCAGCGGGAAGACGGCTCGGTCGACGTCCCCGCCGCCCTCGCCCCCTACATGGGCGGACTGACCCGTCTGGAGCCTCTTGCCTGATGCGTATCCTGCTCACCAACGACGACGGCATCAACGCGCCGGGCCTCTATGTTCTGGAAAAGATCGCGGCACAACTCAGCGACGACATCTGGATCTGCGCGCCTTCCGAGGAGCAGTCGGGCGCGGGCCACTCGCTCACACTGACGCGCCCCGTGCGGCTTCGCAAACATGCCGAGCGGCGCTTTTCGGTGACGGGCACGCCCACCGATTCGGTCACCATGGCACTGCGCACGATCCTGCCGGAACCGCCGGACCTGATCCTGTCCGGCGTCAATCGCGGCGCCAATCTGGGCGACGATGTAAGCTATTCCGGCACGGTCGCCGCCGCCATCGAAGGGGCGCTGGCAGGCATCCGTTCGATCGCGCTGAGCCAGGTCTATGCCCGTGAGGACGCGGGCAGAGCCGTCTCGTTCGACGCCGCCGAACAGTGGGGCGCCCGCGTTCTGAAACCGCTGGTCGATATGCCGTTTGCCGAACGCACACTGCTCAATATAAACTTCCCGCCGCTGCCTGCGGAGAACGTGAAAGGGATCAAGGTCGTGCGCCAGGGGTTCCATGACTATGCGAGGGGTTCGGTCGTGAAAGGCACCGATCCGCGCGGCTTTTCCTATTACTGGTTCGGCCTGCACGGGATCGAGACGACGCCGACGCGCGATACCGATCTGGAAGCGATCGCCGACGGCTTCGTCTCGGTGACGCCGCTGCACCTCGATTTCACGCACGATGCCTCGCTGGCCACGCTTTCATCCCGCCTCGGTTCATGAGGCGCGCGCTCCTCCTTTCGGGGCTTGCGGCCCTCCTCGCCACGACGCCGGTTCTGGCGCAAACGCCGCCGGAAGAGGAAACCGAGCATGTGGTGAAGCCCGGCGAAACGCTGGGCGGCATCGCCAGCCGGGCCAGGGTTCCGCGCATCCTGATCGCCGAAGCGAACGGCCTCAAGCCGCCCTACACCCTCAAGGCGGGACAGACGCTGAAGATTCCGCGCACCCGGCATCACACCGTGAAGCGCGGCGAAACCGGGTTCACGATCGCCTATATCCATGCCGTGCCGTGGCGCGCCATTGCCGTCGCCAACGGGATGGAGCCTGACGCTCCGATCCAGCCGGGCCAGAAGCTGCTGATCCCCACGATCATCGACCAGCCGGACGGCGGCGCCGCCGTCGCGGCATCGGCCCCCGCCTCCACGACCAGCACCGTGGGCGAAGCACCGGCGTGGCGCTGGCCGCTGTCGGGCACGGTGCGGCGCGGCTATGCCCCCCGCACCACCACCAATTATCATGACGGCATGGACATCCGCGCCCCGGAAGGCACCGCCGTCCGGTCCACCGCCGCCGGGAAAGTGATCTTCGCCGGGCGCGAACCGGCGCAGTTCGGCAACATGGCGGTCGTCGATCACGGCAACGGCTGGCATTCCGCCTATGCGTTCCTCAGCCGCCTGACCGTGAAGCAGGGCGACGAGGTGAGCGCGGGCGAGCGCGTCGGCCTGGTCGGCAGCACCGGGCAGGCCAAGGGCAACGAACTGCATTTCGAGTTGCGGCGCAACAACCGGCCGGTCGACCCCACCGCCCACCTTCCCCCGCGCAACTGACCGGCCTTGCGCCCGAACCTGCGCCCCACCCGCCGTTTCAAGCCGCTGCGGCGGGCTGTGGACCTGCCGGTCTGGGCGGACGTGGCGCTCCGTTTCGGGGCAGCCTTCGCCCTGATCGGCATCGTCATTCTCATTCACTGGCTGGGCCGCGACGGGCTTTACGACCAGCATGACGGCACGGTCGGTCTGCTCGATATCGTCTATTTCACGATGATTTCCATCACGACGACAGGTTTTGGCGACATCACGCCCGTCAGCAACAACGCACGCCTGATCGAAGCCGTCATCGTCACGCCGATCCGGCTGGCGGTGATCTTCATCTTCATCGGCACCGCCTATAGATTCCTCATCAAGCATAGCTGGGAGACGTGGCGCATGGCGCGCATCCAGGAAAGGCTTTCCGGCCATATCGTCGTGCTGGGCTTCGGCGTCAGCGGATCGCAGGCCGTGCAGGAACTGATCGACCGGGGCACCGCGCCGCACGGCATCGTCGTGCTCGATCCCAGCCCCGGCCGGCTCGCCATCGCCGAACGCATGGGTTGCAACGTGATGGAAGGCGACGCCAGCCGCGACGATGTGCTGCTGGCCGTGCGGATCGCGGATGCGCGGGCCGTGCTAGTTTCCGCCGGGCGCGACGACACGTCGATCCTGATCGTGCTGACGGTGCGCCACCTGGCCCCCGACGTGCCGATCACGGTCGTTGTCCGGGCGCAGGACAACGAACTGCTGGCCCGGCAGGCGGGCGCCAACAACGTCATCAATCCCGTGCATTTCACCGGGCTGTTGCTGGCCGGGTCCGCGGAAGGGCAGCATATTTCCGAATATCTGGCCGATCTCGCGTCCGTTTCCGGTCGCGTCCAGCTTGTCGAAAGACCGGTAGCCCGGATGAAGTCGGCCGTTCGCTCGATCAGCTCGCCACTGGCGGGCGTGGCTTGCGCGTCTATCGCGGCGAACGGGAGATCGGCTTCTGGGAGGAAGGCGCGAAACGGCTCGAACCGGGCGATACCATCGTGGAGATCGTCGGCAGCGCCTGAACCGTTATCGCGCCAGCCAGAACACCGTGCCCATCGCCAGATAGGCGGCCAGCCACGCGCCGGCTTCGGCCAGCCGGGCGCGCCACCCCACATTCTGGCGGCCCAGCGACAGGATCAGCGCGGGCACGACGAACCACAGCGCGAAGCCGCCGGTCATCATCCAGTAGAGCCATGGCTTCCCATCCAGCGCCGTGTGCCCGACCCGCGCGAAGTTGTGTCCCAGCATGACCGCCGCGATCAGAGTGACGGCAATCGCCGGGACCACGGCTTTCCAGTTGAGATCGCGGCGCGCCGCGCCCAGCCTGCCGGTGCCCGGCATCAGCACGACAAGCACCAGCCCGCCCAGCACGCCCGCGACGAGCACCGCCATCCAGTCCACCGGTCCCACGAACACTCCTTTTATCGGTATCGGGCGCGACAGTAGCGGAACGGGGCGTTTGCGTGTAGGGGGCCACGGCCATGGCAAGCCACGCTTCACCTCATCGCATCCCCGATCAGAAGAAGATCGGCATGGTCAGCCTCGGCTGCCCCAAGGCGCTGGTCGACTCGGAACGCATCCTGACGCGGCTGCGCGCGGATGGCTATGCGATGAGCGGGGACTATGCGGGCGCGGACGTGGTGCTGGTCAATACCTGCGGCTTTCTCGATTCCGCCAAGGAAGAAAGCCTTGCCGCCATCGGCGAAGCGATCGCCGAAAACGGCCGCGTGATCGTGACCGGCTGCATGGGCAACGAAGCGGAAACGATCCGCGCGCGCTTTCCCGATGTGCTGGCCGTAACCGGCGCGCACCAGTATGAAGCCGTGGTCGAGGCCGTGCACGACGCCGCGCCGCCGGTGCAGGGGCGTTTCGTCGATCTCGTGCCGCAGGGAGATGTGAAACTCACGCCCCGGCACTACGGCTATCTCAAGATTTCGGAAGGCTGCAACCATGCGTGCAGCTTCTGCATCATCCCGCAACTGCGCGGAAAACTGGCCAGCCGCCGCGTGGACGCGGTGCTGCGCGAGGCGGAAAAGCTGGTCGCGGCGGGAACGCGTGAACTGCTGGTCATCAGCCAGGACACTTCGGCCTATGGTGTCGACATCCGGCATGAGGCACGCGCATGGCACGGCCGCGAAGTGCGCGCGCATATGACCGACCTGGCGCGCGAACTGGGCCAGTTGCGCGATGCGGCCGGGCGTGGGCCCTGGGTGCGGCTGCACTATGTCTATCCCTATCCGCACGTCGACGCCGTGATCCCGCTCATGGCCGAAGGGTTGCTGACGCCCTATCTCGACATTCCCTTCCAGCACGCCAGTCCTTCGGTCCTGAAGGCGATGAAGCGCCCCGCGAACGAGGCCAAGGTGCTCGAACGCCTGCGCGCATGGCGTGAGATCTGCCCGGATATCGCCATCCGCTCCAGCTTCGTGGTGGGCTTTCCCGGCGAGACGGAAGCCGATTTCCAGTATCTGCTGGACTGGCTGGACGAAGCGCAACTGGATCGCGTCGGCGCGTTCCGGTTCGAGCCGGTGGAAGGCGCCGCCGCCAACGCCCTGCCCGGCGCCGTGCCGGAAGAAATTAAGGAAGAGCGATTCGCCCGGATCATGGAAAAGACCGAGGCGATCAGCGCGGCAAAGCTGGCGGCCAAGGTGGGCCGCATCCTGCCCGTCATCATCGACGAAGTGGGCGAATCGGACGAGGATGGAGATATCGGCGCAACCGGGCGCAGCCAGGCCGACGCCCCGGAAATCGACGGCGCGGTGTTTCTCCGCAATGTGCCGGGGAGCCTCCAGGCGGGCGAGATCGTGGACGTTCTGGTCGAGGATTCCGACGCCCATGACCTGTTCGGTATTATTGCGGGAGCCTGAACCTTGAGTTGCAAATTATGCAACCATCAGCGCTCTTTTCGCACTTGCAGCAATGTTAGCAATCGCACAAAAAGGGCGGGCCTTTCAGGCATCCTCTCCCAAAACTTCCAGGGCCGGTCTTCGGATCGGCCCTTTTTTCTTGCCTGCCTTTCAAAGCCAGCCGATCCGCCGGAAGCGTAGCCACAGGCCGCCGCAGATCGCGGCGATGGTGCCCAGCACAAGGAAATAGCCGTATCGCCATTCCAGTTCAGGCATGAAATCGAAGTTCATCCCATAGATGCCCGCGATGGCCGTCGGCACGGCGAGAATCGCGGCCCAGGCGGCCAGCTTGCGCGTCATCTCGCCCTGCCGGTGCTGTTCGAGCAGGCTTGCCGTCTCGACGATGTTCGCCAGCGTATCCTGCAATCCGCGCAAGCGGCTCAGCGTCCGGCGGACATGATCGGCCACGTCGCGGAACCATACGCGCGTCGCGGGATCTATCGGCGGCAGTTCCTCCTCCACCAGTTTGTCACACACGCCCAGCATCGGCGCGACGATCGCGTCGAACCGCCGCAACTGGCGGCGCAGCCGGAAAATGCGCCGGATGGTCGACTGATCGGGGAACGCGGCGATTGTCCGCTCTTCCATGTCCTGCACGGCCTCCTCGATACGGTCCATGATCGGGCCATAGCCGTCGACGATGAAATCCAGGACGGCATGCGCGACATAATCGGGGCCCTGCGCCAGATGTTCGTCGTTCGCCTCCAGCCGGGCACGCAACGCGGTATGCGCCCGCGCCGACCCCAGCCGCACGCTGACCACGAAATCGCGGCCGATGAAGATCGCGGTCTGGCCGTAGTCCAGCCGCTCACCTTCCACGAAGGCCGCCGTGCGCGCGACGATGAAAATCTGCTGGCCGTAGATATCGAGCTTCGCCACCTGCCCCGGCGTCATCGCGTCCTCGACCGCCAGCGGATGCAGCTCGAACTGGCGCTTCACCAGGTCAAGCTCCTGCCGGTCCGGTTCGGCAAGGCCCACCCAGTCGAACACCCCTTCGGCAAGCGGCCCGCGCGGCGCGCCGTCGATGGCAAGCTCCCGGTCGGGTTTGCCGGACACATAGCGGCGGGCAGCGATGATCGTCATGGACCGCGTTCTGGCAAAACCGCCCGGTGCTGACAATGCGGAGCGAACCCGCTAGGCGGGACAGGATGGCTTCCGATTCCCGCATATTCACGGCCGCGCTCGTCGTCATCGGCGACGAGATCCTCTCCGGGCGGACGCATGACCGCAATATCGCCCAGGTGGCGGCATGGCTGGGCATTCAGGGTATCCGCCTGCGCGAAGTGCGCGTCGTCGCGGACGATACCGCCGCCATCGTCGAAGCGGTCAACGCCTTGCGCGCCCGCAACGATTACCTGTTCACCACCGGCGGCATCGGCCCGACGCATGACGACATAACCGTCGACGCCATTGCCGAGGCGCTGGACGTCGATGTGATCGTCCACCCCGAAGCGCGCGCGGTTCTGGAAGAGCACTACGCCAATCGCGGCGGACTGACCGAGGCGCGCCTGCGCATGGCCCGCGTGCCCGCCGGGGCGGAACTGATCCCCAACCGCTATTCCGGCGCGCCCGGCATCCGCGCGGGCAATGTGTTCATCATGGCGGGCGTGCCGGAAATCACCGCCGGGATGCTCGACGCACTGACCGGAAAACTCGAAGGCGGCGCCGTCATGCTCAGCGAGACCGTGGGCTGCTGGGTGCAGGAAAGCGCGGTGGCGGACCTGCTGCGCGAAACGGAAAAGGCCCACGCGGGCTGCCAGATCGGCAGCTATCCCTTCTGGCGCGAGGGGCGCGGCGGCGCCAATTTCGTGATCCGTTCGACGGATGCGGACGCACTGGCCGCCTGCGTGCGCGACCTGATCCAGTCGCTCGACGCCATGGGCAAGCCCGGTGTTGCCGGTGGGATCTAGGCCGCTTGTTCCCGTTGCCGCTTCCCTCATCGCCGTGGGCGCCTGCGTGATGCCTCACCCCGATACGCTCGACCGATTCGAGACTCTGCTCGCCGCGCATGACAGCGCGACGGAGGCGCTCGTGGCATGGTGCCGCGCCGAAGGCATCGCGGCCGACCCGCAAATCCGCGCCGTGCTCGTCCGGGGCGAGGAACGGCCTGCCTCCGCCGAAACATGGGCAAGATTGGGCGTGCCTCCCTCTACTCCGCTCGCCTATCGCCATGTCCGCCTGCTCTGCGGCGACAAGGTGCTGTCCGATGCGCACAACTGGTATCTGCCCGATGCCCTGACGCCGGGCATGCGGCACGCGCTGGAAACGACCGACACGCCTTTCGGCAAGGCCGTCGCCGCGCTGAACTTCAAACGCACCCGGCTGGCCAGCGAACGCGGGCAAGGCGCGGACTGCCCGGACGGAACCGTGCTCGCCCAGCATGCTCGGCTGAACCTGCCGGATGGAAGGCCGCTGGCGCTGCTGACGGAATGCTACACGGGCGAGATTCTGCCGGTGGAGTGACAGCTTTCCGGGAGCTTGACCGGGCGGCTTGCGGCTACCCGTTCGCCATGGATTGCTTCTGCCTGCGGCATCGCAATGACGAAGCATGGCGACATACCTCCCTCGTCATTGCGAGCGGCGAAGCCGTGCGGCAACTGGAAGTTAGCAAAGGCGACAGGGTGTAAACTTTGCAAAAACGCTGCGGATCGCTTCCCCTCCCCCCGCAACGAAAAAGGCCGGGAAGGTTTCCCTTCCCGGCCTTTCTATTTCGCGATGATCGCGCCAGCGATCAGGCGCCGTGGACTTCGGCCACGTCGATCTTGAGGCCCGGCCCCATGGAGGAGGACAGCGCGACTTTCTTCACATACTTGCCCTTGGCGCCCGAGGGCTTGGCCTTGACGATGGCGTCCACGAAAGCGGCGAAGTTCGCCTTCAGCGCGTCGTCGGAGAACGACATCTTGCCGATACCGGCGTGGATGATGCCCGCCTTCTCGACGCGGAATTCGATCTGGCCGCCCTTGGCCGCCTTCACGGCTTCGGCCACGTTCGGCGTCACGGTGCCCAGCTTGGGGTTCGGCATCAGGCCCTTGGGGCCGAGCACCTTGCCCAGACGGCCGACGATGCCCATCATGTCCGGCGTGGCGATCACGCGGCCATAATCGAGGTTGCCCGCCTGCATGTCTTCCAGCAGGTCTTCCGCGCCGACCTTGTCGGCACCGGCGGCCAGCGCCGCTTCCGCCTTGTCGCCGCGCGCAAAGACCGCGACCTTGACGTCCTTGCCCGTGCCCGAAGGCAGAGTGACCATGCCGCGCACCATCTGGTCGGCATGGCGCGGATCGACGCCCAGGTTCAGCGCGACTTCGATCGTCTCGTCGAACTTGGTGGTCTTGAGGTCGCGCAGTGCCTGGAGCGCTTCGGCGACGCCGTAGAGCTTCTGGTTGTCGCCCAGCTTTTCGGCCAGATTCTTCTGCTTTTTCGTCAGCTTCGCCATCGGATCAGCCCTCCACAACCTGAAGGCCCATCGAACGGGCGGAACCTTCGATGATCTTCGTCGCCTGTTCGATATCGTTGGCGTTGAGATCCTTCATCTTGGCCTCAGCGATCTCGGCAAGCTGCGAACGCTTGATCGTTCCGGCCGAAACCTTGCCCGGTTCCTTGGAGCCGGACTTGAGGTTGGCGGCCTTCTTGATGAGGAACGTCGCCGGGGGCGACTTGGTCACGAAAGTGAAGCTGCGATCCGCGTAGACCGTGATGATCGTCGGGATCGGCATCGCCTTTTCAAGTTCCTGCGTGGCGGCGTTGAACGCCTTGCAGAACTCCATGATGTTCACGCCGCGCTGACCGAGCGCGGGGCCGATCGGCGGAGACGGCGTCGCGGAGCCGGCAGGCACCTGCAACTTGATATAGCCTTCAATCTTCTTGGCCACGAAGGGCCTCCTTTCTTCCTGTCGGGCCGGAACCGGCCCTCAGAGTGAGCGGTCAGACAGAGGCGAAGCCTCCTCCCGCACGGAATCACCCTTGCTCCATGGAGCGCAAGCGAAGGCGCGCGCGTAGTCGAACCCGCGCGCGAAAGCAAGGACGTCCTCGTTACTTGACGAGTTCGACCTGCTCGAAATCCAGTTCGACCGGCGTGGCGCGTCCGAAGATCGAGACCGAAACCTTGACGCGGTTCTTGTCGAAATCCAGCTCCTCGACCACGCCGTTGAAGCTGGCGAAGGGGCCATCGAGCACCTTGACCGAATCGCCGATCTCGTAATCGACCGAAACGTGCTGGCGCGGCTGCGAGGCCGCCTGCTCGCGCGCGCCGAAATAGCGCGCGGCCTCGCGCTCCGAAATCGGCTGCGGCTTGCCGCTCGCGCCCAGGAAACCCGTGACCTTGGGCGTGTTCTTGACGAGGTGGTAGACATCGTCGTTCATGGTCAGTTTGGCGAGGACGTAGCCGGGCATGAACTTGCGCTCGACCTGGACTTTCTTGCCGCGCTTCACTTCCGTCACGGATTCGGTCGGCACTTCCACCGCCTCGACCAGTTGCGACAGGCCCATGCGCTCTGCCTCGGAGATGATCGAATCGCGCACCTTGTTCTCGAAACCGGAATAGGCGTGGATGATATACCAGCGGGACATGTCTGCTCTCTATGGATGGAGGGACGCGGCGGTCAGGCGAGCGACAGAAGCCAGCTGACCACGGTTCCGAAAAGGGAATCGATACCCAGGAAGAACAAGGCGAGAAGCAGCATCATGATCGCCACGAAGATCGCCGTCGTCACGGTTTCCTGACGCGTCGGCCAGACGACCTTGCGCGCCTCGGCGCGAACCTGATTGACGAATTCGCCGGGACTGATCTTGGCCATGACGTTCCTGATCCTGCCTGCTTCGTATGTTGCCTGCCATGCCTTCCGCCATGGGCCTATCGCCGCCCCGGCTTGTGCCGGGAGGGGCGGGATGGTCCGTCTTGTCGGAAGTGGATCGCGATCTAGCGGGGCGCGGGGCGATTTGCAAGCCGCAGCAGCAGGGAGCCGGGAACCCTTGCCACGATCCTGGCCCCGGCGGGCACCGCGTCCGGCCGCGGGCGGCCCACATACCACAGGTAATCCGCCTGCCGCGCGGGCGCGAACCGGCTGAGGTCGATGCGTTCGCCGCGCCGGTGGAACACGCGATGCGACGGATCGGCAAATTCCGGCCCGCCCTGTTTCAGCCGCAGCATGTGCACGCCGGGAATCGCGAAATGCGTGTTGACCAGCGCGTCCTTGCGCACGGTCGCATAGCTGGGCAGATGCTCGAAAGGATTGAGCGCCCAGCCTTTGCGCGGCAACAGCACCGCGCCCGCCACGCGCGCGCCTTCGGGGAGGCGGTCCAGCACCGTGAGCATGGCGCCCGCCTGCCGGTCGCTGGCGTGCCAGGCCCCCGCCGTAACCGCAAGGCGCGTGAGGAACAGCCCGGCCGCCAGCGCCAGCAGCACGCCACGCCCACGGCCAGCGGCGCGGTATTGGACGGCCATGCAGCCGATCATCAACGCGATCGCGATCAGCCGGTAATCGGCATAGTCGCCGCCCCCGAAATGGCGCGGCATGACGATCGAAAGCGCCGCGAAGATCAGCGCCGCCCAGCCCAGCCTCCCGTCGATCCTGCGCCATGCCAACGCCAGCAGAATGACGCCGCACAGGATGGCAAGCGTCGCGACGTCAAAGAGCATCGACTGGTCCCGCATGGCCTGCAACCAGATACGGAACTTGTAGCTGGCTACGTTCGGCCCGAACGAAAGGCCGCCTTTCGTCCCTTCGGCCAGAAGCTGCGGGATAACGGCAAAGAACAGCGGCCACGGCGCGGCGAAAGCGCGCCAGTCCTTGCGCCGATGCCATTCATAGCCGAACACGAGAATACCGAGCGCGCCCCAGCCGGAAATATGGCACAGCCAGATACCAAGCCCCACCGGCACGAACAGCGCCCAGCGCCAGCGCTTCCCCTCAAGCCTGATCCACAACGCGAAAGCCAGCAGCGCCAGGGCCAGCGACAGTGTGAAATTGTAGAATCCCATCCCCATGGCGGGCGACCAGATCGTCGCGAAGGCCAGAAGCGGTCCGAACCCGATGGGACGGCCCAGCGCCCGCATCACGGCGACAATACCCAGACCGGTCAGCACCGGGATCATCAGGCCGACCAGCCAGCCCGCCGTTTCCAGCGGCAGGATCCGGCCCAGCCCGCTCATCAGCAGGTCCGCGCCCAGATTGCCGGTGAACATCCAGTCGAATTCGTAGTAGCGCGCCAGCCAGGGACTGCGGCCGCCATCCAGCATGATGTGGTAGCGCGCAAGGTGCGAGGGATAATCGGTAAGTTGCGGCCGTCCCGCCACCAGAAAAGGCAATGCCGCCAGCAGCGACAGCAGGACGCCGACGATCAGGCTCCCTCGAGCATCCTGCCGCGCATCCGTCTGGTTCATGTCCCGTGGCATGTGCATGGGCGCGGCTGATAATGCGGGATCGGACATTCGCCAACGGGCCGTTGCGCCGATTGACACCGATGTTGAGGAAAACGCTGGCAGGAGTGGCAGGATTCGAACCCGCGGCCCTCGGTTTTGGAGACCGATGCTCTACCAACTGAGCTACACTCCTGCGGGCGTTCGTGCCTCTAGTGGCTGACGAAGCGCATGGCAAGCGCCGATGAAACCATCCACGAAGGGCGCCGACCGATGGCGCCTTCCGGCTCCCCTTCGACGCGGCGCGGTGCTATGCACGCTGGCGTGCACGCCCGAAAGCAACCGGAAATCATCGCGCCAGAGCTGCTGATGCTGGCCTATCGCGGCGGCATCTTTCCGATGGCGGACCACCGCGACGATCCCGACATCTTCTGGGTCGAACCCCGCAAGCGCGCGATTCTGCCGCTCGACGGGCTGAAAGTGTCCCGTTCCCTGGCCCGCGCGCTGCGGCGCGAGCGTTTCCGCGTGACCTGCAACGCGGCCTTCGGTCAGGTGCTTGGGGAATGTGCGGCCCCGCGCCCAGGCGAGGACAAGGGCGAGGACGAGGGCGGCGAAAGCTGGATCAGCCGCCGGATCGCGGCCAGCTATATGCGGCTGCACGAACTGGGCCACGCCCATTCGATCGAATGCTGGCGCGACGACCGGCTGGTCGGCGGGCTCTACGGCGTGGGGTTCGACCGGGTGTTCTGCGGAGAGAGCATGTTCTCCCGCATGCCGGACGCCTCGAAAGTGGCGCTGTGCTGGCTGGTGGCCGCGATGCGCGCGGGCGGCTTCGCGCTGCTGGACTGCCAGTTCATGACGCCGCACCTCGAATCGCTGGGTGCGATAGAGATCACGCAAGCGCACTATGTGCGGTTGCTCAAGGCCGCTCAGCGTTCCGCGCCGTCCCCGGAAGCGGGCGAAGATGCGGGCGACGGGGATGGGGACGGAGATGGCGAAGCCGTTGCCCTGCCCGCCGCCTTCGCCGCGCTGCCCGGCGAAGCGGAAGGCGTCTCTTCCTCGCCGGGAAACTTCATCGCGCAATCCTTGACCCAGACATCATAGACCGGGTGTTCGACCACGTTCAAGGAAGGCGAATCCTTGAACAGCCAGCCGGAAAAGACGCTGCGCCACCTCAGCGGTTCGTTCGCGCGCGCGCGCTCCTGCACATAGACTTGCGCGAACGCGCCGGTTTCCTGCGGTTTTTCCCACGGCAGCGTGCGCTCGCACGTCTCCAGCCGGATGATGACATTGCCGAAACGCTTCGTTTCGCCGGACTTCATCACGATGTCCTGCGTCAGATTGTTGCGTTTGTTGAGCAGGCCCAGCGTGGCGACCCTGTCCTTGACCGGAGTGCCGTAATCGCTTTCCACCGCGGGCGCGCCGGCCGGGGCGGAGGCGACAGCCCTGGGCACGGCAGTCGCCGAATCCTTCGGCGTATCGCCGCCGCCCGCGCCGCACGCCGCAATCGCGCCTGTCAGCGCCAGCAGGCCCGCCACACCGGACCAGCGTCTGAAACCGCGAAGGATGCGATCTGCCTGCCACATGGGGGCCGCGTCAGGAATCCGGCGTCCAGGCCTCATAATCGCCTGTCGCCTTCGCGCGATGCCCGCCGCGTTCCAGCGCGCCTTGCGGACGATAGGCGCCCGAGGTTCCGGTGGCGTTGGGCGTATAATCGGCTTCCCAGATGCGCGGCGGCGGCAGGTTGCTTTCCGGCACGCCGCCATCGCCGAAGCTGCCGTGCAGCCAGCCATGCCATTCCGCCGGAACGCGGCTGGCGTCGTTGGCGCCGGAATAGATCACCCACCGCCGTTCCCGGCCGAAAGCATCGTTGTCCGCGCGCTTGCGTTCCCGGTAATAGCGGTTGCCCTGCGCATCGGTGCCCACCAGTTCGCCCTTGCGCGAACTGTAGAGCAGCGTTCCGATGGTGGCGCCGTCCCACCAGGTGAAGATCTTGCCGAAGATTCCCATGGCCTGCGCGTTAGCGCCTCTGGCCCCGCCTGCGCAAGCGCTACCAGCGCACCACATCGCCTTCGCCGATGCCCAGTTGCGCCGCCCGCCCGCCGTTCAGTTCCAGAACCGCCGAAACGGCCCCGCGCGAAACCAGCGGCGTTTCGTCATATGGCACGGCATTCGCCGCGATATTCCGCACGCGCCCGTCCGGCCCGATGAAAATGAGGTCCAGCGAAATCACGGTGTTGTGCATCCAGAACGAAGCGGATCGCGGCGGCTTCATCGGGAAGATCATGCCCTCGTCCACGCCCATCGCTTCCCGGAACATCAGCCCGCGCGCCTGCTCCGCCGATGTGCGCGCCACTTCCACCATGAACCTGTGCGAGCGGCCCTCGCTTTCGACAGTCAGCGGCACCACCGGCAGGCCGGACACCGGATGAACCGCTTTCGCGGCAGTGGAAGATGTGGCCGCGACATCGGCGGGCGCGGGAGAACACGCCGCGACGGCAAGGGCCGCGAACGCGGCGAGACATTTTCTCATTCGTTCTCCGTTTCCGCCCATCGTTCGGCATCCTCCACACTCGCCGCGCCCAATACCGCACGCGCCAGGGCGAGGCGATGGCCCGCGCGCAGCATCGCGGCAAGCTGCTTTTCCCGCACGGCACGGTCGGGCGGGCCGGCGCCGAACGGACCGAACCGCCGCTTGCGCGCCATGGTCAGCGCCGCGCGGCGCAGTTCAACCGGGGCAATCTCCAGTCCATCGCGCACGTCCCCGGCGATCCCCGCCGCGACAAGCGCCTGCGCCACCCGCCTGTCGCCATAGCCGCGCCGCAGCAAGCTCCCGCTCCGCGCCCGTGAATAGGCGGCATCGTCGATATAGCCCGCCGCCTCGAAACGATCCGCGATCGCGCCAACGGGCGGTTCGTCCACTCCGTCCCAGCCATGCTCGCGCAGCTTGCGCCGCAGATAGGATTCCAGCTTTGCCCGGCTCGTCGCGAACCGCGCGACATAGGCCAGGGCCAGTTCCTCCAGCCGCGGCGAATCGATGGGACGAGGCGTTTTCCTGCGGGGATTTGCGGATGGTCCGGTAACCATTTGCCCTAATCGTGCCACAGTCACCACGGAAGGGAAATGCGTCAAGGTGAAGGGATTTTCCATGCGCGGCTGGAAAAAATCGGCTAAGGCCCCTCATCCTTTCGCACAAACGGTTTAACAACAGCGGGTTAACACACATGGCCGACACCGCAACGCTGGTGACGAAGGCAAATCCGGGCATGGTTCCGACCCCGAACGAAGATGCGCTGCCCCGGCGAAACGCCGATTTCGCAACGTTCGCGGAAGCGCTCGACTATGCCGCGCAAGGCAGGCGCGGGCTTAACTTTCACGATCCGCGCGGCGCGCTGGCGCACGTCTATCCCTTTGCCGAGCTGCGCGAGGACGCGCTGGCGACGGCCCGTCGCCTGATCGCGCGCGGCGTGAAGCCGGGAGACCGCATCGCCCTCATCGCGGAAACGGGGCCGGATTTCGCCGCATTGTTCTGCGGCGCGATCTATGCGGGCGCGTGGCCGGTGCCCCTGCCCTTGCCCACCAGCTTCGGCGGCAAGGAAAACTATATCGACCAGATCTGCGTCCAGATGCAGAGCGCGGAACCGAGCATCCTGTTCTATCCGGCGGAACTGGCGGCCATCGCGGGCGCGGCGGCGCGGCGACAGGGCTGCGAGGACATGGCGTGGGACGATTTCGCGGCTGAGGATGCACCGCGGGTCGATCTGCCCGCGCTTGCGCCGGACGATATCTGCTTCCTGCAATATTCCAGCGGATCGACCCGCTTTCCGCACGGCGTCGCCGTCACGCACCGCGCACTCCTGCACAATCTGGCGGGGCACGGCATCGGCATGAAGCTGGAGCCGGCGGACCGCTGCATAAGCTGGCTGCCGTGGTATCACGACATGGGGCTGGTCGGCTGCTTCCTGTCGGTCATCGCCAACCAGGTGAGCTGCGATTACCTCAAGACCGAGGATTTCGCCCGCCGCCCGCTGGCGTGGCTGGACCTCATCAGCCGCAACCCCGGCAGTTCCATCTCGTATTCCCCCACTTTCGGCTACGACATCTGTGCCCGCCGCATTTCGAGCCAGAGCAGCGTCGCCGAACGCTTCGACCTTTCCCGCTGGCGCATCGCGGGCAACGGCGCCGACATGATCCGGCCCGATGTGATGCAGGGCTTCGTCAACGCCTTTGCCGACGCGGGTTTCCGGGCCGGTGCCTTCCTGCCCAGCTACGGCCTTGCCGAATCCACCCTGGCGGTCACGCTCATGCCTCCGGGCGAAGGCATCCGGGTGGAGCTTGTCGAGGAAGAGCGCCTTTCGGGCACGCCGCGCGATCTTTCGCGTCCCGCGCGCTATCGCGCCATCGTCAACTGCGGCAAGCCGGTGCGCGGCATGAAAGTGGAAGTACGCGGCGAAGCAGGCCACGCCCTGCCCGATCGCCACATCGGCAAGGTGTGGTGCAGCGGCGACAGCGTGATGCATTCCTATTACCGCGATCCCGAAGCGACGGCGGCTTGCATGGTCGACGGCTGGCTCGACACCGGCGACATGGGATACACGGCGGGCGGCTATCTGTTCATTGTCGGCCGGGCGAAGGACATGATTATCATCAACGGCAAGAACCACTGGCCGCAGGATATCGAATGGGCCGTGGAACAACTTCCCGGCTTCCATCAGGGCGATATCGCGGCCTTCGCCGTGGAAACCGAAAACGGCGAGGAAGTGCCCGCCGTCCTCGTCCATTGCCGCGTGTCCGACCCGGTCGAGCGCCTCAAGCTGCACGACGAGATCCGCGACAAGGTGCGCTCCATCACCGGCATGAACTGCGTCGTCGAGTTGGTGCCGCCGCGCACGCTGCCGCGCACCAGTTCCGGCAAGCTCAGCCGCGCCAAGGCCAAGAAGCTCTACCTCGAAGGGCAGATAGAGCCTTACAAGCTGGCCGCCTGAACGCGGCCGGTGCTCAAATAGCGCAGGGCTGCGCGATCAGCGCCACGCCGTAACGCGGAAAATCCACTCCCGGCAGATCGTCCGCCACGGCGCATTGCCCGGCGCGAACCGGCGCGCCGTTCACATGAAACACGCCTTCGCGCGGGATGACCAGCAACGGCGCATCGCCATAGCGCGCCGCCACCGTTTCGGGCGGCGGCCCCGCCACCTGATCGAGCCGGAACCACGGCCCGTCGCAAAGCGTGACCGTGCCTTCACGCGGCACCGCGGCATGCCAGCGCGCCCGGTCGTAAGGCTCGCCCCTGGCCACGGCCATGCCTTCGGCGAGGTGCAGTTCGCGAGGGCGCCCATAGTCATAGAGGCGATAGGTGACGTCGCTGTTCTGCTGCACTTCGATCAGGCTCACGCCCGCGCCGATGGCATGGACGGTGTTTGCCGGAACATAGAAGAAATCGCCCGGCGCCACGCTGTGCCATGTCAGCAAATGCTCGATGCTGCCGTCGATGGCGGCCTTGCGCATCGCATCCGCATCCAGCGGCGCGCCGAAGCCGATGCCCAGCTTCGCGCCAGGTTCGGCATCCACGATCAGCCAGCACTCCTCCTTGCCGTGGCCGGGCCGCTGCGCTTCGGACGGGTGGACCTGCACCGACAGTGCCTCGCTGGTGAAAATGTATTTCACCAGAAGTTGCGGCAGTTCGGGCGGCGGCTCGAACCAGATTTCGCCGATGCGCCTGCCGGGAACGGTCGTGAACGGCGCGGGAAGATCGTCCTTGCCCCACGGCTTCTCCATCTGCCGGACCGGCAGAATCCCGCTCATTGATTGACGGCCCCGCGCAGCTTGCCGACGGCCTGAACGCCGTCCGCCGACGTGACGAGCACATCGCCGCCGTCGACAACGACGATCACGTTTTCCAGCCCGATCACGGAAACGCGCGGTCCGTCGCTGTCGACAAGGACGTTACGGCAATCGACCAGTTCGACATCGCCTTTGGCGGCATTGCCCCATTCATCGCGCGCACGCGCGGCATGGAGCGCCTGCCAGTTGCCGATGTCGGACCAGCCCATGTCGGCGGGCACCATGGCGGCGCGCGCCGTCTTTTCCATGACGGCATAGTCCACCGATTCGCCTTTTATGGCGCTGAACGCGGCGGCATCAGGATGGAAACGCCTGCCCTCCTCGCGGCCCGCCGCGACCGATGCACGCACGGCATCGGCAATGTCCGGGCGATGCGCTTGCAGTTCGGCCAGGAAGTCCTTCACCCGGAAAGCGAAGATACCCCCGTTCCAGGCATAGGCGCCTGCCGCAAGGAATTGCCGCGCTCGTTCCAGATCGGGTTTTTCCACGAATTCCGCGACTCGGAAGCCCCGATTCGCAATCGCCTCGCCGCGCCGCAAATAGCCGAAACCCGTTTCCGGCGCCTTCGCCTCGATCCCGAACGAGACGAGCCAGCCCTCTTCCGCCAGAGCGGCGGCGGCACGGGCGGCGCGCTGGAACGCGCCGCAATCCGCGATATGGTGGTCGCTGGGGCAAACCAGCATCACGGCGTCCTCGGGCAAACGGCGAGCGGCGAGCGCGATGGCGGCGGCCGTGTTCTTCGCCGCCGGTTCCACGATGATCGCGGCATCGCCCGCGCCGCCGGTCTGCGCGTCCACATGATCGAGATGCGCCTGCCCCGTGACGACCACAGGCGCGGCGAAGCCCGCTTCGCGCCCGCAGCGCGCGATCGTCGCCTCGAAGAGTGTGCTGTCACCGACCAGCGGCAGGAACGGCTTGGGTTTCGATGCGCGGCTGCGCGGCCACAGGCGTGTGCCGCTGCCGCCGCAGAGAATGACTGGGACGATGGTGCTCATGGTGTTCCAGTGTAACGGCTGGGGTCTTAACAGGCTCCCACAACTTCACGATTTTTTGCCGGGATAGAACCAGCGCTGCCGCCAGCCGTAGACCGAAGCGACGGCGCGGCCTTGCGCATCCGTGGCCGGGCGGAACCGGAACCGTTCGGTCGCAAGGCGGCAGGTAATCGCATCGGCCTGGGCATCGCGGCTGGCGCGCGTGACGCGGCATCCCGTGACGCGCCCGTCCGCGCCGACGTTCAGCGCCACGATAACGTAGTCATCAATCCGCAAGTCCCGTGTTTCGCGCGGATAATCGCGCGCCGAATTGATATCGCCCGCGATCTTGACCGCCTTGGCCGCCGCACCGCCGCCGCCCGCGCCCGTTCCCGCGTTGCCCGAGCCCGTCCCGTCGCCCGTGCCGCCCGCGCCGGTCCCTTCGCCCGCCGAAGCCGCGCCCGCGCTCACCGCGCTTCCCGTGCCCGCCACTTTCGGCGCGGGACTGGGCGCCAGCGGGATCTTCGGTTTGGGCGCGGCCACTTCCCTGGGCGTCGCCTTCTTGCCAGCCGGTGCCGCGGCGCCTTCCGGCTCGGCAGGTTTGGGGACGGGCTTCGGCTCTGGTGTCGGCGAAGGCGGGGACGGGGGCGGGGGCGGGGGCGTCGCCACGGTGATGGAGAAAGCCGCGACGACTTCCTGCGCGATGCGGTCCGGCAGATCGGGGGCGAAGGCCCTCACTAGCGCCGCGACGGCCGCGACGTGCAGCATGACCACCAGCAAGGCCACCCCGAAGCGGGCCGGGCGCGGCGTCGATAGGTCTGCCTGCGTCATGGGATGCGAATATGCCATGTGGCCGCGCCACGGGCAATCACGCGCAAGGAAAGCGGATCAGCTTTCCGCGAAGGCGAAGGGCTGAGTCGTGCGGCGATAGTCGTCCGGCAGGATCTCGCGCCCGATCGGCGGCGCGGAGCGGGCGGGACAGGCCTCGCGGTGGCACAACCGGCACGACACACCGATGGGCGTCGCCGGAACCGCACGCGGATCGCTGCCCCGCGCATAGATCAAGCGCGGCGCATGTTCCGCCGCGCAGGCCAGCGCAACGGCCCGCCGCACACGCGGCATGCCGTGCGCGCCCCCGCCCTGAGTCACGGTGCGCGCAATGGAAAAGAACCGCTGGCCTTCGGGCAGTTCCAGCCACTGCGTCACGATCTGCCCCGGCGTGGAGAACACCGAATGGACGCTCCACAACGGACAGCCGCCGCCATGCGCGGCAAAAGGAAAACCAGCGCCGTCCAGCCGCTTGGACACGTTGCCCGCCTGATCGACGCGGATGAAGAAGAACGGCACGCGCTCCTGCCCCGGCCGGTTCAGAGTGGTCAGCCGGTGCGCCACTTGCTCGAAGCTCATGCCGAACTGGCGGGACAGCGCCTCCACGTCGTAATGCCGCGCCTCCACCGCGCGCGCAAAGCGATCGTATGGCATGAGCAGCGCGGCGGCGGCATAGGCGGCCAGCGACCGGCGCACGAGATTGGCGCTCGTTTCAGACGCAAAAGCCGTGTCGTGCAGGATGCGGGCCAGATCCTGCCGCATCGCGGTATAGGCGATGTGCGTGGCAAGCTGCCAGGCGCGGCCCGGCGCATCGAGCGTATCGACTAGTAGCAATTCGTCGTTGTGCCGGTCATAGCGGCGCAGGGTATCCATCAGCACGTCCGGCGGCAGGAAGCGCGGGCGCGTGCCCCTGGCGCGCAGCCAGGCTTCGCTTCCTCCCGCCGTCGCGATTTCCCCAGCCAGTTCCTCGGCGCGCGTTTCCAGCGACGGGAAGTGGTTGCGCTGCGCCGTGAAATAGCGGCGAACCTCGGTAAAGGGATCGGGCTGTTCCACGCTGCCGCCCGAAACGCGCTGATCGGCCAGCGCCTCCTGCTCCCGGCGCCAGGCCCCGTAAAGACGCAGCAGCGCCTCGCTGATGCCGGGAAAGCTGGTGGCAAGGTCCGCCACTTCGAGCGCGGGCAAGTCTATGTCGGAGAAGATCGGATCGCGCAGCACATCGCCGATACGGCGGGCATAGCCTTCGGCGTCCTCAGCGGCGATGTCGCCGATGTCGAGGCGATAAGTCCGCGCCAGCCGCAGCAGCAGGTCCGCCGTCACCGGGCGCTGGTTGCGTTCCAGCAAGGCGACATAGCTGGGCGAGATACCCAGATCGTCGGCCATGACCTGCTGGGTCAGGCCCAGTTCACGCCGCAACCGCTTGATGCGCGGGCCGATATAGAGAGGCTTCGCTTCCGCCACGGCCCCTTATTGTCTAATTCTTACATCTTTACAACAGATGATTGTAAAGATTGACAGCGCGACTCCGCGACGCATTCCCATGTTGCACTGCACACATTATCCGCAGCGCCAGTTATCAACGCCTCCGGCAAGGAACCAGCATCGTGACCTATCAGCAGAACATCGTCGAAGCCGACCAGGCCATCGGCCGTTTCCAGCAGACCTGGAGCGGCATCGAAGCGGAAAACGTCGCGCGTATGCGCCTCCAGAACCGCTTCCGCACGGGCCTCGACATCGCGAAATACACCGCGAAGATCATGCGCGAGGACATGGCCGCCTATGACGCCGATCCGGCGAACTACACGCAGTCGCTGGGTTGCTGGCACGGCTTCATCGGCCAGCAGAAGCTGATCTCGATCAAGAAGCATTTCGGCACCACCAAGCGCCGTTACCTCTATCTCTCCGGCTGGATGGTCGCCGCGCTGCGCAGCGAGTTCGGCCCGCTGCCCGACCAGTCGATGCACGAAAAGACGAGCGTGCCCGCACTGATCGAGGAACTCTATACGTTCCTCAAGCAGGCGGACGCGCGCGAACTGGGCGGCATGTTCCGCGATCTCGACGCCGCGCGCGAAGCGGGCGACGAAGTGAAGGCAAAGCAGATCCAGGCCGCCATCGACAACTACGAAACGCATGTCGTTCCCATCGTCGCCGATATCGACGCGGGCTTCGGCAACGCGGAAGCGACTTATCTTCTCGCCAAGAAGTTCATCGAGGCGGGCGCCTGCTGCATCCAGATCGAAAACCAGGTCTCGGACGAAAAGCAGTGCGGCCACCAGGACGGCAAGGTCACTGTCCCGCATGAGGACTTCCTCGCGAAGATCCGCGCCGTGCGCTATGCATTCATGGAACTGGGCGTGGACGATGGCGTCATCGTCGCCCGCACGGACTCGCTGGGCGCGGGCCTGACCAAGCAGATCGCCTGTGTCCGCGAAAAGGGCGACATCGGTGACCAATATAACAGCTTCCTCGATTGCGACGAAGTCGACGCCGGCCAGATCGGCCACGGCGACGTGTTCATCTCGCGCGACGGCAAGCTGCTGCGTCCGAAGCGCCTGCCTTCGAACCTCTTCCAGTTCCGCCCCGGAACAGGCGAGGACCGTTGCGTGCTGGACTGCATCACGTCGCTCCAGAACGGCGCGGACCTGTTGTGGATCGAAACCGAAAAGCCGCACATCGGCCAGATCGGCGGCATGGTGAACCGCATCCGCGAAGTGATCCCCAACGCCAAGCTGGTCTACAACAACTCGCCCAGCTTCAACTGGACGCTGAACTTCCGCCAGCAGGTGTTCGATGCGTGGCAGCAGGCGGGCAAGGACGTTTCGGCCTATGATCGCGCCAGGCTGATGAGCGTCGATTACGACAACAGCGACCTCGCCGCCGAAGCCGACGAGCGCATCCGCACCTTCCAGAAGGACGCGGCGCGCGAAGCGGGTATCTTCCACCACCTCATCACGCTGCCGACCTATCACACCGCCGCGCTGTCGACCGACAACCTCGCCAGGGAATACTTCGGTGAACAGGGCATGCTGGGTTATGTCAAGGGCGTGCAGCGCCAGGAAATCCGCCAGGGCATCGCGTGCGTCAAGCACCAGAACATGGCGGGCTCCGACATCGGCGACGACCACAAGGAATACTTTGCCGGCGAGGCCGCGCTGAAGGCGGGCGGCAAGGACAACACTATGAATCAGTTCGCGGCATAGCTACGCTGCGGGAGACGGGCAGCCGCCGGTAAAGGCGGCGGCTCTCTCCAAGGAAAGGGATCAAGACCATGAGCGAACCGACACGCTCCCGCGCCGTGCTTTCGAACGAGGACTTCAAGCTGTTGCAGGAAGCCGTGCGTTTCTACATCCAGCACCATGAGGACGATCCCATTTCGTCGAAATACAGCAATCTCTATCATCGGCTCGGCAGCGCCCGCGGGCGCTGACGCGCCGTCCGGTCTTTCCTGGGGAGGAAAGTATGGCCCGCCGCGCCCCCTGATGCGCGGCGGGCCATTTTTTTGCGGCGGCGGAGACAATGCACGCCTGAGACGTTAACACCGCGTCATGCCGGAAATCGCGACACTCACGCTGAACCCCACGATCGACATCGCCTACGAAGTCGATCGCGTCTTTCACACACACAAGATGCGTACCCGCACCGAACACTATGCACCGGGCGGCGGCGGCATCAACGTCGCTCGCGTCGTCGTCAGGCTGGGCGCGAACGCCCGGTGCTTCTATCTGTCCGGCGGCGCCACCGGGCCCGCCTTCGACGGGCTGATCGACCTCCATTGCCTCGCCCGCACGCGCATCGCCATCGAAGGGCCGACCCGGATGGCCACGGCGGTGCTGGAACGCGAGAGCGGCAAGGAATTCCGCTTCACGCCGCAAGGGCCGGAGATAAGCGAAGCGGAATGGACGGCATGCCTGCGCGCTCTGGAGCAGGCCCGCTGCGCCATGCTGGTCGCCAGCGGCTCGCTGCCGCCCGGCGTACCGGATGATTTCTATGCCCGCGTCGTGGCCATGATGCGCGCCCGAGACGTGCCCGTGGTGCTGGATTCGTCCGGCCCGGCCCTGCGCGAAGGACTGGCGGCGGGCGGCGTGCTGCTGGTGAAGCCGAGCCTTGGCGAATTGCGCCAGTTGATCGGCAGGGACGTGGACACCACGGACGAAATCACCGCCGCCGCGCGGGATATCGTCGCGCGCGGACAGGCCAGGATCGTCTGCGTCACGATGGGCCATCGCGGCGCGGTGCTGGCGCACGAAGGCGGCACGAAATTCATGGCCGCGCCGGAGATAGAGGCAAAGAGCGCGGTAGGCGCGGGCGACAGCTTCGTCGCCGCCATGGTCCATGCGCTGTCGACGGGGGCGTCCGTGGAAGATGCCTTCTGCCGGGGCATGGCGGCAGGCGCGGCGGCCGTCCTCACGCCCGGTTCCGGCCTTGCCTATCCCGACGATATCGACCGGCTGCACCGGCAGATATGCGGGGGCTGAGCAAGGCGTTCAGCGTTTCAGGCAGGGGCCGCTGCAGTGGCGGAAAGTGATGTCCCGGCCATGCCGTTCGAACGTCAGGCCACTCTCCCCGCGCACGAGCGGCGTCGCGGCGAAAGCCACTTTGCCCAGTTCGTTCGGATCGAACCGGACGACGATTTCGCGCCCGGCGCCGACCGGCAACGGATCGCTCGTCACGTCGAACACCGGCAGCGTGACTCGCACCGATTCGGGAAGCGCCTCTCCATGCCCGTCCGGCCCGATGACAAGGTCGTCCTCCACGAATTGCAGGGCACGATGCCTGCCGCCCGCATAAGTCGCGATCAGGGCGAAATACTGCACCGAAAGGCCGCGCGGCGGGCGGAGCGTGATCTTCATACCCTCCCCCTCGCCCGCCGTATCGGAGATCAGCGCGTAACGCGGCGGGTTCACCGGATCGCTGGTCAGCAACACGGTGTCGCCCCGTACGCGCCATGTTCCTTCGGCCTCCTCGTCCAACGCGCCGTAGGACAGCATATAGCGGAACCGGCCATTGCCCGACAGTTCGAGCGTGGAGGCCATCTCGAACCCGCTGCCGTCATAAAGGCCCGTCAGGCACAGCGGCGGCGCTTCAGCGGGCGCCTGCGCGCCAGCCGCCACGGCCGCCAGCACGGCGAGCAAGCCGCCCGTCACGGCGCTTCGTCCAATATCCGGTCCATTCGGGCGTCATGCCCGGACAAACCGTTCCCCGCAATCGCCCTTGCAATCGCGTGCCGGGAAGATGAACCTGCCGCCCGCCCCTTATCGCCCGATCCACGACAGGAGACGCCCATGCCCGCAACCCGCATCGAACGCGACACCATGGGCGAAATCGCGGTCCCCGCCGAGCGGCTGTGGGGCGCGCAGACGCAACGCTCGCTGGAAAATTTTCGTATCGGCGATCAGCGCATGCCCATTGCCGTCGTTCATGCCATGGCGCGCATCAAGCGGGCCGCGGCAAACGTGAACGGCAGGCTGGGCCTCCTGCCGATACCGCTGGGCGAGGCCATCGGCGCGGCGGCGCGCGAAGTGATCGACGGCCGGCTCGACGATCATTTCCCGCTGGTCGTGTGGCAGACCGGCTCCGGCACGCAGACCAACATGAACGTCAACGAAGTGATTGCCAACCGGGCGAACCAGATGCTCGGTGGCGCGCCGGGCGACAAGGCTCCCGTGCATCCCAACGATCACGTCAACATGGGCCAGTCCTCCAACGACACCTTCCCCAGCGCGATCCGCGTCGCTTCGGCACTGGCCATCGAACGGCATCTGATCCCGTCGCTGCACGCCCTGCACGACGCGCTCGACGCCAAGGCGCGGGAATGGGCGGGTATCATCAAGATCGGCCGCACGCACACGCAGGACGCCACGCCCATCACGCTGGGGCAGGAGTTTTCGGGCTATGCCGCGCAAGTGGCGGACGGGATCGAGCGCATCGGCCTGACCATGCCCGGCCTGTTGCAACTGGCGCAGGGCGGAACGGCGGTCGGCACGGGATTGAACGCACCGGCGGGCTTCGGCGAAGCCGTGGCGGAGGAACTGGCGCGGGATACCGGCCTTGCCTTCACCGGCGCGCCGAACAAGTTCACGGCGCTGGCGAGCGAGGACGGGCTTGTCTTTACGCATGCGGCGCTCTCCGCGCTGGCGATGGGGCTCTACAAGATCGCCAGCGACATCCGCCTGCTGGGATCGGGGCCGCGCGCGGGGCTGGGCGAACTGGCCCTGCCGGAAAACGAGCCCGGCTCCTCGATCATGCCGGGCAAGGTCAATCCGACCCAGTGCGAGGCGATGACTCAGGTCTGCGCGCGCGTGTTCGGCAACCATGCGGCAATGACGTTCGCGGGAAGCCAGGGCCAGTTCGAACTGAACGTCTATCGCCCCGTGATGGCGGACGCGATGCTGCAATCCATCCGCCTGCTGGGCGACGCGGCGGCGAGTTTCACGCGGAATCTGGTGCTGGGGCTGAAACCGCGCGAGGACAACCTGCGCGCGGGCGTCGAACGCTCGCTCATGCTGGTAACGGCGCTGGCGCCCGTGATCGGGTATGACCGCGCCGCCGCCATCGCCAAACATGCCCATGCCAAAGGCGTGACCTTGCAGCAAGCGGCGGAGGAACTGGCCGGGCTGAGCACCGAGGATTTCACCCGCGCCGTCCGGCCGGAGGACATGCTCGGGCCGGAAAGGCGCTAGGGCCGATCGACATTCAGATGATGGCGTGACGAAAATGGTGGCTTTCCGCGACCCGGAGCGCAGCGTATTTCCTATACGTGAGCACCGGAAGCGCGGAAAGCCGCCATTTGCAGGCCGTCAGGGTTGAATGTCGATTGGCCCTAGTTGCCGGACGGGGAAGCTGTCGGGATGGGACTTTCCATCGCGCCACTCGCCTTCGCCGTCAGTTCCGCGTCGATATCCCGCGCCATGCCGCCGATGGTGTCCGCCGCTTCGGCGTAGCGCTCGTCGAAGCTCTTTTCCCGCTGGCATCCGGCCAGCAGAACGACAGTCATCAGGACAAGGCCCACGCGCATCAATAGTTCTTCTTCACGCGCAAGTTGAGTTCGCTGCCGCCCGAACCGCCCGCCTGGCTGAGCAGCGAGAGCCACTTGGTCAGCGCGATCTCAAGCTGCGTGGCCGTGAACCCGCGCGCGTCGGTGATGACTTCGACGTAGATGTCGTCCGTGATGTATTGTCCGGCGGCCAGCGCCGTGCCGCGCCCGTTCGCCTCGTCGGCGCCGAGGATACGCAACCGGTCGACACCCGCGGCGGAGCGCAGCTTGCCGAGCGGATTCAGCCCGCCGCCCCCACCGCGCAAGGCATTGAGCGACGAGGCCAGTTGCACGGCCTGGATCGCCGACAGGTTCGAGATCGAACTGCCGAACAGGATGCGCGCCATGATCTCGTCCTGCGGCAACCCCGGAATGCTGGTGAACGTGACTTGTGGGTTCGACGATCGTCCCGACACGTTCACGTTGACTGTCACGTCCTCGATATCCTCGGTCGCCTGCATGGTGACGGTGGGGTCTATCGGCGATCCGCCGGTGAACAGCAGGCGCCCCTCATTGAGATCGAAGGAACGCCCGGCGAAGTCCAGGTTGCCGCGCAGGAGTTCCACCTCGCCGGTCACGGTGGGCGCGGCGCTGGTGCCGCCGACGCGGAAATTCGCCTTCCATTCGGAATCCAGCCCCATGCCGGATACGTAGA
>Ga0265293_10001628_pt1 | contig 48113 bp, 38 predicted proteins | sample Munlanlewell138R_FD_192505 | JGI IMG/M metagenome (GOLD analysis project Ga0265293, IMG submission 192505) | Leachate microbial communities from a municipal landfill in Southern Ontario, Canada - Leachate well 138R | ecosystem: Engineered > Solid waste > Landfill > Unclassified | place: Canada... | reverse complement strand
CCCGCATAAAAACACCTCCACACCCAAAAGTATTCAGGGTTGGAGGTGTTTACAACTCTTCAGGACACGAAATCCCGCTTTCTTTTCGATTGTCTCGCAATTCCCAGCCAACTCAGAGAGATAGGATTCGAGGCTCCTGGCACCCTGTTTGGTTCGGATGACCACGGCCAAACATCCTCCTGGTCTGAGTTTAGAAAAGGCTCTGGTCAGGAGCTCATAATAGACAGCTTTGCCTGCCCTAATGGGCGGGTTGGAGAGTACCCAATCACAGGTAAAATCTTCTGGCAAGGCCAGCACACCATCGCCCACGAAGACCTGGGCATGCCTGATCCCGTTTCTCTCTACGTTCTTTCGAGCCAACTCGCAAGCTCGCTCATTCACATCTACCATGTAGACCTGGCCCGTCTCCCCCACAAGTGTTGCGGCTACAATCCCAATCGGTCCATAACCACAACCAAGGTCCAACACAGTCTGGCCCGGCTGCAAAGATAAGGTCTCGATGAGAATCTTACTGCCCAGATCGACTTCGTCTTTAGAGAACACACCAGAGTCCGTCAAGAACGAGTACGTGCGTCCTCGCAACTCCTCTGTGAACTCCTTAAACCTGTGCTCTACACTGGGCTTATTAGTGAAATAATGCTCTGCCATCTACTTTTCTTCTCCTAGGGCTTGTCGTACGAGATTAAGATGTTCTGTGATTTCCTCAACAGCATCGTCTGGAGCTGTTTCTAGAGCTTCAAGCAGTAGCTCCTTAGCCTCTTCATAGCGTCCAACCAGGTAGTATCCATAGCCTAGGGTATCAAGATAGATATCCTTGCGGTCAAGGCGCACCGCGCGTTCCGCCATTTCTAAGGCCTGGGGGATCTGCACTTCACGCAGGAAGTAGTGGTAGGCAAGGTTGTTTAGGGCTAGGTGATTCTCGGGTTGACGCATCAGGACTTGTTGATAATTCTCAACCACGCCCAAGAAATTGTCCACGCCCTCGTAGGCAAAGGCTCGGTACAAATAAACCTGCCAAAACTGAGGAGCTAGAGCCAGCATTTCCTGTGTAATTCCCAAGGCGGCTTCATAATTCTTAGCCTCAAACTCCTCGAGAAAAGAATCGTTCAGTGCGCTTAAGGTAGCAAGTTTCGGTAAGGGATTGTCCTCCCACTCGTCTGGGAATGACCAGTCGGATAGCTCCATGCGAACAGGTCCTAGTGGGTCATACAGCTCTAGGAGGCTTGGTGCCCACCCTTCGGTACCATACTCCAACACAACATGCCCGCGTTCTTGGCCAAAGAGCAATTCTAACTCCACAGACGTAATCTGGCGATTTTCCAGAAGATACGATGATACAGTAACCATTGTTTTCTCGCCTTGGCGAATCAATAGGGGCAATCCTGTCTCCGCATCAAACCAGAACACAAACCCGGGATCATCGACTGCCAGGTACCGCTTTGCTTTACGGTCGGCTATGGTGTCCGTGCCTGAATACTTCATGGGAACTCTGGAGAACTCGACCAAGGCAAACAGATAAGCCTGAACATCCTCAAACAGCCAAAACGAATCGTAGCCATATTGCATATCATTTCCGACTTGCACCTGCATAAAACCAGATTGCCTGGTGATGGTAACTGGTGCTGTCGCCGTAAAGTAGTGTACCTGAAATCCGTCGGGATAGGAAAACCGCAGTTGTCCATCCATGAGCAGAGTTGATTCTTCTCCCCTTGTCTGGTGGACGATGACATGACTACTGCCAAATGTGTGATCGAACCATTCTACTTGCGATTCCGTAGCGTGGCCAATACCAACGTATCCAAGCAAGAAAAGAATCAGTAAAGCCAAGGACACATGTGGAAATCTAGAGCGGCTCAATAGTCTGCCTCCCCCCTCAAGCCTTCAATAATGGCAACTCCAGAACTGGCCCCGAGCCGGTTCGCACCAGCTTTGATCATGGCTAGAGCACTGGCGACATCTCGAATACCTCCCGACGCCTTGACACCGCAGTCTGGACCCACAACCTCACGCATGAGCGACACATCCTCCACCGTTGCACCGCCAGGTCCAAATCCTGTGGACGTCTTGACAAAGTCCGCTCCGGCCATTTTGGCCAATATGCAGCCTCGTACGATTTGCTCCTTGCTTAAATAGCCTGTCTCGAGAATAACTTTGAGCACCTGTCCGGATACTGCATCACGCACAGCCTTAATATCCGAGTAAACCCTGGCATAATCTCTCTCTAGAAGGCTGCCAATGTTGAGCACCATGTCAATCTCTTCGGCCCCAGCAGCTACAGCATCTCTGGCTTCGAGCACCTTCGTCAGTGTTGACGTTGCACCTAAGGGAAACCCAATCACAGTACAAACTCTAACATCACTGTCCCTTAGGATTCTTGCCGCGATGGGCACATGCACCGGATTGACGCAAACAGAGGCAAAGTGGTAGTCTAAAGCTTCCTGACAGATCTGCGTGATCTGAGCCTGTGAAGCAGTGGGCTTCAGTAAGGTGTGATCAATGAAAGAAGCAAGGGTGCTATCCTCAGCTGAAGCCGAGCTTCTTTTCCGCGATTGCTTTTCTACGGGAACAACCAGACGGATCCCTTGTTTAGCTAAGGCTAAACCAATCTCTTCTTTTTGCTCTTCCAGCCACTTTTGATCCATAGTCTACACCCTTTCGTAGTTCCATAGTTCCACTCTACTTGTGGAAACCGCGAGCACCGGAGGCTTGATAATCTGCTCCAACTCACTTCTCGTCTCCACCAGACCGCCTGCAATCATTGGAGGAAACCGTTCGGGCAATCGTTCACGTACAGAGGGAAGCACAAGTGCCGGAAGAATCTCCACTGCATCGGGCTGGCTGGAGTGAATCATGCGCAATCCAGTTCGCAGCGCCTCCGAATCTAACATGAATAAACGTTGTATACCCAATAAACCAGCTTTTTGTGCCGCCGTAACTAAATATCCCTTGGTGGTCAAGACGCCATCGATACCAATTTCTGAAGCCAAAACCTCCATGCCCGGCGCATCTTTAGCAATTCCTCCGATTAAGTCGACATGGGCAAACAACATCTGATCTTGCTCCTTACAGAGCGCGGCCAGTTCCCTCAACTCAAAAATATCACCCGTGAGGTAAAAACAGACCTTGATTCCCGCCTCCACTGTGTGGGGAGCATCGTTTTTTCCCTTCAGACCTGCTATGATTGGTTTTTCCGCCAAACCCGCCTTCAGGCGTGACAAGCGTTCTCGGCGCATCCGCTCCTGTCTAATCATGGGTCACCCAACTTTTCGCACTGTTCACCGCTTTCGCCCAGCCTTGAGCCAATCGTAACCGCTCGGCCTGCCGCATGATCGGGTCATATACTCCCTGCGCGTGCCAGTGCTTCTTGATGTCGTCCTGGCTATCCCAGAAGCCAACAGCCAACCCTGCCAAATAAGCGGCACCAAGAGCAGTGGTTTCAAAGACATAGGGTCTTTGCACCTCAATCGCTGTGAGATCCGCTAAGAATTGGCAGATGAAATTGTTGACAGAAGCTCCTCCATCCACCTTCAACACCGTGAGGGGAATCTGGGAGTCCTTGGCCATTACATCTACTACTTCCTTCGTCTGATACACTATGGCTTCAAGGGTAGCCCTAACCACATGGGCTCTCGTAACGCCACGAGTAATTCCCATCATCATGCCCCGCACATAAGGATCCCAGTGCGGTGCCCCTAAACCTACAAAGCTCGGCACAAAGTACACTCCATTGGTATCGGGGACCGACAGGGCTATGTCTTCAGTCTCAGACGCGGTCTTGATTAAGCCCATCTCGTCACGAAGCCATTGCACCGCTGCGCCAGCCACGAATACACTGCCTTCCAGTGCATACTGCACCTTTCCTCCGATGCCCCAAGCCACCGTTGTGACTAGGCCATTGGCTGAAGAAATGAGTTTGGCCCCCGTGTTCATCAAGATAAAGGCGCCCGTGCCGAATGTGGCTTTCACCGTTCCAGGTTCAAAACAAGCCTGGCCAAAGAGAGCAGCCTGTTGGTCACCAGCGGCCCCTGCAATAGGAATTCCAGCTGGAAGCGACCCAATCTGCACCGTGTGACCATAAACTTCACTGGACGAAGCTACCTCAGGAAGGATTTCTTCGGGTACTTCGAGGGTGTCTAATAGATCACGATCCCATTTCAAGTCGGCAATATTGAACAGCAGCGTTCTGGAGGCGTTGGTGTAGTCTGTAACGTGCCTTTGCCCCCCAGTAAGATTGTAAATGATCCACGAATCTATCGTTCCAAAGGCCAACTCACCATTCTTCGCTCTTTCGCGGAGCTCAGGATGGTTGTCAAAGATCCATTTGAGTTTTGTTCCCGAAAAATAGGCATCCAAGACGAGACCTGTCTTCTCCCTAAAGAGCGGTTCGAGTCCCTGTCTACGCAAGTCATCACAAATCCCCGCAGTCCTGCGACATTGCCAGACGATAGCCCTGGTAACAGGCTGGCCCGTCTTGCGGTCCCAAAGAACGACCGTCTCCCGCTGGTTCGTCACACCTATCGCGACCACGTCAGAGGGGTTTACCGCGGTTTCTGGAAAAATTCGATCTAAGAGTTGGGTGGTTCCATTCCAAATCTCCTGTGCGTCATGCTCCACCCATCCCGGCTTAGGATAGTATTGCTTAAACTCCTGATATACTTTTCCTACGATTTTAGACTGATGGTCAAAAAGGATTACAGTAGTGCCTGTAGTCCCTTGGTCAATGGCTAATACATATCTACCGAGCACCATAAGCCGCCTCCTTCTGCTAACCAAGAATTCTGCAGAATGGACTTATTTCCTTCCCAAGATACCCTCTTCTGTAACTAAGAAGTCCACCGCCCGATCCCAGGGGTCGGCAGCTAAATCTCTGACAAAGGAGCGGTACACCAAACCTGCTGCCATTGCATTCGTAGTGGTTAGAAAACGATCATAATAACCTCCGCCGTAGCCAATGCGAAAGCCTCGTTCTGAAAAGGCTAGTCCCGGAACGATGACCAAATCAAGTTTTTCAGGTGGCGTGCTCGGCGCATCTGGTCCTGGTTCTAAAATTCCATAAACGGCTGGGGTCAAGTTCTCGCGAGAAGTGTAACGCCGCGCGACGAGTCCTTTCGGATCACTTTGCACAACTGGTACATAGACCTCTTTACCACGTTTTTGGAGATCGTCCACGATGGGCCAAGTATTGATCTCCCAACCAAAGGAGAGATACACCATTACTTTTTGCGCCTGGGCATACATGGAGGAATGGGCAAGGTGCTCAAAAATGCTTTGATCCCAGATTTCACGCTGGGCCTTTGGAACCTGTCCGCGTTCCCTTTTCAGAGACTTGCGTAACACCTCTTTAGTCATTGTTTATCACCGGCCTTATGATCGATATCGTGGCGTGGTCCCAATCAAGCTGTCGGACGAGGGCCTCTTGCACTTCTTCCGTCGTGACACTTTGGAGCAAGTCTAAGTATTTGTGGAGGGGCATCTCCCTAAAGTAGTAGGAGATCAACCGATTTGCCGTATATTCAAAGGAATCATACGAGGCAAGATGGGCCCCATGAAGCTGCCGCTTAAGACGTTCCACGTCACTTGCAGAGACGCCGCCTGCCTTCAAACCATCAATGATGGTCCGTAACTGGGCATGAAGAGCATCAGGATCTCGAGTCTCTGATCCAATGACAGAGTAGGCGTACTGAGGGTCTCCGTTGAAGCTCGCTCCGAAGGAATCGTTGATCAAGTCGGCCTCATAGAGGTTGCCATAACTTATCGAACTCCGTCCCGCAATCAGACGCAGAGCAATGGACATGATAACTTGCTGCCTCAAGAGGTCTTCTCCCTGCCAAAGGGGCTCATGCTTGAATCCCAAGAGGTAGCGTGGCTGTGAGATATGAAGCTGTTCTTCGACCCAGTCGCTTTTTACACCTCGGGGCTCTTCAGGATAGAGGCGCTCAATGGCTCCCTGCTCCTTCGTCCATGCTGGGTAGTTGGCCTCAATGATCTGCAGAGTCTCTTTTGGATCCACATCGCCGACCACAGCTAGGGCAAGGTTGTTGGGTTGATAGAATGTGTTGTAGCAGCGGAACAGATCCTCGACAGTGATACTTTGCACCGATTCTACTGTGCCTCCAATGTCGAGCCGCACGGGATGCTCATGATACAGATTCTCCAGCAATAGAGTGTGAATGCGATGATCGGGGTGATCTGCGTACATCTGCAATTCCTGAACAATAATGCCCTTTTCTTTTTCCACATTCTCCTTCGTCAAAAAGGGACGATTCACGAACTCCATCAGAAGTGTAAGGCAGCCCTTCCAGTTTTCTGTGGTCGTAAAAAGATAGCTCGTTTGGTTATAGCTCGTAAAGGCGTTGACTGACGCCCCCCATTCTGCAAAGCGTCCAAAGACGTTGCCTTCCTCTTCTTCAAAGAGCTTGTGCTCAAGAAAATGGGCGATACCTGCCGGAACGCCTATGGGAGCATCGGCTTGGCCAGAGCCTTTGAGACGAAATCTAGAGTCCAAGGAGCCATAACGTGTAGACAAGACCCCATAGGTTCTCAAGAACTTCGGCTTGGGCAGGACGAAACAGGTTAAACCATTTGAAAGCGTCTTGCTGTAGATAGTGTCGCCCGTGGGAGTCTTAATGGTCTCCATGATATGCTCCTTCCTGCTCCTTTGGTTCTGTGCTTTGCGGACGAAGTATGTAGGTGGTATCAAGCTTGATATCTTGCATCACCCGTATGCACGCATCATATTCCACACGCCTGATGGATTCCACTACCTGATCGATGGTACGCAGTTCTCCCTCTACGATGCCAATAAGGTTGCGATCGATGATTCCCGCGGGATTGTCATTGATGCTGGTCATGGCGCCTATCAGCCCACGCTTCGTCTGCTCAAGTTCGTCTGGGGTGATTTCCCCCTGCTGCATGGCGGTGACCTGCTCCTTGATAATCTGCAAGGCTTCCTCTTGCTTGTCATCGCTGATACCAGCCGTTATGGTCATCAAGCCTTTGCTCCCTTCGATGTTGGAGCCGACGTAGTACGCCAGGCTGGCTTTTTCCCGTACGTTCATGAACAGTTTCGAGTGGGCAAAACCGCCGAGGATCCCGTTGGCGACAAGTAGAGCATAATAGTCATCATCCAGGTACGTACGATTTGTACGGTAACCCATGGCCAGGACCGCCTGGTTCAAGTCCATGGTTTCCTCGAAGAACCTTTCGTCATCGACCTGAATCTTCGTCGCGGTCTCCAGTTGCGTAGTACGGTCGCGGGAGGGAATCAGCGAAGCAAAGAGCTTCGCCACCCGGTCAAGGTTGCGTCCTACGCAGAAAATGTCCACCGGATACTTCCACAAAAGATTCTGGTAATGCTCGAACACATCGCCGTTTGTAAGCTGGGTCAAAGTGTCTAGATCACCATATTTGTAGATCCCAAAAGGCTCATCCGCACACATCAGTGCAACAAAACGAGCCAGGGCATAGGAACGCCTGTCATTGACAAGACCCTTTAGGTCCTGTTCCAGAGTCGAACGTTCCTGTTCAAAGTAGGAGTCGACGAAGCGATCACCTGGCCCTTGCGGCTGCGTAAAAATCTCCCAAAATGTTCGCAGGCTCCGTTCGAGCAACGTATCACCCTCCGGCAAGAGGCTTGGATCTACCATTTGCAGATAGAACTCCAGGATCTGCCGTTCCCCGATCTTCAAGACATCGGATCCTAGTTCAGCAGCATACAAATCCTCCAACTCTCGGGCAATGTGCAACGTCGAAGGGAACTTCTGCGAACCCCTCCGCAAGAGCAAAGGCAACAGCGCTGTACTGGTAGCGTCTTTTCCTTTTAAATCCTGCTGGATAAACACTTTGCAGGTCAGGGATTTGAACTTATCCGTTTCGCACAGGTGTAAGCGTACACCCTGGCCTAGTTCACGCTCTACAAATTTCACAGCCATTCCTCCTCGGCCCATTCCATGTCAATACCTGTATTCTCCCCAAAGGATGCTGGATTACCATTCGATGTTTTGCAATAGGATTGCTGCGTGCACAAAGAGCAATCAGCCATGATGGGAAAAGCCTCAACTCCTACCTCTGTTCCTTGGATGATGGTTGCACAAGTCTGCATCAACCACCGTTCGGTCGCATCGGCGTCAAGCAACGAGGTGTCCAGACCGTAAAGTCGATTGGGGATTAAGAAGTACGCTTGGGCACTTAGAACCGGAAGGCCAAACTCTCGTGCCATAGCCCACGCATAAAGACGCAGCTGCACATCATAGCTGGCTCCAACCTCGGCAAGTTGCTCTTTTCGAATCCAGTTCGACTTAAAGTCTACGATTTCAACGCCCTCTGCACGGACAAAGACCTGATCCACAAGTCCGTTCACGACAAAATCTCCAGCTGGTATAACGAAATCATGTTCCTGGTACACTCGGTCCTGCTTGGATTCCGCCTGCACGCGCCGGAAGAACGCACTTTCCAGGTAAGGAGTGATGATTTCCTCCAACTGGGCTTTTTGGCGGTGGTCAAGTTCGACCCCCTCCATGGTGGCTGCATAGTCGATCAGTTCAGAGAGATTAGCCGCATCACGAATTTGCTCACACACTCGGTGTACAATGTTTCCTCTTTGGGTGCCGCTCAAAGTGCTGCCTTCGTCCGCCCCTGTGCCATCGGTTCTCTGGGCCTTTTTGCGCTCAGGTAAGCCAAGAATATAGCGCAAATAGTAGTAGCGAGGACAACGCGCATAGTTCATCAGGGACGTCACGGAAAAGGACACTTGATTGTACTGCGGTTGCAGGGGAGCATAGGTAGGGAAGCACGGCTGCAAAACCTCAATCTTTGGTCGCTCCTCCTCGAGGGGAGACAGCGTTCCTGGCACTTCTTCATACAAATGGCCAGGAATCTCCTGCAGAACGTCCTGGAGCCACGTCCACCAGCTTTCCCTGCTAAGCTTGCCATCACGGGCACAAAAGTAAAACTTCTCCTCGGCTCGGGTCATAGCCACATAAAGCAGACGTTTAGCTTCACTGAGCTCTTCCTGTTTCTCCCGTTCTTTCAAGACCTCGTGGTTTCTCATACCCTTATATGTCAAGCCAAAGTCGGGATGGTACAAGACCTTTCCGGTTTTTGCCCGAAATAAGCCCGCATTGGTGTCCGCTAAAAACACGACAGGAAACTCCAGGCCCTTCGACCCATGAATCGTACGTAAGACAACCACGTCGGCGTGCTCCGCGTCAAGGAGTGCCTCTCCTTCCTTTTGCCCGTCGTGCACCATGAGACGCAAAAACCTAGCCTGCTCAGGGAGGGTGTAGACATCCCTGGCAAAGAGATCCCAACTCTGCTCCAAGAGCTTTTCGATATTCGCTACCTTTTGAGGCCCAAAGGGTAAGCGCCAGGTCTTTACTACATAGTCCGTCCTCTCCAGCAAGGCGGAGATCACCTCAGGAGCCGGTCTGTACTTCGCCTGCGCAACGAGGACAAGATAGTCTTCTTGCGACGTTTGATAAGCCTCTTGCTCTCTTTGGGTTAGCTGATCAAGGCGGTCTTGGCGAATCCAGTACAATCCTTCGTCTGAGATCAAGTAAAAGGGAGATCGCAAGACAGCGAGCTTCGCCACCTCATCCTCAGGATCTTCAAGCCAACGGAAATAATGCAGTACATCTTGAATCTCCTGTTTGGTATAGAAACCCCGGCCTCCTAAGTTGACGTAAGGGACGCCCGCTTCTTTCAGTGCTCGTTCATAGATGTGAACATTGGTCATAGCCCGAAACAAAATGGAGATCTGCTCGTAGCGGTACCCTCCCTGATCGACCAAGTCTCGGATTTTCAGAGCAATCTGCTGGGCCTCGGCGGCCCTGGCCTCATTGGACAGTAGATCGTCTGCGGGCGTACGCAAGATGGTTACACAGGGCTGACCTGCATCTTCTCTCGCTGCCGCACTCTCTTCAAATCCAATGGACTCACCGGAGAGGAGTTTCCGGAAGAAGGCATTAACAAAGTCAATCAACTCGGGGCGCGAACGGAAGTTCTCTTCGAGAAATACATTGGTGCCGACCTCTTCGATTTCATCCTTCGTCTGCACAAAGACCTCTACATCTGCCCCTCGAAAACGGTAGATAGACTGCTTGGGATCGCCCACCACAAAGAGCTTGGCCCCCTGGCTTACCAGCGCATCGACAATTTTCTTCTGCAAGGGGTTCGTATCCTGAAACTCATCGACCATAAGGTGTCTAAAGGGATAATCGGCACGGACAGTATCATCCTGCAGAAGTGAATACGTCAACTGTTCTAAATCATTGTAGTCGAGGATGCCAGAGAGCCGTTTTTTCTGGTCATAACGCTCGTGGACCTGCTCTAAAACCTCACCCAGGTAAGCGACTACGACCTGCCCTTGTGCTTCTAAGATGTTCTGCCGAGCCTCTTCAATCAACGCTTTGAGGTGGCTGGTCTGCTCCGCCAACTTGCCGCGGATACCCTTCACTAACTTCAACAAGACATCAAGAGCCTCAAGGCGAAGCTCATCATCGGGAAAAGCGAGTAACTCGGCCAAACCCCGCCATTGATCCTGCAAGTCGCCAAGAACCTGTGCTTGCTTCTCCGTCGTAGGTTGCAGAGCAAGTACATTCCGAACAGCGTCATAGAGTTGCTCCAAGGGGAACTCTTCCTCTACTGGCTCCAATGGGCGACGAAAATCCAAGTCCCCCTTGCTTAACATGGTTTCATACAGTGCCAGGACGATCTCTGCTGTTTCCCCAGCAGTCTCCAGCGTATCAGGGGGATCGGATTCCTCGATAACCTCCGCGATAGTCTCGGTAAGCAGGACCTTCGTTTCCCACTCTTCGCCCACACGAAAGCGCGGATCAATCTTGGCCTGCAAAGGATGTTCCTGAATGATCCGCTGGCAGAGACTATGAATGGTGGAGATCTGTGCCTGTTCAAGGCTTTCGATCAAGTCTGGGCGCATATTGCGGAGGCGATCTTTCATCTCCTGTGCAGCCTTTTTGGTAAACGTAATGGCAGCAATCTCATCTACGGAGACGCCGATTTCCAGAAGATGGAGGTAACGTTCCACGAGCACCCTAGTCTTTCCCGAACCGGCCCCCGCCGTTACCGCAAGCGGCTGATCTGTTGTGGTGATAGCTTTCCATTGACTTGGTGTTGGGTCAAAGGACATTAGAATCCCGCCTCCTTCCGGCAGATGCCCTGAAAGGCGCAAAAGCTGCATATTCTTGGACTAGCTGGTTCGATGGGAAAACGACCTTCGAGGATGCTTCGAATGTAGCCCTGCAGAATCTCGGCAAATTTGTGGTTCTGCGCAGCGAACTCCTGCTCATTGAGGACGTTTTTCCCTTTGGTGACACCGAGAGCTCTGTAGTAATTCTCGTGGAAAATGCCCTTCCTACTTCGATCGCTGATGAGGTAATAGGCGGCCCCCACGTTTCTTCCTTGAGGCAGAATGTTCTGGGCAGCCAGGAGATAAGTGGCAATCTGCACGTCTTTCCCCTCTACCATGGCGTTGATCTGGGGCGCTGTTCCAGTCTTATAGTCATAAAGAATGTACGCGCCATCTGGGTTACGATCAATTCGGTCGATACGACCCCGAACAGACACCACCCCAGCAGGTGTGTCTATGACGAGACCTTGAAACCACTTTTCCAGGTACTTCGGTCGAAACCCGCCTTGGGCCCACTGGAGATCCGACCGGATAAAGTCACGCATGCTGCGAACAAGGCGTGGCGAAGGATGTGCCCCCATGGCGGAGTATTCTCTGTGGAGTAAACCTTCAATCTGTGCCTGTCCATCCTCAATGCTGGGCAGAGGTCCCTCTAAGTAGCCTTCCCAAAACGTTTGTAGCACTCCGTGCACGAGATTCCCGTGATCCCTGGCGTCAAGTTCCAACGACACTTCTTCATCGGGCTGTAGCTGCAGGACATGTCCACAGAAGAATTGATAGGGACAGTTCGCATAGCGATTCAGCTGTGAGACAGACAGACCTTCCTCGAGAATGCGGCGCTGCAGCATCGTCAAGAGCTGGTCATCCCGCAAAAAGCCACGCCCAAAAAAGAGAGTGGGGTAATGGGTGAGCTCAGGCCGACTTGTTGTTTCCTCTTCCTCGACTTTGGGCAAAATGGTGGCCGGCAGATTCAATTTCCCTTCGCGGTCGACCTCGGGGTAATACAAGTACACCTTGCTGGCCCCATGCGAAAGGCGCTCGTACAATTCGTTACGACTCAAGAGAGACTTGGTCTTTGTCAACCAATGTACGCTGGTGCGAGGCGGAAACTGCCCTTCGACCAAACCTCCAACATGGAGTTCTTCATATGTGTATGCTCCAAGCTGTTCGGTACTGACAATCTGCACGCGCTCAGAGAAGACTCGCCGACCTTGAATCTGATAACTGTCCAAAAGGCTCTGTAAGAGTTGAACGAACTGTTCTGCCGTGATCAGCCAATCACATTTTTGGAGACTCGATGCGATGGCCTGCATGCCATCCCAAGCCTTAACCAACTCCGCCCAGTTGTCCAGATTCTCCTGGGGCCAGACCCAGTTCTCTGGTTGTAGTTGATTCAGGAGGTTTTCTAACCACACACCATAATCCTGAAGGGGTTTTTCTACAAACCCCTTTACGAGATCGGTCAAGAGTTCTAAGACACTCTTCCAACCTGGCTCTTGACCAAGATAACTCTTCCACGCGGGAAGCCCCTTCAAAGGAGGGGCGAGACGCAAAAGACGGTGCTCGTCTGCGGTCAGGCCAAAGGGGAATCCCCATCCAGGGGCGGTTAGGAGCTCCAAATGATGCTTGTTCCATCCTTGCAGATCGGCCAAAAGGGTTGTGAGCACAGTCTTCCCCAAAGCGGTGTTGCGTAAACTCACCTCTGGAGCTCTCCAGGGGATTTTCAGCTTCTCAAAAACCGGGAGCAATATGGGCAAATACTGCGCCGGACTAGGAAAGGCCACCCCAAGAGTCTCCAGGGGCGTTCCCTCCTCAATTTGCTTACGCAGAGCCTGTCCCATCATCTCCACTTCGGCAACAGGATCGCTGGCTTTGCGCACCTCTATAACCGAATCGGGCACTTTAGGCCAGACGATTTCTAGTCTGCGGCCCTCTGCTAAAACGTCTATGAGTTCTTGCTGCAGTGGGTTGAGTTCGGTTCCTTGCAGTCGAATGACTTCAACCTCAGCCAGTACCCTGCGCTCTTTGGCCAACTCCAGGCTACGCTTTAGCTGTGCGGGGGCAGTCAAGATGTCATGTTTAGACAGGATTTGCTGGTAGTGGTTGTGCAATAATCGCAGTTCTCCCTGTCCTTCGCCGGGCATGGAGGCAAAGATATCCTCGCCATAGTCTAGTTGCCGAAACAGCCACTTCAGCTCCTGGATAAAGCCTGGGTAGTGGGCAATGGGGCCAAAAAACTGTAGCACATCAGCATGATCGCGAACGGTCTGCCAAAGGGCTACCTCTTCGAGGATTTGATCTTCTTTATACGAAACAAGACCCTCTTTGAGGATCTGCGCGACGAGCCCCGGCAGAGTCATGACCAGGCAAGTACCACTTTCACCCGACAAAGTCCGCCTTAGATTCCGCACATACGCGTTGGGCACTATGTATAAAACACGCACCGCTTAGCCCCCTTACAGTAAGAACTCCTCAATAACCTGTGCTACCCCGTCCTCGTCGTAACTTGGGGCGATTTTCTTGGCTTGTTCTTTAAGCAGCTGTGACCCATTGTCCATAGCAATGCCTAAACCAGCCCAAGCGATCATCTCAATATCATTAACATTATCACCAATGGCCACAACTTCTCCTTGTCCTACACCTAAACGTGCCGCCACTTCTGCAAGGCCTTGACCCTTGCTGCAGTTCGCAGGAATGATCTCAATCCCGCGCCAGACGTTGAGTTCCGTTTCAAACACCAGCGCGTTCATGGCTTCCGCATAATCGCGGGAGAGTAGCTCAAAGAGTGCTTCAATCTTGGGTACCCGATCAATCGTGGAAATGCGTGCGGGAGGAGCGACAAGGTCCACATGCTCCAGAAACTCCGCGCTTTCGATCAGGTACGAAGCTATGAGATCCTCTTCTTCGTCCCATGTACCGATGGGTGCAACCACCCTCTCCCCTGCGCTTTCCCCGGTATAGACCACATAGTTGATGTCCAGAGAATCAAGCTTGTCCACAATATCCCGAGCAATCGCGAGCTCAATTCCCCGTTGGACTATCGTCTGTTGTGATGCGATATCGTAGATCACTGCACCATTGTGAATCACAACAGGCGCTGACAAACCGAGATCGTCGACAAAAGGCAGGGTCTTTGCTAATCTGCGACCCGTGGCCAACACTACGATGATTCCCCGTTCTTTGGCGCGCAAGATGGCCTCCTTCGTGCGGGGTGTCAGCTCGGATTTACTATTTAAGAGCGTTCCATCTATATCTAAAGCTAAAAGTTTGTATCTCATACCATGCACCTCAAGTTCCTAGAGCCAAATCGAAACCTCATCCCGATCCATGAGCTCAATGCATTCTCGCAACTTCGCATGTAAGTTGGGGTCTTCTGTTGTAGCATTCCGTACCTGCCTCAAGAGATCGATTCCCCTGCGGAAGGCAAAGACTAAGTCCCCTTCGTCAATCGTTGAAGCTTCCAAGAGTGTGGAAAAACTTTCGCCATTACTCCACCGATAGGCCAAGGCCGCCACATGATCGTTAAACTGCACAGTGGAATACCCGAGCATGCCTTGTTCCAACTTGATTAGGGAGTGCCAGAGACGAAAGACAGGAGCAAGGTTCAATTTGTGCTTGATGCGGTACTCGTTCTTTCTCGGCTCATAACCCACGGCCACTAACGCCGCGTTCAGTTCTGCTGGAGAGTACGAATGGAACAAGCCTTCCATAAACATTTCGGTGATGAGCAGTTCATTGCCATGGATCTGGCTGGCCAAGATCCCCGCTGTGGTTAACTTCTCATCCTCTAAATAGCCTAGTGCCTCAAGAACGGCCTTTTTATCAGAAAACTCCTGGATGTACCTCTTGTGGGGATCGAGGGCCTCTTCGCGAACCATCAGCCTTTCATAGGCCGCAATCTTGCGCCGGAACTTCCTGTGTTCTCGCCTCACCGACGCCCGTTCGCGATCGGGATGCTCTCGATAAAAGGCACTATCCAGTCGTTGGACGATGGAACGAATGTCTCGTTTCAATGACTTCTTGGTCCGCTTGTTGTATGTAGTGGATAGCCGCCTCTCAAGATCATGCTTCTTGCGAATCTGTCTGGCCAGGCCACCTGGGCCCCGCAAATGCTGCTCATAGCGGGCTAGTTCATCACCGAGCATGTCAAGCTGCACCAGCACTCCCTGACGCTCCGCGGAAGCCTGGTAGGTGGCGAAATTCTGCCCCAAGATTCGATGAATGTCCGGCTCTTTATAGTTCTTCACCAAGTTCAAGATAGAGTTGTAGGTCAGGGCGAACTGGCTCTTCAGAGGCTCTACTTCGTCTTCCTTCATGCTGGGAAACTCACTGCTGTCAAAGTAATTTAAATCGACAATAGTAAAGACAAAGCCCTCTTCGTCAATGCCCCGTCGCCCGGCTCGACCCGCCATCTGAAAATACTCTCGATTGGAGATCGGTCGAAAGCTTACACCATCCCACTTTGTACTGGAGTCAAAGCACACCGTCTTGCAGGGGAAATTCAGCCCAACAGCAAACGTTTCCGTACAATAGAGTACCGAGATCAAACGGTGTGTGAAAAGCTCTTCCACAATATCCTTGAGCACAGGCAGCATCCCCGCGTGGTGATAGGCAATACCCTTCAGGAGAAGTCTTCTCAAATGCGGCCAGCGCCCACTCTCGATGTTGGGATAACGTTCTAGGACTTCATCCATGATGGCTTGAACTTGAGCTTTTTGCGTTTTGTCAAGAAAGTCCTGTTCTTCCCCTAGTGCCAACGCGTTGGTTTCACACTTGCGCCGACTGAATGTGAAAAATAAGCAAGGTAGATAGTTCCCTTTAATGGCATTCACTAGATCAAGATGCGTGGTAACGGCGACGTCAGGGCGTCCATCCATACTATCGCCAACCAGCTTACGATACTTCTTCTGCACAGCGTTCATCGTCGTAAAGCCCAGCGAACGCTCATAGAGGGAATGTCGAAGAGGGACTACACGTTCAAAGTGGGTCACCACTTCAACACTGGAGTTTTGCACCTCTTCAATCCAACTGGCCAATTCATCAACATTGGGGATGGTAGCGCTTAATCCTAGGAAACGCATCGAAGGAGGCATGAAAATAAGACTCTCTTCCCAAACGCTTCCCCGTTCAGGGTCATCAATATAGTGAATTTCATCGAAAATCACGTAGCGAACATCATGAACGCGCTCAGGATCTTCCTGCAACATGTTGCGGAAAATCTCGGTGGTCATGATCAAGATGGGGGCCTCGGGATTGACCACAACATCACCCGTCAGGATACCCATGGCTTCGGCACCTACGAGCGCCTTGAACTCACGGTACTTTTGATTACTTAACGCCTTAATAGGAGCCGTATAGACCACACGTCCCCCTTCACGAAAGATCTTCTCAATAATATAGTCAGCGATCAGGGTTTTTCCCACACCGGTGGGGGCAGCCACTAAGACCGACTTATTCTGATCAATGAAATCCACCGCTTGTGCTTGAAATGGGTCTAAGGTAAAACCTCGATACATTCGAGTCGTTGCCTGCGTAGTCAAGGGTAGCCTCCTTCTTGAAACACTTCGTGGAAGTAACGTTATAGGTTAAGTTCGCCTGCGGAGCAGTATCCCCTTTTCTTTAAGCTTTCCCCGCGGCAAGAGAAAAAGACGGGGTAAGCCTAGTTTTCTAGAACTCCACGAATCTTCCTGCACTGGGCGAGACATCTATGGTAGAATCAAGGTAAAAGCGCACCATCGCATGGATCTCACATCTGCACGGAATACTAACGTCGGGAGGTACGCCATGCAAAACGATTTTGGCTTTCACTTTGACAACACCTACGCTAGGTTACCCGAGTCGTTTTTTTCCCCCCTCGATCCGACACCGGTTCCCTCGCCTCGAGCAGTGCTCTTCAATGAGCCTTTGGCCAAGTTGCTTGGTTTGGACAGTGAGGCTCTCCAGAGTGAACGAGGAATTGCGATCCTGGCTGGAAACGAGAACCCTCCGGGCGGCTTACCTCTGGCTCAGGCCTACGCGGGACACCAGTTTGGATATTTCACCATGCTAGGCGATGGCCGGGCGATCCTCATGGGAGAACAACTCACCCCGCAGGGTGAGCGTTATGACCTCCAATTGAAGGGTTGCGGACGCACACCATACTCCCGTGGCGGTGACGGGAAGGCCACGTTGGGTCCCATGCTCAGAGAATACATTGTCAGTGAGGCTATGGCCGCCCTTCGAATCCCAACTACGCGAAGCCTCGCCGTGGTCACAACAGGAGAACGAGTGTATCGGGAGACATCGTTGCCTGGAGCTGTCCTAACCAGAGTTGCGCAAAGTCACTTGCGTGTTGGCACCTTCCAATACGTCGCGGGACGAAGGGTTGAAGGTGAACTCCGAATCCTGGCTGACTATGCCATACGGCGCCACTATCCAAGTGCAGAGCAAAAACCCAACAAGTATCTGGCTTTTTTCGGCGACGTTATCCGTGCCCAAGCCTCATTACTTGCCCAGTGGATGCTCGTGGGTTTCATTCACGGTGTGATGAACACGGACAATATGACCATTAGTGGTGAGACGATTGACTATGGACCTTGTGCCTTTATGGATGCTTTCGATCCTGCCACTGTGTTTAGTTCCATCGATCAACACGGCCGATATGCTTACAGTAACCAGCCCAAGATTGCTGCCTGGAATCTTGCTCGTTTCGCCGAGACCCTTCTTCCCCTGCTAGACGAGGATCAGGAAAAGGCGCGAGATATGGCCGAAGCAGAACTCAAGGACTTCTCCACGCAATACAACCAGCACTTTCTTGCCGGCATGCGCAATAAACTAGGTCTCTTGCAGGCCGACGATGACGATACGACACTCATTCGAGATCTCTTGCAGCTGATGCATGACCATCAGGCTGACTATACGAATACCTTCCTCGATCTTACGTTCCAGAGGTTTGAGCAAAACGAGTTCTACCGCTCCGACGGCTTCAAGGCATGGAGATCACGGTGGGAGAAACGGCTGGAGCAAAATCCACAGAGCTGGGAGCAGACACAGGAGCACATGAAACAGCATAACCCTAGTGTGATTCCCCGCAACCACCGTGTTGAAGAGGCACTGCGCGCTGCTGTGCAAAAGGGCGATTATGAACCTTTACAGAAACTCTTGAGCGTTCTCGAAAAGCCATTTGCACACAGTCCTGAGCAAGAAGAGTTCGCAACGCCTCCCGAACCAACCGCCACTCCGTATCGAACATTTTGCGGAACATAACGTGGACATTGCTAAACATAAGGTGTATACTAATGATTGTAAAGCAGAGAAAACGCCAAGGAGGTGTCGAAATGAAAGACAAGGTTCAAGCGGTTTTAGATAGAATTCGTCCATCCCTTCAGGCCGACGGCGGAGATGTAGAACTTGTTGATGTCAGTGCAGACAATGTGGTTACCGTCAAACTAACCGGTGCCTGTGTTGGATGTCCCATGTCTCAGTTGACATTAAAGGGTGGCATTGAGAGAATCCTCAAACACGAAATTCCAGAAGTTGTTTCTGTAGAAGCAGCCCAGTAAACAAGCAAGAGGAGCCGAAGTGCTCCTCTTTTTCCTATGTCCGTCGAAAGGAGCGTTCGCGTGAGTTCCCGAGAATTGCAGACCTTGATTCACGACGCAGGGTTTGACGCCTTTGCCATCATGCCTGCCCAACCAACTGCGTCCATGCTTCCCATTCTCAGGGAAGCACAAGAAGAAGATCGCTACCCAGACTTTGTTGATACCGATATTGTCAAGCGGGTGGATCCGAGAAATCTGCAAGAAAGTGCCAAAAGCATACTTTCCTTAGCCATTTCGTATTATTCCGGAGATCCGAGCCCCACGCCCGTCCTCCACGGAACGATCTCGCGTTCTGCCTGGGGGCTTGATTATCACCGCGTTCTTGGCGAGCGTATGGACCAAGTCATCGACGGGTTGAAGCAATACCATGGTGCCAAAGAATGCACCAAAGCGGTTGATACAACCTTTCTCATCGATCGTGCTCTAGCAATAGAATCTGGTCTGGGCTACCCGGGGAGCAATTGCTCGGTATACGTTCCGCCCTATGGGTCCTGGGTTTTCTTAGGCGAAATCCTGGTTGATGTGGATCTGCCCACGACGAACGCGAGGCCGTCGGAGAACTGGGCCTGCCCCATGGATTGTGATCGTTGCGTACAGGCTTGCCCTACAGGGGCACTTTTTGCACCAGGGAAAATTCGTCCGAAACGTTGCATTTCTTACCTCACACAAATGTCTGGACCCATTCCCTTAGATCTTCGGGAGAAAATCGGCAGCAAACTGTGGGGTTGTGACATCTGCCAGCAAGTGTGTCCCATCAATCGCCAGGCGAAGATCACATCCCACGAAGTGTTTCAGCCCACACGGGGTCCCCACATACCTCTGGTCCCACTCTTACGCTTGACAAAAAGAGAGTTCGTCGACATGTTTGGGCCCACCAGCATGGCCTGGCGTGGGAAAAACGTATTGCAGCGAAATGCCTGTGTTGTTCTAGGTAATCAAAGAAACCCAGAGGCTTTGCCTATCCTAGAAGAAACAGCCCGGGAACATCCAAGTACCGTCGTACAAGATGCTGCAACCTGGGCTGTAAAAAAGATCAAGTCATGTTAATCGTATTGTGCCTTGCGTTTTCTAGAGCTTTCTTGAGTCGTTCTCCATAAGGACCATTCACATGTGTTGTAGCCTCTAGTGCTTTTTCCAGGAACGTTACGGCCTCTTCCCCACCATAACGACTAATCGACACCGCCATCTGTGCCTTTTCCTCGTTTTCTTCAGGATAATGATCGAACATCTCCGTAAGCAAACTCCAGCGCCTCTTCGTGGGCGGCCCATGGGACAAGAAAAGAGCAAGATAGGGCAAGAGTGGCGAATCACGATTCGCTCGAACAAAACGGCGCATAGCTGGAAGGGCTTTCCCATCAAACGACTTGAGCAGACTCCAACACTCATAATACAAGGGATCGTCTGCATCAATACTCGCCAGAATCTCCAAAACAACGTCACTCACTTCACTCAATCCCCACCGGTTGCAGTATACGAGCAATCGCATCAGAAACCCTTGGTTGAAGTCCTCGTTCACCAAACGTATCTCTAGGATCATGAGTATGAGAGCCATAGCCTGCTGATCGGGCTCTACATCAATATGCTCAAAACTGGAAAAGAAACTCTCAAAGAAGTAATCATACTCATCCTTCTCAAAGACCGTGTTGAGGTCCGTATATCCGGAGCCGCCCTGGCGAAAGTTGCGAAAAACACTAAGGTCTGATACGACATTCCCCTTAACCTTCTTGCGCTTTTGCCTCTCGGTGGCAATGTCTTCAAGTGGGTAGTTGTAGTATGGAGTGACTCGGAAGTTGTTCACCAGGGTCTGCAGTCCCTGTAAGACCACTTGGATGCGGGGGGGACTGATCTTGAGCCACATGGGGCGCAGCCGTGCACCCCTAAGCATCCGAGCTCCTGCACGGCCCAAGATGAGGGTCAACTCTTCGTCCAGATTTGGACCTTCTGCCCGCAAGACTTGATGAGCCTGGCGTATGATGCTATCAAGATCTTCATTATCAGGAACATTGGAGCAATAATACTGCATCATCTGCTTGTAGACGGGCATGCGCAGGCGAATCTGCAAGCTGTTTTCGTGCATAAAGTGATCAACCACGTACTGAATGTCCAAGGGAAACTGGTACTTATTCAAATCCGCGATGAGCCCTTCTACCAGTCGATCCAGTTCGGTATTGGTTCGTTGCAGTTCACGCTTACCCTTCAGCGCAGCACTCAGTAGCGCTACTACGGCTAGAAGTTCAAGTGAGGCGCTGTAAGCGGCCAGCATCAATTCTCTCTCGTAGAAAAACATACTCTCTTTGATTTCCAGGCAGGACGAAACAAACCCATCTACTGTGGTGATCTCCTGTATTTCTTCGACAAGCTCTTTATAGTCTCTCAACAATGCGGCACCCCTACCTCTCCGCTTCAATGGCGCCACGTGCTAACGCGTCGCAACGATTGTTAAAGGTATTATCACTGTGACCCTTCACTTTAATCCACTCGATATCATGGTGATGGCTCAAAGTGATGAGCTGACGCCATAAATCTGCATTACTGACGGGCTGTTTCTTGGCGTTGAGCCAGCCGTTTTTTTGCCAATTCTCAATCCATCCTTGTGTAAAAGCATTAATCAAGTACGCACTATCAGAATATAGCTTCACCCTACATGGCTTTTTCAGACCCTCGAGTCCCTTGATCGCTGCCAGAAGCTCCATGCGTTGGTTGGTGGTTTCGGCCGCAAATCCCGATAGTTCCTTCTGATGAGGCCCGTGAATAAGTATGGTTCCCCAACCTCCCGGTCCTGGATTACCGCTACATGCCCCGTCTGTGTATATTTCTACTTGTGGTTTCAGGTCGGTCATCCTCCTTCACGCTCGAAACTCGCTTGACACCCGTCTCTACTGGCAAACTCGGATCGAAAGTGTTACAATATCAATAATACCATACTATACGTTTTTTTGTATTTGGAGAGAGAACAATGACGGGAAATACCGAAAAAATCACAAAGGGCGAGGACTATCTCGGACGCAGCTGCGTTGTATGTAAAAGGGAGTTTCAAGCCGAAGACGAAGTGGTAGCTTGTCCTCGATGCCATAGCGTGCATCACGCCGAGTGCTGGAAAGAGAAAGGCGGATGCGGCAAGACAGGCTGTCCCCAAGTCGCACAAACGATCAGAGGTGAACGGCCCCAAGGCGACGGCCCACCCCCGCCTGTATCGAAGAAGGTGATCGCTGGCGGCATCCTGGCCTCCGTGGTTGTGATCCTCTTGATGGTCTTCTGGCCCAAACCACCCGATCCTGCCATGGGGCGCACTAAGATTGTCTTTCTGGGTCCAGCGTACCAGGAGCTTTCGGACGTTGTGACCGAACTCGTCGAAGGATATAATGCTACAAGCGAAGATGTCTACATTGACTTGCAGCTTCTTCCTCCCCAAGGAATGGACACAAAACTCGTTGTTCTTATTGCTGCCAATCAAGCGCCTGATGTTCTTGCTATCGATGATGATCGTTTCGCGCAGTTTTCTTCTGAGGGAGCCCTGTTGCCTGTGGGTGTGAACGATGAAGGTGAGCCCATTTACGGCATTCAACATCCAGCCCAGTTGACCCAGTTAGTCGTGTGGGGGGGCACAGAAAATCCCGCGGAGTCCTTAGAAGTATTGCACTTTCTTGCCAAGAACATTCCACCCGCTGATTTGGACCTGCTGAGGGAGTCGCAGACTAGCACATTTCCTTTCTAATTCAAAAAGGGCCCGAGGGCCCTTTTGTTTGTCTTGACCTAAAATCCAACCTGTGGCACTTCTTGAGCACTCGAAGATGCTTCAAAGAAGGGTTTGGGCTGTCGGCCCATAATGCCTGCTAACAAGTTGGTGGGGAACTGACGAATCGTAGTATTCCAGGTTTGAACCGACTCGTTGAAGCGCATCCGTTCGGTAGCGATGCGATTCTCCGTACCGGCCAGTTCGTCTTGGAGCCGGATGAAACTCGTATCAGCCTTGAGTTGAGGATAGGCTTCACTGATAGCCAACAGGCGTCCAAGTGCTGAGTCTAAGCCCCTGTTTGCTTCCATCTGGGCCTCCGGAGTCGTGGCTCCCAGGAGACGAGATCGGGCATCTGCCACATCAGCAAAAACTTGCTCTTCGTGACTTGCATACCCTTTAACCGTATTCACCAAGTTAGGGATCAAGTCAGCTCTTCTCTGGAGCTGATTCTCCACCTGGGCCCAGCGACCGTCAACGGTCTCTTCAAGCGCAACGAGCTGATTGTAACGACCAACAACTCCTGATCCTAAAGCGATTACAACTACCAGAATAACAATGAGAACTATGGTACCTTTTTTCATCCACTTCACTCTCCCTCTTCATGATTTCTCGATTAGAATCGTCTTCCTGCTCCGCCGCCTCCACTGCGTCCTCCACCAAAGCCGCCGGAAGGTCGTGAGCCACCACCAAAGCTTCCGCCTCCAAATCCACCGCCTCGAGGCATTCGTGGCACGATTACGGTTCTACCTGAACCTCCCCCACCGCCAAAGCCTCCGCTTCCGCCCGGTGGGTAACGTCTTCCACGGCGCATAAGCATGAGTATCAATACAAAAATGACAAACGAAACAAACCACCCAGAACTGCCCTCTCGTTCCTCAACAATCTCAAACTCTTCACCAGCCAGGATATTCGCATAGGCTAGAGCCATAGCCGAAAGCCCTGCGCCATAATCCTTTTTCTTAAAGTGGGGAATTCCTTCTTGATCAATGACGGCACCGACGAGTCCATCCGGCAATACACCTTCCAGACCGTATCCTGGTTCCACTTCGATGGCTCCTTCAGCCACCGCCAACAGCATCAAAAGACCGCTATCATCGGGCCCACCTACACCCCACTCGTTGAAGAGCGCTGTGGTGTACTCCTTAGGATCCATAGGCGCCGTTGTGGATATGGTGGCGACCGCCAGACCAATACCCTGTTCACTCCATAACTTCTCTCCAAGGAGCTGCATTTCGGCCTTGCTTTTTTGGTCCAAAACATTGGCAAAGTCATTTACAAAACCCTGTTTATCGGGAAAAGCCGCCATGACAACATTACTCATAACAACAACTAAGACAAGAACAATACTAGTTCGAATAATCTTCTTATGCATTCGCATCGCACTTCACCTCTCTCAACGCAACGTTTCACCATGGCGCCCAATGAGTTCTCCAAGGCCATAGTAGTTGCCAAAACCATAGACCATAGGATCGGCTGACATCAGGTCAAAACGACCGTTTACGGTAAACTCTTCACTATAATGGACCCAGACCACTTCTCCCAAGAACAAATCATGACTTCCCAGAGGAATCACCTTAATTACACGACACTCAACGTTTACTGGACACTCAGCGATTAAGGGGGCTCGCATTAGGGTAGCTGGTAGTGCCGTAAACCCACATTCCGCGAACTTATCATAGTCACGACCACTGATTGTTCCACACCGATCGACCAGTTCAATCTGACTAGACATGGGCATGTTTACGACGAAACCACCCGATTCTTTGATTATACCATAGGAGTGACGTTCCGGACGAATTCCCAAACTGATTACTGCTGGATCGGAGCATGCAACTCCGGCCCATGCTAGGGTAATGATGTTAGCGGGGCCTGTACTTTGGCAACTCACTAAGACAGGTGGTACAGGATACAACCATGTTCCAGGCTGGCGCGTAATCTTCATGGACTATTCACTCCCCTCAATTGGTATCGCCCTATAGACTTCTTCTCCTGCATTCCAGGTAAAGTCATTGGCAGTTAACTCCTGAACGGTCTGACGTAAAAGTTCCAGCTCATGAGGGAAACACAAAACATGAAAGGTAACGTGCTCTAAGTATTCTGTATCCTCAACAAAAACACCTTGCGTAAGCAACGTATTTTGAATCTTTCCTACATGAACATAATCCACCGTGAAAGCAACCTTCTGCGATGGCACCATGCGCACGATCCCCGCCGCCTGCAATGCTTCGCGCACCGCTCCACCGTAGGCGCGAATTAAGCCGCCGCGTCCCAAAAGAGTACCTCCAAAGTACCTCGTGACTACTACGACACAGTTTACGACCTCGTGGTTCTTGAGAACCTCCAGCATAGGAAGGCCCGCAGTACCACTCGGCTCGTTATCATCACTATATTTCTGCACCTCTTGATTCATACCTAGGATGTAGGCAGGGACGTTATGGGTGGCGTTCCAGTGTTCCTTGCGCACCCCTTCGATAAAGGCTTCGGCTTCGTCCTGGGTGTGCACAGGTTTGATGCGAGCTATGAACTTGGACTTTTTCTCAACCAGCGTTATCTCCGCTTCTTTGGCGACTGTCCGATACTCAACAAGCATTCTACCACCTCGAGATAGTGTTCAACATCATTTTGCATCTTCCTTCCCTTTCTGCTATTCTAATCTAGTGAGGAGGATGTGCATGGATATCATTAAACAACTGGCCACAGAACTAGGAATCAGACCGCATCAGGTTGAGCAAACCGCCGCGCTCCTAGATGATGGAAACACGATTCCCTTTATCGCCCGCTATCGCAAAGAGGCCACGGGAGAACTTGACGAGACTGTCATTCGGGATTTGTCAGAACGCCTTACATACCTGCGAAACCTCGAAGATCGAAAGGCTGAGATCACACGACTGATTGACGCTCAGGAAAAACTCACGCCCGAACTCTCAGACTCCATTGTGAAGGCAACTACACTACAAGAACTGGAAGATCTATATCGTCCTTTCCGGCCAAAACGTAGAACCAGGGCATCCATCGCCAAAGAAAAGGGTCTCGAACCCTTGGCACTTATGCTCTTAGAACAGGGTCCAGAGCAACCTGAGGAACTGGCTCAAGCCTTTTTGACCGACGAGGTGGCAACAGTAGAAGAGGCCCTTCAAGGAGCGCAGGATATACTTGCTGAGCAAATTACCGACGATCCGGCCAACCGTGCACTGATCCGCAAGTTCACCTTTGACACAGGCCTCTTGATGAGCGAAAAAGCAAACAGTGAAGACGAAGCGCAAAGCGCTGAGTTTCAAATGTATTTCGATTACTTTGAGGATGTGGCAAAAATACCCCCACATCGCATACTCGCCCTAAACCGTGGTGAACGCTTGAACGCGCTGAAAGTAAGAGTTCAAGTGGATATCGACAAAGTCTATGCTCTGTTGAGCAAAGAGATAATTACCAACCCAGCGTCCCCCGCGACCCCTTACCTAGTGGCAGCCATTGAAGATGGCTACGCACGCCTCTTAGCCCCAAGCCTCGAGCGGGACATTCGAGGAGCTCTGACAGAAAAGGCCGAAGAACACGCGATTCAGATCTTTGCTAAGAACTTAGGCGATCTGTTGATGCAAAGTCCGGTAAGGGGCAAGAGGGTCTTAGGGATTGATCCTGCCTTTCGGACTGGGTGCAAAGTAGTGGCGCTGAGTGAGTTTGGCGATCTCCTGGAGTACACGACGATCTATCCCCATGAGCCTCAACGCAGATGGGATCAGGCTCTAGAGATTTTGAGCGCTCTTGTCTCCAAGCATGACCTTGCCCTCGTAACCATTGGGAATGGGACGGCGAGTCGAGAAACCGAACAACTTGTAGCCGAACTGATCAAAAAGTACAATCCCAAACTTCAGTACCTGGTAGTCAACGAGGCTGGAGCCTCTGTTTACTCCGCATCAAAGCTTGCGAAAGAAGAATTTCCTGACTTAGACGTGTCGATAAGGGGAGCGGTCTCCATTGCGCGTCGGGTACAAGATCCCCTGGCGGAGCTGGTAAAAATTGATCCTAAATCCATTGGAGTGGGGCAGTACCAGCATGACGTGAACCAAAAGGCACTGGCCACTACATTGGAGCATGTAGTAGAGAGCTGCGTGAACCATGTTGGCGTCGAGCTCAATACAGCTTCGAGTGCTCTTCTAAGACATGTCTCAGGCCTTTCGGCGAAGGTGGCCGATAACGTTGTGGATTATCGGGCGACAAACGGGATCTTTAAGAGGCGCTCTGAGTTAAAGAAGGTCAAGGGTCTTGGTCCCAAGGCCTTTGAGCAGGCCGCGGGCTTTCTGCGTATTGCAGACGGGTCGCAGCCCCTGGATAACACAGCTGTTCATCCAGAATCCTATCCCTTGGCCGTCCAAATCCTCGAGCAAATCGGTTACAAAGAGAAGGATCTGCAAAACCGCGAGACACTAGCCATCATTCGCGAAAGACTAAAAACTCTCGATGCCAAAGAAGTGGCAGAAAGTCTCGAGGCAGGTGAACCTACCGTTCGTGATATCATTGGAGCGCTCAGCCAACCAGGGCGAGATCCACGAGATGAGCTGCCCCCACCGCTCTTCAGAGCCGACGTGCTAAGCATGGAGGACCTGCGACCTGGAATGGTCTTGCAGGGGACAGTGCAGAATGTCGTAGATTTTGGAGCCTTCGTTGATATAGGAGTCAAGAAGGCTGGTTTGGTCCACATTTCAGAGCTCAGTGACAGCTACGTCAGGCATCCCACTGATTGTGTACAAGTCGGTGATATCGTCTCCGTACGTATTCTCGGCGTAGAACCACAACTAGGAAGAATTAGTCTGTCCATGAAAAGCGAGCGTTAAAACAAAGAGGCTGCTCCAGAACACCATCGTTCTGAAGCAGCCTTTTTTTGATCAGTCTTCTTAGGCGTTGTCTCTCTTGGCAGTCAACCATTCGTGGATAGCCAGGGCGGCACGTTTGCCTGCACCCATGGCACTGATTACGGTCGAGGCACCTGTGGCGATGTCACCACCGGCCCAAACACCGGGAATGCTCGTAGCGCCTGCTTCGTCAAAGGTGGCAATATTGCCCCACTTGTTGAGCTCCAAGCCGTCCACTCGTGTGGTCAATAATGGGTTTGCACCCTGTCCTACTGCGACAACTACGGTATCAACCTCCAGCGTGAACAGAGAACCTGGAATCTCAACCGGTCTTCTGCGACCACTACTGTCGGGTTCGCCCAGTTCCATCCTCACGCACTCCATGGCCCGAACTCGGAACTTCTCGTCACCAACAATACGGGCTGGGTTCGTAAGCAACTGGAACTTGATTCCTTCCTCTTCGGCGTTTTCAATCTCCTCGAGGCGGGCAGGCATTTCCTCGCGGCTTCTGCGATACACGATATATACTTCCTCGGCCCCCAGACGCCTTGATACACGGGCTGCGTCCATGGCCACATTACCGGCTCCAACGACCGCAACACGTTTGCCTACCTTAATGGGCGTATCGTACTCAGGGAAGAGATACGCTTTCATCAAGTTCGCTCTGGTGAGAAATTCGTTGGCACTGTATACTCCATTGAGGTTCTCTCCAGGGATGTTGAGAAAGTATGGCAAACCCGCACCGGTTCCGATGAAGGCTGCGGCGTACTTTCCAGAACGCAGCATTTCGTTAAAGTCCATGGTAAGTCCCACAGCGACATTGGTGAACACATTGACGCCCAACGATTTCACATAATCGACTTCTTCATCGACAATTGATTTTGGCAGACGGAACTCGGGGATTCCGTAACGCAGTACTCCTCCCGTATCGTGAAGGGCTTCGAAGATATCAACCTCATAGCCATAACCGGCTAGATCGGCACCGCAGGTTAAGCCGGCGGGTCCCGAACCAATAACGGCAATCCGTTCTGGATATTTCTTCTCAGGCTTGGTCGCTTGAGCCCCTTCATCCCGGGATTTCTTGGCTGCACTGGCCTGGTCTGCTACAAATCGTTCTAACATGCCAATGGCAATCGGCTGTCCCCGTTTGGCCAAGACACAGACTGCTTCACATTGTGATTCTTGGGGACAAACTCTTCCGCAAACAGCAGGCAGACTGTTCTTTTCTTTAATCTTGGCATCGGCAGCTTCAAACTCCCCTTGCACAACAAGCTGAATAAACTCAGGTATGGGAACCTGGACAGGACATCCACTGACACAAGGCTTGTGTTTACAGTTCAAACAACGCTCAGCCTCAGAGATGGCCATTTCTGGATCGAGCCCCAAAGCTACCTCTATAAAATCAGAACTGCGTTCCTTAGGATCGCGCCTGGGCATCTCAACTCTGTTTCGTTTTGCTGGTATCATTTATACTCGTTCCTCCCCTAAGGTCCGGCATACGTGATCTTCCTCATCCCTATAGTATCCTTGCCGAACCACCAGTTCGTCAAAGTTCACAGCATGTCCATCAAAGTCAGGACCATCGACACAGGCAAACTTGGTTTCTCCATTGATGGAAACCCGGCAACCTCCACACATGCCAGTTCCGTCGATCATGATCGAGTTGAGGCTCACAAGGGTGGGCAGATTAAATTCTTTTGTGACCTTGCTGGCTGCTTGCATCATTCGTGCAGGCCCAATGGCAATGGCCATATCGAAGTGTTCGCCACTCTCCAAACGTTGGCGAAGCGGATCGGTTACCAGACCCTTCATTCCTTCGCTCCCATCGTCTGTCACCAAAATGACCTCGTCACTCAAGCTCCTCACTTCATCTTGCAGAATCAACAGATCCTTAGTGCGAGCCCCTAGAATCGATATAATCTCGGCTCCCTTTTTGCGATAGGCGCGAAGTAGTGGCAGCATCGGTGCAACACCAATTCCACCCATAACAGCAATGATACGGCCCATATCTTTGATTTCAGTGGCCGTGCCCAGGGGACCAAGAACGTCTTTGACATAATCACCAACGGGGATGTTGACAAGATCCCGGGTGCTTTTTCCCACCGCTTGAATAATCAGCGTAAGCGTGCCCCGTTCAGGATCATTATCGCAAATGGTCAGAGGTATCCTCTCGCCAACATCTGAGACCCGAACAATAACAAAGTTACCGGCTTTCGCCTTTTCCGCCACGAGGGGTGCTTCGACAACCATTCTATAGATATTTTCTGCCAATAGGTCTTTTTCAAGTACCTTAAACAATCCCTCCACCTCCTACTGCTATCATTATATTGTATTTCGATCAGGTACTGCAACCCCCATAGGCTTTTCACCACGACTTGTGGATCTTTGCTCGGAAATAAAAGAAATGAGACGGGGTATCCCGCCTCAAATCACCGAGAAACTCTTATATCTGGCCAGTTAAATACAACTACAAAGTGGGCTCGTACCCAGATAACTGGTGGAATAGCCCATTTGGGGAAAATGTCTGCGTTCTTTACATTCGAGGCTACAGACATATCTGTGGTTACAAAACTTGCACCCAAGGACGCAACGTAAAGTCGTGGCACAAAATCTTCGAGTCCTTTCTGACCTTAGGATGCTCTCGAGGGGCTCGTCCAATAGATTCCCCAAGCAAAATTCATCGTCGTGCAACATGCGACAAGGAAAAACGTTCCCGGTCGCATCAATACTTACGACCATGGTGCCCGCATCACAAACCGATCCGTGGATGGTTCCATGGTTGAGACATGCCAAAGCTTGAAGCTCCTCGTCAGTTAAGACGTACTCATCAAGGGGAGGTATGTTGGGATTACCTGTTAGAATGTTAAACACTACGGGAACACCTAGTTCCTCGGCAAACGCTCTGTAAGCATCAATATGACTCGTGTTCTTGCGATGCAAGGTTGGCACCATGGCCACAGGTATCCCTACACTTTGAATCTGAAGTATCGCCTTAACTGCGTAACGAGTGGAACCTTTGTCTCGTAAGAAATGTGGACCTCGCGTCTCATAGCCATCGATCCCCACATCTATCCTGTCTACAAGATGGTTCAGTCTCTCTAACACATTGAGATCAACGCATGTCCCATTTGTCTCGATAGTAATCTTCCCTATTCCAGCCGTTTTTGCCCAGGCCACCAACTGCGGCAAATCGTCCCTTAAGAGAGGTTCCCCACCGGAGATTACTAGCGTTGAGAAACCATTCTTACTTAGTTCACTGATGATGATTCTCAGTTGTTCTAGCAGTAAGTCTGGCACTCTATTACGGCTTTCATTACGCGAGTAACACCCAATGCAATTAAGGTTGCATTTGTTTGTGACATGCATATAAGCAAGGCCACGGCCTGCAAGCGGAGCCTGGGTACGACGAACAACCTTCACGTTGTCATGGATTACGTACTTCATTCGAACCACTCCTTCAGTCGCGCATCGCTTGGACTGGTAGGCACAGTAACGTGAGTCCTTATTGGGTGTGTGAAAGCCACTTTTGATCCTTCTTGTGAAGGGTTTTCCCTTGTCGGGTGGAATAGTATTGGCATTATGCCAATTTTTTCCGTTGCTTACTGCAACTTACATGGTTACGTATGGGAACGGTACAACATCGCCTGGAGCTGGTACGGACATACCTGTACACGGTGGTAGAGGGATGTCGTCCGGTCCAGCACTACACCCTATGGGCAAAGCGAACATGAGGATCACCAGCACCATCGTTAGAGCAAACGACTTCTTTTTCATGAGATCACCCCCTTTTACCACAACGTTAGCATAGATCAAGGTTGGTTTCACCCAGAATGAAAGTCGCTTTTTGGGAGGTGATGGTATGTTTGAGTCTTTTGATCTTTCCAGATTCGGGGATCATTTGAGGAAGTTGAGAAAGTCCCTAGGCTACACCCAGAGTGACGTAGAGGCGCTGTGTGGTGTCACAGCAGATGCTTTGCGCAGGATTGAAAACGGGAGAGTTGTGCCAAGGTATGATACCCTTATCTACTTGTCCCATATCTACAAAAAGGACCTTCTTGCAGATCTGACCATGTACAGCTCCGCAAGCCAGATTTTTGAGCTGTATTCGCGTTTAGAAGACCTGCTGATTCGTCATGACATGAATGCTCTCCAACAGCTCTATGAGGATTTTGCCGTATATATGGCTACGACCCCGGAGAAGGGAACCCTGGTCAACCTTTCTGTGGTCAAACAGTTTGAGTGGATGCTTTCTGGCATTCAAAAATACTATACTTGTGATCAAGTCATCCAAAGAGAGTGCGGCAAGGACTTTCTAGAGGCCATGAAGATCAGCCACCCGAGCTTCACACCTGCACAATTTGCCCGGTTTGGCTACACTGAATTTGAGCACCGAATTTTGCTTATGATCGCAACATCCATTACGGATGATCTGCACTTAGCCAACTCCATTCTCCGTTTTTGTCTAGAACACCTAAACAAAGGGCTCTATGCAACAACGGCCGAGAAAATGTTCCGGATCAAGATCTATTTCAACTTGTCCTACAACTACCATCGTCTCGATCAACACGAAAAGGCTCTATTGGCGGCCAATGAGGGGATTCACAGCTGCAATGAAGACCATCTCTCCTACTACTTGGGGGCCTTACTCTTCCGCAAGGGAATTGCAGCGTTTCTGTTGAAACAACCCGACTACATGGAATGCCTTCAGCTGGCCCTGCACATGCTTGTCATTCAGGACAATCAAGAGTTAGCCCAGCTCTATAAGAAGATTGCACTTGAAACCTATGGAATCACGATAAAGACCTAAAAAAGCAGCTTCCGGATTTGATACCGAGAGCTGCTTTTTGATGATCGTCTTTGTTTTATCTGAGCTTAAACTCAGAGTAGATGTGTTCATATTCGTCAAGTACTCGATCGACACCAATGTAGAAACTCGTGTTCTCAACGACTTCATCGGCCAGATTGAGCATGGGGTTGTTCTTGAAGTCTGCTGGCAGATGAGCTTCAGCCGCCTTATTCGGACTCGTGAACTTGGTCATGTCAGCAATTCTAGCGGCAATTTCTGGACGCATGATGAAGTCTAAGAACTTATAGGCTCCATCCTTGTTCGGTGCCTGCTTCGACATAACCCAGGAATCGATGTAAATCGGCATACCTTCTGTAGGGAACACCGGTTGCAGGTTCGGCCTTGCTTGCTGGCCTTTGACAGCCTGATTGGAGTACATGAATCCGATTACAGCCTCTCCATTGACCAGAGAATCTTCTGGGGTGTTCGTCTCAAAGCGCTTGATGTTAGGCTTGAGGGCAAACAGTTTTTCTCTGGCTTCGGCGACTTTCACTGGATCTGTTTCGTTGTACTCATAACCCAGAGATTTCAGCACAAGTCCCATAATTTCTACGGACCAGTCGATAAGGACAATGTTGTTTACCAACTCTTCCTGCCACATGTCCTCGTAACTGGTAATGGGCCTCGCTCCTAGGCTCTCCACGCCTTCTGGGTTAACCAGCAGGAAGGAGATGGAAATGGCGTACGGTATGGAATACTGGTCGTTGGGATCATAGTAGGCGCCATGGTAGACGGGGTTAATGTTGGCATAGTTGGGAATCTTGCTCTTATCAAGGACAGCCAACATGTCACTTTGCCTCAAAATGTCGACCATATAGTCTGTGGTCACAGCCAAGTCATATTGATCAGGGCTAGCTTCAAGTAGAGATTGCATATCTTCGTTCGATGTAACTTCTTTGTAGTTCACCTTAATACCGGTTTCTTTTTCGAACTCCTCAATGATGGCTCTAGGAATGAAGTCTCCACCCCAGGTCATGAGGTTGACTTCGCCAGGAGCTTCTTCTCCACGGTTCACGTAACGGACAACGACTACAGCCAAGAGAGCAATCACCAAGATGCCGATAACCAGACTAAATCTTCGGTTCTTCATTTAGACAGCCTCCTTATTTTGTTTCTTGGTTAGTTGGCTCAAGCCAACAATGAAAAACGTTCCGACCAAGATCAGAGTGCAGAGTGCATTAACCTTCGGAGTCACTCCTACGCGCATCATCGAGAAAATATGCACGGGTAGTGTTGTTGTTTTAGCACCTGACATATATGTTGAGATTATCACATCGTCCAGAGACATAGCTAAAGCCAGGAGCGATGCGGTTATAATCGAAGGAGTCACTAAAGGCAAAATTACTGTCTCGATCACCTGCCACGTGGTAGCCCCTAAATCCCGAGCGGATTCAAGGATAGAACGATCAATCTCCTTGAGCCTTAATTGTACCATAATATAGACATAAGGGACACAGAACAAGGAGTGCGATAACACCAAGGTCAAATGCCCAAACGGTAGGTTTATACTGTTAAAGAAGATCAAAAGCGCGATCCCCAAAGCGATCTCGGGAACAAGAAGCGGAAGTACCATCATTCCCTGAATCGCTTTCTTCATCCCGTCTGTTACCCACATAGAAATAACAGCGCTGGCCGTACCCATGATGGCGGATAGAAGTGCCGTAAGTAAAGCTACTTCGATACTCACCTTAAAGGACTCTACAATAACCCTGTCTCGAAAAAGCTCGCGGTACCAATCGAGGGTAAACCCCGTCCACTGGGCCGTCGATGGACTGGCATTAAACGAGTACAAGATCACACTCAGTACTGGCAAATACAAAACCACAAAGAATAAGGAAAGATAGAAGGCACCAAACTTACTTGTCTTCAGTTTCATTGAAACAGTCCTTCCCTATCATCTTTAGCAACCCGACCATACAAAGAGATGACGAGTATAGCGACAACAATCATGGCCATGGAAAACGCTGCTGCAAGCGGGCGATTCCTTCCTCGGGTAACCTGTGTGTTGATTAAGTTACCCAAGAAGATCGTGTTACCTCCCCCGAGCAGATCCGAAACGTAAAACAAACCGAGGGCAGGGATAAAAACCAGCGTAAAACCACCAGCAATACCCGGTATGGTTAGGGGAAGCGTGATGTTAAAAAACGTCTGGCGCTTGTTAGCCCCCAGGTCATACGATGCTTCAAGCAAAGAACGATCGAGTTTATCTACAGAGTTAAAGATCGCAACAATCATGAAAGGCACAAGCATATAGGCCGTTCCAATGAGCGTGGTACTAAACTTATACATCATGGACAAAGGAGCATCAATCACACCTAGGGCCCGAAGCACATTATTGATGATCCCTGCGTTACCAAGAAGAATCATCCAACCATAGGTTCTCAGTAGACTGGAGATCCAAAATGGGAGCATGATTAAGCCGATAGACAAGGCGCGTTTCTTGGGCTCTAAGTTGGAGGTAATATAGGCTACTGGATAACCAACCACGAGTGTCAGTATCCCTGTAAGTAAGGCAAGGAGCAGGGAGTTAAGGAATACTCTTAAGTAAATCGGATCAAAGACCCTCTGATAGTTCTCGAGTGTAAATTGGACGACAATGTTCCCCAACGAATCTCTAGATAAAAAGCTTAACACAAAGACAAAGAGAAGAGGTACTCCCACCAACAGACCAATCCATACCACAATGGGTACAGCCAGAATATTGCGTTTTAACGTCTGCATGCTATACCCCTCTTTCTATCCAGGCCTCTTCGAGAGGAAGCAATATTGCCCCATGGTCTTCCCATACGACAAAGACCGAGTCTCCTTCGTTGCATTCACATTCGGTTTTCTGATATTCAACAACGGTAATCGTCTTTTCATCGACCTTAAGCTCGATACGAATCTGGGATCCTGCATAATGGATCGACGAAACTACACCCCGAAGAGCGTTCGCCGTTTCTTCACAGGAAACCCGCATCTTATCCATATGAATGGCTAAAATGGCATCCTCCCCAGCCTGGAGCGAGTGCTGTTTCGGCTTGCGGATGCTCACAACATTCTCTCCAAGTCGAACTTTGGCATGCGTTTCTCCGGTTTCAACAACGCTGACCTGCATGATGTTGCGATCACCAATAAACGTCGTCACAAAGAGATTACTCGGATTATTATAGATGTCTCTAGGACTGCCCAGCTGCTGTACCTTTCCCTGGTCAATCACGACAATCCGGTCGGACATGTTCAATGCTTCGTCCTGGTCATGGGTAACATAGACAAAGGTAGTCCCCGTCTTCTTCTGCAAATGAGCCAGTTCTGTCTGCATATGTTTTCTAAGCTTCAAGTCTAGAGCTCCGAGGGGTTCGTCCAGGAGCAGGATCGCAGGCTCATTAATGAGGGCTCTGGCAATGGCAATTCTCTGTCTTTGCCCGCCGGATAGTTGATGGGGCATGCGTTTCTCATACCCGAGCATCTGTACTAAGTCCAACACATCGCGCACACGGTCCGTTAACTCCGTTTCCGTCATGGACTTCTTGACCCGCGGACCATAGGCAATGTTGTCGTAAACATTGAGATGGGGAAACAAGGCATAGTTTTGAAACACGGTGTTGACATTACGCTTGTTTGGGACTATACCCTTGATGGAACGTCCATGTAGCAGAATGTCGCCTGAATGTACGCTCTCTAAACCGGCAATACACCGCAAGAGAGTTGTCTTGCCACACCCAGAGGGACCTAGTAGAGTGAGAAACTCACCCTGCTCTATGGTAAAGGAAATATCCTTCAACACATGAACATCACCGAAATATTTATTTACATCGACGAGCGAAAGTAGTGGCGGTTTCACACGGAGCCCCTTTCCAAGTTTTGTGAAGAACAATGGTTTCAAAATCAGTATAGTTTAATTAATACTACATGTCAAAGTATCTATACCAGCTACAAGAGGACAAAACGGCTAGAACCTGTCGCAACCTGACAGAACCTAACCGTTTACTCTCGGTCTATCCATCTCTTAGAGCATCTACCGGAGGCATCTTCGCTGCTTGAAGAGCCGGATAGAAGCCGAACAGCTGCCCCATGACGACCGCGATGCCCAACGAAATCAGCGACGCCACGGGATGTAATCCTCCAATACTCGGCAACTTAGGATAGGTAATCTCCTGAACGAGCTGGCTCAACAAGCCTTCGGCCGTAAAGAAGGCGGCTGTCAAGCCGAGCAGTGCACCTAAAATCGAGAAGACGAGGGACTCATTGAGAACCTGCCTCACAATCACTCCTTGCGATGCACCTAAGGCTTTCCTCAGACCAATCTCTTTCGTTCGTTCCACTACACTAACGAGCATGATGCTCAGAATGCCAATGGCACTAATTAGAACGGAGATGAAAGCGAAGGCCCCCAGAAAGAGTGTGATCGTGCGAATCTGATCGCTAAAGAACCGCGTGGAGTCCTTAAAGTACTCGCCACGTACTTCGAGTGCATCGATGGAACGGTCGGCCAATAACACCTGGGCGTCAGCTACCGCTTCGTACACCTGCCCTGGCTTAGCCCTAAGGAAGATCTCCTGATACAACATCTCATAGTCATCTGCTCGCATCCACCTTGGCTGCGCAACGCCCAAGGGAAAAATGAGATGGGCTTGCGAAACAAAGAACTCCAAGAGCTGCGACTGGAGTTTGTAGACACCAATGACCTCAAAGTCCACCAAGGATTCTCCATAGTCTCCTAACTGAATGGTCCTTCCCACCGCTGTTTGGTTTGGAAACAGCTGGTTAGCCACGATCTCAGAGATCAAAACAACCTTGTTTCCATGTTCTACATCAGCTGCGGTGAAGAACTGACCTTCCACCAACTCCAAATCCATGGCGTGGCCGTAACCCGCTGACGCTCCTGCGGTGTTTAGGACTTTGTAGGCAACATCATCGACTACGATGTTACGTTCCCACTGGTTTTGGAAAATGAAGGCCGACTCAACATAAAGGCTTTCCTCTAACCTGGCCAGATCGCTGAAACGAAGATTGCTTGTGGAGTTGATCATCATCCCTCCACCAGGATACTCCTCCATTTGTGAAACAGAGATTTTTGCCAGAGAATCGCCAAGTGTCCGGTTGACCAGATCAAGGGTCCCGGTGGCCTGCAAATTGAGTGATAAGATAATGGCAACAATCCAGACCCCCAGCCCCATCTGGAGAATGGTTAGGAGGGAGCGCAGAGGCCGTTTTGCCATGATTCTTGCCGTAAACTTCAACGTTTCCAAGTCGATCACTCCCTCAGTCAGTACGCAAGGCGTCTACCGGATCCGTCTTGGACCCTAAATACGCCGGATACACACCAAAGACAAGGCTAGCCACAAAACCTATGGCAACACCCATTAACACTCTCGTTCCCAACATTCCCGTCGAGAAAAAGGCACCAAGTGCTTTCCTCAAAACTTCCACCAAGGCAAAGGACAATGCTACCCCAAAGATGGATCCCGCCATTCCAAGCGTGAGTGCTTCCATCATGAATTGCCGGAACACCATGGGACGAGAACTGCCAAGAGCCATGGAAAGCCCGATGGACTTCGTGCGTTTCAGCACGCGAGCCAGCATTAAGTTGAGAATATTAATGACCGCAATAACGAGTCCCACTGATGCCAAAACGCCGATCAGAAGGGCATAGCGCTGCATTTGCTTCTGCGACTCTCGAAACTCTGCCAAGGAACTACGTACAGCAACCAGCTCACCCCAGACTAAATGAGCTTCACTAGTCGCCCGCTCCAGGGCCGTTGCTATATCCGTACCTTTGTCTAGGCCAACCGTGATGTTCTGAAAGCTCATCCCACCCCTCGCCTCGCGATAAAAAGGCGTCGCAGTTACGGGGGCGTAACACATGCGCGAACCACCAAGACGGAAAGGCAGGTCTTCTTCCGCTTCAGACGGAGCAAGTACTCCGATCACGGTATAATCCACGGACTCCTCGTCACCAAAGGGTAGCAGCGGGATCACCTGTCCAAGGGGATCACTGTCTCCGAACAGTTCTGTGGCCAGATGAACCGGCAATACAATCACATTACTTCTGTTCATGACATCGTCAGGTAGAAAGAAGTTACCGCTTTGCAGAACACTTTCATTAAAAGCAAAATATTCCGGTGTCGTTCCCATGATAAAGAGCTGGTTCGCGTCAAAATACCATCCTGGAAACTCCTCATCAGACTCTTCGTTTTCAGGTAACAGAGGTGTCCTAGCCGACCAGTGCGTTTCCACATAGGCATGCATCGTGGACGGCAGATTCCTTTGAAACTCTGCAAGTTCCTCCAGCGTTGCGCTCCATTCGCCGCTCTCATCTTGTGAACCAATCAGTGTTAATGGTGCACCGTCTCGCCTGGCTGATTCACTCTTACTCAGGAGTTCCAGCATTCGAAAGTGCTGCGCTTGTTCAATGTCTCGATACTGCGATCCCACAGACAGAAACAGTCCCAGGACAGCAATGATTACACCCACACCCAGGGCGATGGTGAGCACCACAAGTAGGGATTCTAAGGGCTGTCTTTTGGAATGACGAAATGACCATTTGAACTGCTCCCACAGCGACACGCTAACACCTCCTAATCAATGAGTTCAAAGACCCCTTGGCTCAAGTCACGACCACACAAATTCCAGAGGTTGAGGATACTCTGGGCATAATGCATCTGCGCAACAGCATAATCATACTCAGCCTTCTGCAGGGTCAAAGCGGTATCTTGTACTTGAAGCTCTGTCACCAGACCAGCCTCGTATTGCCTATGACGGAAATCCAAGTCTTCTCTTGCTTCCGCGAGATGCTCTGCTAGGAGTTCCACCTGGTTTTCTGCGGCGGTTACGCTTTGTAATGCTCTGCGCACCTCACCCTCTAAGGCATTTTCCTGTACCGACAGTTCATGTTCAGCCTTGGCCAGCGACAACTCTAGTTCTTCGATAACAGTGTTCCTTGGATACAAGGTTTTTGAAGCCATAAGTCCCACGTTCCAGGTCAGTCCACTCGTGACTTCGTTGACCTGAAGACCACCGCTGGCCTTCACATCCCAGCCTCTAGTCTTGCGTTCTAATGCGAGTGCGTCGCGGGCCCGCTCGACCTTCACTTGGGCCTGCCTCAGGGGAAGGTTCGAGGCCAATGCCTCGAGGTAAAGATCTGCTTCGTTCAAGGCTTGACGAACGTCCCTCACACCAATCTGTGGATCAAGGGACGCTATTGTTGGCATCCCCAACACGGTAACCAGTTCAAGCTGCAACTGCTCGAGTTCTTCCCGCATCGTAGCCAACTTAGCAACCTGACTCCGGTGCTGTTTTTTCAACTCTAGATCATCGTACTCAGGAGTGAGACGTGCCGCCTCAAGGGATGCTTCTAGGTACCGCAGACGTCCCTCTTCATAGCTTCTTAGGTCAAGCTGTTGGCGTAACTGCATGAGCAGATCAACTACCTGAAGAACCAAGGAGTTGACTTGCCTTTGCCTGTTTTCTTCGGCTGTTGCCTCTCCTCCCTTTTCTTCCTGTAGGGCGAAGAAGGAGTAGTTGAGATTCAGGCTCCCTGATGGCGCTAGTTCCACTCCATTCTTGTCGATTTCAAGCATAACTTTGCCTGTCACGTCCAGGTGATCCCCAAGGGGCATCGTCATCGTCAGACTTCCGCTTGGTGATTGTAGCTTGCCATTGGCCATCCCGATGGGCTTCGTGCTCGCTGTGACCTGAGGATGTTTTCTCAATGCTTCCTGCATCTCTATAAGTTCCTGTTCCTGCAAGAACAAAGCATGACTAGTATTTTGTTCTAAAGCCATGAAGAGCGCTTCTTCAAGAGTGATCGCTGTGTGTTCCGCAGCCCATCCCACCGCAAGAGAGCCAAAGAGAATTGTAAGGATGGCAAAGATTCCCAAACCCCGCCTGCGTCTAGTCGTCATGGTTCTCACCTAGTTCCTCATACTGACCGATCGTCTGCAGGAGTTTGATGCGGGCGAGCGCATAACTCGATAACGCTGCACTATACTGTTCTTCAAGATTAGCTAGTTTTTCTTGTTGCGCCACAATCTGGGCGTTACTCACCACACCAGCCGCATACTTACTCTCTTCAGCCTGTAAGGACTGTTTCTCAAGTTTGATGTTCCGCTCGGCCATATCAAGATCATGGGCCTGATTAAGTAGCCCATAGTAGTCACTACGAATTCTGAAATAAAGGGCCTGTTCGGCTTGTTTCAACGCAATTTCAGCTTTTTCTTGATTCATAAGAGCCTGTTCCAACTCGACCCTTGGTGTAAACGGACTTTGGGCTACAAGCACCGCTTCTTTAGCCTTCTGCAGACCTTCTTTGGCTGCAAGGATCCCTGGATCAACATCCAGAGCGAGTTCGTAACAGGTTTCGAGACTCAAAGTAAAGGGAATGAAGTCAAGGAGTAGCCGCTCCGTAAGAACAACTTGCTCATCGAGGGGTAGGCCTAAAGTCTCATTAAACTGCATGCGCTTGGTTTCTAAATCAACCTGGGCTTTTTGATAGCGATGTGTCGCATCATGGAGACTGTTATGGGCCCGATCGATATCCAGGGAAGAAAGGAGTCCCGCTTTATACTTGTTCTCGTCCATGGCCAATTGGCTTTCCGCACGTTCTTTGGCCACCTTGGCACTGGCAACCATAGACTCGCTTTCCAAGAGCTGTTGGTAACTCGTGCGAACCATGTCGCGGAGTTCCTGACGCTTTTCTGCATAGACCTCTTCAGCTTTTGTCCACTCTTTTTCTGCTTCTTTCAGCATTTCTTCATCGCCAACAATCTCGGCTCTGTGTAGCTTCGCTTGTGCTGCCTGCCAATCCAGCGTAGCAATCTGAAAGCTCAAGTTATGCTCAAGGGCAAGCTCCACAGCGTCCTGCAAACGCAGATGACGTACCTGTTGGTTGGCCATCATCGGCAGAGTGATGGTCAAACAGAGAAATAAAGCCAGTACAAGTGTTGACTTTAGGTTTTTGAGCATCTTGGGTCCTCCCTTAAGCATCTTTTTTGATCTCTGCAATCGCTCGGTCCTCTACAATAGCTCCGTCCCTAAGCTTCACTAGACGCTTTCCATAGGTACTTATGCCAGGATCGTGGGTTACAATGACGATGGTCGTCCCTAGTGAATTGAGTTTTTGGAGCAAGGTCATGATTTCTGAACCTTGATCGGTGGCCAGATTACCCGTTGGTTCGTCCGCCAAAATCAAGGTGGGGTTATTGGCCAAAGCACGAGCGATAGCCACTCTTTGCTGTTCTCCACCGGAAAGCTGCGTTGGTAAGTGCTTTAATCGATGACCCATTCCCACATCGACCAAGAGACTTTTCGCCCGTTCGATCCTTTCCGCCTTTGGCTTTCCTGCATAGGTCAGGGGTACAATAACATTCTCCAGGGCCGTCAGCTCAGGAAACAAGTTATAGCTTTGAAAGATGAACCCAAAGTGGCGATTACGAATCTGGGCTAACTCTTTATCGCGCAAGTGCGTGATATCCACATCCTCTAAATAATACGCCCCCGAACTGGGTTGATCCAATACTCCCAGGATATTCAGCAAGGTGGACTTACCTGATCCCGAGGGACCCATGATCGAAACGAACTCGCCCCGTTTGATCTCCAAATGGATGTTATCCAGTGCACGAATCTCTACATCGCCCATGAAGTATTCCTTCGTGATGCCTTCTAACCTAATCACAAGACATGCCCTCCCTCAGGCAGAACTTGAATTTCGTCTAGATGGCGAAAAGCATCATACGAGCTGATGATTACCTTTTCACCCAGTTCTAGTCCACGCACAATCTGCACCGCATTACCTTGCAGAAGCCCAAACTGTACCTCTCGCTTCATCGCTTTATTACCTTCGATTACGTAGACGAACAGTTGTTGTCCACTGGTAAGGTAGGCACCTCTCGGTAAGAAAAGACTATCCTGGTGTAGCTGCAAGTGAATGTTGGCCGTCACCTGACTATTGGGGCGCAGATGTGAAACCTCATCTAAGAAATCAACCCTCACCAAAACAGTGGGACCGTCGTTACCCTGTTTCGCTTGGGGTGCAATGTAAGCTACTTCGCCCTGGTATTCTGTTTGCCCTAGGCTAATGCTGGCGGGAGTACCAACGCCGAAACGTTCTGTTTGACCGGGGGCGACCTGCAGTTCCACGACCTGGCTCGTCAAGTCAGCCAGTTCACCAAGATCTTGGTGGGCTGTTACGATCCGGTTGTTAGGAATTTTCAAGGACAAAATCCGGCCAGCAAAGTCTGCCCTGACAATGAAGTTGTCGATCTTTTCCTGCGCTTTGGCGAGTTTTTCTTCGCTTATGGCGATGTTCTTCTCTATGGCCGCACGATCCGCCACATGCTTACGAGTCAAAAGCTCTAACTCGCGCTCACTTTGTGCTATGCGACGGCCGGCACTTTCTACATTTTGCTCCGCTTTTTCCAGTTCCACTCTGGGGATAGAACCATAGTCATAGAGAATCCTTTGTAGCTCAAGGTGATCCTCCGCCTGCTTCAACTGCTCTTGCGCATCTAGGACCTTAACCCTTTCCGCTTCCATCTCCAACTCTTGATCAATGCCCAGTTGGGCGAGTTTGGCTCGAGCCTCGCCGAGCTCCGTCTCTGCAGCATTTCTCTCGCTAATTGCTTCACTGGAATATAGGCGCAAGAGTGCTTGCCCTTCCTCGACATCCTGCCCCTCCGCGACATAGATCTCTTCAATGGTCCCGGCAACCTTCGGTTCAATCAACACAACCTGTTTTGGAATAATGGTGCCACGTACCGCGAGGGTTTCCATAAAATCCTGCGTTCCCACCGAGGCATAGGTGTAGAAGTTCAGCACGAAACTCTCTTGCCTGGGCATGAAAAAGTAGTAAGCCCCAAAGGCGATAAGACCCATAGCAATGATCGTGAAAATAGTGAGGCGTACCTGCTTTTTGTTCCCGCTATTTTTTTGTTTCTTTTGCTGATTTTTCAGCCGTTCTGGCACAATGGGTTCGTTCATGTTGTAGCCTCCTCGTATGGACGCATTCAAGAAGAGTGTCCTCCAAAGTGATTTCCGGAAAGACTCCACCTTTCCTGTTGTGAAATGCTGGATACTCTCAAGGCTCCGTCATCGCACTTTTCAATAGTACTTCGTCATTTCCTTCGCAAACTGTCGCAAATCATGATCTTCCTTTTCGCTTCAAACTGCGTGAAGAAGATAGCTGAACGCGAAGGAGATAGGACTCCAAAGAGGGTCCTATCTCCGTTTTTGACTCTAAGACAAAATCTCTTCGATCCTGTCAAGAACGTCTTGTTCCAATGTCACTTCGACAGCCTTGCAGTTGGCCTCAATCTGTTCGGGACGCGATGCGCCAACTAAAGCACTGGCCACATTGGGTTGTCGCAAAATCCAGGCCAAAGCCATTTCTGCAATGGATACACCTATTTCACCCGCTAGATCCTCAAGGGCATCAACTTTCGTCATAACGCCCGACGAGATTAGTTGTTGAATCCAAACATTGATCTCCGGGTTGGCTGCTCTAGTTCCCTCTGGAACCTGACCACCACGGTATTTGCCCGTCAACACCCCTTGGGCCAGAGGAGAGAAGACAATCTGGCCAATTCCATACTTCTCACTCACAGGAATAATCTCTGGCTCAATGTAACGATTAATCATGTTGTACAGCGGCTGGTTTACAATAATGCGGTCTAGTAGATAACGATCGGCTACAGCAACAGCTTCTTCGATCTGGGCCGCCGTCCATTCACTCACCCCGGCATAGAGTACTTTGCCTTGGCGTATCATGTCATCTATGGTGCGCAGAGTCTCTTCTACGGGCGTTTCTGGATCGTAACGATGGCAGTAGAAGATATCGACATAGTCTAGATTCATCCGCTTCAAGCTGGCATGGAGCTGTTCGAAAACATGTTTGCGTGATAGTCCCCGGTCATTCACGCCATCACCCATGGGCCAAAAAGCCTTGGTCGTGATAACGTAGGACTCTCGGGGAAACGTACTCAAAGCCTTTGATAAGACCTTCTCGCCTTGCCCCCGTTCATAAACGTTGGCCGAATCAAAGGAGTTTACTCCCAGTTCATAGGCCCGCCGAATTGTCTTGGTGGCAATATCGTCGTCCACCGACTTTCCATACGTTAACCAGCTTCCAAGTGAGATCTCACTTACCTTTAGACCCGAACGGCCTACTCTACGATACTTCACAGACTCATCTCCTCTCTTTTTGTCAATCAGCAAAAGCACTCGATAGCATCAGCTTAATCCTATTCAGTTGGTTAACCTCGCTCGCCCCAGGGTCGTAGTCTATGGGGATGATGTTGCTCTCAGGATAAACCTTCTTGAGCCCCCTCAGCATTCCCTTACCCACTACATGATTGGGAAGACAAGCAAAAGGCTGCATGCAAACGATGTTCTTAACGCCACTTTCAATCAATTCCACCATTTCTCCTGTAAGAAACCATCCTTCCCCGGTCTGGTGTCCCAGAGAAATCACGGCAGAGGCATTCTTGGCTACCTCACGAATAAACTTCGGCGGACTGAACCTCTTACTGGCAGCTAAAGCAGCCCGATAGGTCTTACGATACAGTTCCATGATCTCAATGAGCGCGTTACAGGCCATGCGCTCGAGTCGACTACCTGCCAGGTATCTGTGCTTAAAATCAAAGCCCAGTAGAGAGTACAGGAAGAAGTCCACGAGTTCGGGTACAACGGCTTCTGCTCCTTCTGCTTCGACAAGGCTCACCACGTCGTTGTTGGCCGTGGGGTGATACTTTACTAAAATCTCACCCACTAAGCCTACTTTGGGCTTCGTCTCTTCCACAGTCTCTAAAGCATCAAACTCTCGTACAATACTCATGATGTTGCGTTTGAAAACCCCCGGCGAGCGATACCGCATGGATCCTTCGCAAATGGTTGCCCATTTCTCATAAAGCGCGTTGGCCGATCCTGGAATCTTCTCGTAGGGTCTGACTCGATACAGACACTTCATCAGTAAGTCTCCATACACCAGGGCAACCATCGCTCGATGCAACAAGGGGAGAGTAATCTTAAATCCAGGGTTCTTCTCAAAGTTCTGAATGCTTAGGGAAAGCACCGGCACCTGCGGATAGCCAGCATCCCTCAATGCCTTCCGGAGAAAGCCGATGTAATTGGTGGCCCTGCAACCTCCTCCTGTCTGACTCATGACCACCGTGGTGTTATTTGGATCATACTCTCCAGAATTAAGAACCTTCAGCAGTTGGCCAACGACAATGATGGCAGGGTAACAAGCATCATTGTTCACATACTTCAAACCCTCTTCAACGGCCTCTTTATCCATGGCGGGACACATCACCACGTTGTAGCCCGAAAGGTGCAGAGCTTCCTCCAAGAAGCGGAAGTGGATCGGTGCCATCTGTGGCACAATGATCGTATGTTCTTTCTTCATCGCCCGAGTGAATATAGCTCTCTTGTACCCTGGTTGTGGTCCTTTCAGCTCGTGACCCTGTTTCTCCCTCTCGGCCATAGCCGCCTGTAGCGAACGAAGCCGAATTCTGGCAGAACCAAGATTGTTCACTTCATCAATCTTCAGGCATGTGTACATCTTGGAGCGTGCCGCCAGAATCTCTTGGACCTGATCGGTTGTGACTGCATCAAGTCCACATCCAAAGGAGTTAAGCTGCACGAGTTCTAGATTCTTCTCTCCTGCGACAAAGCTCGCAGCCGCATACAGGCGGGAATGATAGGCCCATTGATCAACAACACGTAAAGGTCGTACCACTGTTCCTAAGTGAGCTACCGAATCTTCCGTTAAAACGGCCATCCCTAAATCATTGATTATATCTGGAATACCGTGGTTTATTTCAGGATCAAGATGATAGGGACGTCCCGCCAGCACAATTCCCTTAAGTCCATGCTTCTCCATGAAAGCGAGGGTTTCTTCTCCTTTTTTGCGCATATCCGATCGATACCGAGCCAGCTCTTCCCAGCCTTTGTGCACCGCACGCTTCACTTCATCAGAAGGAATACCGAGCTCCTCTAACTCTTCGGCCAAACGTCTGGCCAGTCTTTCCTTGTGGTTGAATGGTAAGAAAGGATACATGAATCTTATGTTGGCCTCCTGCAGCTGACCAACATTGTTCTTGATTACTTCAGGATAGGAGATCACAATGGGACAATTAAAATGGTTGTCAGCATCCCGCTGTTCCTTGTGCTCGTGGGTCAGGCAGGGATAGAAAATGAGATCGACACCCTTTTCCACCAGGTCTACGATATGGCCATGGGCAATCTTGCCGGGATAACAGACGGATTCGGACGGAATTGTCTCCATCCCCTTCTCATAGATGGTCTTTGTCGAGCGTGCAGAAAGTACTACCGAGAAGCCCAAGTCCGTGAAGAACGTAAACCAAAACGGATAATTCTCATACATGTTCAAGACACGGGGAATGCCTACTCGTCCTCGCTTAGCCTCACTTGGGTCGAGGGGCTTATAAGCAAAGACTCTTTCGTAGGAATAATCAAAGAGATTGGGTAGATCACGCTTGGTCTGCTCGTTTCCTGCACCCTTGCTGCACCGGTTACCAGAGATGTAGCGATGTCCCTTGCCAAACTGGTTAATCGTCAGCAGACAACGGTTTGAACAGCGCTGGCATCGGGAAAGTTTGGTTTCTAGCGAGAGGTTTTCCAGCGCCTCGCGATCAAGAAGGGTTGACACGTAACCCTCCTCGTACCTTTCTCTAGCAATCAACGCCGATCCAAAGGCTCCCATGATGCCGGCAATATCTGGTCGCACAACCTCACAGTCAGCTAGGCGTTCAAAGGCTCTCAAGACCGCGTCATTATAGAAGGTACCCCCCTGTACAACTACCTTGTTTCCAAGCTCGTCCTTGCTCCGCAGTTTAATCACCTTGTAGAGTGCATTTTTCACGACGGAGTACGCAAGCCCAGCGGAAATCTCACCTACGCTGGCGCCCTCCTTTTGCGCCTGTTTCACTCTAGAATTCATAAACACAGTACAGCGCGAACCCAAGTCAACTGGATTAGGAGCAAGCAAAGCCGCTTCGGTAAATTCTTGAATACTCATATTAAGAGAAAAAGCAAAGGTCTCGAGAAATGAGCCGCATCCCGACGAACAAGCCTCATTGAGGAGAATGTTATCAATGGCGCCATCTTTGATATGCAGGCATTTCATGTCTTGTCCGCCGATATCCAAAATAAAATCCACACCAGGGCGGAAAAATTCAGCAGCCTTATAATGGGCCACAGTCTCTATCTCGCCAATATCCACCTTTAATGCTGCTTTGATCAAGCCTTCACCATAGCCGGTGACTACGGAGTTGGCGATAACTGCGTCCTTGGGCAAGACATTATACAACGCAAGGACAGCGCTACGCACCGATTTCAGAGGATTTCCTTCATTACTGCCATAGTAGCTATGTAAGATGGCCCCATCCTCATCGATAAGCGCTGCTTTGGTCGTGGTAGACCCCACATCAAGACCTAAGAAGCACTTGCCTTTATAGCCCTCTATTCCTCTCCTTGTCACGTCATGACGACTGTGCCTCGCTCTGAATTCATCCAACTCTTGTTGGTCGGCAAAAAGCGGTTGAAGGCGCGTTGATGGCTCTATCGATATGCCATGCATTTCATCGATTCGTTCCATGAGGGTAGAAAAAGGAATCGATTCGCTGTTCCAGGCGTTTAGGGCTGCACCAATGGCAATGTATAATTGTGGGTTTTCAGGAAAGATCACCTGGCTATCCTTTAGCTCCAGGGTCTCAATAAAACGCTTTCGCAATTCTGATAAAAAGTACAGAGGACCACCCAAAAAAGCTACATTGCCTTTAATGGGCCTTCCACAAGCTAACCCACTAACCGTCTGCACCACCACAGACTGGAAGATCGAAGCGGCCACATCTTCCCGTGCGGCACCATCATTTAAGAGGGGCTGAATATCTGTTTTGGCAAAGACCCCACAGCGTGCGGCAATTGGATAAATGGTGGTATAACTCTTGGCCAACTCATT
>Ga0265293_10001627_pt1 | contig 48153 bp, 43 predicted proteins | sample Munlanlewell138R_FD_192505 | JGI IMG/M metagenome (GOLD analysis project Ga0265293, IMG submission 192505) | Leachate microbial communities from a municipal landfill in Southern Ontario, Canada - Leachate well 138R | ecosystem: Engineered > Solid waste > Landfill > Unclassified | place: Canada... | reverse complement strand
GGCCGGTTCCAGCATCCTGGCGTTCCTCTTCCGTTCGATCTGCTTGACGGTGAGCGGACCGCAGGCCGCCAGCAGCAGAAGGGTCATGAGAACCGCGCTGGCGCGACAATAGATGGCCCGACGTGCAGGTCTATGATGATTCATATGTTAAATCAAGGGGTTGTCAGTGTAAGGGGATGTCCCGGGTTTCGGGGTATTGTAGCACGAACAGAACGAGATTCATATCCTTTTTCCCGGTCGGGGCGCGGACGGTTGCCCCGCCGTCCTTCTCAGTCCAGCCCTTCAAAGAGCTTCAATTCCTCGATATTGCGCAGGGAAAGCCAGAGGTCGCTTTCACTGTGCGGTTCCAGGGTGATGAGCGGCGATATCCGTTGGCTGCGGAGAAAATCGAAAAATTCCCTGAAGTTGAATATTCCCAGACCGATGGCGATATGTTCGTCCCGCCGGCCCCTGTTGTCATGGAGGTGGATCTGGCGGAGACGGGGAAGCAGCGCATCCGTCCAGGTCTGCCAGGAAGATCCGGCATAGGCGGTCAGATGTCCGACGTCGAGACAGAAACCGGGGCCGGAGGACTGCAGCCGTTCAAAAAGCAGCTGATGGACGCGGGGTTCGGTTTCATAGGTGTTTTCAAACATGACCGGCGTATTGCTCCGCCGGGCGAGTTCCAGGAGGCCGGTCCAGGTTTCCTCTGAAATACGCAGCCATTCCTCGAACTTGTAGGAGTGCTTGTTGTCATCATAGCCGAGATGACAGACGATCGAGCGGGGTTGGAAAATCGCGCTCAGGGCAAAGGCCCGGCGCAATTTTTCCCGTGTCACCGCCAGTATTTTCGGATCCAGACCGCCCGGCGCCAGGTCAAAGAACGGGGCGTGGAGCGTGCACTGGAGCCCGGCGGTCCGCAGCGAATCGGCCACCGCCTGAAATTCATCCTCTCCGGCGGTCCACAGGCAGTCGCCCTCCAGGCTGATCTCCGGGCGAAGCCTGTTGCTGATGAACACGTCCAGCAGCCCCTGCCGCAGCAGCCCGAAAGGGGCGTTGATGAAGCATCGGTCGATTATGCGGGCATATGTTGCAGCGGGGTTGTCGTTCATGTTTTTCCCGGGGTCAGGGAGGAGACAGCCGGCCCGACATGTCTTTGCCGGCGGCTATCGTGGACCGCTACGTCAGGCACTGCCAGATCTTGTCATCGGTTTCCAGGGCGAAAAAAGTTTTCATGACCTGGAACAGGTGCCAGCCGTCATCCCGTCCGGCCAGTTCCCTGATCGAATGCATCGCCAGGGTGGCAATGCCGACGTCCACGGTCTGCACACCTATCTCCCCCGCTGTGACCGGGCCCAGGGTTGAACCGCCGGCCAGGTCGCTGCGCATGACAAATTCCTGCACGGGCACACCGGCTCTGCCGGACAGGATTTTGAAAAAGGAGGCGGACCTGCTTGTTGTGGCGTAGCGGTGGTTGGCGCTGTATTTGATGACCGGGCCGCCGTTCATCGCCGGGAGGTGTCCCTTGTCATGGCGGTCGGCGAAATTGGGATGCACGGCATGGGCATTGTCCGCCGAGATGAACAGCGACCGGCTGACGCAGCGGTGCCTCCTCTCGTGGTCAGGGATCAGCCGTTCCAGGATGGACCGGAGAAAAGGGCCCCGGGCGCCGCCGGAGGACAGGCTGCCGATCTCTTCGTGGTCGTTGAGGACCACCAGGCAGTTGCAGTCGCTTTCCGCCTCGATCAACCCCCGGATCAGGGTGTAGCAGGAGAGCAGGTTGTCAAGCCGCGCCCCGGTTATGAATTCGTTGTTCAGGCCGAGACGCGCGGGAGGCTGCCAGTCGTACAGGAACAGTTCATGGGCGAGGATCTCCGGCTCGGAGATTCCTTCATGCTCCCGGGTCAACTGCTGCGCAAGGATACCCTTCCAGTCGGGGGGGGCGCCGCCGTCGGCCGGCCCCAGGATCGGCATCATGTCGGTCTGCTTATTGACGGGTTTCCGGTCATTGGCCTCCTTGTCCAGGTGGATTGCCAGGCTGGGAATAACGGCCACCGGCCTGCCGAAATCGATGAGGGTGTTGCGGACCAGGCCGTCGGGAGCGCGCCAGGTAAGCCTTCCGGCCATGGAGAGGTCCCGGTCGAACCAGGGCGCAAGCAGGGCGCCGCCGTAGGTTTCGACTCCGAGCTGGAGGAGGGCGCTGTTGACCTGGACGGGGCTGGGTTTGATTTTCAGGGCCGGGCTGTCCGTGTGGGCGCCCGCCATGCGCACTATCGTGTCGTTGAGCCCCTCGCCGCTGAGCCGGAAGGCGATGAGGCTGGAATCATTGCTGCGGACAAAGTAGCCGCCGGGAGACAGAGGACCCCAGTTCTGCTGATAATGGAGTTCGCGAAAACCCCTGGCTCGAAGGAGATCGGAAATATTGCCGGCGGCATGAAATGCCGTCGGCGACGAACCGATGAAACCGAGAAGATTGTCGACGAATTCCGATTGCTTCATGATGGCTCCTGCTGTCGATCCCCCGTCCCCCGGGGCCGGAGATTATCCCCCCCTGATCGGGATCGGGGCGCCTTGTCGGTCATCCCTGCCGGCGGCTACCCCGGGCGGGCCGGCCATGCTTCGGCGGGACCGGGAAATTTTCGGCTCGAAGATTACTTTTTTCATTTGTCTTTGTAAAGAAGAGCCTGTTTATTGTAGGCGTTTTGGAGTCCGGAATTCATTCTGCAGCCAACGTGATCACTCATGCCGACCAAGCAGCCGTATTTGCCGCGGATCCTCTTTCTGGAACCCTATTACGGCGGTTCCCATCGTGCCTTCATGCAGGGGGTGCGGAAACATCTGGCCGGCGAATTCACCGCTCTCACCCTGCCGGCAAGGAAATGGAAGATGCGCATGCAGCTTGCCGCTCCCTGGATGGCGGAAAAAACCGTCGAGCTCCTGCGGGGCGGCCGCTCCTTTGATGTGATCCTGTGCTCCTCCCTGCTGGACGCGGCCACTTTCAGGACACTGCTGCACCGGGCCGGTTTCGATCCGCCGCTCGGCCTTTATTTCCATGAAAACCAGTTCGCCTATCCCAGCCGCGATGACGACCGGCTGTCCCACCAGTTTACCGCCCTGAACTTCACCTCGGCCCTGGCGGCGGACAGGATTGCCTTCAACAGCGGGTTCAACCGTGATACCTTCCTCGACGGGGTGGCGCGCTATCTCCGCAAGGCGGCGGACATGGACCTGACGCACCTGGTGGAGGCCCTGCGGAAAAAATCGACGATCCTCTCTCCCGGACTGGATTATCACCTGATAGACGGCATGGCTCCCCGGGCTGCGGCGGGGGCGCCGGTGATCGTCTGGAATCACAGGTGGGAGCACGACAAGGACCCGGAAACGTTTTTTCAGACTCTGTTCGAACTGGACAACGAGGGAATGGAATTCCACCTCATTGTCCTGGGCCAGAGTTTTGCCCGCAGTCCCGCTGTTTTTTCGGCGGCGCGCGAGAGGCTCGCGGACCGGATTCTCTATTTCGGCTACGCCCGGAAACGGCAGGAGTACGTCTACTGGCTGAGCCGGGGCAATATCGCGGTTTCCACCGCCCGGCACGAATTCTTCGGCCTGGCCATGCTCGAGGCGGTGCGCGCCGGCTGCCGCCCCGTTGTCCCGGACGGCCTTTCCTACAGGGAACTGTTCCCGGAACAGTACAGATACCGGGCAGGGGGACTGCAGGAAGCCCTGCGCAGTGCTTTCCGGACCTCTGCGCCATTGGACCCCGCGGCCATTGGCTTCCTGACCGACAGATATGCCTGGGACCGCCTGGCGGATAGGTATCATCGCTGGTTTTCCCTGCTGGCCGGCCGGAGGTGAAATGGCCGCCGGTCCCCGGGAGGCGGTCTTCGCGACCCATCCCTTGCTTCGCGGCCGTGCGGCATGGTACATTTGCTTGAGTTCCGGCTGGGGGGCCGGAGAAAGCGCTCCCTTCCCCTGGGAACAGAGGGGGGAGGCGGGGCGCATGCGCGGCTGCCGCGGCGGCCTGAAAATGAGATCGGGGTCGGCATGTTATGGCGGGAAATATACTGCTCATCGGCTTCATGGGAGTCGGCAAGGGAAGGGTTGCCCGGGCCCTTGCCGGAAAAACCGGAGTAGTTGCGGTTGATACCGATGATTTGATCGAATCGATGACCAACCGCAAAATAAGGTCGATATTCACCGTGGACGGCGAACCGTTTTTCAGGCAGCTTGAACAGCGGACCTCCGAATGGCTGCGCTGCAATGTGCGCAACACCATCGTCGCCACCGGAGGGGGATTCTTCCATGCCCTCCAACGGGGAGAGGGCGACGCGGTGGTGTTCCTGCACGCGCCCCTTGAAGTCATATTGCAGGCCATTCACGATCATCCCCGGGGCCGGAAGAAAATTAAAAAACGCCCGCTCCTGGGGGACATAAACAAGGCCCGTGAACTGTATGCCAAGCGGCTTCCCCTGTACAGGAAGGCGGCGGATGTCGAGATCGGCGTCGAGGGTCTGGAGGCGGAGGCGATTGCCGACCGGATCATGCTGAAGCTGGGGCTCACCCCAGGGGAAGAGACGTCGAGAGCGTAGCCGTATGGTGTGATCAGCCTGAAAAACGGGCGAAGAATTACACGAGTGACAACCGGGCGGAATAATGCAAAAATCAGCATATCGCCGTCACCGCCGCCGCCGGTCCTCCTTGACAGAGATATGCGCTCCTGGTATCAAGAATGTAATTCATGCCCCCTTCCAATCCGGGGTGCGCATCTCTCCCCTTAGTCGTCGGAAGCGGCGGGAAAATGGTTTGCGCGGGTCGGGGGACAATTCTCTTGAGCAAAGGTACTTTATGAAAAAATTTGTCGTGGGCCTGGCCGCCGGATTGGCGCTGATCCTGCACTCTCCGTCTCTTTTTGCCGAGGATGAGGTGCTGACGATCATCGAACAGGCCGTGAGTCAGTACAAGAACAACGATCTCGCCGGGGCGACCAGCAATCTGGAATACGCCTCGCAACTGATCAGGCAGAAGAAAAGCGAGGCAATGAAAAGTCTGCTGCCCGAGCCGCTTGCCGGCTGGGAGGCGGAGCCGGCGACCGCACAGGCCCTCGGCGCGGCGGTGTTCGGCGGGGGCATAACAGTGAGCCGGTCCTATTCAAAAAAACCCGCCGTCATCACCATTGACATCGTTTCCGACTCGCCCCTGCTCCAGTCGCTGGTGATGATGATCAACAATCCGATGATCGCCGGGGCCAGCGGGGGAAAGCTTGAAAACGTCAACGGCCAGCGGGCCATAGTGCAGTACGACGAAGCCGCCCGCAAGGGGGAAGTCAATATCGTGGTTGAGAACCGGTTCATGGTCACCCTCAAGGGCAAGAATGCGGAGAGGAGCCAGCTCATTTCCTATGCCGCCGCGGTGGATTATGCTTCTCTGGCCGAACACTGATTGAACGGTTGACCGACGGACCCAATGATCATTTTCCCGGGGAGTGCCGAGGAGGTTTTTCCCGTGGAGCATGGAAACCCCTGTTGCAATGGTAAAGAATTGGCCTTCTTCCCGCAGCAGGGGTTTTTCAATGGAGCAGCATTATGAGCGGTGAAAAGAAGGAATCGGTCGCGGCCAGCCGTCCGGTAACGGATGAGGCGGTGTTCAAGGTGACCAAGGAAATCGTGGTCAAGTTTATCGAGGTCGGTCGGCTCACCCCGGCCAATTTCGAGGAGACCTACACCAGGATTTTCGAGACGGTCAGGAAGTCGGTGCGTTCGGAGTGAAAGCGGCGGTTCTCGATCCGGCACTGAATGAGGTTCCCGCGAATGTGCGCCGCATTCACCTCATGGGGGTCTGCGGCACGGGAATGGCCGCCCTGGCCGGCATGCTCAAGGAACGCGGCTTCAGTGTGACCGGATCGGATCAGAACGTCTATCCGCCGATGTCCGACTTTCTCAAGGCCGCCGGCATAGAGGTCAGGGAAGGATACAGGGCGGCAAACCTCGAGTTCGGGCCTGATCTTGTCATCGTCGGCAACGTCATTCGCGCGGTCAATCCCGAGGCGGTGCGGCTGGCCGAATTGAAGATCAACTATGTGTCCATGCCCCAGGCCCTGGGCCACTTCTTTCTCAACGATCAGGTATCGCTGGTGGTCGCCGGCACCCACGGCAAGACCACCACTTCGTCCCTGCTTGCTTCCGTTCTCCATGCGGCCGGCGCTTCGCCCGGCTTCATGATCGGGGGGATTGTCGAGGGGTTCGGGCGCAATTTCAATCTGGGCCGGGGCGGGTACTTTGTTGTCGAAGGGGATGAGTATGACACGGCCTTTTTTGACAAGGGTTCCAAGTTTCTCCATTACCGCCCCGATTACGCCATTGTCACCTCCATTGAATTTGATCATGCCGATATTTTCCGCGACCTGGAGATGATCAAGGATGCCTTTGCCCGCTTCGTCCGGCTTGTTCCGGCGAAAGGGGCCATATTCGCCTGCCTGGACGATCCGGTTGTCAGGGAGGTTTGCCGACAGGCCGCCTGTCAGGTCGTCGGCTACGGGACCGCCCCGGATTGTGCCTGGCGGGTGGATACGTACACCTCCAGGGGGCTGGCGTCGGAGTTTGAGGTGTACCGCCGGGGGTCGCTCTACGGCCGCTTCCGCCTGCCCATGCCGGGAATGCATAATGTCCTCAATGCCATCGCGGTCATCGCCCTGCTGGACCATCTCGGGTTTCAACCGGAGCCCGTCCGGGCAGGCCTCGCTTCTTTTCAGGGCATAAAACGGCGGCAGCAGATCCGCGGGGAGATCAATTCCATCACCGTGGTGGACGATTTTGCCCATCATCCCACCGCCGTCCGGGAAACCATCGCGGCCCTGAAATCGGCCTGGCCGGAAAGGCGGCTGCTGGTCGTGTTTGAACCGCGCACCAATTCGAGCCGGCGTTCGGTGTTTCAGCAGGAATATGCAGGCGCCTTTCCCTGCGGGGAAATAATTGTCGTCAGGCAGCATGTACCCCTGGATGATGTCCCGCTGGATCAGCAGTTTTCGGCCTCCAGGCTCGTTGACGATCTCAGGGCCGGGGGCAGGGAGGCGTACTGCTTCGACCGGACTGAGGAAATCCTCGATTTCCTCGTCCGTCACGCCGTCCCGGGAGATGTGATCGCCATTCTGTCCAACGGCGGATTCGACAACATCCATGAGCGGCTGCTTGCACGCCTGGCTGGAAATTCCCCCCGGTAAGGGCCTGACGGCTGCAGTGCCGGATCGGGCGGTCTTTGCGGCTCCCGGCGGATTCCGGGGGGAACATCTTCAATCCGCTGCTTCAAGGTCGGCCTGAATCGACCCCGTTACGGGGGGTATTCACGTCACCCGTCAGAGAGGAGGTTGTATGCAGAACTGGAGGAATAATCAAAGCAGGTCGGTCTGGTTCCTGGTCTGTTTCATAGTCTGGCTGATTATCAATGTTCGGGTCGAAGCGGGAATAGGAACCTCGTTCGAGCGTGCCGTCGACGGGCTCGTCGGCGGGGCGGTTCTCCTTGCCGCCGTATTTCTGACCCTCAGGTACGTCAGGTGCGTGGGAGGCGAATGCCCGAAGGAAGGGGATTGCGACGGGGACAAGGCCGGGTGAGGGCGGGCATCAGATGATTCCGGCCATTTCTTCTTTCAGCTCGGCGATAAGCGGAAAATAATCGTCCGCTCCTCCTTCTGCCCTGCAGGCCTGTTCAACGGCAAGCGCTTTGTCCGCCGGCGCCGTCAAGCCGAGGCTCAGCAACGCCCCTTTCAGGGCATGGCCGGCCCGGCCGGTTTCCTCCCGGGAGCCTGTTGCCGCAGCATGTTCAAGCTTCGACCACAGCTCTCGCAGCGATGCCAGGAAGCGCGGCAGCAAGGCGTCTATCCTGTCGTCGGGCAAGAGGAAGGCGGTACGCAGATGGTTTCTGATGATCTGTTCGCAGGCGATGCGCTGCTGTTCTGACATGTTCGTGAATCCGACCGGCCCGCCGGAGTTGCCGATCCGGCCGGTTTTATGATATATATTCAGCCATGAAGCCGGGGGCTCCCCACCGGAAACGCCCGGCCTGACCGGCGCTGTACCCATTCTTCTTTCAGCTTTTTCAATGGTATCAAAAGGCGACATGTTGTGCACGGATAATTGCAATGCATTCCCTTGAGCGCGATACCCTGAAAAATATGCAGAGGGAGCGCCTGCTCCGGGCCGCCGATAAAACGGTGCTGGTCGGGGTGTCCGGCGGGCCTGACTCGGTCGCCCTGCTGCACGTGCTGGCTGCGCTGCGTTCCCCCTTGGGGATTACCCTTGCGGCGTTGTACGTGGATCATGGCCTGCGCCCCGAAGAATCAGCGGCCGAGAAGGACTATGTCCGGGCCCTGGCGGAAAAGCTGGATGCCCGGTTTGCCGCGGTCCAGGTTGACGTCAGGCGGTCGGCCGGGGAAAAGAAGCTTTCCCTGGAACATGCGGCCCGTGATCTCAGGTATGCGGCATTGCGGGAAACCGCAGCCGGATTTGACGCAGGCTGCATCGCCGTGGCGCATACCGCCGATGATCAGGCCGAGGAAGTCCTTCTCCGTCTTCTGCGCGGATCGGGGAGGAAAGGACTGTCCGGCATGCGTTCCCGCAGCAGGGATATCATCCGGCCGTTCCTCAGGTTCGGGAAGGCGCGGATACTCGATTACCTCCGGGAGCGCCGGATTCATTTTTTTGACGATTCGACCAATGTTGACCTGCGCTACCTGCGGAACCGGGTCCGCCATCAGCTCCTGCCCTATCTTGAAAGGAATTTTGACCTCGGCATCCGCCGCGCCCTGTGTAAGACCGCCGACAGCCTTGCCGAGGACGAGGACCTGCTTGAACAGATGACCAGTCAGGCGCTGGAAGCCGTCGTTGCCGGGGTTTCCCGGAACAGGCAGACGTCGTCCTGGAGAATCGTGCTCAACCGGCCCGGCCTGCTTGATCAGCCAATTGCCATCCAGCGGCGGATCATCGAAAAACTGTTGTGGGAAGTGGGCGGGACGGCCTCCTATTACCATATCATGAAAATAACCGAGGCCGCCGCGGGTGCCCGGTCCGGAAGCGAGCTGCATCTCGCCCGGGGACTGCGGGTCGGCATCCGCAAGGATTATCTGGAGTTTCTTTTTCCCCGGGGACGCGGTCCGTGGCGCGGACGGCTCTATCCGGACCGGCGGAGCCGGACGGCGGGCTGATTTCCGGACGGACCGGCTACAGAGGAGGATCAACGGATGAACAGAATGACTGCAATCGGCATGGCCCTGATGTTCAGCCTCGCCTGTTCCGCGGGACAGGCCATGGATTTCGGCAACATGAACAATGATGAACTGGCGGAACTGCGAGGCGCCATTCTCAACGCGCCGGAAGCGGAGCGCAAGGCATATGCCCATGAGTGGGAAAAACGGCTCCGGGAGATGTCCGCCGAGGAGAAAGAACGCTTTGCTGACCAGGTGGAGACGGAGCCCGACAAAGAGCAGCCGGGAAAAAAGCAGCCGTACATCCAGGGACGCGGATACGATGAACAGGGGATGGGAACGGTAATCCACGGGGGCGGCGGGCCGCTGCCCCCGGATGTTCTGCCCGGCGGAGGCAGATAACCGGCTGATTGGACGCCGGGTGCCGGCGGCGGATGCTTTGCCGGATACTCCCGCATCCCGGTTCCCTGCGGGCGGCGGCCTGATTTCGGCGCGGCCGGCAGTGACGGGCAAGAGACATCAACAACATTTTTCTGTATTTTTTCCTTCACCGTTCTTATAGTCTTTCGGCGAACAGGGCGGGGAGACGCCGGACCGCGGGAACACAATGGCACCGGCTAGGGGTTTGCCCCTTTTTTTTTCCTTCCCGGATGATAAGGAGTCTTTTTCTCATGACAAACGGTACGCCGACTGCCGACAGGGGATGGGGGATCCTGTTTCTGTGCTGGCTCACGGTCTCCATATCAACCCTGGGAAGTTTATTCTTCAGCTGGGTGATGGAGTTCGCCCCCTGTGTCCTGTGCTGGTACCAGCGGATCTGCCTGTTTCCCCTGGTCGTCATTCTGGCTGCGGGGCTTTTTCCCCTCGACCGGCGCGTGGTCCGCTATTCGCTCCCCCTGGCCGTGCTCGGCTGGCTGACGGCCTTTTATCATAATCTGCTGTATGCGGGGATAGTCCCGGAGACTATCCAGCCGTGCGCCCGGGGTGTTTCCTGCAAGGAGGAATACATCGATCTCTTCGGGTTCATATCCATTCCCATGCTTTCCCTGTTGTCATTCTCAACCATTATCGCCCTGCTGCTTCTTTTCAAATGGAGGACCTCCCGATGAAATATGTTCTTTTCGCCCTTGCCGCTCTGGCGTTGATTGCCGGCTTCATGTTCGCCGGCTCCTATTATAAAGGAAAACAGGCGGAAAAGTTCGGTTTCCTGGCCCAGGAAAACGCCGCAGTTTTTATCAGAGACCATTCTCCGACCCTGGGCAGCGATGAGGCAAAAGTGTACCTGATCGAGTTCATGGACCCGGCCTGTGAAACGTGCGCGGCATTTTCACCGTTTGTCAAGCATCTCATGAACACCAATCCCGGCCGGATCAAACTTGTGCTCCGCTACGCTCCTTTTCATGAAGGCGCCGACTATTTCGTCAAAATTCTCGAGGCGGCCGGCAGACAGGGAAAATACTGGGAGACCCTCGACGTCATGTACAGGTCGCAACCGCACTGGGCCAGCCACCATAATCCCCAGCCGGAAAAAATATGGCAGTTCCTTCCCTATGCCGGCGTCGATGTCGAACAAATCAGAAAGGACATGAATGATCCTGAACTGGTCCGCCTGATCGAACAGGATCTTGCCGATGCCGCCGCCCTCGAGGTCCGCAAGACTCCCGGTTTTTTTGTCAACGGCAAGCCGCTGCAGACATTCGGCTACGAGCAGTTGCAGGAACTGGTTCAGGCGGAAATCCGGGCGACTTATCCGGAATAACCCCTGCCGTCCGGGCCGCGGACTGTCAGGAGTTTCCTGCCCTGGTCTCCCGTTTGACTTTTGAATGCCCGATCCCCTATACTGATTGTATGGGTGCTGGTTGGGCGCGGGAGGTGTGACTGCCCTGCACGAGGGCAATCCCGGGTGAGCCGGCGGCAGGGCATGGAATTGCCGGGCCGCTCCTCCGGTGAAGCGCTTCCGCCCGGGCAGCCGTCGTGAAAAAATCAACAGGAGAAATGTTTATGGCGAAAGAGGTAAAAGTCGGATGCGCAAGGCCCACCGGGGGTCCTGTGGGAGAAAAAGTTCCGAAAAAGACTCAGGAAGAGGAAAAGCAGCAAAAGGAGGTATCGACCATGATCCAGGTTGGCAGGAAGGCCCCGGATTTCACCGCCCCGGGCTACCGGCAGGGGAAATTCATCAGTGTACAGTTGTCTGATTATCTCGGGAAATGGGTCCTCCTTTGTTTTTACCCCGGTGATTTCACCTTTGTCTGAGCAACGGAGATTTCGGCAGTTGCCGAAAAATATGAGGAATTTAAGAAACTCGGGGTGGAGATTCTCTCCATGAGCATCGACAGCGTCTTCGTCCACAAGATGTGGGATGACCACGAACTGTCCAAAATGGTGAAGGGAGGGGTCCCCTTTCCCATGCTGTCCGATGCCGGCGGCAGGGTCGGCAGGGTATTCGGTGTCTATGACGAGGATGCCGGGGTCGAAACCCGCGGCAGATTCATCATCGACCCGGACGGGGTGATCCAGGGGTATGAAGTCCTGACCCCGCCGGTGGGAAGGAATGTGAATGAATCCTTCCGGCAGGTCCAGGCCTTTCAGTTGATCCGGGAGACAAAGGGAGCGGAAGCGACCCCGTCCGGCTGGCGGCCTGGCAAGATGACCCTGAAGCCGGGCCCGGACCTGGTCGGCAACGTCTGGAAGGTCTGGAAAACCGACATGGCATTCGACTGAACCCGGCCAGTCCGCCGGCCGGCCTCATCTCCGGCAGCGGCAGGCCGGCGGCGGAGTACACGGAAACCGGAGAGGCGTTTATGAAGAAGCGGGGTCGATGCGGCCCCGCTTCGCTGTTTTGAGCCTGACCCGGACGACCCGCGGTCCGCGGCGGCAAAAGCATCCCGCCACCGCCGCCCTTTCTTCGCCGTAATGCGGCAGCGCAGGGGGAATCGCGAAACCTTCAGCCTTTGCGCAGCACCCGCTTGTCGCCGATGCGGATGGTCAGCTTGATCTTGTCGAGATATTCAAGCAGGGGAATGGAATATTTGCGGGTGAGCCCGGTCAGATCCTTGAACCGGGGGGCGTCGATTTCGCCGTGCTGTTGAATGTAGGACGAAACCTTCCTGCCCAGTTCCTCGATGCTGGACGATTCAAAATAGAGGGATTCCGTCACCTTGATCAGTTTTTTCTCCTGCAGCAGCAGATTCAGGACCTGCAGGATCTGTTTTTCGGGAAAATCGACCAGCGAGCCGATGACCTCCTGAAGGTTCGGCGGCGTCAGCCCGCTGTCCAGGTAGACCTTGAGGATCCGGTCCTTCATGTCCTGTTCGTCCACCTGCAGTGTGACCTTGAAGTCGGCCAAACGCAGATTCGCCTGGTCCTGGACGATGGTGTTTCTTTTTACCAGGCTGTTGATGACGTACTGGAAGAGTTTGGGGTCCACCGGCGGCCTGAGACCCGAGCGCAGCTCTTCCCTGGCCAGGCCGCTTTTCAGGGGATTCTCCCGGTGATACTGTTTGAGGATATCGAGGATTTTCGCGGCGAGATTGCCGACCACGGAGCCGGCCACCATCCACTGCCGCTCCGAATCGACCACCACAATTTCTCCGCTTGAAACCGGCAGCTGGAGAAGCTTTTTCAGGCGGTTGCCGAAAACGCCCAACCGGGTCGAAAGCTGCTGCTGCGTCAATCCTTTCGGCCCCGCTTCTTCAAGGAACAGCTGCAGCCGTTCGATGTCCGTTCCCTCGGTATAGAGGGTGAAAATTCTTTGGTTTTTCTCCCGGTCGGCGGGGGTGGTCCGTTTTCTTTTGGGCGGGGCGTTGTTGAGGATCGTTCCGCCGCCGATGGTCCGTATGGGTGAATAACTGCGGACAACGTAACGGTCGCTGGGCCAGACGGCGGCCGGCTCCTGCAATATGAGCTGGACGGAAACCGTGTCGCCCGGCTGGACCTCCTCCGTATCCATGAAGACGATCCTGCCGGTTATTTCCCGGGTGCCGACGTGAACCCGTACCAGGGACCTGTTTTTCAGCTTGGCCGGATTGGACTCCAGGTAGTGAAAGCGGGCGTCAAGCAGGGTGGAATTGACCAGGCTGCCTGGCGCCGCGGCCATGTCGCCCCGATTGATCTGTTCTTTTTCCACACCCTGGAGATTGATGGCGGTCCGGTGGCCGGCCTCGACCAGTTCCACATCCTTGCCGTGCACCTGGATGCCCCGTATTTTCGCCTTGACCAGGGAGGGATAAAACTCGATTTCCTCGCCCACGCCAATTCTGCCGTCCATGGAGGACCCGGTGATGACGGTGCCGAAGCCCTTCATGGAAAAGACACGGTCGACGGCCAGCCGGAACGGTCCGAATTCTTCATGCACGGGAAGGGCGCGGACCTTGTCGTCGATGAGCTGCACCACCCGGTCGATTCCTTCACCGGTCACGGAGGAGACGGCGACCATCGGCGCGTTTTCCAGGAACGTGTTCATGAAGTGCTCCCGGACGTCTTCTTCGACCATTTCCAGCCATTCCTCGCTGACCATATCCTTTTTGGTCAGTACAATGATGCCCTCGTCAATGCCGAGCAGCTGGCAGATTTCGAAATGTTCCCGGGTCTGGGGCATGACACCCTCGTCGGCGGCGATGACAAAGACGACCAGGTCCATGCCGGCGGCGCCGGCGACCATGTTGCGGACGAACTTTTCGTGGCCCGGCACATCGACGATGCCGATGCGGCGGCCGCTGGGCAGGTCAAGGTAGGCGAAGCCCAGTTCAATGGTGATCCCCCGCTCTTTTTCCTCCTTGAGACGATCGGTGTCGATACCGGTCAGGGCGCGGATCAGGCTGGTTTTGCCGTGATCCACATGTCCCGCGGTGCCAAGTATGATTTCACGCATGGTTCAGTGCTCTCTGCCTGATAGGAAAGGAGTGACGGAGCGGTTCTCTTATGGAAAACCGTTGTGCAGGAAGGGATTTGCCCTGGCCTCTTCACCAATGGTCGACCGGTTGCCTTCGTAGCCGTGCCCCGGCCAGACGATGGTGTCGCCGGGCAGGACAAGCAGCCGGGTGCGGATGGAGTTCAGCAGTTCCCGGGTCGATCCCCCGGGAAAGTCGGTCCGTCCGACTCCGCCGGTAAAGAGGGTGTCCCCGGTAAAGCAGTGCGGTTTGGAGTAGAGGCAGATGCCGCCGGGGGTGTGGCCCGGGGTATGGATCACCTGCAACTGCTCACGGCCGAACTGAATGACGTCCCCATGGTCAACCAGCCTGTCGGGCCGGGGCGACTCGGGCAGCCCGAGAATGGAAAAGTATTCCTGCACCTCGGGCTGCCAGAAAAAGGCCGCGTCCTCTCTGTGCATGATGATCTCGGCCCCGGTCTTCTCCCGCAGGGGGCCGTTGCCGCAGACATGATCGGGATGGCCGTGGGTGGCGACAAGATAGCGGACGGAGGCGTTGAGCCGGGCGCACCGGTCCAGTATCCTCTCCTCTTCGCCGCCGGGATCAATGATCACGGCCTGCCCGGTTTCCTCGCAGGTGAGGATATAACAGCACACCTGCATCATTCCGACGGTCAGTTGTTCTACCTGCATGCGATCATTTTCCCGGCTGTGTGCAAGGCACGTTTGACGTGGAGGGACACGATACCGGCACGGCTCAACAGTCGCACTTGTCGGGGTCGCACCCGCCGGGTCCACAGGCGCAGTCTGACCCCAGGGGGTTGATTGTTTTCAGATGGACGGGGGTGGTGGCCGGCAGGCGCAGGGCCACCGCGTCGATGATGGCGCTGAACGCACTGGTCGCCGGGGTGTCGGCGCCGGACGAGAGATAGGGCTCGCCCGTATCGCCCGCGATGACGACCCGGGGGTCCATGGGCACGCGTCCCAGGAAGGGGAGATCAAACTCGCGGGCAACCTGTTCGCCGCCGCCGGAGCTGAAAATATCCACGGTCTTTTCGCAGTGCGGGCAAACGAAACCGGACATGTTCTCCACCACCCCGAGGACCGGCATATTGAGGGTCCGGCAGAAATTGATGGACTTCCTGACATCTGCCAGGGCGACGGACTGGGGCGTGGTAACAATCAGGGCATGGACGTTTTTTATGGTCTGGGCCACGGAGAGCGGTTCGTCTCCCGTGCCGGGCGGCGCGTCAACAATCAGATAATCGAGCTCGCCCCAGTCCATGTCGGCCACAAACTGCCGTATGGCCTGTATTTTCAGGGGGCCGCGCCAGATTATGGCTTCATCACGGTTTTTCATCATATATTCAAGAGATACGACCTTGAGCTTATTGTTGTACATGAGGGTTGGGACAAGATCGCCCGGATTTTTCGGAGGTACCAGGGGATCGGTGAGGTTGAGCATTCTGATGACATCCGGTCCGTGCAGATCGACATCCATCAGGCCCACCATGAATCCCTTGTCTGCAAGACCCAGGGCCAGGTTGACCGCGACCGTGGATTTGCCGACCCCGCCCTTGCCGCTCATGACCAAAATTTTGTTCTTGATTTTGCCAAGGGATCTGGTGATGGCGATCTCCTGTTGCGCGAGGGCGGCCTGCGCCGCTGTGTCGCTGCCTTTTTGCTGGGACCCGCAGGAAGATTTCTGTTCGGGGTTGCACGATTTGCATGATTCAGACATGGGAATTTCTCCGTATATGAGGAAAATGAATGAAAGGATGGCTGAGTATCACGACATACTGTAATTCCGGGAGCCTGAAAAGCAAAGAAAAAATGTCCCGGCCGGAGATCCCGGGCGGATTCCCCCCGGGGAAAGCGGGCGATGCGGGGAAAATCCGGCAAATATTTTGACAATTATCGGAAATCATGTCAATAATTCAAGCGGTCGTGTCTTTTCACGTTTTTCCGTGCCGGGTCAGGCTGAACCATTCAACAATTGTCGCCAAGCGGTCATGCTGCAATCGAAATCCCTTCCCTTTCTGGTCGTTGTCGCCGTTGCGGCGGTCGTCTTTCTGCCCGTTTATATTCTGACCTACCTGTATCCGTCCATAGACAAACTGCTCATACAGGATGCGGAACATCATGCCCGGAGCGTGGCCAGCCATTTTTCCCTTCACCTGGACGCGGCCGGAGAACATCTTCGCTACCGGGATATTACCCCGGAACTGAAACAGGAGATTGCCCTGACGGTCAGCAATTTTTCCCTGGAGAAACTGAAGGTGTTTTCCGCAACGGGGGAGATACTTTTTTCAACGGCTCCCGAAGAAATCGGCCAGGTCAACGATCAGGACTATTTCAGAAGCGTCGTCATGCGCGGCAAGAATTTCACCAAGATGGTGCGCAGGAATACCAGTACCCTTGAAGGCCGGACGGTGACGCGGGACGTCATCGAAACGTATGTACCGATATTCGGCCGGGACCGGGTAGTCGGTGCCTTTGAAATATATTATGACATTACCGAACTCAGGGAAATGTTCGGCAATCTTATCCATCGCTCAACCATTGTCATTTACGGAGTTTCCATTCTGCTGATCACCTCCCTGCTGATCAGCCTGTTTATCCTGTCCAAAAACATATCTGCGCGCCTCCGGACCGAGAAGGCCCTTGTCGAGCGGGAAAAGGAACTGGAGGGCCTGGTCGGGCAGCGGACGGCCGAACTTTCCGCGGCCAGCCTGCAGATGGAGTAGGACAGCAGAAAAAGATGGGAAATTGAGCAGGATCTCCGTGTTTCCGAGGAAAGATATCGGGCCCTGGTTGAAATGGCCGGGGACGCGATTTTTGTCGCCGATGCCGACTCAGGCCTCATCACCGACGTCAACAGAAAGGCAACGGAACTTGTCGGCCGCAGGGCTCCGGAGACCGTCGGCCGGCACCTCCTGTCCCTGCACCCTGTTGATGAAGGCGGCCTGTACGCGGAACTGGTGAAAAACAATTATTCGGCCCTGCCTTCCGATACCCCGCTGTACGTCCAGCACAGCAGCGGCCGCAGAATTCCCGTTGAAATTTCCTCTGCCATCCTTGCCCACGGAGACCGCAGACTGCTCCTGGCGATATTCCGCGATATTACCCGGAGAATGAAGATCGAGGAGGAACTGCGGAAAGCGGAGCGGCTCCGGACGGCTTCGCTCCTTGCCGGCGGAATAGCGCATGATTTCAATAACCTGTTAACCGCGATACAGGCTAATGTTTCCATGGCCCAGCAGGAAGCGGCCGACAGCGGGACCATCGGCAAGCGGCTGCAGGGAATTGAAGAGGCGGTCGATCGGGCCAGGGGAATGACCCGACAGCTGCTGAGCTTCGCCAAGGGAGGACGGCCGGTCAGTAAGCCCGTCCGCCTTGGCGCGATTATCCGGGACTCGGCGGCTTTCGTTCTGCAGGGCTCCGGCGTTAAGTGTGACTGGGAGATCGCGGCGGATCTGTGGCCGGTCAATGGTGATGCGGATCAGATCAGCCAGGTGATCAGCAACATTGTCATCAATGCGTCCCAGGCCTTGCAGGGAAGCGGCGTATGCCGGATCAGGGGAGAAAACGTCACGGTCGGGGAAGGCGACCGGCTGGACCTGCCGCCGGGCAGATACATCCGGATAGACATCAGGGATGAGGGGCCGGGAATTTCCGAGGATAAGCTTGACAGGATTTTTGAACCATTTTATACCACCAAACCACAGGGCACCGGACTGGGACTGAGTTCGGCCCAAGCCATTGTCCGGCAGCATGAGGGGCGGATCCGGGTCGAATCCAGGGCCGGGGAGGGAACGACCTTTTCCGTTTTTCTGCCCGCGGTCCCCGGACTGCCCGCGGAAAACGGGGCTGAGGGCGGAGAAGGTGACCTGAAGGGCGCCGGCAGGATACTGGTCATGGATGATGAGGCCATGATCCGGGACACGGCCGCCAATCTGCTGGACTTTTTCGGCTATGAAGTTGATACCGCCGCGGACGGCGAGACGGCGGTGCGGATGTACAAGGAAGCCCTTGCCGGGGCAAGGCCCTATGCAGCGGTGATCCTGGATCTGACGGTGTCCGGAGGCATGGGGGGAAAAGAAGCGGCCAGGCTGCTGCGGGAGATCGATCCGGGCGCCCGGATCATCGTTTCCAGCGGCTATCATACCGATCCCGTCATGGCCAGTCCTCGGGAGTACGGTTTTGACGGGGCGGTTGCCAAACCCTACCGGATGGACGAACTGGGGAAGGCCGTCAGGGCGGTCCTTTCCGGGAGGGCATAACTTTCTTTCCTCTGCCCGCAACGACCGGCGGAGAACTCATCATCAAGGAAACGGGTTGAATCGATATGAAAACTGAATGCGACCAGTGCGGGACCTGTTGTGCAAAGGGCGGACCGGCCCTCCATGTGGAAGATATCTCCCTGATCAGAAGCGGATTGCTCTCCATTGACGACCTGGTGACGATCCGGGAGGGAGAAATCGTTCTCCAGTCCGATACGGGAAAACCGGAGACAACGGAAGTGGAACTGATCAAGATACAGGGCCTGGGCGGAGACTGGTGCTGCCGCTTTCTGGATCCGGGCACGCGGACCTGTACCGTTTATGAAAACCGGCCTCTGGCCTGCCGTCTCCTGGAATGCTGGAATCCCGATGCCGCCCTGGAGATAAGCGGGAAAAAACTTCTCAGCCGTTTTGACATCATCGCCGCGGACGACCCGTTGCTGGAGCTGCTCAGGTTCTATGATCAACAGCTTGCCCTGCCGGACATGGTTGAAGTCAGGGTACGGCTGAATTCCGAGGAGCAGAGGGAAAGCACGCTCGCCGAACTGCGGGAGCAGGTTGAACGGGACCTGCTGTTCAGGGCGCTGGCGGTGGACAGGTTCGCCTTTCCGGTGGAAAGGGAGCTGTTTTATTTCGGCCGGCCCCTCTTTCACCTGCTTGCCCCCCTGGGCGTGGCCATGACGGAATCGCCCGAAGGGATCGCCCTGCACTTCGAGGAGCAGTAGGTCCCATCCGGTCGCCGAAGCTGCGTCCGGGGTCAGGCGCCCGGCCGTCACTTTCCTCCCCGGGCTGTGTCTGAAAAGATGCATTTCACCGCCGGCACTGTGGTAATTCTTTGAATATTCCTTTCTTTTTATTATAAGGTATAATCTGCCCGCCGGTGGCCAAAGAACTTCCTGCGGCCATCAGCATGAAATAAACGGCAGAGCCCGGCCCCGGTCAATGGCTGGAATGACGGCCGGAAAGCATCCTGAATGGAGGACGTCGTGGATCCGTTAAGCCGAAAATTATTGAAGGAACTTGAGGAAATGCAGGAGCGGACAGGCCGCATGCTCAGGAACATGTCCATGGCACGGCTGGTGTCGCTGCAATCCGGGGGCTGGCAGCCTCCTGCCGACATTTACGAGTCCGAGCAGGAATATTATGTCTATTTTGACCTTGCCGGGGTGGACCCCCAGTCCTTTTCGGTCATGGTTGAAGGGCATCAGTTGCGGGTCCACGGGAAAAGACACCTGCCGCCCCACAGATCCATTGCCTGCATTCATCAGCTTGAAATCGAGCTGGGCCCGTTCGACCGCACCATCACCCTGCCGGGAACCGTGGATATTGACGCCGTCACCTCATCCTACACCAACGGCATCCTGACGGTCACCCTGCCGAAAAAGGTCAACAGGGACAAAATCAATATCGAAATCTCCATGGGAGAAGAATAATGGAACAAGAACAGCAGAAGGAAAAACGGATCGATCCGCAAACCCTGCCGATTCCGGACATTCTGCCTATCCTCCCCCTGCACGGATTCGTCTTTTTCCCCGGCATGGGGTTCCCCCTGCAGGTCGCAAGCGTCTCATCCAAACAGCTTATCGATGACGCGCTGCTGGCCGACCGGATCATCGCCCTTGTCGCCCACCGGGACGAGAACGCCTCAAAGGATAGGCCCGCGGTCGAGGGAGATCTGTACAAGATCGGCGTTGTGGGATACATCCATAAGCTGACCAAGGTGGAAGAGGAATATTACCAGGTGCTGGTCAGCGGGATCAGGAAGATCCGGATTGCCGAATTTGTGCAGACCGAACCCTATCTCCGCGCCAGGGTCGAAGAGGTTCCCATGGAGATCCAGGAGGACCAGAAGATCGACGCGCTGATCCTCAACATCCGCACCCAGTTCGGCAAGCTGGTCAAGCTGACTCAGCTGCCTCCGGAAATGGCCGCCACCATCAATTCCCTGTCCAATCATTTTCACGCCGCCTACATGGTTGTTTCCCAGCTCAATCTCAAGGTGGATGAAGAGCAGGAAATGCTCGAAATCAGGGACCTGGAGACCCTGCTGCACAAGACCGCCAGGGAACTGAACAAGCGGGTGGAAACGGCCCAGATCAGTCAGAAGCTGCAGGAGTCCTTTAAAAAGGACATGGACGAAAAACAGCGGGAGTTTTTTCTGCGCCAGCAGTTGAACGCCATCAGGAAGGAACTGGGCGAGGGCGAAGACGACAAGGTGGAGATCAACGAACTGCGCAAGCGGGTGGAGGAAACCGGACTGAGTCCCGAAGCCCGGCTGGCGGTCGACAAGGAGCTGACCCGGCTTGACCGTATTCCGCCGTCGTCGCCGGAATACACGGTTTCAAGGAACTATATCGACTGGATCCTTGACCTGCCGTGGACCGTGTCGAGCAAGGACACGCTGGATCTGGACAAGGCCCAGGAGGACCTGGACCGGGATCATTACGGGCTGAAAAAAATCAAGAAACGGATCATTGAGTTCCTCGCCGTCCGCAAATTGAAGGATGACGTCCATGGGCCCATCCTCTGTTTCGTGGGGCCGCCCGGAGTGGGGAAGACATCCCTCGGGCAGTCCATTGCCCGGACAATGAACCGCAAATTCGTCCGGATCGCCCTGGGCGGCGTTCGGGACGAGGCCGAAATAAGGGGCCACAGGCGGACCTACATCGGGGCGCTGCCCGGCCGGATCATCCATAGCCTGAAAAAAGCCGCCACCAACAACCCGGTTTTCCTGCTCGACGAGATCGACAAGCTGGGCAGCGATTTCCGCGGCGATCCATCATCGGCCCTCCTGGAAGTGCTGGATCCGGAGCAGAACTCCACCTTTACCGATCATTATATCGATATCGAATTCGACCTCTCCAGGGTCATGTTCATCGCCACCGCCAATGTTCTCGACACCATCCCCGGGCCCCTGCGCGACAGGATGGAGATCGTTGAGCTGTCCGGCTATACGGAGCACGAAAAGGTGGCCATAGCCATGAATCATCTCATCGGCAAGCAACTGGAGGCGCATGCCCTCAGCAGTGATGACCTGGAAATAGGCGAGGAGGCCATCCGCCACCTGATCCGTTCCTATACCCGGGAGGCCGGGGTTCGGAACCTGGAGAGGGAAATAGCCGCCATATGCAGGGGGGTGGCCAGCAAGATCGCCCGCGGACGCAATGAAAAAGTCGTGGTCACCGCCGAGAACCTGTATGAATTCCTCGGTCCGGTCCGTTTTTTTTCCGAAGTCAAGGCCCGCACCTGGGGGCCGGGCCTGGCGACCGGATTGGCCTGGACCCCGGTGGGCGGGGAGATCCTCTTCATCGAGACCTCGATGATGAAAGGGAAGGGCGGCCTGACCCTGACCGGCAAGCTGGGAGACGTGATGAAGGAATCGGCGACGGCCGCCCTGACCTATATCCGTTCCCATGCCGGCGACTTGGACATCGACGACAACCTGTTCGCCAATATCGACCTCCATGTCCATGTCCCCGAGGGGGCGATCCCCAAGGACGGCCCGTCGGCCGGAGTGGCGATGGTCTGCTCCCTTGTTTCCGTCATCACCGGGAAAACCATACGTCCGGACGTGGCCATGACCGGCGAGATTACCCTCCGCGGCGACGTCCTGCCGGTCGGCGGCATAGGCGAAAAGGTCCTGGCGGCCCTGCGGGCCGATATCCGGGAAATCATCCTGCCGGTGCTGAATGAGAAGGACATCCTGGAAATTCAGGAAGATGTCCGGCAGGGGGTGATCTTTCATTACGCGCATACCATCAGTGACGTTCTGCGGACGGCACTGGCGCAGAAGGCGGGCGAGTGATGCTGGGCTGGTTCAGGAAACGGCGGAAAAAGGAGGAGCAGGAGGAGACTCCCTTCCGGGAAGGGCAACAGGAAGAAGTTTCCGACAGCACCGCCCCCCCGCCGACGGATACCGGCCGGGTGATGGAGGAGCCGGCCCTGGCAGCCCCGGCGCGCAGCGAAGAGGATGCAGTCGAAACCGGAGAAATCCCGGCCGCGGCTGAGCAGCCCGGAACAGCCGTGCAGCCTCCGGGGGCGGTCAGAACTCCTCCTCGGGAACCGGAGCGGAAGAAGGAGGAGACCTCCCTGTTCAGCCGGTTGCAGAAACGGTTGAGCAAGACAAGAAAGTCCCTGGTGTATCGCCTTGATTCCCTTTTTCTCGGCAAAAAGGAAATCGATCAGGGCCTGTTTGACGAACTGGAGGAAATCCTCATCACCGCGGACCTGGGCGTGGCGACCACCCATGAGCTGCTGGACGACGTGAAAAAGGAGGTCAGACGCCGGGAGCTGAAGGATCCGCAGGCCCTGAAGGCGGTTCTCAAGGAGCAGATACTCGCCTATCTTCTCGAGTCGGATAAGCCGGGAGAGCTGGTCATGCCCGAATCGGGGCCCTTCGTGATCATGGTGGTCGGCGTCAACGGTGTGGGCAAGACGACCAGCATCGGAAAAATGGCCGCCAAGTTCGCCCGCTCGGGCAGCTCGGTTCTCCTTGTCGCCGCGGACACTTTCAGGGCTGCTGCCATTGATCAGTTGAAGATCTGGGCCGAACGTTGCGGGGTGGACATAGTCGCCCAGAAGCAGGGCGCCGATCCATCCGCGGTTGTCTACGATGCCATCGAGTACGGCCTGCACAGAAACGTCGATGTCATCATCGTCGATACCGCCGGCCGGCTCCATACCCAGGTCAACCTGATGGAAGAGCTGAAAAAGATCAAGCGGGTGATCGGCAAGAAGCTGGCGGGGGCCCCGCACGAGGTAATGCTGATCATCGATGCGACGACCGGTCAGAACGGTATTTCCCAGGCCAAACTGTTCAATGAGGCCGTGGAAATAACCGGTTTGACCCTGACAAAGCTCGACGGCACCGCCAAGGGAGGGATTATTGTCAATATTTGCCGGGAGATTGGAATCCCTGTTCGCTTTATCGGTATCGGCGAAAAAATTGAAGACCTCCGCGACTTCGATCCGCGGGAGTTCGTCGATGCCCTGTTCGCCAACTTCTCCGCCGGCAGCGCGCCCGAGGAATAGGGAGCCGCGTACGTTCCACCTTGTCCTGGTTCATCAATGCAATACAGGTATCATAATCAACCCGGCTGCGGGGGCTGTTTGCTCGTCGTTGCCCTCATTCTCCTTGCCACCGGCGGCGCTCCTGCCCTGCTGAATTTTTTCGGTTTTCTCCTGTTTGCCGGAGTGTTCGGTTTCCTGCTCCTGCTGGCCGCTTTCTGGGGATTCAGCTATTATGTGCAGAGCCGGATCAGCAAATATGAGGCCTCCCAGACCGAAACCCACAACCGTTTCGTCTATCTGCTGGTCAACATCCTGGTCAGGATCGCCCAGGCCGACGGCCATTTCACCAAGGCCGAATTGCAGACCATTCTCAATTTTTTTCAGTACAACCTGCGCTACACCCAGGATCAGATGTACTGGGTCAAGCAGCTGGTCAAGGAAGCGCGGGATGCCGAGCTCAGCATGGATGAGCTGCTGCTTGAGTTCAGGAACTCTTTTGCCTATGAGCCCCGCCTGATTCTCCTCGAGCTGATTTATCAGATCATCCATACCAAACAGCCGCCGCCCGAAACTGAAATCAGCCAGGCCAGGACCATTGCTGCGTTCCTCCATATTTCAGCCTATGATCAGCGGACAATCGAAGCCAAGTACATGTACCGGCAGCAGCACGAGTACGGCACCGGCGCCGGGGCCGAGGAACAGTATTATGCCGTTCTCGGCCTTGAACCGGGTGCGGATTTTACAGTGATTAAAAAAGCGTACAGAAAATTGAGCATGCAATACCACCCGGACAAGGTCAGTCATCTCGGGGAGGAGTTCAAGCGGGTCGCCGAGGAAAAAATGAAGGAAATCAACATGGCCTATGATTACTTTAAGAAAAAATTTAATAACGTATGATTTATTACTGTATTTCTGTAGATTTTCGGTAATATTAATCGGAAGGAAATAAGTTATGACCGTTGCCAGAAAAATGCAGCAGTTCGCCGAACGATCCTCCTGGATCCGGAAAATGTTCGAGGAGGGCGCCAAGATGAAGGCGCGGTACGGGCCGGACAACATCTTTGACTTCAGCCTCGGCAATCCCAACGTGCCTCCGCCGCCGCGGTTTTTCGAGGTGCTGCGGGAACTGGCTGCCGATGACAAGCCCGGCGCCCACGGCTATATGCCCAACGGCGGCTTTCCCTATGTTCGGGAGGCGCTGGCCAGGAGGTTGTCCGTCGAGCAGGGGATCGACCTCGACCAGGGAGAAGTGCTCATGACCTGCGGCGCTGCCGGCGCCATCAACCTGGTGATGAAAGCCCTGCTCGATCCGGGTGACGAGGTGATCATCCTTTCCCCGTTTTTTGTGGAATATGAATTCTATATCGACAACCATGGCGGCAAGAGCAGAATTGTCCCTACTGACAGCGAGTTCAACCTCGATCTGCGGGCAATTGAAAGGGCCCTGAATGAAAAAACCAAGATTGTCCTGATCAACAGTCCCAACAATCCGACCGGACAGATATATTCCCGGGAATCGGTCCGGCGGCTCGGCCGGCTGCTGGAGCGTTTCTCCGAGAAGCTCTGTACGACCATCTACCTCGTCGCCGATGAGCCCTACCGCAAGATTGTCTATGACGGCGGCGAGGTGCCGTCGGTCATGGCGGCCTCAAGGAATTCGATCATCGTTTCATCCTATTCCAAGGACCTGTCCCTGCCCGGCGAGCGGATCGGATACCTGGCCGTCCATCCGGAGATCAAGCAGAAGCAGCTGCTGATCGATGCGCTGACCCTGGCCAACCGGATACTCGGTTTTGTCAATGCGCCGGCGCTGATGCAGAGGGTGGTGGAGCAGCTGCAGGACGTGACCGTGGACACGGGGGTGTACGCCCGCAGGAGGGAGACATTCTGCGCCGTCCTCGACGCGGCCGGGTTTGACTATACGAAACCCAAAGGGGCCTTTTACGTTTTTCCCAAGGTCCCCGGCGATGACGTGGAATTCTGTACCATTCTGCAGCAGGAAAAAATTCTGGCCGTTCCGGGCCGGGGCTTCGGCGCCCCCGGTTTCATCCGCCTGGCCTTTTGCGTGGATGATTCGGTGATTGAACGGTCGGCGGATGCCTTCAAAAGGGCAATGGCCAGGGCCAGGACATGAAGCCCGGGGGCTGGCCCCTGTCTTTCCCGCAATGATGCGGGGTTCAGAGCAGGGCGCCCGCCTCGATTTCCAGTTTTTCGGCCTTTTTGGCCAGGGCGTCCGCCCGGTGGACGAGTTGCCGGGCCTCGCTTTCCATGACCGCCGCCCAGCGGCGGTATTTTCTTTTCACCTTGCGGATCGCGCTTCGTGAGCGCAGGTGCTGCGCTTCCTGCAGGAGGCTGACCGCATCCTCCCTGGCGGCGGCTTCCTCGGCCCGGTAGCGGGCGGCCTGCCCTTCGAGGAGCCGCCGGCTTTTTTGCGCATCCGCGGCCCGGGCTGCCTCGGGCGGCCTGGCGGGACGCTTCACCCGTTGCCGGGGAACGGGACGGATGTCCAGGATTTCGACCCCTTCGGGGGGCGGATAATCCGTGATGTTGAGGACCCCCTGCGCATCCTTCCAGGTGTAATTGTTTACCCCTGCATGACCCGCGCCATACACCAGGAGCGACAGGACGATCAGCCAGACGTATCTGCTGCGCATGCTCTTCTCCCCTCCCTTGGCTGAATCCGGCATCAGCTTTTATCGGCCCTTCTGATCACATCACAGAGGTCAAGGGCCAGGGAGCCGATCTCCTTGTCGTCTTCACCCTCGACCATGATCCGGATTACCGGCTCGGTGCCCGAGGGCCGTACCAGTATCCTGCCCCGGCTGCCGAGTTTCCGTTCGGCCCTGGCCAGGGCCTGGGGAAAGCCCTGGATCTGATCCGGGGCAACCTGGGCGGACATGCGGACGTTTTCCAGGACCTGGGGATACGCCGTCATGATTTTGCTCAACTCGGACAGGGGCCTGTTTCTCTTGATCATCACTGCCAGGAGCTGCAGGGCCGCCAGGGTCCCGTCTCCCGTGGTGTTGTGGTCGAGGAAGATCAGATGACCGGACTGCTCGCCGCCGAAATTGTACCCCTTGCTCCGCATGGCTTCAACGACGTACCGGTCGCCGACCCTGGTGCGGACCAGCTTGCCCCCCATTTTTCCCATCGCCTCTTCCAGGCCCATGTTGCTCATCACCGTGGCCACGAGCGTTTTTTTCCTGAGCTTGCGGCCGGCAAGCAGCTCCCTGGCGCAGATGGCCATGATGTGGTCGCCGTCCACGATCCGGCCCCGTTCATCGCAGACAATGAGCCGGTCCCCGTCGCCGTCCAGGGCAAGCCCTATGTCGGCGCCGACCTCTTTGACCTTGGCGGCAATGACTTCGGGATGCAGGGCGCCGCAGCGGGAGTTGATATTCTTGCCGTCCGGATCGACCCCGATGGCGGTGACCCTGGCGCCCAGTTCGGCAAAAACATGGGGGGCCACCTTGTATGTTGCCCCGTGGGCGCAGTCAAGCACGATGTGGAAATCGTCCAGGGTGTATTTGCGCGGGAACGTATTCTTTAAGAAGACAATGTAGCGGCCCTTGGAGTCATCGATGCGTGCCGCTTTGCCCACTTCGTCGGCCACCGGCCGCAAGGCCTCCATTTTCTGGGAAAAGATCAGTTCCTCGATTTCCGCTTCCATGTCGTCCGGCAGCTTGAAGCCGTCGCCGGAGAATATCTTGATGCCGTTGTCCTGGAAGGGGTTATGGGAGGCGGAGATCACCACGCCCGCATCGGCCCGCATGGAGGTGGTGATAAAGGCGATGCCGGGCGTCGGCAGCGGGCCCACCAGCAGGACGTTGACTCCCATGGAGCAAATACCGGCGGCCAGGGCGTTTTCGATCATATAGCCCGACAGGCGGGTGTCCTTGCCGATGACGATATGATGGTCCCTGCTCTGGTTTTTCACCAGGAAGGCGATGGCCCGGCCGATCTGCATGGCGATTTCGGTGGTCATCGGATGGATGTTGGCAATGCCCCGGACCCCGTCGGTCCCGAACAGTTTTCGTGATCCTGTATTCATGGCGGTCGACTCTGTGCAGATGATTGATGGATGCTGCGCCTTGCTATTCTTCCAGGTCTTTCGGACCGTCAGCAGCGGTGACGACCACTTCCGGAGGCTTGACCTCGATGATTTTCACCGGATCGTGGCCGGGAACGGCGACGCCGGTGACGTTCACCTTTACCGTTTGCGGCCATTCCCCGTCTTTTACGGATGCCGAGGCGCGGAAGAGCATGGAAAGCTCCGGTGTTTCCTTGATCAGGTTGACCGGAATGGCGGCCCTGACCGTTACCGAGTCCGGCTTGACGGCAACCGGCACCTGCGCGTCACGGGCGTTGACAAGAATGTTCTTGACGGTTCGCTCCTCCATCACTTCCCGCACCTCGAGCCGGGCTGAAACCACCGTCTCCCCCAAAAGCTCGAACAGGTCGGGTTCAAGATTGAGATTGACCTGCATGGTGGTTGTGTGGTTGAGGCCGTCCAGATCGATGACATAGGTGGAAATTTCATACCCCTTTTCCAGCACCGTCTTGGGGCCGGATATAACGAGGTGGTCCGGATCGAGTTGTATCTGCTGAAGCTCGTAGCCCTTGGCTGGTTTTCCCTCGGTGACCGCCTTGATGGGAAATTTTTTCTGGACGAGCTGATCGAGTTGGAGGGTAATGTTGGTCGGCTGGAGCCTTTGAACGGTGACGCCCTTGGGAAAAGGAACCGATTGCTCATCATTTCGGATCACAATGGTCCCGGGCTTGGCTGTGGAAAGATCCACCGGCCGGGTGATGTTCCGGTTGCGGATATCCTGGATCATGCTGCGGGGACCGCGGATCGAAACCTCGATCTCACTTTTGTACTGATTGGAAATAATCAGATCTTTGGGAAGGTTGATGATCTCGATGGGGACCTGCATGTTGATGTCGACCTGGTCCTCGCCGACGACAAAATACCAGAGCATGACCGCCAGGCAAAGCGAAACGACCTTCAGCATCCAGTTATCGGGCTTGTTTCTGAATAATCGTATTTTCTTCATGTGCGGTGCAACTTGCCCAGCCAGCTCCTCCACGAATAGCCGGGCAAGATGTTGTTGACGAATATTTTGTGCAGTGCGCTTGCCACGGACTCTTCGTCCCGGTACGTTTTGATGGTGCCGTTTTCCACCAGCGATATTTCCTGGGTCTCTTCGGAAACCACCAGGATGACAGCGTCGGTTTCCTCGGAGAGTCCCAGCGCGGCGCGGTGCCTGGTGCCGTACCGTTTGGCGATGTGGGCGTTCTGGGAAAGGGGCAGGAGGCAGCCGGCTGAGTGAATCCTGCCGTTGTAGACGACCACCGCGCCGTCATGAATGGGAGAGGTCGGCAGAAAGATCGATATCAGCAGTTCCCTGGTCAGCTTGGCGTCGATGGAGTGAGCGGATTCGATATAGTCGCGGAGTCCGGTTTCCCGTTCAATGACGATCAGCGCCCCGATTCGTTTTTTTGCCATATGACTCACCGCCTTGACGATCTCATTCAGGTCGTGCAGGACGATATCCTGCTGCTTCTGAAAGGGTGTCTTGCCCACCTGGGTCAGGACCCGGCGGATGTCGCGCTGGAAGACAATGATGATGATGAGGAAGATGGAATTCAGGAAGGTGCGGAGAATCCAGTGCAGGGTGAGAAGGTCGAGCTGCCGGGCAATGAAATAGATAATGGTGATGACGACGATGCCGATGAGCATCTGCACCGCCCTGGTGCCCCTGATAAGCAGAATGATGCGATATATGATGATTGTGACAATCAATATATCGACCACATCCTGCCATCTGAGTGTGCTGATGAAGTTGACCATCGTCGCGGAAGCCGGGCAAAAGAAAATGATGTACGTGATTTATTTCTTTAAATTTAGCATGTTAAATTCCAATTGAACAGAAAAATAAAAGTAATTATCAAAAAATGAGGGACTGGCAAATTTTCCCTTACATGGTTATATAAATAAATTTTTCCCGCAGCTTCCCGAAGTGAAGGGGAAATGAATCGAAAATTTAAGGACGCAACGCGCCATGGCCATAGACAGGTTTGGAGAGATTCCCATCACGGCCGGTCCGGAAGAACCGGAGGAGGGAGGTGAGGAAAAAGAGGCCGGCAGGGAGACCGGGGAGCGGAAATCGCCGGATCGCCCGGTCCGGCGGCCGCAACCTGACAGAGCCAATGGGGAGGACGATGCCGCTCCCCGCCACCCCAGCCGGTACGGGAGGAAAAAGACACAGCGGCAGCCTGTGCGGCTCAGGCCGCTCCGCTGGCTGCTCGTGCCCCTGATCGGCGTGCTGCTGTACGGCGTCGGCGGATATTTTCTGGTACCGGCCCTGATAAAGGGACCAATGGCAGGAATGCTGGCCGAACGGTTGGAACGGCCGGTGGCGGTGAAAAGAATAGTCTTTGCCCCCTTTACCCTGGATCTTTATCTGGAGGAAGTAACCATCGGCGTGCCGCGGGGGAGCACGGGCAGGAGCGGAAACTTCCTGTCCTGCGAAGCGGTCCGGTGCCGGCTCGGACTCGAACGAATCTTCCGGGGGAAGCTGCTCTGCGACAGGATCGCCCTGGAAGGACTGGACTTGCAGGTCAGGCGTGACGCGGCCGGCTTCACCGACTTGAACGACGTCCTCAATATTTTCGCCCCCCAGGTCAACAGGGAATCGGGATCCGTCTGGCCGGCCTGGCTTGAAGCCGGAGAGCTTGATGTCCGCGGCGGGACAATTGTTTTCCAGGATGATCTCATCAACAGGCAGTACCTGGTGGAACAACTCGAACTGTACCTGCCTCCCGGCGGAGGGAAAAGCGGCGGCAGCGACCGGTTGCCGAAAATCAGCGCCCTGGTCAACGGCAGCCCGGTGCGGGCCGAGGCTGTCAGGACGGCAAACGGCGAAGGGAAACCGGAAATAAGTCTTTCCCTCCGCAGCAGCGAGGTGGAACTGGGCAGCTACCTTGATTATGTATCTGTCCCCGGGCAGGCCGGCGATTTCAGATTGAGCGGCGGACAGGCCGATGTCGAGCTGAAAATCGTGTTTCCCCGGGAGAGGGAAGGGGGGGAGAGATTTGTGGTCGGCGGCCGGGCATCGGTGTCGGGCCTGCAGTTTGTCGACAGGGAGGACAGGCCGGTTTTCGGGGCGCCGCGGGCCGACTGCACATTCGCATTCATCCCTTCGACCGGCCGGTTCCTTGTGCATGATGTCGGCTTCTCCAAGCCGCTCCTGGTGTTCCACGATGAGGCGAAGGAGCCCGGGGACCATCAAATCGGAGGGGTGTTCGGGATCATCGATGCCTTCCTGCTGTCGCCGGACAGGTTCCTGGTAACGCAACTGCATGCCGCGGACGGCACCATACAACTGCCCCCGACTTCCTCGGCGGGGCCCGTCACAACATTAAGCAAAGTCGAGTTCACCCTGCAGGCAGCGCCGGAGGCGGCAAAGGGCCGGGAGGGTAACGGCCCGGCGCGGTTCTCCTTCCGTGCCGTCGCCGGGCAGGAAGGCAGCGGAACCAAATTGTCCGCCGAGGGAGAAATTTTTCCGGGGGGTGCGGGCAAAGGCAGGTTTTCCGCCGACCGTTTCGATTTCCAGCGCCATGGGGATCTTCTGCCGGCAGCAGGTCTTCGGCTGGACCGGGGGATCGGCGGCATCAGTTTTGCCTTTGACGTGATGGCGGGAGGCGGGGCCGGAGCAGAAGAGCCCGGCACGTCCCTGCAGTTGCGGGAAGGCCGACTCGATGTCGCGCAATTTTCCCTCAGCGCCGGGACGAAGACCATCGCGTCCGGGGAGCGGCTGCGCTGCGAGAATTTTCAGATCGATAAAGCCGCCCGCCGTTTCGGCTGCGGCACCCTGGAACTGGTCAACAGTGAAATTTTTTCGCTTCCCGCCCTTTCCCCGGATTCGGATTCCCGGGCCGGCGACAACCGGGAGTCGCACCTGACCGTCGACAATCTGCGCATCAGCGGCTCCAGGCTGCGCGCTCCCCTCCTGGCACCCCTCTGCGGGGCGGAGAACGACCTGGCGGTCGACAACTTCAACCTGCAGGCCGACCATCTCATGGACGGCGGCAGCGGGAACAACATAGCCGCTTCGGCCGCCATCGGCTCCCGGGGCGAAGTACAGGTTGCCGGGCAGTATTCGCCCGCCGGGCGGACCGGCAGTTTGGAGATCAATCTGCGGCATATCGACTTCCGCCTGTTTGATCCCTGTCTGTCCGCCGTTGTTGTTCCGCCGGTTAAACAGGGAACCCTGCATATACAGGGCAACGTGGCCATGCCCGCCGGCGAATTTTCCGGCCAGGTATGGATGAACGACCTGGAGGCCGGCGAACAGGGCGGTCCGCGGGTGCAATGGCAGTTGGCAACCTCGGACAGGGTTGTGCTGCGGACCAGCCCCCGTCATCTCGACCTGGGGGAGATCATGGTGCGCAAGCCGGCGGTTGCCGCTGGATTGAGTGAGGGGGAAGATGTCCTCGCCAGGTTCTTCCATCCCGGCAAACTCTCCTTCGCCGGGGTAGCCGTCGACAAGGTCAGCATCGAGGACGGCCGCTTCACTCCTCCCTGGCCCGTCCTGCTGCCCGGCTACCAGCCGGAACTGACCGGGATAAACGGCGATATCGCTTCCCTGGGGGAGAAGGTCATGCCTTTTTCCTTCCGGGGCCGAATGAACGGATCCGGGGCGTTTACCATCGACGGAGAAACGGAAGCGGAAAAGGTGCGCAGCTATTCCCTGGAAGCGACGGATGTCCGGCTGACGCCCTTTGAGGATTTTTTCCGTCAGGAGCTTGGCCTGGCGGTCAACGAAGCCGGCGCGGCCTGGACCCAGACCCTGAGCAGGTCCGGGGAAGGATCCGAGATTGCCGCCACCGTGCGGATCTCCGGGGCGACGCCGGAGAGGGAATCCCCCATGCTCCAGGCACTGGCCCTGTTCATTGACGACCGGCTGCAGCTGACCATGGCGTTGCGCGAAAATCCACCCGCGGCCGGGGAAGTGACATTTCTCTTCCACCAGCTCCGGAACCGGCTGCGGCATCAGGCGGTCCGGGCCGCTATAGCGCCGCTGCTCGTGGTCCGGGAGCACCTGCCGGCACTGGAACTTCCCGATCATGTTGCCTTTGGCCCCGGGTCGGCACTTCCCGATGAGCCGGAAGTGCTGGCCGGCTACGGAGAGCTGCTGGCCCGCCGGCCTTTTCTGCGGCTGCGGCTGCAGCCCGTTGTCAGCGATGAGCTCGATGCGGATGCCTTGCAGGCTGTCCTGCAGCAGGAGGAGGATCTGCGGCGGGAAGAAGAGAACAGGAAGCGGGCCCTGGAAAGAGTACGGCTGGAGGAAAGGGAAATAGAGCGGCTGGCAGCGATCAGGGAGGGAAAAGCGACGGTGGAAACCGAGGAGATCGATCCGGCCGAGCTGGCCCGTGACCTTGATCCGCTTCCCTTTGTCCGGGTGGAGGTGAGCGAGGAAGCCCTGCGGGAGCTCGAACGGAAGCGGGCGCTCGCCGTCCGGGATTACCTGGTCGACACCCTTTCGATCCCAGCGGACAGAATTGCCGTCGCCGAACCGGGAGGCCAAGGGCCGCCGCGGGTGCAATTGGTTCTGGAGCCCCTCATCACCCCGGCAACGACAGGAACGGTTCATGATGATAGCTGATCTGATCAGAGCAACGAGAACGGTCCGGAGATACCGCGAGGACCAGCTTATCGACGACGCAGTCCTGCGCGACCTGGTCGATCTTGCCAGGCTGGGCGGTTCGGCCGGCAACAGGCAGCCGCTGCGATACATGATCGTCACCGATCACCGTTTGCGCGAGCTTGTGTTTCCCTGCCTCGGCTGGGCCGGCTACCTGCGTGATTGGCCCGGGCCGGCGGAAGGGGAGCGACCGGCGGCCTATATCGTCTGTCTGCTCGACCGCGACAGGAGCGGGACAGCGGAAAAGTACGCCGAGGTCGATCTCGGCATCGCGACCCAGAATCTGCTCCTTGGCGCCGCCGAACAAGGAATCTACGGCTGCCGGATCGCCTCCGTGGCCCCGGCAATCAAAAAGGTTCTGGAGGTGGAAGAGCGCTACCGGGTTCTGCTGGTCGTGGCCCTCGGCTATCCGGCGGAACGGGTCGTGCTGGAAGAAGGGGAAGGAGATGACCCCGTCCGCTACTGGCGGGACGAAAAGGGCGTCCACCATGTGCCCAAACGGCGGCTGAACGATCTCCTTCTTTCCCCCGGCAAAGCGGCCGGCGAATAACCTGCGCCATGCTGCGCCCTCCTCACACCAGATACGGCCGGCTTGCCGTCTATTACCTTGACCGGCGCGACGTACCGTCTGTCGAGGATCCTGATTTCATCGGCTGCTGGGTCGAAGACGATGCGGCCATTCTGTTTTTTCACCGTCCCAAGGATGACCTGGTCAACGACCTGTGCGGCGCAACCGGCGCCCGGATCATCTACCGGGCCGACCTTGACTATCGGGACTGGGAGGCGGGCGTCACCATAGAGTCCTTCGCCACCGGGTCCCTGGTTGTCCGGCCTGTGTGGGAGGCAGCGGGGCAGGCCGCCGGTCCCGGAGAAATCATCCTTGATCCCAGCGTTATTTTCGGCAGCGGTTTTCACGCCACGACCCGCCTGTGCCTGGAAACGCTGGAACGTGTTCTGACCGGATCGGACGAGGTCATCGGCTCGGTCATCGACCTGGGCACCGGAACCGGCCTCCTGGCAATTGCCGCCGCCAAGCTCGGCGCCGGACATGTGACCGCGGTGGATATCAATCCCCTGGCCTGCAAGGTAGCCAGGCGCAATGTCGAACTCAACTCCTGCGGCTCGCGGGTGGACGTCGTCCAGCTTGATGCGGGCGAGGCGCTGCCTGACCTGCGGGGGTACGATCTGGTCGTGGCCAACCTCTACAAAGGGCTGCTGCTCAGACTTTTTGCCGAACCGCGTTTCTGGGGGGCAAAAATGTACATGATCTCGGGATTCATCGCCGCCATGGAAGGGGAACTCCTTGCCGGCCTGCCGGCGGACAGGTTGCAGGTGCTGCGGCGCGGCGCCAGGGACATGTGGCGGCTGTGGCTGCTGCGCAACAGGCGGCAGGAGGTATAGTCCATGGAGCTGTCCCGCCATACGCTGCTTGTCATTGAATGGCTCGGCCTGTTGTCCATGGCGACCTTTATCGGCAGTCTTCTCGCCGTTCCCTGGATCATCGCCCGGCTGCCTGCCAAATATTTCATCCAGCACCGTGAGAAAGTTGAGGAGCGCCACCAACGGCACCCGTTGTTGGCGAAGATGATATTTCTGACGAGGAACGCCATCGGTTTTGCCTTCCTCATGGCCGGGGCCGCCATGCTGGTGCTGCCCGGACAAGGCGTAATAACCATGATCATCGGCCTTTCCTTCATGGACTTCCCCAAAAAACACCAGGTGGTGGATTTCCTCGTTCACCGGCCCCGGGTGAGGCGATTCCTCAACTGGATGCGCCGGAAAGAAAAGAAGCCCCCCTTTCAGTTTTAGGGGGAGCCGGGACGGCGCGACAAATTACCACATTCCCGATGAAATCGGAGAGTGGTAAGAACCACGTTCTGAATGGATGTTCATTTTCTGTCCGCAAAGAGCCGGATACTCATTGATAATGCGATGTCAACCATGGGTCAGAACAGCAACTCAAACTTTCTCGACAGGATTCGGCACCTGTTCAATCCGCTCCATGTTTACTGCCGGCTGATATCCCTGGGCATGCCGAGCAGGATGGCGATGGGCATATGCAAAACATATGAAATCTGCCTGTACAAGCCGACCCTGGGAGGGGATGGCCAATAGGGGTCCCCTTCTCCGGGAAAGGATTTCACGGCGCCCGCCGGCGGCCCCACCGATTCTCCTTCCAAAAAAAACCGCCCTCCGAACTGCGTCCAGGGGGCGGAGCACTGATCGTTTGTCGGAGTCCATTTCAGGAGAACATCCGTTTTTCGCCCGGTTTGGGAACTTCCACCACTCCTGCTTTTTCAAGGGCCAGGGAGAGTTCGTAAAAATCTTCCCGGTCCGGGTGCCCCGTGGCGGTCGCCGCATCCTTGAGCCAGGGAGGCTGGGGATCCTTGTTGGCCGCGGCATCCAGCACATTTTGCGGAACTTCCCCCTGGCAGCTGAACGTGCCGACGATGTTCGCCCCCGAGGCCAGCTCCCTTGCCTTGTTCATGCCCAATCTGGAGATGTCGGAGTCCTTGGCGGCGCCGTGGGTGGCGAGAAGGAACAGTTTGCGGACCCCCTTGCATTTTTTCAGGTACTGCTGGCTGTCGGAATCCGGCTGTCCGCCCTGATACCAGAACGCCACCACCACGACATCATAATCGCCGGGGTCCGGCGCTCCGGCAACCGGACTGATTTCCTTCTCACCCGACAGCCGGGAAAAGGCGGCTTCAGCGAGTTTTCTGGTGTTTCCTCCCTTTGATGAGTAGACAACAAGCTGTTTCATATCAATTCTCCTTGTGTGATGAATGGGAAGGTGACAACGAGGGGTGCAGGGTCAGACGAAGAGGTCTTTCGATCAAGCATTATGAACAGTCCGCCGTTGGTTGCATGTCCGGGAAATGTTCCGGACCCAAAAGGAATGATTCCTGATAAAACGACAAATAACTTCCTGTTTCCACAATCATATCCTCTTTTTTTCCGGGCCTCAAGACGTTTTTGCCGCCAGGGCCGATTAATAATGGACCGGGAACGGCACCTGTGATGAACGCGGCCAGGCATCGTTCCGCCGCCCCGGGTCGCTTTCCGCACACGGAAAGGGGAGCCGGGAAAGGTCCGGATTTCGCTTGTTATTCAGTGGCGTTATGGAATATTCCTGTTGGCATTTGACGGATGCTTTGCATATAATAACAAAAGTATAGCATGCAAAGAACAGGCAGCGATGATGCACAACGGACGGCCATGCAGGTAACTCTTTTTTCCTTCGGATATAAGTACGGTCTCCCGGATGCCGATACGGTATGGGACATCCGCTTCCTGCCCAATCCCTATTATGTCCCGGAGTTGAAGGACAAGACGGGCCTTGAGCGGGATGTGGCCGCCTATGTGCTGAACAATGCCAAGACGGTTCATTTCCTTTCCTTCTTTGAGCCGTGCCTTCTCTCCTTTCTCAGGATTCATGAGGAATCGGGGAGAGAGGTCATGCGGCTTGCCGTCGGGTGCACGGGCGGCAAGCACAGGTCCGTTGCCATAGTGGAGCATGTCGGAAACATCATCCGTGACCACGCCATTGATACACAGGTATTCCATCGTGATATGGAGAAGGAGTAAGTTTTTGTCCACCACCAAATAACAGGAGGAAACCATGCAGGATTTCATACGGGACATTTTTTATCTGGGGGCAGGGGCCGCTTTCGTTACCAAGGAGAAGCTTGAGGAACTCAAAAAGGACCTCATCGAAAAAGGGAAAATGACCCAGGATGAGGGGAAGCAGTTCGTTGACGATCTGCTCAAGCGTTCCGAGAAGGCCAGGAACGATATGGAGAAGCGCATCCAGGAGGCCGTGGAGGCGCAGATGAAAAAGATGAACGTGGCCACCGGCGATGACATCGCCGAGGTGAAGAAGCAGATCCGGGAACTGCGCAAGATGATCGAAAAAGAGAAGAAAACCGAAGACTGAGCCAGCAATGCCGGTAATGTTCAGCATCAGGAAGATTACCGCCATCGGGCGGACCTACAGACATCTCAACCGTTACCGGAGGATATTGCGGGTCTTGTTCAAGTACGGGTTCAGTGACCTCGTCGACATACTGCACATCGACCAGTACCTTGAAACAGGGCTGCAGATGATCAACCGCAAACCCCGGGAAATGATTGAGAGGCACTCCCGTCCCGAGCGTCTGCGCATGGCCTTCGAGGAACTGGGCCCCACCTTTATCAAACTCGGTCAGCTGCTTTCCACCCGCCCCGATTTTGTTCCGCCCGAATACCTGGAGGAATTGTCCAAGCTGCAGGACGATGTTCCGCCGTTCCCCTTTGCCGAGGTGGAAGAGATTGTCTTTGCCGAAACCGGGAAAAAACCCCTGGAGCTGTTCCACAGTTTTGAAGAGCAGCCCATTGCCGCCGCCTCCATCGGCCAGGTGCACAGAGCTATCCTCTGGGACTTTCAGGAGGTCGTGGTCAAGGTGCAGCGGCCCGATATCGATCAGATCGTGGCCGTTGACCTGGAGATTCTCGCCCACCTTGCCTCGCTCATGGAAATGTATCTGGAGGAATTGCAGGGCCACCGGCCGACAGCCATTGTCGAAGAGTTTGCCCGGACCCTTTCCAATGAACTCGACTACTCGGTCGAGATATCCAATATTCAGCGTTTTGCCCGGCAGTTCGAGGGGAACAAAACCGTTTATGTACCCAGGGTGTACCGCGAGTTGAGCACCGACCGGATCCTGACCATGGAGAACATCAGGGGCATCAAGTCGTCCAATATTGATGCGCTCCGGCAGGAGGGCACGGATCTGCGCCTGGTTGCGGAACGGGGCACCAATCTGATCATGGAGCAGATTTTCGTGCACGGTTTTTTTCATGCCGATCCGCATCCGGGCAATATCTTCATCCTGCCCGGGAACGTCGTCTGCTTCATCGATTTCGGCATGATGGGACGGATTACCAGGCAGAACCGTGAGGATTTCACCGACCTGCTCTTTCAGGTCATCGAGCGCAATGAACGGAAGGTCACCGATATCGTTTTGAAACTGACCAACCATTACGAGGAGGTTGACCGTGACGCCCTGAGCCGTGATCTTTCCGAGATGCTGGACCGGTACCTGTACCTGCCCCTGAAGGAAATGGAAGCCGGCAAGATCCTGCAGCAGCTCCTTGATCTGGTGTCGCGGCACAAAATATACTTCAAACCCAACCTGTATCTCATGATGAAGGCGATCAGCACGGTTGAGGGCGTCGGCCTCATGCTCTACCCCGAACTTGAGCTGATCAGGCTGGCCGAACCGTTCATGCGCAAGGTGAAGGGGGACAAGATCAGCCTTGGCCGAATAGCCGATGAAACCGGCTCCACCACCGCCGAGTATCTTGAACTCATCCGTGAGTTACCCGATGAAATGCGGGCGATCCTCCGCCAAGTCCGCCAGGGGCGCATGAAACTGGAGTTCGAGCACCTCGGACTGGAGAAGTTGAGAGCCGCCCTGGACCAGGTGTCCAACCGCATTTCCTTTGCCATAGTCCTGGCCGCGCTGATCATCGGCTCCTCGGTCATTGTTCATTCAAACATCCCGCCCAGGTGGAACGACATCCCGATCATCGGTCTGATCGGTTTCCTGATTGCCGGGGTGATGGGCTTCTGGCTGCTGATCTCCATTATCCGCCACGGGCGGTTGTAGGTTTTCCTCCGGTTGCCGCCCCGCAAAGGAAACATTCGATTTTGTTTTTTCCCTTTGGCCGCCGTCTATGTTAGTATAGAATAAAATTATTTCCGATCATTACGCACTTCATGCCCGAAGAACAAGCAAACAAGAAGATCATTAATGTGGTTTTTGTCGGCGGCGGCAAAGGCTGCTATGATATTCTCAACCTGCTCAAGTCCTATTCTCCCACCCATTTTCTGCCCCGCATTGTCGCCGTGGCGGATATCGATGAGGAAGCCGTGGGCCGGAGGCATGCGGAACGGCTCGGCATCCCGACTTTTTCCGAATACAGACAGTTTCTGCAGGACGAAAACATCGACCTGATCATTGAACTGACGGGAATAGACGAGGTGCTGAATGACATCCACAGGAACAAGCTGGAAAAAATAAAGGTGCTTGACCATGTCGGGGCCCTGTTTCTCTGGGATATCATTGCCATCCAGGACGAAAAGATCCATCTGGAGAAAAAGGTTTCCGATCTGGACACCATGGCCGCCATCGGAGAAATAGCCTATCGTCTGACCCATGAACTGCGGAACCCGGTCATGATCATCGGCGGTCTGGTCCGCAGGATGATGACCAGAATGGATCTGCCCCATAAGATCCGGATACGGCTCAAGCACATGGCGGCCCATGTCCAGCACATGGAGGAGGTGATCTCCGATATCTGCGATGTGGTCCGGCCCCTGCAGCCCCATTACACGCTGACCAAGATGGATGAGTTCCTGGAAAACTGGTGCAACGCCGCCCGGGCGGAAGCCAGGCTTGTCGGCGTGGTCCTCAATGCCAAGATAGACAGTGATCTGCCGGCGATTTACATTGATCCCTCCCTGATACGCCAGGCCCTCTGGCATATTGTCGAAAACAGCATGGACGCCATGGCCGATACCGGCGGCACCATCAATATCAAGGCCCTGCTCTGCTGGGATACCATTCTCATCGAAATCAGCGATTCCGGAAGCGGTTTCAGGGATCTGTCGGTCACCACCGCGATGCAGCCCTTTATCAGCACCAAGCAGGGGAGAATGGGACTGGGGTTGTCGCTGTGCCGGCAGATCATCCTCGATCACGGCGGTGATATTGAAATTATTAATAAAAAGGATGACGGCGCCACCATCATCATTGAGATTCCGATCGCCTTCCAGGTTCCCCGGAAATAAATCCCTCCCCATTTCCGCAAGACCGGCCTGTTTTCGGGCCGGCGCTGATCGTGCGTGACCCGGTCCGGGCCCTGCGGCCTGGATGCGCTTTGGACTGTTTTTTTTATCCGCTTTATTTTATAGTGACCGGCGATGTATATCGTTTCACGCGGGAGGCCGGATATGCCGATCCGTCCATTTTGACTGCCGCCGGGAAACCGCCGGCCGGCCACCTGCAATCATTTCGGAGAACAGGTTCATTGTATGAATAAAACAGCCTTGCTCGTCATGTTATTCTGTCTCTTTCTGTTGCTTCCCGGCTGCAAGCAGGACACCGGTGGTCTGGGAATCGAGCTCGACAAGCCGGCGCCGGATTTCACCCTGGTGGATACAACGGGGAAGTCATGGACCCTTGCCGATCTCAAGGGACGGGTGGTCTTCATCAATTTCTGGGCTTCCTGGTGTCAGCCGTGCCTGCAGGAAATGCCGGCCATGCAGGATCTCTACGGGTTTTTTCCCGAGGACAAATTCACCATGCTGACGGTCCTTTTCAATGACGCTCCGGTCTTCGCCGAAAACGTTGCCGAGCGGCTGCAGCTCACCTTTCCGATACTCATCGACCCGGACAACCAGGCGGCCCGTGCCTACGGGCTGACCGGCGTGCCGGAAACGTATATTGTCGACAAGCAGGGAGTGCTGCGGAAAAAATTCATCGGTCCGGTGGAATGGAACTCCGAAGAGGCCCGGTTGATGCTCCTGCAGTATATTGCCCAGTGATGCCGGCCGCATCAGACGCGGCAGCCTGAGCCCGCCCAGCCCTCGGGACGATCAAGCGGTCTGCCGCTCCCGCCGTTTCCCGGCATGTCACGGGTTCCCGGTTGCCCCGTGCACAAACTCTCCCATCCTGCCGTTTCCGTATTCTTCTTCGGGAGAAAAGGATCCTTTTTTGCCTTCCACCACCAACGGTCTCCCCCTGCAATGGCCGGGAAATAATTACGGGCAGGATGCTGGATAAAAGAAAAGTATTATGATTAAATAATCACTATCAATAGGGCGGAAACCGGACAATTCCACTGCAAGGATGTTTGACGTCATGAAAATGCGTATTCCCCTCCTCAAGAAAATGTTCATCGCCGGGCTGATCATCGTCATCACGGCACTCCATCTCGGCACTTCCGTCCACAACATGGCCCTGCATGTGATTCACAGGGAGCTGTATTTCCTGCCGATCCTGCTGAGTGCGTTCTGGTTCGGCCTGAACGCGGGTTTCCTGGTTTCCCTGCTGGTCGGTTTCCTGTACGCATTCTACATCATTGCCTTTGGAGGGGGACATGTCGGCATGGCCACCGTCATTCCCCAGGTATTTGTCTTTATCCTCGTCGGCACCGTACTTGGCTGGCTTGCTGATCGTGAGCGGTCTTTGCAGGAAAAACGGCTGGCCGACAACAATGCCATAGTGCTCGGCAGGGCCGCAGCCGCCGTCGCCCATGAGATGAAAAATATTCTCAACGCCATGAAAAGCATGTTTGTCAGGTCCGGGGGATTTCATGCCGGCGAATTCGACCAGGATTTTCAGAGCGAACTGGCCCGGCTGGACAAAATGGTCCTTATCCTCTCATCCTATGCCAAAGAGGAGGAAGGGAGGACTTTTTCCTATGATGTCAACCGGATTATCCGGGACTGCATCAATCAATCTGAAAAGGCTGCGATCGAAAAAGGAGTTATTTTCGCCGCCGATCTCGACCCCGAAGGTTGTCCGTGCTGGGTCGATCCCAATGAAGTGAAGTGGGTCATCGAGAATCTCATAAACAATGCCCTGGAAGTATCGGCCAGCGGGAAGGCCATCATTCTCACCTCGAAAAGGGGCGGCGAGTTCTGTACGGTCACTGTCAAGGATGAAGGACCGGGGATCAGTCCCGAACACCTGGATAAAATATTCACTCCGTTTTTCACCACCAAACCAAATGGGCAGGGACTGACCCTGGCCGGCTGCCGCAAATCGTTGCAGGACATGGGAGGGGATATCTCCGTTCAGAGCGTTCCGGGAGAGGGGGCGGAATTCATTCTTCAGATACCCCGGGAGCACAAGGGAAAACCCCTTGCTGAAGACACGGCCAGGTCGGTCTATCGCGGCCACGCGCAGTCCAGGCTAACCAGGGAATGATGCGCCGGCTGGCGAGAGGGCTGTTCCACTCCCATCGGCAACAGGGAAGTTTCAGAGAAGCTCTGCCGCATCCTTGATGTCGAGGCTGATGCCGCGCCGTTCGAGCAGGCTTCCTTCGGCAAGATAGAGCTGAATAAGGGCGAGGCGGTAATGGATGACCGCTTCCACTTCGGCGATGAGGCTGGCAAGATGGTCCCGCTGGGCCTGGGCCACCAGCAGGGCGGTGCTGGCTCCCACATCGAAGCGCTCTTTTTCGGCGCTCAGGCTCTTTTCCTGCAGTTCACGGGTCACCCTTGAGGCGGAAATCTGCTGCCGGGCGCGCTCAACCTCATTCACCGCCAGCCGGACATCCAGACCGATCAGCTCCTCGAGGTTCCGCACCGCTTCCCTGCCCTGCTGCCTGGTGGCCCGGGCGGCGAGATGCCGCGCTTCCGCGGCCCGGTTGCCGAGAAAATGGTTCAAGCGGACCCCGGCGGTGAAGTCATAGGTGGAGCCGTCCAGGGCCTTGAAGGAATCGGAGAAGGTGTCGGCAAAGCCGGTCTTGCCCAGCGATATGAACAGGTCCAGTTTCGGCAGCAGGCCGTTGCGGGTGAGGATCGTTTCCAGGCGGTTCTGCTTCAGCCGCAGATTTGCTTCATGCAGATCGGCGCGGGAGCGCAGGGCAAGCTGCAGCCGATTATCGAGGTCCTCTATCGGTTCGGGGGCGATGTCCGGGGTGCTGGCGGCCTTGATCCGCAGTTCGGGATCATTGGCGAAGCGGGGCCCCATGATGCGCAGCAGCCGGAGCCGCCTTTCCCGCAGAAGACTCCGGGCATTGATCAACAGCTGCTCCCGGCGCGCCACCTCCGCCCTGGCCGCGGCCGCTTCGATGGACGGCATGATGCCGACCTCGATCCGTTGCAGGATCTCGTCCCGCTGCTGCCTGGCAATGTCCAGGGACTGCTCGAAAATGGCAATTTCCCTGTCAGCCAGAACATAGTACCAGTAGGCGGTTTCGGCTTCGGCCAGCAGAGCTTCGGTAAAACCCCGCAATTCGTAAATGTTGGCCGTGGTTTCCAGTTCGGCCTGGCGGACGCCGACCAGGTTGACTGCCGGTCCGAAGCCCCTGAGCAGCGCCTGAGTGACCGTGAGGCCGGCCCGGGCCTCCTGCTGCTCTGGGGCCCGGTTGGAAACGGTGCGCTGCTGTTCGATGCCGGCCTCGATATCGGTGCCGGTCGGCAGCAATTGCCGGATGCCGGCGCCGCCGCCGGCACCGGTGGCCTCGACATTGAACTGGGTGCCTGTGGAGCGGGCTGTTTCGGTTGTCTGCTCCTCGTTGTAGTCAATCTGGCCGAACAGCTCCGGATCAAACCGACCCCGTTCCAGCTGCTCGAAGGTCCCGGCAATGAGCGGGTTGTACTGCTGCACCCGCAGGTCGCGGTTCTGCCGCAGGGCCCACAGGATTACTTCCTCCACCGAGAGGTTCAGGACTCCGTCGGCCGGGATATCCGGAACCGGATCCGCGGGCAGATCAGGCTGCAGCTCCTCGGGAATGCGCAGTTCCAAGGCATCTTCCTGAAGGCTTGCGCTGCGCGGATAGTCTTCAAAGACAGCCAGCCGGTCCGGTTGCGCGCAGCCTGCGGCCGCGGCAAGCAGAGCGGCCCCGGCAAACAGACATATCGTGTTCTGAAAGCTCATAGTGCCTCGTTCGGAAAATTCCAGGGATGTGCATGATCCGCCATCTGCGTTTGCCGGTCCGACCCGTCCCCGAAGCGGGCAGGCCGGCGGTTCAGGGCCTGCGTACCGCCGGTTCGGGATACAGCAGGGAATAGACCACCGGAATCAGCACCAGGGTGATCAGGGTTGAACCGATCAGGCCGCCGACCACTGCCCTGGCCAGCGGCGCCTGCGCATCCGCCCCTTCTCCGATGCCCAGGGCCAGCGGCAGCATGGCCAGTATGGTGGTCAGGGTGGTCATCAGGATCGGGCGCAGGCGCCGTCTCCCGGCTTCAACCAGGGCATCATGGATGGTTGAGCCCGACCGGCTCAGCCGTCCCGTCTGATCCACCAGCAGGATGGCATTGTTGACGACGATGCCCCCCAGCATGATGCAGCCGATATAGGACTGCAGGTTGAGCGTTGTATTGGTCAGAAACAGCATGAGCAGGACCCCGACGGCGGCCAGGGGCACGGACACCATGACCACAATCGGACCGCGCAGGGACTCGTACTGGCAGGCCAGGACCATGTAGACCAGGATCAGGGCCAGAATGAGCGACATCAGGAGTTCCGCGAAAGCGCGCTGCTGTTCCTCAAACGTGCCGGCCACCTCCATGGTGTAGCCGGACGGCCTGGGAATCCGGTCCAGCCGGGCTTCGATATCCGCGGCAACGGAACCGAGATCGCGGCCGGCGATGTTGGCCTGAATGCTTGCCACCCGCTGCTGGTCCTTGCGGTTGATGACCACCGGCCCCCGGGAAGGGTGGCTGGAAACCATATTGCGCAGCGTCACCTGTTCGCCGTCCGGCGTGGTCAGGGTCAGGCTGAGGATTTCGTCCATGGACCTCTTTTCGGCATCCTTGAGTTGGACCAGGATTCGATAGGCATTTCCTTCGGACCGGAATTCACCAGCCTTGGACCCGGCGACGGCGGTTTCCAGGACTCTGGTGACATCGCGGACACTGAGGCCGAGATCGGCAATTTTGTTCCGGTCGACCTGGATTTCCTGCTGGGGTATCCCGACATCGAAATTGGTACGCACATCGGTAATGCCCGGCACCTCGACCATGGTTTCGGCCACCGTTTCAGCAAGCCCGTCCAGGGTCTCCAGATCGTAGCCCCGGATTTCCACGGTCAGTCCCTCATCGCCCCCGAGCAACCGTTCCAGGAGAAACTGGCCCTGTGGGGCCCTGGTCCGTATTTCCATCCCGGGAACGGCGCCTGTCAGGCGGCGTCGGAGATCGTCGGCGATTTCCAGATTTGAGCGGTCACGGCCGGAAGACGGGGTCAGCGACAGGTTGATATTACCCTGGGCCGCCGATGAGGCCAGCCAGGAGCCGACGCTGACCACCGAGGAAACTGTTTCCGGCACCGCCTTGAAGACGATTTCCTCCATCTTTTTGGTCTGCCGGTCAACCAGGTCAAGCCTGGTCCCGACCTCCATCTCGCCCGTAACACGGACCTCGCCCTCATCGCTGGGCGGCAGGAACTCGGTGCCGATGAACGGCAGCAGCAGCAGGGTGGAGGCGAGAATGGCCAGGGCCGTGCCGATGGTCAGCAAACGGTTGGCCAGGGCCCCGCGCAGGAGGAAATGGTACTGTTCCTCCACCTTCCCGAACATCTGCTGGGCCAGGCGGGCGAGGCGCATATACCATGCGCTTTCGGCCGCTTGACGCTGCCGCGGGAGTTTCAGCAGCCTGGAGGCCAGCATGGGCACCAGGGTAAAAGAGACCAGCAGGGAGCAGACCAGGGAGAACATGATGACATACGCCAGTTCCCGAAAGAGGACGCCGGCAACGCCGCGGACAAAGATAACCGGCAGAAAGATCACCAGGGTGGTCACCGTGCTGGCGAAAATGGCCGTTGCCACTTCGCCCGTGCCCTCGACGGCGGCGGTGGAAGGCTCTTCATTGTGCTCCTGGCGGCGCCGGAAGATATTTTCCAGCACGACGATGGAACTGTCCACCATCATGCCGACGCCGAGGGCCAGCCCGCCCAGGGTCATCAGGTTGAGGGTGAACCCGCTGATATAGATGAGGGCGAAGGTGGCGAGCATGGAGATCGGGATCGACAGGGATATCACCAGGGTACTGCGGAGGTTGCGCAGAAAGAAGAGGAGGACGAATATGGCCAGGCCGCCCCCGTACATCACTGAGCGGGAAACATTGGCGATCGACCGCTCGATGAAGTTGCCCTGGCTGGTCACCGGAATGATCCTGACCTGCGGATAGGACTCGTTGGCAGCTTCGATTTCGGCCAGCACCGCCCTGGAAACCTCGACCGTGTTGGCCTCGGCCTGCTTGCGGATCGCCACCCGGATGCCGCGCTCGCCGTTGACCCGGACGATGCGCTGCCGTCTTTCGTAGGTGTCCCGGACTTCGGCGATCTGCCCCAGCTCGACGGTGGCTCCCTTTTCCCGGTATATGACGGTGGAGCGGATCTGATCGAGATCAATGAACTCGGCCGGGGCCCGCAGGGTCACTTCGTAGCGTCCCTGTTCGATGCTGCCGGCCGGCAGATCAAGATTGGCGTCGCGGATCGCCCCGAGGATTACGTCCAGCGGCAGGCCGAACGCGTTGATCCGCTCGGGATCAAGCTCTATCCGGACTTCCCGGTTATAACCGCCGAATATGTCGACCTGAGCCACGCCCGGGATGCGGGCGAACCGGTAACGGATCTGGTCCTCGATGAACTCGGTCAGTTCGACAGGGTCAAGGTCGCCGGTGACGCCGAGGAGAACAACCGGGTAGCTGTCGATGTTGAACTTGGAGACCCGCGGCCGGACAATGTCCTCCGGCAGTTCATTGATCTCGTCTTCCAGGGTGGCAAGGACATCGAGAGCAGCGGTGTCGATGTCGGTGCCCCAGGCAAAGGTGACCCGGACCCGGTTGATCCCCTCGGACGACGTGGAGGTCATCTCAATGACCCCGGGCACGGTGGCGACGATTTCCTCGATGATTCGGGTGACCAGCCGTTCCATGACTTCCGGACTGGCGCCGTGGTACTGGGTGGAAATGGTCAGGGTGGGGAGCTCGATATTGGGCAGCAGGTCGATGCGCAAACGACTCAGGGAGACGGCGCCCAGCAGGATGATGATCAGGGTCACCATGACGGTGAAAATCGGCCGGCGGACGCAGAACTGAAACAGGTTCATCTCCGCCCGTCCGCTGCCCCGGCGGCGTCAAGCCCCTTTTCTTCCCCGGGTATGATGATCGGCGAACCGTCGTCCACCAGGTGCTGACCGAGGACGACCACCCGGCCCCGCAGGTCCCCGTTCGACACCTGAACCCGGTCACCTTCGCGGATCCCGACCTGCACCGGGTGCCAGGCAACGGTCATCGCCTCTTCGTCGACAACAAAGATCCCCATCTGGTCTTCGCGGTTGGTCAGGGCCTGTTCCGGGACGATGACGGCCTCTTCCCGGCGATCGAGAATGACGGTGGCGCGGATGAACATTCCCGGTTTCAGGCGCATTTCCGGATTGTCGATGGTCAGTTCGACCCGCGCCTGGCGGGTGGCTTCGCGGAAGACGGGTGCAATGCGTTCAATCCGCCCCTGAAACCGCTCGCCCGGATAGGCATCGGTTCCCAGGGATACCTCCTGGCCCGGCTGCAGGCGGGCGTATTCCTTTTCGGAGACGAAAATCACCCCGGTGATGGGGTCAAGCTCGACAATGAGCAGCAACTCGGCATTGGCGGATACGGTCTGGCCCTCGTCCACGTACCGTTCGGCCACCACCCGGCTGTCGTCGCCGCCGGTCCAGTCGGCCTTGACCTTGGTGTAGCCGAGCCGGATATTGGCGGTTTCCAGGGAAGCTTCGGCCCGGACGACCTGGGCCCGGGCAACCTCCAGCCGCGCCTGCCTGGCCGATCTCTCGGCCATGGATTCGTCCAGTTGCGAATCGGAGGCCACCCCGCGCTGATGCAGGGTCTTTATCCGTTCGAATTCACGAACCGCCTTCTCCAAGGCGCTTTCGGCTTCGGCAAGATTGGCCTTGGCAACGGCCAGGTCCGCCCCGGCCTGGTTGACGGCCTGCACATATTCGTCATCGTCCAACTGGGCCACGACCTGACCGCGCCGGACCGGGTCGGCCAGGCGGACATGGAGACGTTCGACATGGCCGCTGACCTTCGGGGCCACCACAAATTCCGCCCTGGGCTCCAGGGTGCCGCTGAAGGTCCGCCGCAACTCGATGGGGCCGAAGGAAATGGGGACCACCTCCACGGGCGCGACATCGGCCATCCGGGTCAGGTCGCCTCCCTGGTCCCGCCGCTGCATCAACCCGAAGACGATCAGGCCGAGAACAATCGCGGCCGCCAGAACAAGCGGCAGGGAAATCCTTTTGCTCCCAATTGCTTTCATGGATCCTGAAAAGAGAAGGGCTGGCCCGCACGAAAACTTGCTCCTGTGATGGACAGGTGATGTTTTCTCATCG
>Ga0265293_10001625_pt1 | contig 48187 bp, 37 predicted proteins | sample Munlanlewell138R_FD_192505 | JGI IMG/M metagenome (GOLD analysis project Ga0265293, IMG submission 192505) | Leachate microbial communities from a municipal landfill in Southern Ontario, Canada - Leachate well 138R | ecosystem: Engineered > Solid waste > Landfill > Unclassified | place: Canada... | reverse complement strand
TTTCTCGACAACGAGACCGGGGTGATGACGGGCAATGACCCGCAGGCGCGGCTGTCGATCGAACACTGCGAGATTTCCGGCCCACGCGAAGGCTCGCGTCCGTACCACAATCTTCGTGTCGGCCGGATCGAACGTTTCGAGTTGCGTGACAGCACGGTGCGCCGTGCCCGGGTCGGCAATCTCGTGCAGACGCGGGCGAGGCACAGCGTCATCGTCGACAATCATCTGGTCGACGGCACGGATGGAAGCGCCAGCTACGAACTGGACATTCCGGACGGGGGACTGGCCATGGTGAGCGGCAACCAGATCGAGCAGAGCCCGCACACCGAGAATCTCACCATCGTGTCGTTCGGCAGCGAGCGCTATCACTGGTCGCAGAACGAGTTGCACATGATGAAGAATACGCTCGTCAACCTTGCTGCGCGCGACGCCGTCTTCGTTCGCGTTGCGCATGGGGAGCCGCGTGTCAGTCTCCAGGAAAACACCTGGGTCGGCCCCGGGCGTCTCCTTGTGCCGGAATCAGCCGATCAGTCGGACAACCGCGCGATCGGGCGTTGAGCGCACGTGCAGCCGTGCGCCACGCTCCCCCCGCCGGCCCGCGGCCGGCTCGGGAAGTGGCCCGGAACGGCCGCGTTCACGCCGAGCCGCACTGGCTTTCGATGAACGCCTGAAGCGTGCCGAATGTCTCGAAGACGTCGGCGCTGATTTCATCATCGGGAATCACGATGCCGGCAACGTCCTCGATGGCCGTGAGAATGCCGACCACCGCCATCGAGTCGAGTTCCGGGATGCTGCCCAGCAACGGCGTCGAGTCTTCGAAGTGCGACGGCGGGTAGGCCGTGCCCAGTTGCGTGCTGAGGATCGTTCGTAGCGTGTCGCGCGGCAACATCAATCGGGTCCGTTCCTGGAAAGGGGTTGCGCCGGCATTCTAGCGTCCCTTTTCTTGCGTGTCCGTGAGAAAAGCGACGCCTGGCCGCCATCCGGACCGATACACTGAGCCATCAGCGAGCCTGAGTCGGTGGCCGGGCAGAGCCTCCGGCTCGCCGCGGCAGTGCCTGTGCAGGCCGATCCACAAGAGATTCACCGGTACCGCAAACATGGGAAGTATTGATGCCGCATCCGCTCACGCTGGTGAACAGATCCAGCTGTCTGCGGTCATTCTCAGCTTCAATTCCAGACGCCACATCGAACACTGCGTGCGCTCGCTCGCGCAGGCACTCGGGCAGCTGGACGGCGACCACGAAATCCACGTGGTCGAAAACGGTTCGACGGACGGCTCGGCAGAGCTCCTGCGTGTACTCGAACAGGAGTTTTCGCCCCTGTTGCGTGTCATCTATAACGATCGCAATCTGGGGACTACAGTTTCGCGCAACCAGGCGTTACGCAGGGTGCGTGGCCGCTACGTGTTGATCATGGATTCCGATGCATGGGTGGAGGCACCGGTGCTGCGAACCTTGATGCGCACGCTGAGTGAAAATCCGCAGTGCGGCATTGTCGTGCCACGCCTGGAATATCCGGATGGGCGCTATCAACTGTCTACCGACGTCTTCCCCACGCTCATCCGCAAGCTTTACCGTCTGGTTCGGCTGCGCGACCTGGAAGCCAGGGCGCAACCACCAACGCAACCGTGCACCGTTGATTACGCGATTTCGGCCCTTTGGCTCCTTCGGAGCTCCCTGCTGAACAAAGTCGGTCTTCTGGATGAGAAAATCTTCTATTCGCCCGAGGACGTCGACTACTGTCTGCGGGTCTGGAAAGCGGGGTATACCGTTATTTTCGATCCGCGGGTAACGGCCGTGCACGATGCGCAGGAATTGTCGCGGGGCGCAAAGCTCAACGGCTTCGCCACGCGTCATGTCAAGGGGCTATTGTATCTGTTCTGGAAACACCGATATTTTGCCGGGTTGACGGGCGTCTACCGACAGATATCAAAACATTCCGTGGCTTCGCCAGATTGATGCTTCAGAAACTTCGTAGCCAGCTCATGGTAGCGCGATCCAAGGCAGCTGAAGGCCATCTCCCATTTTGGCGTCAGTTGCTTGAAATGATCTATCTGTATATGCGTCATCAGATTGGCCCGGGCTATTATCTGATGGCACGTTTCTGGCGCACTGATGTCGCCTTCCGAGAGAAAACGGAACATTGGAATCCACGGCGGTATCTCAATTATATTCACCAGCTGAATGATCCTGTTTACTATAAGATTTCCCAGCACAAACTGGTTGAAAAGTCTTTTCTGAGTGCTATGGGTATACCTACTGCACGTCTATTGGGTTTATACCATCGTGAATTCGGGCAGGATATAAACGGACGGCCCCTTTGCACTCCCCGGGATCTTGCAGCTCTTCTGTCGTCCTGTTCTCTGAAAGGAGTTTTTTTTAAGCCGGCAGAAGGCGATAGTGGCAGAGGAGTTTTCGGGCTGAAATTCATTGATGATAAAGAGTGCATTGGCCTGGCGGATATTCTTACTAACAAAGAGATGACGGTTGAAACACTTGTCAGATTCATTGAAAGTGAGCAAAAAGGATATGTGATTGAAGAAATGATTGAACAGCATCCTTTGCTAGCTCGCTGTAATCCTACCTCTGTAAATACTCTTCGGGTCTGGGTCCTTCGCGGAATGAAGGGCATAGAGGTGCAAGGCGCATTTTTGCGCGTTGGACGCGCTGGTAGTCTTGTCGATAATACTGCTGCGGGTGGTCTCGCTTGTCCGGTTGATCTGAATACTGGCAAAATTATTCAGGCACTGGATCTCAGCATGAATCGCAACGAACATGAATTTCATCCCGATTCCGGTGCCCGATTGACAGGAAACGTCATTCCATTCTGGCGTGAATCTAAGGCTCTGGCCTGCAATGCTCTACGAATACTGCCCGGAGCGAATTTTATCGGGATCGATCTGGCTGTCACTGCGGACGGCCCCCTGGTCGTGGAATATAATGTTGAACCGAGTTACCAAGGTGCCGCTCATATAGATCGGCCGCATGGGTGGATATTTGGATAACATGGATCTGAATCGGGAGGCCAGCCTTGGGATACGCGGAATATAAGAATCTGGTCTGGGAACAGCGGCCTGAAGGATTACTCCAGTTCTTGCGCCGTTTTATTGACGTATCATATGCACGGTTGCGTTTTCACGTAGGGCCTAAATATTACTCTCTTTTCGAATTTGAGAAGCGATGTCATGCTGATTGGAAGGCATATTTACTGGATTACAAGATAAATCCAGAGATCAGGAAATTGAATGCGGCAGGGGTTGATTTGGCAACGGACAAGTTGCAGTTCTTTGAGCATTGCAACAAGTCGGGCTTGCCAACCGTTCCGATATTGGCGATTTTTGGTTATAAAAATCAAATAAGCCTTGACGATCTCGGATTGATAAGCAATCCGCAAGAACTCGAAGCGTTCCTGAACAAGGCGCCGTCGAAGCTGTTTTTCAAGCCATCAGGAGGGGCGCATGGTGACGGAGCATTCGTCAGTGCTCGTCAGGGGGATCGTTGGTTGTTCGGGTCGTATCGCACCATTGGTGATTTATGGCGTGACATTGGCGAAACGCCGTATATTATTCAGCCATGCGTCACTCCTCATCAAAAACTCTGTGAGCTGACTGGAACGGACGTTCTCTGCACGATACGAGTGGTGACCTGGATGGATGAAGGTGTAGTAAAAATCCTCTTGCCAGTCTTCAGGATCCCGGCTGGTAAAAATATAACCGACAATTTTTCCGAAGGAGAGAACGGAAATATTGCTGCACCAATAGATCCTGTAACCGGAGTAGTCGGATGTGGCAAGATGTCAATAGGGACAAAACTGCCTGTCATGGTAAATATGCAACGACACCCTGATACCGGATCACAAATAGAGGGGAGAGTCATTCCATATTGGGGAGAAGCACTTGAATTGCTGATGTGCGGGCAAAAAGCGATGCCAATGTTGAAAACCGTAGGCTGGGATCTTGCCATTACCGATTCCGGACCGATTATTGTCGAAGCTAATGCCGGATATGGCGTTGGTGTTTTACAAACGGCCCATGATCGCGGAATTCGAGGGGATTTACAGCCTATATTTGATTCGGTGAATTGAATAAACTTGTAGACATTGCTGCTGTAAACTTGCTGACGAATTCGATGGCTATATTATTACTTTATGTTAACGGTAGTCCGTAGAGATTGATAACGTGACGAAAAAGAATATCAAAAGCTGGAGAAGTGGCTTCCATGTCCTGGTGACGGATGTACACGCACTTGGTGCCATCGCTGTAGTTCGCTCTCTGGGAAGGGCCGGCTATCGCGTGCATGCTTGCGATAGTGATTCTAATGCGGTAGGTCTTCAATCACGTTATGTAACGGCTTCTATAGTAGCCCCGGACTATAGTGATGCTGCGTTTATCGACTGGTTGCGTAGGTATCTTTCTGAAAACTCAATTCGACTTATTATTCCAAGTGAAGGATTTCTTCACGCAATTCGGCCGTGGTTCAGTGAGTTCCAGCGATTTTTGCCGCTTTCGGATGATCCGGAAATCGTATATCGTGCTTTTAGCAAGATTGATGTCAGCGACTGCTTCTCTAAATTGTCGACAGCGGCTAATATTTGCGAACATCTTCCTCCGACTCTGATTGTGCGCGAGGGCGACGCACTGCCAACTCAGGAGCAACTAGAGGCGCTCGGAGTTCCCGTATATATTAAATCCGATGTAGAATACAGTATTATGGGGAATGAAAGCCTGTTGGTAAGAGTTACGACAGCATCCGCGGTTGCAGATGCCATCCAGAGGGCTCTGGAGAGTCATCGAGCGATCATGGTGCAGGGATTTGTACCAGGGATGAAGGCTGCACTGGCTTTTTGTATTAAGAATGGGAAGGTACTGGCGACATCCGGCGTGCTTGGTTTGCGGATGAATCCCCACACTGGCGGAATGATGTGCTTGAGGAAATCCGTTACGGACATCCTTCCCGAAGCGATCTGTCGCGGATGGCTTGAACACCTGGAGTGGGAGGGCGTGGCGATGATTGAATGCAAGTGGGATCCGGCCACGAACCGATTTTGGTTTATTGAACTGAATTCTCGGTATTGGGGATACCTTCATCTTGACCTATATTCTGGTATTGATATGCCGCGAATCCAGGCTGATGCCTTTTTTGGGGTGTTGGAACAGTCTCCGCCGGTTCAGAGGTTGGGGGTACTGGTCAGGCATATCGTTCCCGGTGATGTCGGATTTCTTCGATCCTTGCTCAAGGACGAGAGGGTAACACTTGGCCGAAAACTTCGTGCTATCTCCAGATTCATCCTGGATATTTTTGATCCACGAGTGAAGTCTGATCTGTGGTTCCCAGGCGACCGAATGCTTTATATACGTCAGTGGCAGCTATTTTTTCGTGATACATTTCGAAACTAAAAAGTGGAGTGTTACGTTATGACTTTTCTATCTCCTTTCGTCGGTAGTTATTGTGTCCAAGATTTGCGCCAGAATTGCAGCACCTCGGGCACGTTCAAACTTTTGACAGTCTTTTGCTGACAGAATTGCTGCAGTACCTGCATTAAGGTTGCGGAGAAACGTATCTAGCCCTGCTTTGATCGCTTCGCTCTCGTCGATTGGCAACACGGTTCCAACTCGCAGCCTGTGTAGAAGCGCCGCAGTATCACCCTCAGCGTCAACCAGCGCGAGGATTGGGCGCCGCGCACGTAGATATTCATACACCTTTGCCGGGATCGCCGGGTTTGACGTATACCCCTGAAAGACCAGCAGACCATCAACTGCGGTCATTTCTGCCAACGCGTTGCGATACGGAACTGACGGAGCCAGTTCGACGATTTCCTGCAGGTTGAGCCTGGCAATCAGCGCGGAATATGTACTGGTGTGACCGGAGGCGCGGAAGCGGATCCGGAGGCGATGTTTCCATTCCGGAGATTCATCAATGAGTTGGCGGACTGCGTTCAGGAAAGCGGATGGGTCCCGGTCGGGTCCCGGATACAGTACACCGCTGTGCAGCAGGGTCAGAGGCGTGTTCGGGGCACGTGCATCACCCGGAGCTGCGGTGTTCAGGCCGGCAAATGCGGCCTCGTCATAGCCGTTCGGAATGACGAGCGCCCGGTGTGCCGGGAAATCCGGATAGCGGTCGATAAAGATTCTGCGTGCGCCTGGCGTGCAGAAGACCGCATATGCCGCATTCCTGGCGCAGAGCCGCTCGATCCGGAGCCGGGCCCGTCGTACAGACGGATTCCGCGGTGCATAATAATTCTCGCGATCGTTGTATTCGACCATCGGATCGCGGAAGTCGGCGATCCACGGCACCTTGGTGAGACGGTGCAACATCCAGCCGATCAGGTGCGCCGTGGCGATCGGGTAGGTGGACCAGATCACCGCGGGGCGCTCCTGGCGGATCATTCGCAGCCCTCGCGGAACGGCCCCGGCCAGCCAGCTGACCCAGCGATCAGGCAGTGCCGTCCAGGGCAGATGGCGACCCCGGATCGAAAGGTGGCGAACAGTGTCCATGGCGAACGGTCTCTCGACATGAACTTCCGCTGGAATGTCAGCCAGTCGTTCATCGGAAGTTCCTGCATATGCACGTGGGTTGGCGCTCAGGACCATTGGTTGCCAGCCCCACGCCGACAGATTGCGGCAGAATGCGAGGGTTCTTTCCAGTCCGCTGCTGCCCTTGAAAGGGGGAAAGTGGAAGGCAATCAGAAGGACTTTATGCTCGCCTGAACGAGCCTTGAGGAATTTCACTTTTTTTCGGGGGAATGGTTCAGCCTTGCCTTCAGTTGGCCTAGGTGATTCCGTATCATGGCCATACGTCCTCTTGCTGTCGATCGAAATAGACGCATGCCCGTCAGAGTATATGTTTGGCTAGTCCACTGCATTTTATGATTTTCAGCGTCACCCGAAAAATCAAAATAGCGAACACCAAGGTTGTGTACATCCTGCAAATATAACCAACGTAACACGCTGGACGGTGAATTTTTTTTCATTTTCTCAACATAGCTGGCTTTTAACCCTAGTGCGATACCCTGATGAACAATTGAAAGGCTATGAGCAATGGGCTCGCCATCTAACGTGAGTAAACCACTCAGCCATTGCCCGGAACGGGCAGCATGTGGTAGGAGTGCTTGATAAAATTGAGCCTGCTCTGGTTTTCTTGTAATTGAGGTGCCGGCAGCATGTTTCCATGAATTTCGTTCTATATACAACATGGCTTCATGAAAGCGAGGTATCTCATCCGGATCCCGAAATAATTCGAAGCGAAGTGAGCCGAGCTGCTCCAGTTGCTGTTTTCGACGTCTCAGGTTTTTTCGGAGTGATGATTTTATTGTAGCGTTCCACGCTTCAATGTCTTCCGGCATCATCAGAATGGGCGATATTTTTGAACCCTGCTTGTGGATCCATGAACTGATACGTCCGGGCAGGTGAGCAAGCATTTGTTCCGAACGGCTACCGTTCACAATGTGAAAACTGAAGAGATCCCATCCCGATATATTCTGGAAAAGATGTTCGATCAACCCTTGCAGAATTTCAGAACTACCATTATGAATCAGGAAACCGTTTCTTCCGCCGTGCAGGCTGGTAATAGGCGAAAGAACTCTAGGGGTGAAAAAAGAGTTTGTTGCTGGTGTCCGATAGCAGACAGGAAGAATTCCGACAACCTCCGAGTTTTCGCGTGCTACCGCTACATACCAGTCTTGATTGAGGAGAAAGGAATCCAATAATGCTGAGGCCCACTCGAAGCTGCTGGTGGCGTCCATTCCCAGTGGAGCAGTACAGTCCTCGGCAAGCAGTCGGTTCCAGTCTGCCGCCAGCTGATCAAAGATTCGACGCTCGCGAATCAGCTCGATTTGCAAGGCATTTCCTTTGCAACATATTCGTTGACGGTTTCTGCGAAGCGAATCATGTCGGACGCGGCGAGTAGTGGATGAATGGAAAGCAAGAGCGTGGTCTCCGAGAGATGACGTGCATCGTCGAGCACTGTTGGTTCTGCTGTCTCATATAAGACTCGGTGCAGGGTACTGCCGAAGGTCCAGACTGGTACTCCAGTGGCGCGCAGCCGGCGGTCATGCCGTGAACGATCAGTCAGTGTGATGGCGAACGCATGTGGAGAAATCCTCGCAGGCAGTTTACGGTGGAGAGTCGTAGCATGACTGTTGTGCTGTAAGGTGTCGGCCAAAATTTGATAATTCCGGCGTCTCGCCTCGACAATCGCTCGCAGATCAGCTCGTTCCATAATCTGACTGGCCATCCAGGGTAGGCGTGATTGTGCCAGGCGTTCCGAGAAAAAATATTGACGTGCTATATCACGCGAAATTTCGGCAACCTGGGGGCCAGGGACAGTCTGTTTCGGTCTTTTTGAGTAGGGACGAAGCAGATGTTTAGTGCGCACTCTATTTTGCTCGAACCAGGCCCAGGCACGGGCCGTGCGCGTATGTTCTCCACGACTCTGGATCACTTCCTCCAGAAGTTGCTTGCCACGAGTCAACGAGTCGCGCATCGGGACACTGGCGAGTGATGGCGCGGCAAAGGGCACGTTGTCGGCCAGCCATAGTCCGCCGCCCACACCGGATGGCACAAACTTCCAGAAAGAGTAGATCGCCGCATCGCCTCGGCGCCCGGTGAGGTCGAGTGGGTCTAACTGAACCGCTGCGTGGGCGCAGTCTTCCACGGCCAGAATCCCGCGGCTGCGCAGATCACCGAGAAGTGGCTCGAACGAGCTCGGCCAACCGAAGTAGTTGATGAAGAGCACCGCTGCGACGTCTCCGCTCAGACGCGACGCCACATCCGAGGCGTCCAGCTCCAGGTTTCGGTCGATCCGGTAGAACGCTGCGCGCATGCCGGCGCGCAGGACAGGTTCCACGACCGAGGGGCAGTGAAACGAAGGAAGAAGGATGGTCGATCGGCCCTGAGCACGGAGAAAACGGGCAAGCTGATAAATGGCTGCCCGCGCGTTGTAGAACTCGTGGACACCATGTCGCCTGATCAGCTGGCACAGGTTGGGCTGCGAGGTGCTGCGGCGCAGATCGGAGACGCGAAGAAGCGGGTGCGGAAGCAACATCGGAGCGGGAATCGTCTTGCAGCATGGAGCAGCTTCCGCCTGACGGTACCGGTTGTGCTGCTGCGTGCGACTATAGCCGACAGGGGCCCAGAATGGCGTGATCAGGTTCTCGTTCCGCCGTCCGGCTTGCGAGGGTGCGCATCCGTCGTCTCGCGGCGATCGATTCGGCGATGAGCTCGGGCCGGACGCGCTACGATGTCGGCTGGCTGTTCAGGGGTCGACCCCTTCCGATAGACCTCGGCAAAAATTTCTTTTGTATTCCCGAATGACACTTTTCCGCCGTTCTTTTCTTCCGGTTTCTTCGGTTCGTGTTTGAAATATGGTTTCAGGAATTCTTCAATCCGGCCGGTGCTGGAATATTTCAATGGAGTCGGCAGAAAAATGATCTCCGGGTGAGGCGATTGCATCCTGTGTGGAAAGGAGTGTTGCCAGAAAGGGAAAGAGAGGGCAGATGAAGCAGGAGTGGCAGCTTATCAGCACTCGGGAACTTTTTGCAGATTATCCCGGGCATTGGGATCGGCTCAATGAAAAAATCAACAACAGCCACCCGTTTTCGGATCGGCGGTTCCTGTTTGCGCTGTGGCAGCACTTCCCCGGGCGGGACTGGAAAGTTGCAGCGCTGGGTCCAAGGGCAGAACCGCGGGCACTGCTTCTGCTCGAGCCCTATCGGCCCGGCCTCTGGCGCACCTGGCATCGCAGTCAGGCACAGGCGGCACCGCAACTGCTGGCCAGCTCCGACCTGCCGGCGCTGCGGACCCTGTTCAGCACATTGCCCGGCACTGTACTGGCGATCGACTTCCTGTGCCAGGATCCTTGTTACTCCGCGCTGCTCGTCGATCCGGGTGCCGGCTACCGGCGTTATGAACGACACTCCCGGACTGCTTCGATCGATCTGAGTGGACACTTCGATTCCTACTGGCAGGCGCGCCCACGCGGATTACGCCAGACGATTGCGCGTTCCTTCAAGCGGGCAGAGGCGAAGGGGACACCGCTGCGTCTGGAGACCGTCGAGGAGCCGGATCGGATCGAAGAAGCAGTGCGGCAGTTCGGCCTGATGGAGAGCCGCGGCTGGAAGGGCGGAGAGGGTACGGCGGTGAGCCCGGACAATGCACAGGGACGCTTCTACGCGGAGGTATTCCGCACCTTTGCCGAGACGGGTCAGGCGATTTCCTATGAGTTGTACGCGGGCAATGAAGTGATTGCGCGGCAACTGGTGCTGACCAGCGGCCTGATGTGCATCACCCTCAAGACGACGCATGACGAGCACTACCGGGAACTGGCGCCGGGCCGGGTTCTCGATTATGAAATGCTGCGTCTGGAATTCGCCCGCCGCCGCTTCGACCGGGTCGAACTGTATACCGATGCCGATGCGGCCCAGCTGCGCTGGACGACCGGCGACCGATGGATCGAGCATGTGACGTGTTTCCGTTCCCCTCTGGTCGGGACCGCCTACACTGTCGCACGCGCCTGCACGAATGCTCTTCGCCGATGGAAGGAACGTGCAGATCCTCGCCCCGGAGTCTCCTGAAAGGTCAGATGTCGGAATTGCTGCATGAGATGCTGCTGGATGCCGCTGCGCGAAATCCTTCGCGTGATGCGCTCGTCGCGGGCAAGCGCAGGCTCGATCATGAGCAACTGAGCCGTGAAATCCTCGCTTTTTCCGCCGCCTTGCTGGCGCTCGGCCTGGCGCGTCACGACCGGGTGGCTGTCTGGCTCGACAAGCGCGTCGAAACGGTCGTCAGCCTGTTTGGCGCTGCTCACGCCGGTTGTGTTTTCGTTCCGGTCAATCCGCTCCTCAAGGCGGAGCAGGCAGCACACATTCTGCGTGACTGCAACGTGCGTCTGCTCGTCACGACGGCCGATCGCCTGAACGCAATCATGGCGCTGCCGGATCCGTGCCCCGACCTGAAACACGTCGTGGTCGTCGGCCGTGTCGGGCACGGGACGGACGCCAGCGCTGGCGCTGGTGCACGCGTCCAGCCGGGAGGCGGAGACGTCGGGGAGGCGGGGCAGGCACCCGTTTCGGGCGAGCCCATCGTGCACGAGTTCGACGGGTTCATGGCCGCCGCCGGCAACGCCCGGCCGCATCGGGTCATCGATGCCGACATGGCCGCCATCCTGTACACCTCGGGCAGCACGGGCCGGCCCAAGGGTGTCGTGCTGTCACATCGCAACCTGGTGGCCGGTGCGCGCAGCGTCGCCTCCTACCTCGGCAATCACCCGGAAGATCGCCTTCTGGCGGCGCTGCCGCTGTCGTTCGACTATGGCCTGTCGCAGCTGACGACGGCTTTTTCGGTCGGCGCCTGCGTCGTCCTGCACAATTACCTCCTGCCGCAGGATCTGGTGCGCACGCTTGCGCGTGAGCGCATCACCGGCCTGGCGGCGGTGCCGCCGCTGTGGATCCAGTTGGCCGCGCTTCAGTGGCCGGAGGGCATCGACGCGCACCTGCGCTATTTCACCAATTCCGGCGGGGCGATGCCGACGGCCACGCTGGCTGCGCTGCGCGCAAAGGTGCCGCGCGCGCAGCCCTTCCTGATGTACGGCCTGACCGAGGCGTTTCGCTCCACCTACCTGCCGCCCGAAGAAGTCGATCGCCGACCCACATCGATGGGCAAGGCGATTCCGAATGCCGAGATTCTCGTCGTGCGCGAGGACGGCTCGGAGTGCGCGCCGGATGAGCCGGGCGAGCTCGTGCATCGCGGTGCACTCGTCGCACTCGGCTACTGGAACGATCCCGACAAGACCGCCGAGCGCTTTCGCCCGTTGCCGGGGCAGCGCAGCGAGCTGGTGTTGCCGGAGATCGCGGTCTGGTCCGGTGATACGGTGCGCCGCGACGCCGACGGTTTTCTCTATTTCGTCGCTCGCCGCGACGAAATGATCAAGACGTCCGGTTACCGTGTCAGCCCGGGCGAGATCGAGGAAGTGCTGTACCAGAGCGGTCTGGTCGCGGAGGCAGCCGCTTTCGGTGTCGGCCATCCTTCGCTCGGGCAGGCGATCGTCGTCGTCGCGCAGCCGGCCGCCGGCGGCACGTCCGACAGTGACGCCCTGTTGGCCGCCTGTCGCCGGGCACTCCCCAATTTCATGCTGCCGGCGCATATCGACTGGGTGGATCAGGCATTGCCCCGCAACAGCAATGGCAAGATCGATCGCAAGCTTCTGGCCGCGGAACGCAAGGGACTGTTCGAGGCACTGGTGCAGTGAAGAAAATCGTTTTCAGGCAGCACGCCGCGGTGCGGGCATTCGATGTCGTCGACGGCGAACTGGCGATCGACGGCACGAAGCTGTCGCGCCTGGCAGAACGTGCCGGGCAGACACCGTTTTATGCCTACAGTCGCAGCGCGATCGCACGGCGGGTATCCGGGTTGCGCGCGCAGTTGCCGGCGGCGGTCCAGCTGCACTACGCGATCAAGGCGAACCCGATGCCGGCCGTCGTGCAGCTGCTGTCCGGCCTGACCGACGGTCTCGACGTCGCCTCGGCGCGCGAGATGAGAACGGCACTCGACACCGGGATCGCACCCGAACGGATCAGTTTCGCCGGCCCGGGCAAGGATGCCGGCGAGATCCGGCAGGCGGTCGCGGCCGGCATCGTGCTCAATCTGGAATCGGAGCTCCAGTTCGAGCAGGCACTGGCGGCCGGAGAGGATCTGGGCGTGGCGCCGGCCCTGGCGATCCGGGTGAACCCGGCATTCGAGCTCAAGGCGTCCGGCATGAAGATGGGCGGCGGCCCCAAGCCGTTCGGCATCGACGAGGAGCGCGTGCCGGCGCTGGCGGCGCGCATCGAGGCCGCCGGGCTCAAGCTGCGCGGCTTTCACATTTATACCGGATCGCAGAATCTGAGTGCGGCAGCGATCATCGATGCGCAGCGCAAGACGGTCGAGCTGGGCCTGCGGCTGGCCGGGCCGCTTGCGCGCGGCATCGACTGGCTGAATATCGGCGGCGGTTTCGGCGTGCCGTATTTCCCGAATGAAAAGCCGCTCGACGTCGCGCAGGTAGGCGAGCCGCTGGCGGGCCTGTGTGAACAGGTGCAGGCCGCGCAGGGCGTTCCGCTCGTGCTCGAGCTGGGCCGCTATCTGGTCGCCGAAGCAGGCATCTACGTCTGTCGCGTGCTCGATCGCAAGGTCTCGCAGGGGCAGGTGTTCCTCGTGTGTGACGGCGGGCTGCATCATCATCTGGCGGCGTCGGGCAATTTCGGTCAGGTCATCCGGAAGAACTATCCGGTCGCGATCGGCAATCGGGTCGATGCCACCGGGACCGAGGTGCAGACGGTGGTCGGTCCCTTGTGCACGCCGCTCGACCTGCTCGCCGACCGGATGGAGCTGGCCCGCGCCGGGCCGGGCGACCTGGTCGTCGTCTTCCAGTCGGGCGCGTACGGGGCCAGTGCCAGCCCGTCGGCCTTCCTGTCGCATCCGGAGGTGGTGGAGATGTTGGCATGAGCGAAGCGATCCTGCCGTTCTTCGAGGGCACGTTCGATCTGGCCGGCGGCACGAATGTCGTGCTGAACGCCGGGGGTAGCCAGGCTTTGCAGCATGAAGAACCCGACGTCCAGGTGCTGGCTTCGGGGCGTTTTCGTCTGACCGATGCCGCCCTGGACGCAGTGGCGCGCGAACGCGGCCCGGGTGCTGCGCTTGCCGAGGGCTGGCGCCGCCACGGTGCGGAACTTCCGGCGCGGGTCTCGGGCGAGTATCTGCTCGCAGTGTGGTGCAGCAGCGAGCGCAGGGGGCTGATCGCCGTCGATCGCTTTTCGACGTTTTCGCTGTTCACCGGCGAACACGACGGCCGCCTGGCCTTCGCCACCCGGCCACAGCGCGTCTGCGAACTGCTGGATCGGCCAGCCGAACTCGATTCCGCGGCGATCCATGCCTATGCCTGGTTTCACATGATTCCGGCGCCGATGTCGATCTATCGCGGCGTGCGCCGTCTCGACGTCGGCGAAGGCGTCTTCATCGCCAATGGGGGCAGCGAGCGGCGCCGCCACTGGACACCGCACTTCATCGAAGACCGCCCATTCGACTTCGAGCGCGAGAAGGCCGCTTTTCTTGCCGCCCTGCGCCAGGGCGTGGCCGAGTCGATCGACGGGATCCCACGCGAGAAGCTTGGCTGCTTTCTGTCGGGTGGCACCGACAGTTCAACCATTGCCGGGCTGGTCACCGAAGCGTACGGCGCGCCGGCGCGCACCTTTTCGATCGGCTTCGACGTCGCCGGCTATGACGAAAGCCACTTCGCGCGGCTCGCTGCACAGCGTTTCGGCACAGAGCACACCGAATATCACCTGACGCCGGAAGACGCCGCCCGCGGAATCGATGTCCTCGCGCGCACCTACGAACAGCCGTTCGGCAATTCATCAGCGGTGCCGGCGCATTTCTGCGCACAACTCGCGCGCGAGGCCGGCATCGAACGGATGCTCAGCGGCGACGGCGGCGACGAACTGTACGGCGGCAACGAACGCTACGCGACGCAGTGGCTGTTCTCCCGGTACGAATATCTGCCGGCCCTGCTGCGCACCGGCCTGATGGAACCGGTGCTGCTCGGGCCGCTGAAGAACGTCGACCTGTGGCTGATCCGCAAGGCGCGCGGCTACGTCGAACAGGCGCGGGTGCCGCTGCCCGACCGGATCGGCAGTAAGTACAACCTGCTCAACCGTTTCGGGCCGCACAACGTGTTCACCGAGGAGCTGCTGGCCGGTGCCGCGGGTTACGATCCGGTCGCCGCCGAACGCGACGTCTGGAACGCCTCGGATGCCGGCAGCCAGCTGAACCGGTTTCTCGCCTGGGATTTCAAGTTCACGCTCGGCGACAATGATCTCGTGAAAGTCACGCGCATGTGCCATGCCGCCGGGGTCGAAGTGTCGTTTCCGATGCTGGGTGATGCACTCGTCGACCATTCACTGCAGTTGCAACCCGATCAGAAGCTGCATCGCCGCAAGCTGCGTTATTTCTTCAAGCAGGCGCTGCGCGGTTTTCTCCCCGATGAAATCCTCGACAAGCAGAAACACGGTTTCGGCATGCCTTTCGGCGAGTGGCTGCTCGCACAACCCGAGCTGGCGCGACGATCCACCGGCGCGCTTGAAGCCTTGGCCGATCGCCGGGTGATCCGCCGTTCTTTCCTGGATGAGCTGAATACCGCCCTGCGTGGCGATTCTCCCGGGTATTACGGGCCGATGGTCTGGGTACTGATGATGCTCGAACTGTGGCTGGAAGCCTCGCATGATCGTTGAGCCGGTGCTGCGCGCGGCCACCGCACTCATCTCGCCGGCCGGCACCGGAGCGCGACTGTCCACCTTCATTTTTCATCGCGTGCTGGCGCAGCCGGATCCGTTCCTGCCTGACGAACCTGATGCGCGACGTTTCGATGAACTCCTGCGCTGGATCGGTGGACAGTTTCGCGTTCTCGCCCCGCGCGACGCCTGCGAGCGACTCGCCGTCGGCACACTGCCCGAGCGGGCGGCACTCATCACTTTCGACGATGGCTACCGCGACAACTACGATATTGCACTACCGTTGCTCCGCCGGCACGGAATGTACGCCGCCTTCTTCGTCGCAACCGGGTTCCTGAACGGTGGCATGATGTTCAATGATCGTGTGATCGAAGCGGTGCGCGGCGCGACCGACACGACGCTTGACGCCGACTGGCTCGGGCTGGGAGTGTTGTCGATCGCGGCATTGTCCGAGCGCCGCGCCGCGATTGGACGGCTGCTGCAGGCGGTCAAGCATCGGCTGCCGCACGAGCGGGAGCAGGCGGTGCAGCGGATCGAGGCACAGTGCGACAGCACCGCGCGCACGGACCTGATGATGACCGATGCGCAGGTGAAAGCGCTGCATGATGCTGGCATGGAAATCGGCGGACATACGCGCACGCATCCGATCTTGTATGTACTTGACGCCGCCGCCGCACAGCGCGAGATCGCCGCTGGTGCGGACGACCTGTGTGCAGTCACGGGTGAGAGACCGTGCTTGTTCGCCTATCCGAATGGAGTGCCAGGCTTGGACTTCGACGAGCGCCATCCGCCGATGGTGCGTGCAGCCGGCTTTCGCCATGCGTTCACGACGCAGGCCGGCGTGGCTACGGCGCAGACGGATCCGTACCGACTGCCGCGCTTCACACCGTGGGATCGCAGCGCACTGCGCTTCCAGGTGCGGATGCTGCGTAACCTTTTCGCTCGGGTGCGCGGATGAATCGTATGACTCTGTCGATACGGGTTGCGACGACGCAGGACCATGCTGCCTGGGACGCCTATGTCGACGCACACGTGCAAGCAACAGTGTTCCACCGCTTTGCATGGCGCGAAGTGCTTGCACAGAGTTTGGGCTATACGCCGGAATATCTGATCGCGGCGGGGGCAAACGGTATCTGCGGCGTACTGCCACTGATGCTCGTGCGCAGCCGACTCTACGGCACTACACTGGTTAGCCTGCCGTTCTGCGCATATGGTGGTCCGCTGGCCGACGATGAGCCGACGCTGTCTGCGCTGGACGAACATGCGCAGGCGCGTGCGCGCGAATGTGCCGCCCGCTACGTAGAATACCGTTTCCCTGGAATCTCGCCCTTGCAGGCGCCACTGCAGGATCTATACCAGACGTTCACGCGCACGGTGCCGGAGAACATCGAGGAACTGGCTGCAGTTCCGCAGAAGCGGCGCAGCCTGCTGCGTAGGGCCCAGCGACTGCAATTGCGCGCGGAGATTGGCCGTGACGTCGATACCTTCTTTGAGCTTTATGCCGACAATGCACACGTGCACGGCACACCAGCGTTGCCGAAACGTTTTTTTCGCATCCTGCTCGACCACCTTGATGACAGCGCCGATATCCTGCTCGTGCGCGATGCTAAGGGCCGGGCACTCAGTGGCATGCTCAACTACCACTTTCGCGATCGCCTGATGGCGTATTTTGCTGGCGAGACCACCGCCGCCCGCGCCAGTTACGCCAATGACTTCAAGTGCTGGCAGTTACTCGTGCATGCGTGGCGCAGCGGGCACGCCGTGCTCGACTACGGCCGAAGTAAGGTCGGCACCGGATCAATGGATTTCAAGAAGCTGTGGGGATTCGAAGCGACGCCGCTCGACTACGCGTTCCGCCTAACGGGTGTGTCGGAGATTCCGCAGAATAATCCAATGAATCCAAATTATCAGATGGCAATACGAGTGTGGCGCAAGCTACCGCGTCCGGTCGTCGACTTCATCGGACCGAGGGTGATTCACGGGCTGGGCTGAAAGATTGGTCACTATTGGATCGTTGAATCGGGAAATCACCTTGCCAGATGGCTCGGGCGCGATGATTCCATTTCATTTGTTACCGATGCACGAACCGGTATTTGTGCTTCTCCGTAGTGGCGCAGGGTGGCAAGCTGACGGCGAGTGCAACGTGCGCTGCGGCAATCGCTCGAGTGCCGAGTCACTGCCGCACCTGCCATCGGCTCAATGGTCATTCGATGGCCACACGTTGACGCTACGCTCGGATCGGCATGGGCTAGTGCCGCTCTATTACTACCACTCTGAAGAAAGCTTCGGCGTGTCGTCGTCCTGGGTCGCGCTGCAGCAGCGGCTGGCGCTGAGGGAACTCGACGATGCGGCGATTGCCTGCTACCTGCGACTCGGGCATTACCTCGGCGAGGATACAGCGTTTAGAGATCTGCGCAGGATGCCCCCCAATGCTCGGCTGACTTGGTGCAACGGTCAGATGCGGCTGTCCGAGACTGCTATCAGTCCGCCAGCAACTGCTCAGATTGATCGGGAACGCGCAGCGGTCAAATACGGACGTCTTTTTGAGGACGCCGTGGTACAGATATGTAGCGAAAGCCGGTTGCCGCGGATCAGCTTGGTGAGTGGTGGGCAGGATTCGCGCCACATTCTGCTTTCGATGCTCGCAGGCGGTTTTCGCCCGGAGCTCTGCCTGACGCAGGCTCCAGTGGTACGGGGTGACGCTGATGATGCGGCTATCGCAGAACGTCTATGTGCGACGTTGGACCTGCATTGTGAAGTAGTGTCATCCGGGGTGGTTTCGATTGCTGTCGAAGCCGCGAAGAACTGGCGCATCGGCTTGGAATCCGCCTATCATTCATGGTTGATGCCACTTGCCGAGACGCTCGATCGCCTTCCGCGCGGCCTGATTTTTGATGGTTTGGGGGGCGACGCACTATCGGCCTCGCGCTTTCTCACGGACGAATGGATTGCCGCCTTCAATGCGGGATTGATCCGCCAAGCGGCCTGCGTCTACCTCGCCGCCGAAGGCCACCTGCCGGGATTGCTGAACAGCGAAGTGGTGCGGCGCTGGCCGCGGGAACTCGCTGCTGATCGCCTCGAAGCTGAACTTCGTCGCGTGGCCGACTGGCCCAACCCGCAGTCGGTCTTTCAGTTGCGTCACCGGACCCGGCGTGCGATCGCGATCAGTCTCTGGCCGTTGTTTGCCCGTGGTCACGACGTGGCGTTACCGTATCTCCATCCGCAGGTGTTTGATTTTCTTGCCTCGCTGCCGAAGGAAATGTTGGTGAATCGCGAGTTCCACCGTGCAGCGATTGAAGCGCACTATCCGGTGTCGAAAACGATACCTTTTGCAGTCGTTGGTGGTAACACTTCGACGAAAGCTAGGCACTGGCTTTCGCCGCAGGCGATCGCCACTCTAAAACTTGCCGGTGACCACGGACTCAAGCGCTTTGTACGCCCGAACTATCTGCGCGTACGTGCCGCGCGTGCTGCACTCATGCCTTCCTACGTTTCTGAGTTGGAATCGGTTTGGTCGATTGGAATTTATCTTGCGCAGTTAGGAATACTGATTGAGAACCAGGAGTGAGCAGGAGGTTGCCTGCTCAGGGAATTTTTGCGGCCAGACGAATCGCGTTACGTGTTTGTCGTTCAAGTTGGCGGATTGCTTCAGGTGCTTTGTTCCGAAGCCTCGTGAAAGTGCTGATGAATTCTTCTGGGCCAGTGGCCGAAGCTTCTGCAAAGCCGGTCATCGCTTGAGAGAGGGAACTCAATTCTGATTGGGTTTTCAGCCAATTGAGCAGGGCTCGTTGGCGTGGCAGATCGAGCGATCTTGCACGCTCCCGCAGTTGTGTTTCCGTGTGATCTCCGGGCCTGACGATTGCCTTCAGAAATGTGAGCGTTTCACTGATCAGACGATGTCCTTCCAGCTGACGCAGGAAGCGTTCGTCATCCAAGCGCGCACTGGCTTTCGACAGTGCCTTCAGCGTCTGGCGTCGTACGGCCGGAGAGGTGTCGATCGCGTTCCCGTCTGGATCCATCTCGAACGGGTGAATGATGACCTCGGTCAGACCATCCTCGTCGAATCCGGCTTCTAGCGCGATCGACCGGGTCGTCCACGGATGTCCACTGAGTTGATATTGCGAATGTGGCATCACGCAATTACCAAGACCATAGGCAATCAAACCATGTTGCCAGCGCTCGATGCTCATCGGAATATGTGCGTGATGGCACAGCACTAGATCTGCGCCCCAATCCACGATCCGACGCGCCAGCGTGCGATGGCGCAACAATGGATGAAAGCTGAATTCATAGCCCCAGTGCAGATTAACAAGCACCCGGTCCGATCTGGCGACGGCGGCGCACACGGCAAGTTCGATGTCCGCTTCCTCCGCCAGGCAAAGCTTTGTACCGGAAGCACCAGAAGACGTTGGTTGATGATCATCGCAGAAGCCGAGGACCGTGATTTTCTGTGCTCCGGCCTCAATTCGCGCGCGATCAGTAGAAGCGCTTACGTTGACGGCGCCGCAAACGCCAATTCCGTGGTTGCGCAGCAACCGGATAGTGTTATCGATCGCTTCCGGACCGAAATCCAATGCGTGATTGTTGGCGAGTGTCAGGACAAGATTCGGATGCTCCGCAAGTGCTGAAATGGCTTGCGGCTCGGCACGCATGAATGATCCGATGGTACCGCTGCGCTCGGTCCGCTCGGTAAGCATTGCCTCGAGATTTGCGGTCACAACGTCCGCTCGCTCAATCAACGGAATGAGTGCAGCAAGTCGTCCTCTGTAGTTGCCATCGTCGGGAATACGGGTGAGCGCAATGTCACCCAGTGCAACGACACGGTATCGACTGTGGCGTTCAGCCGTAAACAGCCTCCCATCAGCAAAATCGCAATAGTCGCGCGTGTTGCCGGTCAGCCCAAGCCGAATGGCAGGGTCGAGCAACCGCCAGGGGAAAGGTAACCATTCCGGAATGGCGCGCGGGATGCGCGCACGTGAATGCAATGCCGGTATCCGGCTTTTCATAACTATTTCGCCTGGAGGCGGTGGAAGTACCGTTGCACGGACCCGATCAGCATTTTCTCGATTCCTGACGGCTTTTTGGAGATCCACCATAAAAGGACGAGCATAGTAGAAAACGTAGCTGCGCCAGCAGCGACTTTTATCATCAGGCGCACGACGGGGAGTTCGGCCCATGCTGTACCAGGTATGACAAGAAAAGTGATCGCCATGACTGCCGCTGCAGCCAGTGGACGCCAGCTCAGCGCGTACAGTTCACTGATCGTGACCACAAAGATCGGACGCAGCATCAGAAAATAGGTCGGCGCGAGCAGGATGACGCCGACGAGATAGGCAGGCGCAATTCCCCGCACGCCGTATATCTTGACGCTGATTCCGAGGATCGGCAGCATCAGAAGTAGCCGCCACCATGCTTGCACAGCTGCGCGCCGCTGACGGTTCATCGTTGACAGGATCAGGAATACACTGTGGCTGCACGCAGTGATTGCCGACGCCAGCGCCAGCCAGACCACAAAATAAGCAGCGTCGGTCCATTGTTCGCCGAGAAGAACAAGAACGAGATCGTCGGCAACCAGCGCAATGCCCACGCCCGAGGAAATTGAAATGAGAACGACTGCCGACAGTACGTTCAGGTACGATTTCTTCAGTTCATTGACGTTCTGGTTCAGCTTCGAGTACGCTGGCAGCAAGGCACGCGCGAGCGGGCGTACCAGTTCATCACTTGGCATTTTTGCCAGTTCCGTAGAGAGTTGATACAGACCCATCAGGCCGCTCGAGCCGAAGGCACTGATTACGTACTGATCAATTCGATTGTAGATGAAGCCACCGATCGTCATCACCCAGCTCCAGAATGAGAAGTGCCAGAGTTCCTTCATTCGTGCGAAGCAGATTCGTGGGCGATACGGGTGCAGCAGATAACTGATGCCTATCGTGAGGATCTGTCCACCAAGGATTCCGCCGACCAATGCCCAGTAGTTCCGTAGGTAGAACGCAAGCCCGAGTGTCGTAACGAAAGCCAGGAGTTTCTGATATACACCAAATCGAAATTCCATCGCAAAGTCCAGTTCCTTGCGGAACAGGACAGTTCCGATATTTTCAAAGCCTCCGATGAACACGCGCAGCGAAAGTACTTGGATGAGCGGGACTGTCCGCGAGTCGCCGAAATAACCGCCTGCGAACTCCGCCCCGACGAAGACGGCCACGCCGAGCACGAGACCGCTAAGAACTTGGATTGTCCAGGCCGTGTCGAAGTGCTCACGTTCGGGGTCTGGATGGCGAATCAGTGCTGCCTGCTGGCCAGTTTGGCCGAGTACTTCAACGATGCCGACGAACAGCATGGCCATGGTGACGACACCGAAGTCGGTCGGTGTGAGCAGGCGTGCCAGGATAATCGTGCTGACGATGCCGATGGAGCGGATCGCCCAGCGCATCGCGATCATCCAGATCGAGCCGCGAACAATGTGCGGACGAACTGACGCCTCGGTAACAGGATCGGCGGTTGAAGTACTACGCATCAAAATTCCGTAGAGTCAGGAATCGAGACGGTATAGTTGCCCCTCGTGCAACAGTCGCCAGGCCCGCCAATGAAAACAGAGCTTCCTTGCGCCGATCGGCAGTTCGTCCTTCTTCCAGTACTCACGCACTTGGCTGACGGTGAGATAGGGATCATCGTCATCGAGCAAAAGATTGGGGTCGAGATAGCGCGAATGCAGGGGGAGGGCGCCGCGCTGCCAACCCAGCGGTCGCGAAATGCTCGGATAGTCGTCAAGTACTCGAGCGACGGCGCCAAGAAGCCGATTTGCGTGATAATTAGGTGACCATGAAGAGAAGCGCACCAATTTGCTGCCAGAAACGATCGGGTGATATGCCGCTTTGGGAAAGCGGCGCTCGAATAGTGTGCGGTACAGACGATAGTTCGCGCGTGCTTCGTATGATAGCGTGCCAGCCAGATCAAAGAAGCGACGGGTCATCCCGGGGATGAAGGCGCGTACCCGTGCGCTGTAAACTTTGAGTGGATTGATTCCGGTACGATTCCGAGCCCGGTTGCGGATGATGAATTCGGTTACGCCATGAGCCGTATCCGGGAAACGAAGGACGTTTTCTTGAAGATCTTCAGTGAATCGCGCAGCCATCTCAGAGACTGTATCGGCATCGAAGATCGTGCGGGCATTGTTCCAGATCGTTGCGCTCAGTGCCTGACACTGGGTAGCCAGATACTGATCGAAGGTACCTGGGGGTTGATTTGAGGTTTTAAGTGTGGTTCCCGGAATAAGGCCTTCCCAGACGGCAGGTGCTCGTATGAATTGAAAGACCTGTGCAATGAACAGAAACAGACTCGGCGTAGCCGCGTCACTTTCGAACAGATAGTCGAGAAATTCTCGCTTCGAGAAGAAATCGGGAGCACTGTGTACCCGTTCGAAGGGGAGTGCTAGCGTGCTGGCCACTTTTTTTGCGATACGGCCGTCAGCGTCAAAAAATTCGTCGCTGTGCGCGACGCTCAGTGCGTTCGGATGTATGCCTACCTGTACAAGCGCGCAAGCGAGCAGGCGCGAGTCGAAACCGCCGCTGAGCAGCACTGTTCCCGGGATACCGTAGGCAGCGTAGCGTTCGATACTATCGAGAAACGCGTCCGCGAGTTCATTGACGTCGACGTCGACGTCATTCGATGGTTTCGGCCATGTCCAGTATTGTTGTTCGGAGAGCTGATCAGTGTCTGGCTGGTAGACAAGAATGGTCGCCGGGCGCACCCGCTCGACGCCAGCCAGAAGAGTGCGGTCACCGATCGTGTGACCGAACGAGATGAATGCGCCCCAGGCAGCGAGATCAGGTGCACCGTTCCAGGCTCGCGTCGCGTTGGCCAATTGTAGCCCGCCGTGGCTGCGGCGCAGGTAAAGTGGCTCGAAGCCGAGAAAATCGGTCACAATGACCAAGATGCGTTCGCGGTCGTTCCAATAGATCGACACGAAGGCACCGTCTTGCGTCGGCAACAGCTCAATTGCTGCCCGGGTGTCGCTGATGCGTTCCGGATCGGCTGGAGACAGCGGTGTGCCAAGCGTGACGAGAAAACTGCCGTTAGAACCCCGATGCACGTTTGCGTCGCATGTTGCGATAGATCCACCACCGATCGATTGAACGAAATCTATCGCTATCGGCATAGGTAATATGCGGCTCAGCATTGCTTCAGCATTGGAACCGTTGCTGTCGAGAGCAAGTTTCATCGCAATGAAGTGCCTTCAGCAAGTGGAAGTGAGGATTTATACATTTTGGATTCTTTCAGGTTGATCCTGATCAGACGCGGCTCGTCCAAGGCGATCGAAACGTTCCGTCCGGCCTAGAGGTAATTCAGAAAGACACGACGCGCCCGATGCGTGACAGTAACCGTATCATTCCAGTATGAGAGAGTTCAGCTGATAATCGGCGCTCGTGTGCCCCGACAAGAATTAAGCTCAATTGTATTAATGTCAATTCTTTCGGAGCTGCTAAATATTATGGTTGGCTAACTTCCTTCGGTGCTATGAGCGCCGGAACATCATGCACTCTGTATAATGACTGATAGCAAGGTCAAATATGTCAACTTTAAGAGTGTGCAAATCTGTTAGACTGACGGGCTGCAACAGGCAATCCAATTTATTTGTTAGCAATGAACCGATATGTCTAGTATTTTCGGTATCGCTATTCCAGGCATTTATTGTAAAATAATTCGCGGAAATGATAGTCAAATGAAATTTGTTTGTAATATTGATATTGTGAGATTGTTATAATATTGAATCTTTATTCTGCAGTCCGGATGAACATGAGGGGCGTTCTTGAGTTTACCATGAGAATCAATCCTTTCAGTTCAGGCAGGTAGTTGAATCTGCCGTATACTTGCTCTTTGGAAGTTGTAGGTTTAATTCCAGTGGTATGCCGCATCATCGCTATGAAGGTTGATGCGTTTATTTGATATAATGTATCTTCATTTCTTTTCCACAGCCAGAAGATGTCAGTAACAGGATCGTAAACCATTGAGCTGCCTGAACTGATTTGTTCTGCGGCGGGTCCAGTGATCTGCACATTCGTGATGAGGCCGTTCCTATTCAAATCATAATATCGAGCGCCAGAGTTGCTTCCGGGAATTCTAAACAAGCGATGTCGTTTGGTATCCAGCGCATAGGGGATACCGTTACGAGCCCCTCCTTTGCGTCCAAGATCATTCCAGGAATTGGTTTTCTCTTGCCAATAGTATAAATGCCCATTACGATGACTGTGAATATAAAAATTGCCGTTATTGTCTATCCCGGTCCCGCTCGGCCCACCAATCAGACTTGGGGCGGATGCGATGGTTCCCGGCAGGTCGTAATCATTTATGGAAAAATTATAGGAATCCACTAGATTATTGTAAGTTGGTTTGTCGCCCCAAGGCGCGCCACCAAAAAAAAGCAAACGATCCAATTTGGAGTCGTAAACAAGGTTCCAGTAGGTATGACGGGAACTCGGACGTCCATCCGGATAGTATGGAGTATTCATTGGCGTATCCGTGCTCGGATCATTATGCCGTATCCATTGGGGGAGGTCGTCACCCAGACGAATCGAGAAAATCTCGTTGCCTGCATAGTCCAGATGGCCGCCTCCGGCGATGAAGAATTCGCTGCCGCGGGTCTTGACGGCAGCACCGGAATAGGCAAGCAGGCCACGCTTCCCGGTGTTGCCGCGCGCTCCCTTGTAGTTCTTCCAGGCATCCGCCTGGTCGATTTGCGTATCGGGAATTTCCACCCACTCGAAAAGATCGGCATCCGCAAGCCAGGCAGGAAGTCGCTCTTTTGCGTGCACTTGCATGCTCGCGCCGAAGCCGAACATCAGCAGCAGCAGGAAGGAGAACCAGAGCCGGAAATTCCGGGCAGGCCAGGCACGGTCATGGATGCTCGCACGGTGCCGTTCGACAGGACGCATCGCCAGCCCTCCGGTTAGACTGCAGGTGGTCAAAGGTTCCGTGCTGGTTGCAACCTCAGACCGGTCGCCCGGAGGATCGGGGCGGCGTGGTTTGCGTGCGCTCCGCTGCCGGCAGCCGCTTGCCGCTCGCCAGCCCGGCGACGAGGTGTGCATTGTGTTCCCAGGTGTATGGGCGTTCGACCACCAGCCGGCGGGCCTGTTGTCCCAGCGCCCGGCGCAGCTGCGGCTCTTCGTACAGACGGCGCAGGCGGTCGATCAGCTGGCCGGCGTCGTCCGGATCGAACAGCAGCGCGTTTTTTTCATGTGTCAGGACTTCACGGATATTCGGCGTGTCCGGGGCGATGACGGCGCAGCCGGCGGCCAGATATTCGAACAGCTTCAGCGGTGAGGCCCAGGCGGTGACCGCCGGCTGCAGGGCGATATCGAAGGCGGAGATGTAGTCCGGTATGTCTTCGCGGGGCACGAACCCGGTGATGCGGGCCCGCCCGCTGATGCCGAGCTCGTTGATCCGTGCTTCCAGACGCGCCCGGTCGAGTCCGTCGCCGACGATCAACAACTGGATCGGCAGATCGGGCCGTTCGGCGACGAAGTCGATGATCTGCGGCAGGCCATGCCAGTCGCGCACGAAACCGGTGAAACCGAGCACGACTCGAGCCTGCAGCCCGAGACGCCGGCGGGCACGCTCGCGCTGCGCACCGTCGGCAGGATACATCTGCAGATCGACGCCGTTCGGCACGACGATGATGCGTTCTTCCGCCACGCCGGCCGCCCGGACGTAGTCGGCCAGCGCATCGGTCACCGGCAGCACGTAATCGGCGCCGCGCCAGATACGGCGGTCCGACCAGGCGGCAAAGCGCTTCAGGCGCAGCTTGCCCCAGGCCGAGCGCTCTTCGGTCAGCGGGGCGTTGACTTCGAGTACCAGCGGCACACCCAGTGCACGGGCGACGAAGCGTCCGGCGTGCAGATGCAGGTTGTAGCGCTCATAGATCAGATCGGGGCGGAAGGAACGCGCCGCCCGCCCGAGCCGCCAGAGAGCCACCGCGCTGTAGGCGAATTCGAGCACTTCGTAGAGCGCCCCCGGCAACAGCTTCTTCAGTCGATTGACGAGCCCGCTGGTCTGGCCGAGCGAAGAGCCTTCGGACAGGTGTGGCCCGGCGATGAGCACTTCATGGCCGGCAGCACGCAGGGCACGGGTCAGTTCCGTCAGATGAACGAACTGGCCGTCGGCCGAGGCGATCCGGTGGTGAAAGAGAATCTTCACGAATGCCTCACTGATGCAGGCGTACGTTGCCGAAGGCGACGGAGCGTCGCGCCGGTCTGTCCGCCGTCGTGATCGACATCGTCGATTCCGTTGCCGGTGCGGTGCTGGCGATCCGGTTCAACGCGAAGACGACGATGGCCAGGTAATAGGGCAGATCCCAGTTGGCGATATTGACGAAGGCGCCGCCAACCGCGTATCCGACGAGACTTACCTGGATCATGCGCAGCAGCAGACGCATCGAATCGTTTTCCGGGTCTGGCGGCAGTCGCTTCCGGGTTCGACCGCACTGGAACCAGACGCTGAACCAGAATACGAGAAACAGGGCGAGGCCGGGCCAGCCGTGTTCTCCCAGGGTCTGGAAGTAGATACTGTGAGCCGAATGTATGTCCTGCGGATTTGGCGCATAACGCGCAAAACTGCGCGGGCTGTAGTATTCATAACCGCCGCCAGTGAGGCGATTGTTCGCAATCCGGTAGGCCGTGATCCAGGTGTTGATCCGCCCCATCGCCGAGGCGTCCTGCTGGTAGGTCTCGATCGTCTCGATCCGCTCCCAGTATTTTTCGGGCATGACCGTCAACGCCGCGGCAACGCCGATCGCGACCAGCGGAATGGCCAGCAGGCGGCGGTCGCTCTTCCAGACGAAGAATCCGGCCATCGCGGCCACCGCGAGAAATGCTCCGCGGGAATGAGAACCGAACACCGAGACCGCGCACAGGATCATCGATCCGAGCACTGCCAGCTTGAGCCACCAGCGCCTGGCGATCGTCGCCAGCCAGTACAGCAGAGGCAGCAGCATCACGAGTGCCGCGGCCAGATGGTTGTTGTCGCGGATGGCACTTTGCATGGGCCCGTAGACGGTATAAATGCCGCCATGGGTAATGGTGAACAGGCCGCCTTTGGTGCCGTAGAAAGCGACCGAGAGAATCACCACCGCCATCAAGGCCACGATCCGTTGACGGTCGTGCAGTAAAGCCAAAGTGACCAGGCACATCAACTGGATCTTGACGACGTCCTGGTATTTGGCGAATGCCCGACCCGGCTCCAGCGCGAACAGGGTGGTCAGCCCGGCCCAGAAAAGGATCAGGATGATCAGCCAATAGCGCCGGAAGCTGTCTTTCCACTGGACGTCCTGCGAGGCCAGCGCGCCGATCAGGATCACTGCGGCGTACAGCTTCGACCAGGGGAAATCGTAGGCGAACCCCCAGGTGTAGCGGTGCGGGTTCATCATCCCGAGCCAGGCGAAGATGAGCGCGCCGATGAACGGGCGCTTGAACGCGAGCGGCAGGCCGCCAATCAGCAGCAGGGCGAGCGCAAGATCGCGAAGAGCCATGGCCGATGTTTCCGCGCGTCAGTTGAACGCCAGGGTCTGCTTCAAGGCGTCGAAGCGTTCCTTGTCCACTACTTTTTCATCGCCCAGCTCCAGGGTTTTCCGCGCCTGCGCCTGCTGGCCGGCCTTCAGCTGGACATTGGCCAACGCGACATAACCATCGGGCAGTTCGGGGCTTTCGGTGATGAGCTGGCGGGCGGTGTCGGCGGCGCCGACCAGATTGTCGAGCCGGATCTGCAATGCGGCTTTGCGCACGAACATGTCCGGCCGGAGCAGAAAACCGGGACGGGATCTTTGAATCGTGTAGTTGAGGTTTCCGATCGCTGCCCGGATGTACTGCCGGGCAAGAGAGCGGTCGATCGTGTGCTGATAGGTGCGCATCGTCTGTACGATCGCCCAGCAGTAATGATGCATGTGCACCCAGGTAATGTCCGCTGCACGCATGCGTCGCGCCGTTTCACTCTTGTGCGCGGGTCCGCCTTCGACATATTGACAGACTGGCGGCAACAGCCGCCACTCATTGCTGGTAACACCGGGATTGGAGGCCACGGCCTGCGCCGTCGATGCCATCGACGCAAGCCAGAGCAGGCAGACGGTGCTGACGATGAAGCTTCTCATGCTGTGACAGTTTCCATTTTCTGTGCCGCCCCCTGGCGTGCCAGAAAGCGCTCGAAGCAGATCAGCGACCAGATTGCCGAACCCCAGTCGCGCCGTCCCGAACTGTGTTCGGTGTAGATGCGTCGCAGCGTCGCCGCATCGAAGAAACCGGAATCCGCCATGGTTTCTCCCATCAATGCCCGTTTCGCGGTTTCGTTCAGCGGTCCGCGGAACCAGTCGGCCAGCGGGACGGCAAAGCCCATTTTCTGCCGGTACAGGATTTCCCGCGGCAGCAGCGGCTCGAATGCCTTTTTCAGCACCCGCTTGCCTTCACCACCGGCCAGTTTGAGGCCCTCCGGCAGGCGGGCGGCCCATTCGATCAGGGTGTGATCGAGAAACGGCACGCGCACTTCCAGCGAATGTGCCATGCTGGCGCGATCGACCTTGGTGTTGATGTCGCCCGGCAGGTAGGTCTTGTAGTCCAGATACTGGACCAGCGCCAGTGCCTGGTCGGCGGGGGCCTGGCGCGCATGTCCGCGCAGTACTTCGACGGCTTCGTAGCCGCCCAGGCGACGCCGAAAGCCGTCGGCATAGAGCGCGCGGCGCTCTTCGTTGCGCATCACCGAAACCGTGTGGAAATAGGCGTCGACCGAGTCGCGCGCCAGCGCCTGGAAAGTCGTCTTGCCGCGAAAGACGCGGGGCATCCAGTCCAGTTTCGGATAATACGCACCGAGTGGCCCGAAGATCATGCGCCGCAGCCCGGGGGGCAGATTCGCGCGCAGTTTTTCTTCCATCAGGTGCAGGCGGTAGCGACGGTAGCCGCCGAAGGTTTCATCGCCGCCGTCCCCCGACAGGACGACCGTCACGCGCTGGCGGGCCAGCTGGCAGACCCGCCAGGTGGGCAGGGCGGAACTGTCGGCGTATGGCTCGTCGTACAGGTCGACGAGATGCTCGATCAGCTCGAAGTCGTCGCTGCGCACCTGTCCGACCTGATGGTCGCTGCGGTACTGTGCGGCCACCATCGCGGCATAGTCGCTCTCGTCGTGGGACGCGACGTCAAAGGCGATCGAACAGGTCTTCACCGGTTCCGTGCTCAGCCCGGACATGGCCGCGACCACCGCGCTCGAATCGACTCCGCCCGACAGGAAGGCGCCCAGCGGAACTTCCGAGATCATGCGCAGGCGCACTGCTTCGGTCAGGCGCTCGCGCAATTCGACGGCTGCATCCTCCAGGCCGATGCCGGCATCCGGTTCGAAGCGTACATCCCAGTAGGCCTGCGGCGCCGGGCGGCGCTCCGTCCGGGCGCCGCCCGCCTGAAGCAGCAGCGTGCACGCGGGCGGGAGCTTGAGCGTGTCCCGATAAATGGTGCGCGGATCGGGGACATAGCCGTAGGCGAAGAAATCCTCGACGGCAAAGTCATCGAGGCGGCGATCGAAACCGGGCAGTTGCAGCAGGCATTTCAGTTCGGAACCGAAAGCGAAACTGCCGTCGGCCAGCCAGGTGTAGAAGAGCGGCTTGACTCCCAGCCGGTCGCGCGCAAGAAACAGTGTCCGGCGGTTGCGGTCCCACAGGGCCAGCGCGAACATGCCGCGAAAGCGCCGCACGCAGTCGCGGCCCCATTGTTCCCAGGCGTGGACGATGACCTCGGTGTCGCTGCGCGTACGAAAGACGTGGCCGGCGGCCTGCAGTTGCGCGGTCAGCTCGCGGAAATTGTAGATTTCGCCGTTGAAGACGACGGCGATGCTGCCGTCTTCGTTGAACAGCGGCTGCTGGCCGGTGCTGACGTCGATGATGGCCAGTCGGCGGTGACCGAGTGCCACACCCGGTTCGACGTGCAGGCCGCCGTCGTCGGGACCGCGGTGAACGACCGCATCGGTCATGCGCACGAGCAGGTCGCGGTCGAATATCCGGGATGTGTCGTCGGGTGAAAACAGACCGGCAAGGCCGCACATGGTGCCGAAATTCCTCAGGTGTGCTGATGATCGCTGCCGCGGAACGATTTCGCCGTCGACACGATTCCCGCCGTGCGCAACTGCGCGAGGTATACCTGATGGTACGTGCTGATCATCCGCTCGAGGCTGAACTGTGTCACGGCAAGCTGACGGGCGGCAGCGCCGGCCCGGACCAGTGTGCTGCGATCGGCGAAACCCGCGAGCAGGCGTGCAGTCAGGGCCTCGATGTCCTGGCTGGGCACGAGCCAGCCGGTCGTGCCGTTCCGGATCAATTCGGCATTGCCGCCGACGTCGGTGGCCACGACCGGCACTCCGCTGGCCATTGCCTCGAGGATGGCGTTGGAGATTCCTTCCGCCAGTGACGGCAGGCACAGCAGATCGAGCGCCTGCAGCCACTGCGGCACGTCGTCGCGCGCACCGGCAAGGTGGCAGCATGATTCGAGCGCGAGCTCTTCGATCAACCCGGCCAGCGCGCGGCGCTCGGGGCCGTCGCCGACCAGTACGAGCCGGGCGGAATGCCGGAACCCGTCGCTGCGCGTGCGTGCCAGTGCGAAGGCGCGCAGCAGCAGGGGCAGGTTCTTGACCGCGGCCAGGCGCCCGACGGCACCGACCAGGAAGGTATCGGCTGACGTGCCAGGCAGTGCCAGCCGGGTACGCAGCGCTGCACGATCGCTGGCCGGCGTAAACCGGTTGACGTCGACTCCATTGCAGATTTCACTGATCCGGTCGGCCGGGACTCCGACCCGTTGCGCCAGATAGCGGTGGGTGGGCGCCGACAGTGCAATCTGCCGGTGCACGAAGGGGCGCATCAGCCGGCGCAAGCGATGCAGTCTGCGGTTCGTGCCGATCAGATCCGCCACGTCCCAGCCGTGTTCCCCGTGCATGCGCACCGGCACGCCGGCCCACCAGGCGACCAGCTGCGTTTCGAGGGTGCCGACGTTGCGTGTATGGAAGATGGTCGGCCGCAGTTCGCGCACGAGCCGGTACAGCCGCGGGAAGATGTGGGCCGTCTGCCCCGGCGGACGGTCCAGCGCGATGAAGCGGGTATCCGTACGCCGTACGCGACGGGCAAATGCGGCATCGACCTCCGTGAGCGCGACGACGATATGTTCGGCAAACTCCGGCGGCAGGCCGTTGATGAGATTGACGACACCGTTTTCCATGCCGCCGACGCCGAAGCGGTGGACGACGTGGAGGATGCGCGTGCGCCGGCAGGCTTCGTCGGGTTCAGCGCGCACGGCAACGGTGCAAGTGCGCGGCGAGGCGAACCGTGCGCAGACGCCGCATCGCTCAGAGGCCGGCCGCGCGTGCGCCGGCCTGCAGCCTGGCCAGTGCGCCATCCAGGCGGGCACGGGTCTCCCCGAGCGGCTCATCCAGCGGTGTCCAGATGACGAAGGCAAGCGATTCATCGCCGCGGCCGCGCAGCAAATCCATTGCGGTAGCCATTTTCACGCGCCGGTGATCCGCTTCGATCCGCCCGTTGACCCAGAACCACTCCCGCACCAGGAAGATGCCGCCTGGTCCTTCGATGCGGTATTCATTGATTTTGCCGCCCGGAAAAGAAACCATGGCGGTGGTCCCGCCGTCGTCCGGCAAAGACGCCCCGGTCGCCGTGCCGCCATTCGGGTCGAGAACGGCTTTTTCCGCCACACGCCATTTCTGCCCGGCGTCCGCCCGCCCGGGGTTGACGCCGTTGCGGTAGGTGATCATTTCACCGTGCTCGTCCTGGTGCAGGTACTGCACAGCGAGGAAATGTACCTCGGGATAGGGCCGCAGGCTTCCTTCGATCCGCGCGATGCCGCCTTCGTACTGCGGACGATAGGTTCCCGTGGCAGCCCGGTCGCGATCGACGATGCTGTCGAACACGTCCAGCCGCACGCTGGCCGTGCCCTGGTCCTGCAGCCGGTCGACACCGTAGATCGACAGGATGATGATGCCCAATGCGGCGATCAGACCCAGGCCGAGGACCGGGGCGGTTGCGCCGGCCGTGCGCCGATCCGCCCCGGGCTTGCCTGCCGCAGCACCGGACGTTGCCGGCACCCGATCGGGCCAGCAGGAGCCGAGCCAGAAAATGCCGGCCATGACGATGCCGAAGAAGATCCAGCCGTAGATCAGGTGATCGACGCCAACCGCCAGTTTCATGCCACTCAGGTGCCCGAGCATGACGATCAGATAGGCGCGAAACCAGTTGGCGACGATCGCGATGACCGCGGTCAGTGCGATGAACAATGCACGCACCCGCCACGAATGCCAGCTCATGTATGCGTACAGCGCTGCCAGCGGCAACGCGGCCAGCAGATAGCGCAGCCCGCTGCAGGCTTCGACGACCGACCAGCGACCCGATGGCAACTGGAAGAACAGTCCTTCCTGGACGACCGGAATGCCCGACAGTCGAACCGCATGGACGGTGAAATCGGCCGTGTACTGCATCATGACCGGATAGAACTCTTCGCCGAAGGGAACGGCGAACAGCAGGAAAGCCATCGGGTAGGCGAGCGACCAGGCGAAACGCCAGCCGAAGACGAGTGCCAGCGCGCACGGCAGCATGCCGACGATCGCGAACTGCTGAACGACATTCACGTCGGCCAGTCGCCCGACCAGCCAGATGCCGCAGACACCCGCCAGCGGAATGACCGCCGGCCAGAAGGGCGTCAGCGGCTGCGCGAGAATCTCCCTGCGGTTGCGCCAGGCGAGCCACAACGCCATCGGCGCGATGACGTAACCGTGCTGATAGTTTTCGGTATTCCAGACCTTGACCATCGCGCCCAGGCTTTCGCGGAACACGAATCCCATGGTCGCCAGGAGGACAGCCAGGAGGAGCAGCGGGACCGGCGCGAGGATGCCGTCCGTCCGGGCTGACGGCAGATCATCGGTGCAGGGAACGCTGCTCATCGGATGTCCATGGTGATCCGGATTGCCGGTCAGGCCGGTTTCCGGCTGTGGGGAGTTGCGGACGACAACTGGCGTGCGAAGACGCGATCCACCCGGTCCCAGCGGAAATCAGCCAGCAGACGGTCGAGCCGGGCCTCGGTGCGGTCCAGGTTCAGGTAGTGGCGAAACTTCGATTTGACGCCGGCCTGCGCAATGCGCGGCTGCTCCGGATCGACTTCCCACGGATGGAAATAGAAAATGCACGGCTCGCCGTCGCGGGCATTGATGTGGCGAATGCCCCAGCGCGACACCGGGTAGGGCAGCAGACGGAAGAAGCCGCCTCCGGAAGCCGGCAGGTTGCGCCCGAGCAGGCGCAGCGAGCTGGGCGGAATTTCCAGGATGCCGGAATCCGTGCGCCAGGCGAAACGCGGCGCTTCGGGCATGCCGTAGTGATCGTGCGCGATCGGATAGACGCTGGAGCTGTAGCGATGGCCGGTCTCGGCGATGACGTCGTGCGCCCAGAGGTTGTCCTTGCCGATGGAAAAGCTCGGCGCGCGGTAGCCACGCACCGGTGCGCCGCCGATGTCCTCGAGCAGGCCGCGGGCGCGCGCGAGATCCTCGCGGAAATGCGCCGGGCTCTGTTCGCTGGCGCGCAGATGGCTGTAGCCGTGGCTGGCCAGCTCGTGGCCCTGGGCCACGATGGCGCGCACGAGCTGCGGATAGCGTTCGGCCACCCAGCCCAGCGTGAAGAAGGTGGCGTGCGTACGGTGACGTTCGAGCAGTGCGAGGATGCGCGCGACATTGTGCTCGACGCGGCACGGCATCTCGTCCCAGCGCGAACGATCGATCCAGGGAGCGAAGGCGGCGACCTGGAAATAGTCTTCCACGTCGATCGACATTGCGTTGACTCGGTCCGTGCGGCTGCCGGCCACTGGAACCGCGGCGGCCGCAGTGCCGTCCGGCACCGGCACCACTTCGGTCGGACAGGACCGTTTCATGCCGCGTCGCGCCGGTGATCCGTGCCGCGGGAACGCAGGATGCGCAGCACTTTCTTCAGAGTGGCGAAGATCATGCCGGTCGTCGATTCGAGCAGCGCCACACGTTCTTCCAGCGCGTTCATCGATACCGGTTCGGCTTCGTCTTCGGTGGTACGGCGCGCCCCCGGCGCAATGCTGCGCGGCAATGCGGCGCCCGCGGTCCCGGCGGTTTCCACCTGATCGGCGTCCCCGGCGGTTGCCGCGGCAAACTGACGTTGCGGGCCGAGTTCCATTTTGAGTTCGGCGGCGATTTCGGCGACGTCGCTTTCCTCGAAACGATGCTTCTCGCCGAGGAAGCCGGCCAGCAGCAGGCGATCGACGAGCGTGTTGATGCGTCGCGGGATGCCCTGCGTGACCACAAAGATGCGGTCGAAAGCCGATTCGGCGAATGCGGGGTCGCCTTCCCAGCCGACGTGCGCCAGCCGGAATTCGATGTATTGCTGCGTCTCGGCGCGGTCCAGCGGCCCGAGGTGGTAGGCGGCAATGATGCGCTGCTTCAACTGGCGCATCTCCGGGCGCTGCATCAGGTCCCTCAGTTCGGGCTGGCCGAGCAGGAAGCTCTGCAGGATCGCTTTCGTGCCGGCCTGGAAGTTCGACAGCATGCGCAGCTCTTCGATGGTGCGCGCACCCAGGTTCTGCGCCTCGTCGACGATCAGCAGCGCCCGCTTGCCCTCGCCGTGGAGCTTGTGCAGATACTGTTCGAGGCGGATCAGCAGCGTCGACTTGTCGTTCGTGTCGTCGGTCGGCAGGCCGAAAGAACTGGCGACGATGCGCACCAGATCCTCGGCTTCGAGCTGCGTCGTCACGATCTGCACCGGCACGATGTCGTTGGCCGGCAGGCGGCGCAGCAGTTGCTGCACGAGCGTCGTCTTGCCGGCGCCGACCTCGCCGGTGACGACGATGAAGCCTTCGGCCTGATGCAGCCCGTATTCGAGATAGGCCATCGCGCGGCGGTGCCCGCGGCTGCCGAAGAAGAATTCCGGGTCCGGGCTGAGCTGGAACGGCTTGCCCGTGAACCGATAGAACGATTCGTACATCAGTGCAACCTCAGGTCGATTCCGCCGTAGATCGCATTCTCGTCATAACTGGAACCGCGATTGCGCCCGCTCTGAGACGTGTGGCGCATACCGGCGAAGGCGGTGAGGTCACTGGTCACGCGGGCCCGGTAGCCCAGGCGCCAGGTCGTCCAGCGGGTCTCGAAGTCGGCGGTCGGCGAATCGTGGATCCGTCGATCGACGCCGAGTTCGATCGACGAACGGCGGTCGATCCGGTATTGATAGTTCGCGGCCAGGCCGCGTTCGCGCAGCCGGCCGACGAAAATGCCGCCGACGCTGCTGCTCCCCTCCAGTCCGCTGACGGATGTGTCGGAAGCAATTTCGGTCGTCGATTCCCGATCCGACCAGAAACCGGATACGGTCAGTGCGTTGCGGATGCCGCGCAAACCCCAGAACGCCGTCAGGCGGCGGTCGAGGACGGCGGCGTCGGTGAACAGGCTCTGTGTGAACACCGTGCCGGGCGGCAGCAGGATGCCGGCCGAAGCGAGGCTGTTCAGAATCGGGTTGGCCGGACCGAACTGGTTGCTGCCGGAAATCAGCGACCACGGGTCGTACAGCAGCAGCGAGGCATCGGCACTGGTCAGGACGGAGCGCGACCAGCGCAGCCCCATCGTCGCGTGCTGCATCGTGTGGGAAACGTGCAGATCGCCGGTATTGCCGTAATAGCGCTTCGACAGCGAGCCGCCGATGTTCGTGCGCTGGAACGGGGTCCAGTCGAAACCGGCGCCCGGACCCCAGCCGCTGTTGTCGCCATCGCGATCGCGCAGATGTTCGATCCGTTCGTAATCGAGCGTGCCGTAGATGCGCAGCCACGGACTGACGCCGTAATAGAGGGCACCCCCCGATGAGCCGCGGCTGCGGTCGAGCCCGTTACGGAAGTCGCGCCGCTCCGCCTGCGCATAGGTACGCCAGCTCCAGCGGGATGCGCTGGGCACGCTGGTGGCGACCGCCGACAATCGATGGCGGGCCTTGGCCGTGGCGAAACCGCTGTCGCCGCCGGAATGGGAGAGCGAATACTGCAGCTGGTAATCGGCGAGATTGGCGAGGCGATCGCGATACCAGGGCGAAACGCTGAAGTAACGGACTTTCGCCGTGTTGGTGAACGATGACGCCGGATCCACCGCGATTGCGCCGGACGTCGACGCATTGATCGTTCCCATGTAGCCGCTCAGATCGACACCGAGCCGGTCGTCGACCAGCGCAAAACTTCCGCGGCCATTCAACGCATGCCGGTACAGGCGGTCTTCGCCGTCCCCCAGGCGCCAGAAATTGCGCAGCTGGTAGAAAAGACGGTATTTCGCGCGCGGCGAAGAAGAGGACGCCGACAGATACGGCGAAACTTCCAGAACCGCATCGCTGTCCTTGTCGGTGCTGCGCCGATACATATTGTCCGTCCAGACAACGGAGGAACTGACGCCGGCCGAAATGCCGGAACCGCCCATGGCCTGGGCGTGCGCCTTCCCCATCAGGCTGCCGGCGACGAACACGGCCAAGCCTGCGGCGCAGGCCAGAGCCGTCCGCGAAGGAGATCCCGAACGAAGGATCATGGCGCCATCCGGACCGGCCGTCCGTTGCCTCCGTTTGTCAGGCAGCGGCGAAACCGTAGCCATAGCCATAACCGTAGCCCTGGTAGTAGCCGTTCCTTTCGGTGTTGTTCGCCTTGTTCAACACGAGACCGACGATTTCGTTCGCACTGATCGTTGCCAGTGCCTGCGACACCGTCTCGCGCGCAGTGGTGCCGGCTTCGACCACCATCACGATCTGTCCCATGTAGGAGGCGAGCACCCGTGCCTCGGTCGTCACCAGCAGGGGCGGCGAGTCGAAGATCAGGACGCAGTCCGGATATCGCATGCTCAGTTCATCGAGCAGGCGGCTCATCGCTTCGCTGGCCAGCCACTCGGTCGCGTGCTCGTCCTGCCGGCCGGCTGGCAGCAGCGACAGCGTTTCGACATTGGTTGGCAGGATCAGTTGCGAGAGGTCCGGGCCGCCGTCGATCAGCCAGTCCATCAGGCCCGCTTTCGCCTGGATCCCCAGTTCGCCCGGGATCGTCGGATGAGCGACGTCGGCGTCGATCAGCAGGACGCGATGGTCGCGCTCGGCGGCGATGCTCATCGCCAGGTTGATCGAGGTGAAGCTCTTGCCTTCGCCCGGCAATGAGCTGGTGACCATGACCCGTTTGCCGTTCCGGACCGGATCCTGGTCACCGCGACCAAAGGCATTGCTCAGCAGCGGGCGCTTGATGATGCGAAACTCGTGTGCACTGCGCGTGGCCGGACCATTGGGCACCACGAGGCCACGTGTACGCAGCCCGTCGAGATCGATCCGGACCGGATCAGGGACCGGGCCGGCAGGCGCCGGCGGATCGGACGGAAGGACCGGTTTTTCCACGACTGTGTCGGCCGGTGTCCTGACGCGGTCGGCCAGTCGTTCGATCGTCGAACGGGTCCCGTCCTCCGTCGTCGCGCTCGGCGCCGCCTGCGCAGGCTCTACGGGATCATTCAGACGTTCGATCGCTCGTTCTATCAGGCTCATGGTTCTTCTCAACGGACGGGGGTGCCGCCCAGCACCGCATACCAGGCGATAGCCAATCCGAACAGGGCGATGTAGGCCACGGTACTGCCGGCGAAGAGGAATATCCCGAGGCGGGCGCGCACTCGTTCGGCGGCAGTGGTGATGTACGACACGCCACCGAGCAGCGGCAGACCGGTTTCACGCGCCAGCGAACGCATGTCGAAGAAGGTGGGCCGCAGCTGATCCCGCAGCAATGCCATTCCGCCACCCGCACCGAGAGAGACGATCAGCACCGCCGCCAGCAGCAGGGGCCGGTTCGGTCCGGTGGGTTTCGGATTGACACGCGGCGGGTCGATCACGCGGAAATCGCCAACACCGGCGGACGCGTCCATCTCGCCCGACATCACCGCCGATTCGCGCCGCGCCAGCAGCTTCTCGTAATTCGCCTTGTTGACGTCGTAATCGCGATTGAGCTGCTTGTATTCGGCCTCGATGCGCGGAACGGCGGCAGCCATTTCGCGGGCTTCGGCAAGCTGTGCCTCGAAATCGGTGACGCGTGCGCGCAGCGAGGCGATCTGGGCCTCCGTATTGACCAGTGACGTCCGCAATTCCAGCGCGAAGGGGTTGGTGGCCATCACGGGTGACTGCTCGGCGGATGCGGCTGCGGCTGCGGCCGCCTCGGCCATTTCCTTGCGCACGCGGTCGCGTTGTACCTCCAGCTCCTTCAGCACGCGCTCGGTGGCAACGACATCCGGGTGCGATTCCGTGAAGCGCAGGCGCAGTTCGTCCAGACGCTGTCGTTGCGCCTCGATCCGCGTGTCATATTCCGTCGTCAGCGTACTGGTTGCCCCATACATCATTTCAGGCGCGGCCATGGCGACGGACGTCGAACTGATCAGCTGCCGACGCAGTTCGTCGCGTGCCATCTCGGCCTGCCGCACTTCCACCCGGGCTCCGCGCAGCTTTCCTTCCAGCGCGGTGACTTCACTCAGGTAGTTCGGTGCCAGACCCGGCATCAGGCGCATGTTGCGCAATTTGAAGTCGCGCAGGGCGTTTTCCGCCGTGACCAGCTTTTCTTCATAGGCCGCGATCTGGTCGTCGATGAACTGCTGGGCCTGTGAGGTGTCGCGCCGCTTCGCGCCCAGGCTGGATTCCACGAAGATGTCGAGCAGGGACTGCACGACCTTGCGCGCCTTTTCCGGTGCGCCGCTTTCGTAGCTGATCGAGAACAGGTTGTTGCTGCGCGGAACGGCATTGAACTGGATCCGGCGCATCAGCGAGTCGACGATGGCATCGCGCTCGGCCTGGGTGGTCGCTTCCAGATCGAGATCCGCCGTACGCATCACACGCTCGGCGTTGGGCCGGTTGACCAGCGTCCGGGCCATCATCTGGACCACCTGATCGACGTTCGGGTCGACCGCCAGGCCGCTGAGGAGCGGCTTCAGGATGGTCTGGGTGTCGACGTAGACGCGTGCCGAGGCGCTGAAGCGGTCAGGCATTTTCCAGACGAACACCCCTCCGGCGATACCAAGGACAACGGTGGTGAGCAGCGCCGTCCAGCGATAGTGCCAGAGCGCATGCAACAGCGATCGGATCAGTGTGAGGATTTCAGCCATGGCTCTGGTTACCGGAGATCAGGTTCCGTATGGATGGACCGGCAGCGCCAGCGCCCATCCCGACGTTCATGCAGCGTCCGCTCCGCTTCAGAACCAGCCTTCCGGAATGATCAGCACGTCGCCCGGCAGCACCTGGATGTTGGCGTCGACATTGCCGCGCTTGATCAGATCGTCCAGGCGCACGTTGTAGGCCTTCTGTTCGGCGCCGCGGTAGAGCACGGCGCGATTGCCGGCAGCAAAATCGGTCAGGCCGCCGACGGCGATCATCACGTCGAGCAGCGTCATGTTCTGCCGGTAGGACAGGGTGGCAGGCTTGGCTGCCTGGCCGAGCACGCGGATCTGTTCGTCGTTGCCGCCGCCGAAGCCGGTGACGACCACGGTGACGATCGGGTCCTGCAGGTATTTCTTCAGCGCTTCCTCGATCTCGCGGGCGAGATCGGTCGGATTCTTGCCCTGGGCGACGAGATCCTCGACCAGCGGCGTCGTGATCCGTCCGTCGGGTCGCACCGGGATCGAACTGGACAACTCGGGGTTGCGCCAGACGATGATGTTCAGCGTGTCGCCGGGGCCGATGATGTAGCGATACCCGGGTTCGGCGGCCTGCGAGGGTGCCTGGGGCAGTGTGGATGCGCAGCCGGCCATCAGCAGTGCCGCAAGCAATGCGACGAGAGATCGAAGCATCGAAGACTCCTCGTAGTCGGGTTGGTTCGTCCGGTTTCCTCTGTCGGCCACCGGATGAGTGATCACGAAATCCGTTCTGTCGTATTCTGCCGGACACCGAATGACGCGGTCGGGCGATATCTCTCGATGACGCGATCGGACGACGGCGGGCCCGTTCGCGCAACCGGATCACTCTGGCAGGTCCGATTGTGGCTCCGATTCGGGCTCTGTCGGCATCCGTTCGTCGGCACGGTGGCAACGATGCCACATTCCGGTGCGGCGGAGCCGGAACTACGTCACCGCAACGACGATGTTTTTTCCACGGCTGCCGGTGCGGTTTGCCGGCGCAGCCACGGCGCCGGGCTGGCGACGGCCGGTTCGAACGGATGGAATTCGTGTGGATACCAGCCGCGGATGCGCTGGATGTACCGGCGCGTTTCCGGCCAGGGCGGTACTCCGCGCGCTCGATCGACAGCACCTTCGCCGGCATTGTAGCCGGCCAGCGCGAGCTGGACATCGCCCTCGAAGTAGGACAGCAGCCAGCGCAGGTAGCGCATGCCGCCGCGCAGATTGTCGACCGGATCGAAGGCGTTGCGCACAGCGAAGCGTTCGGCAGTCTCGGGAATGAGCTGCATCAGGCCCTGCGCATTCTTCGGCGACAGCGCAAGTGGATCGAAGCCCGACTCGGCGCGCATGACGGCCAGCACCAGCCCCGGGTCGAGCCGGTATTCGCGCGCGAGCTTCGCCAGCGGCGCCTGCAGCCGCGCGCGCAGCCCCGGCGTCATCAAGGGCCGCACGACACTGGCGCGTGCCGGATCGTCGAAATCGAAGTCGAAGCTGATTTCCCTCTTTGGAGCCGGTGACGTCGTCGGCGGACGCAGGCAATCGGGCAGCCGGTCGCGTCCGGTCTCGGGGCGGATGAGCATGCTCAACCGCACGGCCGTCTGATTGCCGAGCGCTGCCGCGCGTTGCAGCAGATTGCCGGCCAGACCGTCGTCGCGTTCGACGCCACGGGCGTTGGCGTACATCCAGGCCATGCGCAGGAAGCCGTCGGCACCGTCCAGCCGCGCGGCTTCGCAGTACAGTGCCAGCGCGCGTGCGGGATCGCGCTCGACGCCCTCGGCGTTTTCGTAGCGCTCGCCCTCGCGCACGAGTTGCGCGGCGAGCGACGGCTTGTCGCCGGCGACCGCCGCGGACGGAATCGCCGTCCCGCTGCACGCGAGCACCGTCCCGACGGCGCACAGCCAGAACGCTGCCCCGCGGCGGCCGGAGCGGCGACGGGGCACTTTCCGGCGCACCTTCCCGGCGCGGCCAAAGACTTCACACGTTCGCGACGCCATATGTCGGTTTTCTGTGAATTCCGTCCCCGGATCGAAGAGCCTGCATTGTAAGATCGGTACCTCGTGGCGAGCGTGACATCGTTCTCCCGGGAAGTGCTTCCCCGGCTTTCCGTTCCCGTCGTTCAGTCATCCAACCGGAATCTTCCCTCCCTTCTCATGAGTACCGTTGCTGTCGTCGGTCTCGGCTACGTCGGCTTGCCGCTGGCGGTCGAGTTCGGAAAAGTGTTCGACACGATCGGCTACGATCTGTCGGCCGAAAAAATCGCGCATTTCCGGCGCGGCGAGGACCCGACCGGCGAAGTCGATGCCGCCGGCTTCGCGGCAGCCACCCGATTGCGGGTGACCAGCGATCCGGCCGATCTGGCGCAGGCCGATTTCCTGGTCGTTGCCGTGCCGACACCGGTCGACCAGGCGCACAAGCCCGATTTCTCGCCGCTGGTGGCGGCCAGCCGCACCTGTGGTCGGCACATGAAGCGCGGCGCAATCGTCGTCTATGAGTCGACCGTGTATCCGGGCGCGACCGAGGAGATCTGCATCCCGGTGCTCGAGGAGAGTTCGGGCATGAAATGGCACGACGATTTCCACGTCGGCTATTCGCCCGAGCGCATCAATCCGGGCGACCGCGAACACACGCTGACGCGCATCGTCAAGGTCGTCTCCGGCGATGACGACGACACGCTGGAAAAGGTTGCCGCACTCTACGGTGCCGTTGTCCAGGCCGGTGTGCATCGCGCCAGCAGCATCAAGGTGGCCGAGGCGGCCAAAGTGATCGAGAACACGCAGCGCGATCTGAACATCGCACTGGTCAACGAACTGGCGCTGATCTTCGATCGCGTCGGCATCGACACGCAGGAAGTGCTGGCGGCGGCCGGCACGAAATGGAATTTCCTGCCGTTCCGTCCCGGTCTGGTCGGCGGGCACTGCATCGGCGTCGACCCGTATTACCTGACGCACAAGGCCGAGATGCTCGGCTATCACCCGCAGGTCATTCTGGCCGGGCGGCGTATCAATGACGGCATGGGTGCCTTCGTGGCCCAGCGCACGGTGCGCGAGATGGCGGCTGCCGGTTTTCCGATCAAGGATTCGCCGGTGGTCGTGCTCGGGCTCACGTTCAAGGAAGACGTGCCCGATCTGCGCAATTCGAAGGTCATCGACGTCATCCGCGAACTGCAGGCCTACGGTGCGCGGGTCTGCGTGCACGACCCCGTGGCCGACCCGGCCGAAGCCATGCACGAATATGGCGTGGCGCTCGTCGCCTGGGACGAACTGCCGCCGGCGGCGGCCTTCGTGGCAACCGTCTCGCACGCGCATTATCGCGAGATGGGCATTGCGGCCATCGCTGCCCGTGCGCAACCCGGTGCCGTCTTCATCGATGTCAAATCGGCCTGGGAGCCTGGTGAAGTGCGGCAATCCGGGATGCGGCTGTGGAGGCTGTGAACACTCTGCTGCGCGCGGAATCGCGTGCCTGGCTGGTCACCGGTGCGGCCGGATTCATTGGTTCGAATCTCGTCGAGACGCTGCTGCGCGAGGGGCAGCGCGTGGTCGGCGTGGACAATTTCGCCACCGGTCATCGACGCAATCTGGACGAAGTGCGTTCGCTCGTCGGCGAGCCGGCGTGGGCACGCTTTCGCTTCGTCGAAGGCGATCTGTGCGACGAAGCGGTCTGCCGGGACGTGGTGGCCAACGCGCCCGCGGGTCCGGGCGCGCGGCGGCCCGACGATGGGGGGCCGGGTTCCGGACAGGACGTCGGATCGGCTGTCGACTTCATCCTGCACCAGGCGGCGCTCGGGTCGGTGCCGCGTTCGATCGAGCAGCCGCAGGCATCGTTCGCGGCCAACGTCGATGGCTTTGTCAAACTGCTCGAAGCGGCACGCAAGGCCGGTGTCCGTCGCTTCGTCTATGCCTCGTCCAGTTCGGTGTATGGCGATCACGAAGCCCTGCCCAAGGTCGAGGCGAACACCGGTCGTGTACTGTCACCGTACGCTGCCACCAAGGCAGCCGATGAACTGTTTGCCGACACCTGGGCGCGCACCTATGGCCTGTCCTGCGTCGGCCTGCGTTACTTCAACGTCTTCGGCCCGCGCCAGGATCCCGAAGGCGCATACGCTGCCGTGATCCCGAAATGGGTTGCCGCCCTGTTGCGGGGCGAGCCGGTGTGGATCAACGGCGACGGACAGACGAGCCGCGATTTCTGTTTCGTCGCCAATGCCGTGCAGGCGAATCTGCGTGCCGCCCTGTGCGAGTCGCTGCCAGTGGCGCACGACGTGTTCAATGTTGCGGTCGGTGCTCGTACGACACTGCTCGAACTGTTTGCGGCGATCCGGGCAGCCATTCAGACCGCCGTCGGCACGGACAACCCGGACCTCACGCAGCGGATGCGTTCCGTTCAGCCGGAATTCCGCGATTTCCGTGCCGGTGACGTGCGGCACTCACTGGCCGACATCGATCACGCGCGCACGGTGCTGGGTTACCAGCCGACGCACGACGTCACGCGGGGCCTGCGCGACTCGATCGACTGGTATCTGCGCTCGCCGGGCTGGGAAGACTCCCCGCACGTCCCCTGATCCGATGGTGCAGCGGCACCGCCGCTGACACCTTTCTCGTCCGGTACGGGGTGCGGCGCCGGCCGGCTTTGCGCGGCCGGCCGTTCAGGGCCGGGCCTTCGGCTCAGCCCCCGATCTTCTCCAGCAGTCCTTTGGCTTCTTCGGCCGCCGGGCCTTCCGGTGTCGCCTGCAGCAGCGTCTGCAGTTCGGCGCGCGCGCCGGCCGGGTCGTCGAAACGCATCAGCGCCTGCGCCAGATGCAGACGCAGTTGCGGATTGGCCGGAGCCACGGAGACCGCTTCGCGCATCAGCTCGACGCCCTTGCGGTCACCGCGGGCGACCAGGATCGTGCCGTAGGTATCGATCACATTGGCTGCCTTCGGTGCTGCCTCGTAGGCCCGCCGACCGTAATCGAGCGCACGTTCGTCTTTCAGTTCATGCAGCGCCCAGGCTGCATTGTTGAGCGCAACCACATTGTCCGGCTGCTTCTCGAGAACGACGGCGTATTGCTCGAATGCCTGCTTCCAGTGCCGGCGCGCCGTCTGCGATTCCCCGGCGAACATGCGCAGCGCCAGGTTTTCCGGTTCGCTGCGGATCCAGTCGTGCAGCATCCGGTCCGCATCCGTCTCGCGCTGCGCGGCGAGCAGCGCACGGTGCAGGCGGGTACCGACCGGCAGCGAGCGCTGCACGGCATAGGCCTGCTGGAAGTCGTCGATGGCCGCAGGCAGCTTCCCGTTGGCCGCGTTCAGATCTCCCTGCAGGATCAACCCGGCGACTTTCGTTTTCTCGTCGCCCCGCAATTCCGCGGCGATCGCCATCGCCTCGTCCTTCCTGCCGTCCTGCTGCAGCAGGCTGGCCATGGCTGCCCTGGGTTCGACGGCTTCGGGCGAAAGGGCGGCTGCCTTGCGGAAGCTGGCCAGCGCCGCCGTGCGATCGCCCTGGCCGAGCTGCGTCTCGCCGATGCGGAACTGCGCCAGTCCGAGCTTCGGATCGATGCGCAGCGCCTTTTCCCAACTGGCGATGGCCTGCGTCGGTTGTCCGGACTGACGGAAGGCCTGCGCGAGCTGATCGAGGATGCGGACATCGTTCGGGTTGCGGTTGGCCGCTTCCTGGAGCATCGGAATCGCATCGCGTGGCGCATTGGTCTGCATCAGATAGCGTGCGCTGGCGAGAATCGGCAGAACGGCGTCCGGATCGGCTTCACGCGCGCGCTTGAGCAACGGCAACACTTCGTCGGGCGTGCCGCCGGTGCGAGCGGTGAGCACCGCCAGTGCGACGGCTGCCCCGGCGTTTTTCGGGTCCCTGGCCAACAGCGTTTCGTATCGCTGGCGGGCGTCGCCCGGGTGGCCTTCGCGCAGGTCGAGCGTTGCCAGGTTGGACGCCGCGGCGAGGAAGGTCGGATCGATCTCCAGCGCCTTGTCGAAGGCTGCCCGCGCTCCGGGCAGATCGCCTTTTGCGGCGAGGATGGTGCCGCGCAGGTTCATCGGCAGGGCACTGGTGGCCGGTGCCTTCTTCTCCATCCGTTCGATGGCCGCCAGCGCCTTGTCGAATTCCCGGCTGCGCAGCAGGGTGGCGACCAGCGCGACGTCGGCCTGCAGATTGCCGGCATCGAGTTCGGTGGCCTGCTCGAGTTCCTCGATGCCGGTATCCGTGTCACCGGCGGCGATGTGCGACAAGGCCAGTCCGGTGCGTGTGCGTGCGTTGTCGGGAGCCAGTTCCGAGGCGCGCTGGAAATATCCGGTCGCCTCCTTGTTCTGATTCAGCTTGAGCGAGGCTTCCCCTGCCAGTGCGAGCAGCGGCGCATCCTGCGGCAGGCGCTCGAGTCCGGCCCGGACGGTATCCAGTGCCTTCTGTGCTTCGTTGTGGCGCAGTTGCGTGGCACCGAGCACGCGATAGCCGACGGGATTCTGCGGCAGCCGCTCGATCAATTGCTTCGAATAGCGCTCGGCCTGCTCGAGCGCATTGGCGTTCAGGCTCAGGCCGGCCGCCAGGCTCAGCGCCGGCAGATAGCCCGGCGCCAGGCGCAGGGCCTCCTCGGCCTCTTCACGCGCTTTCTCCAGCTGGTTCTGGCGGCTGAGCACGCTGGCCGCCAGATAATGCGTCGCGGGCGCCTTCGGCGCGAGCCGGCGCAGACTCGCGAGATCCTTCGTCGCCTGTCCGAGATCATTCAGATCGAGCGAGACCGAGACGAGTTTCGCCCGGTTGACGACGTCGTTCGGCCGCTGCTGGATGAACTTCGTCAACGTGCCGCGGGCGGCGGCAAGCTGGCGATCGGCGATCTGCAGATCGGCCAGGAGCAGGAGCGCTTCGGCCGAGTCCGGATTTTTCGCGAGGATTTCGTCGACGCCCGAGCGTGCCGCCTGGCGGTCGCTGAATGCCTGCAACCTCGTCAGGCCGACCTGCGCCGGCACGTAGTCGGGTCGGGCGGCGAGCGCCGCTTCGAAGGCCGTGCGCGCCTGGTCCAGGTCGCGCTGCTGCAATCGGGCCTGACCCACCGCGGTGCGGATGCGTGCATCGGCCAGCGGATCGCCCGTCGGGTCCTTGCCGGCCGCTGCGATCGACTCGGCATCGCGACCCATCGCGAGCATGATTTCGAGCAACTCCGGCCGGGCGCGGGCCGGATCGAAGCCGAGATCGACGGCGCGCTGCAGTTCGTGTTCGGCGGCGACCAGGTTGTTCGCCTGGCGATACAGCTGCCCGAGCAGGAAGCGCGCCTCGGCGTTGTCCTCGTCCTTCTGCAGCAGGTTCTTCAGATGGATCTCGGCGCTGGCCGGATCGGCCGCACGCAGCGATTCCTGCGCCTTGCCGAGCAGCGCTTCGCTCGATTCGTTCCCGGAACAGGCGCTGACCGACAGCGCGATCAACGCAGCGGACAGGGCGCGGGTGAGAAAAACGGATCGTTTCATGCAGGTCTTTCCAGGTGTGGTTCGCTTCAGCGCCCGGTGTGTCCACATGCTCAACGCAGGCCGAACCGGTTGAGCAGATCGTACAGCGTCGGACGGCTGACGCCGAGGTATTCGGCCGCCCGGGCGATATTGCCGTCGACGCGCGCCATCACCTGCAGCACCGCCCGGCGTTCGGCGTCTTCGCGCACGGCGCGCAGATTCAGCAGCGGCACATCGTCATCCGCCGGCACCAGCCCGAGGTACTCGGCGGTGATCGCATGGTCGTCGGCCATGATGACGGCGCGCTTGATGCAGTTTTCCAGTTCGCGCACGTTGCCCGGCCACCGATGCGCTTCGATGGCGTCCAGCGCATCTTCGGCCAGGATGAGTCGTTCGCGGCCGTTTTCGCGCGCGTAGCGCTGCACGAAGGCATGTGCCAGCAGGCTGGCGTCACCGGTACGGTCCCGCAGCGGCGGGATGCTGACGATGATCTCGCTCAGGCGATAGAAGAGATCCTCGCGGAAACTGCCTTCGGCAATCAGTTCGCGCAGATTGCGGTGCGTGGCGCAGATGACGCGCACCTCCACCGGGATCTCGCTGCGCCCACCGACGCGCTCGATCGTGCGCTCCTGCAGGAAACGCAGCAGCTTGGCCTGCAGCGCCAGGGGCAGGTCGCCGATCTCGTCGAGGAAGAGGGTGCCGCCATCCGCCGTCTCGATCTTGCCCGGCGTCTGCTTGATGGCGCCGGTGAACGCGCCTTTCTCGTGGCCGAACAGTTCCGATTCGAGCAGGTTCTCGGGGATCGCGGCACAGTTGATCGCCACCAGGCGACGCTCGCGCCGCGGCGAGAGTTCGTGCAGCGCGCGCGCCAGCACCTCCTTGCCGGTGCCCGATTCGCCCAGCAGCAGGACGGTGGCCATCGTCGGCGCCACCCGTTCGATCAGCCGGCAGAGCTTGAGCATGCCCGGATCGCGCGTGAGCAGGCCATCGAGCGGCGATTCACTGGCCTGGCGCGTCAGCAGTTGCCGGTTCTCGCGTTCGAGATCGGCCAGGCGAAAGGCCCGGTCGATCACGGTGCCGAGCAGTTCCGCTTCGAACGGCTTGGCAAAGAAGTCGGTAGCGCCGAGCGCCACGGCCTTCAGGGCATTGTCGCGGTCGTTCTGCCCGGTGAGGACGATGACCTTGGTCGTGGGCGCGAGCGCGAGGATTTCCTGCAGGATGGCAAAGCCTTCGCTCGTGCCGTCGGCGTCCGGCGGCAGTCCGAGATCCAGCGTCGCCACCGCCGGTTCGTGACGGCGCAGTGCAGCCAGTGCCTGTTCCCGGTTCGAGGCAAGCACGACCTCATAGCG